>Ga0209452_1000008_pt1 | contig 363527 bp, 310 predicted proteins | sample WorMetimpBELIZE1_FD_187388 | JGI IMG/M metagenome (GOLD analysis project Ga0209452, IMG submission 187388) | Marine gutless worms symbiont microbial communities from Max Planck institute for Marine Microbiology, Germany - Olavius imperfectus... | ecosystem: Host-associated > Annelida >... | reverse complement strand
CAACACCACACTTGATCATGGCAACCAGTAAGATGCCGTGGTCAAAGAATTCTTGTTCACTGATTTCACCTTCATAAGCCGGTGCGTTTTCAAACGCGGTTTCACCGGTTTCTTCACGCCACTTAAGTAGGTTTGCATCGCCGTTCGCCCAGTCTTCCATCATGGTGCGAGAGAACTCACCGCTGATGATGTCGTCTTGGTGCTTTTCAAATAGCGGACGCAGTAGATCAGTTAACTGCTCAGAAAGCTCAAATGCTTTCACTTTCGCAGGGTTTGAAAGACGGTCCATCATGTTAGTAACGCCGCCAATCTTAAGTGCTTCAGTGATAGCTTCTAGACCGTACTGAATAAGTGCACCTGCGTAGCCTGGGTCGATGCCATCATCAACCATTTTTTCAAACGCAAGTACTGCTGCAACTTGCTGCATACCACACAAAATGGTTTGCTCGCCCATTAGGTCAGATTTAACTTCAGCCACAAATGATGACTCAAGTACACCTGCGCGGTCACCGCCTGTTGCACTTGCAAGTGCTTTGGCCTGATCCCACCCTTTACCTTCAGGGTCGTTTTCTGGATGTACAGCAATCAGAGTTGGTACACCAAAGCCACGCTTATATTCTTCACGTACTTCAGAACCCGGGCTTTTCGGCGCGCACATAATTACTGTGATATCGCTACGAATTTGCTGACCTTCTTCAACAATGTTGAAACCGTGAGAGTAACCTAACGTTGCACCTTCTTTCATAAGCGGCATAACGGCTTCTACTACGCTAGCGTGCTGCTTGTCAGGCGTTAGGTTATAAACCAAATCTGCTTCTGGAATGAGCTGTTGGTATGTACCAACGGTAAATCCATTACTGGTCGCACGCTTGTATGAGTCGCGTTGCTCATCAATGGCCGCTTGACGCAGCGCATAAGAAACATCTAACCCTGAATCACGCATATTCAGACCTTGGTTAAGGCCCTGCGCGCCGCAGCCTACAATGACAATTTTCTTGCCTTTTAAGAACTGACAACCGTCAGCGAATTCATCGCGTGCCATGAAACGGCAGCGGCCAAGCTGATCTAACTGCTGGCGAAGTGACAGGGTGTTGAAATAATTAGCCATAAAAATTTCCGAACAACATTCATTTTTGTCAATATCAAACACCGACCTTGGCGTTGACAGACCTCGTCTATGACGACTTGATATTGAGACTAAAAGATTTCTTTTGTTTTGGAAAATGATATATTTGCAAGATAATATTGCATAAAGTGAAATGTTTATGGATTTTCGTAGCCTTCAGCTCTTCAATCATTTAGCAACCAGTCTGCATTTTGGTATTACTGCCGAGGCCATGTATGTGTCGCCTTCTACGTTAAGCCGGGTGATTCAACGCCTTGAGGACGAGCTAGGCTGTACGTTGTTCAAACGTGATAACCGCAAAGTGGCACTAACCCACAGTGGTCACAAGCTGCTGTCTTTTTCAAAGCAAGCGCTGAAAGATTGGCAGCAGTTAAAGGTCGACTTAAAAGAAGATAACGACGCATTGCAGGGAGAGCTCAGCGTATTTTGCTCGGTAACCGCCAGTCAAAGTCACCTGCCCGCTATGCTTAGACAGTTCAGGCAGCAGCACCCGGGTGTGGATATACGCCTTATCACCGGCGATCCTGCCCTTGCGATAGAAAAAGTCAAAGGCAAGCAGTGTGACTTATCAATTGCTATTTACACCCCTGATATGCCGACAGATTTGCATTTCACCGCCCTTGATAATGTACCTTTGGTACTTATTGCTCCAAGAGAATGGCGGCTTACTCAACTAAGCCAGTTAGACTGGACCAAACACCAGGTGATTATGCCTGAAACTGGACCAACCCGTCGTACCGCCTATCATTGGTTTGCTGAACATGGTATTCGCCCTAATGTGTATGCCTACGTAGGCGGTAACGAGGCCATCGTGAGCATGGTGGCACTTGAATGTGGCGTGGGTTTTGTGCCTAAAGTGGTACTTGATCACTCTAGCATGGCCAATGCGGTAACCCAGATTCAGGTAGACGATATTGAGCCTTATGCCCTTGGGTTGTGCTGCTTGCAGGATAAGCAAAACGAGCCGCTAATTAACGCCTTTATGCAGCTAAACTTGCAATCTCGTGCGTAATTGTAAGGCAAAAGCAGTACTCAACTAGTGCTCAACTGCTTAATGAGGTTATCGAGGGCGCGATAGCCCAATGCTTCTGCAATATGTGCCCGCGATACGGCGTGCTCATCTTCAAGGTCAGCAATGGTTCTTGCCACTTTTAACGTGCGATGAAACACCCGCATAGACAAATTAAGCTGTTTGGCAGCGGCTTGTAGAAACTGCAAATCAGCGTCATCAAGTAAGCATATATCGGCAAGCTCGCCCGCATGCAGCGCCCCATTTGGCTTGCCTTGTCGTAATTCTTGTTTGTGACGAGCTGCAATGACCCGCTCTCGCGTTGCGTGTAAAGAGTCGTTAGGTCTATTGGCGCGCTCTGGCAGGTCGTAGTCAGGCAGCCGAGGCACTTCGACTTGTATATCAATTCTATCAAGCAGTGGGCCCGATAATCGATTTAAGTAGTTGAGCTGTTGCTGCGGGGTTAGTCGGTTATCATCAATGTCACCTGTCGGACTTGGGTTCATTGCCGCTACTAATTGAAAGTTAGCGGGGTATGTGGCGCTTCCTGAAGCACGAGACAAATGCACGTCGCCGGTTTCAAGTGGTTCGCGCAATACATCCAGTGCCTTTCGCCCAAATTCAGGCAGTTCGTCTAGAAACAAAATACCATTATGGGCCAGCGATATTTCACCCGGTACAGGGTTTGAGCCACCGCCAGTAAGCGCTACGGCAGAACTTGTATGGTGGGGCGAACGCAGGTGGCGGGTTAGAAACCGTTCCGCATTCAGCTTTTCGCCTTTCACCGAGTGAATGGCGGCGACTTCCAGCGCTTCTTCCTCGCTCATATCAGGTAATAGCGACAGCATTCGGCTGGCGAGTAAACTTTTGCCTGTGCCTGGAGGGCCCACCATCAGAAGATTATGTGCACCACTTGCCGCGATGATCAGGGCTCGTTTGGCTTGCTCTTGACCGATAATGTCATCCCAGCCTGTTAAGGTTTTGTTAGGCGCCCGCGAAGTAAACGGCTGGCCTTTAGCGAGTTTTTTGTTCCCGGTTAGGTGTTCATAAACAGACAGTAAATCGAAAGCGGGATACCGCGTTGCATGAGAAACCAATGCGGCCTCTACGTCATTATCTCCCGGGTACACGAGCGCAATGTCTTCGTTTGCGGCTGTCATTACAACAGGAATAAGCCCGTTAACCGGCTTTATTTCACCGTTTAATGCAAGCTCGCCCACAAAGGCAATGTTGAGAAGGCTAATGTCTGATATGTAGCCCGACGCCGCTAAGATACCTACGGCAATAGGTAAGTCGAATCGCCCGCCAAATTTTGGAATATCTGCCGGCGCTAAATTGACGGTTATTCGTTTTGCAGGAAACTCAAAACCACTGTTTATAAGGGCGCTGCGTACCCGCTCGCGCGCTTCTTTAACGCTGGTTTCTGCCATGCCGACCAGTTGAAAAGCAGGTAAACCATTAGCAAGGTGAATCTCTACACTTACTTCTGGCGCTGCCACGCCCTGCCCTGCAAAGGTTTTAACAACAGCCATTCCCATAATGTACTCAGCTCCTCTTCCTGCTCGTCCTTGCTTTTGTGTTGCAAAAGCAAACAAAGGCAAAATCAATGCATTTAGCCCCGTCTTAGGGCGTAAACTCTAATGAGGCTAGAAAGAAGATGTAACTGTACTAACGATGGGATTTACTTATAGCGCGCACGGCGAGTACTACCTCTGCTAGGCACAGACCGGTAACACTAATGATGGTCGTTATAGAAAACGGGTAGCTGCCAGTGCCATCGCATGGCGCCAAGTCTAAATAATACGGTTGTGACTAGCGCTGCAATACCGCACCACTGAGTAGCAAGTTCCATCTCCATGCCTATGCCATATGCCACACCACCTGCGATACAGGTCATCGCATAGAGCTCTCCGTTTAATACCAGAGGTACTTCTCTACATATTACGTCTCGTAACAGTCCGCCAAACACACCAGTAATGGTGCCCATGGCAACCGCCACTGCCATGCCTGTGTCGTTTGCCAAGGCTTTCTCTATGCCTACTACGTTAAACAGCGCCAGCCCGAAAGCATCGGCGATCAATAAGTAGTGAAAGGGAAAGCGCGGGCTTATACGCAGCCAAATTATAGGGATAAAAGCGGCAATGAGCGTAGTGTATAAGTAATCGGTATCGGCAATCCAGAAAACGGGAACATCCAGCATGACATCTCGCAGTGTACCGCCACCAATCGCTGTCGCACTGGCAAGCACTACCACTCCAAATCCATCCATACGCTTCTGATAGGCCATAAGGGTGCCGGAAATTGCACATACCGCAACCCCTGCAAGGTTCAACCAATGAAACCAATCAAACATGTTCTTTTACCCTTTTACTACCTGCACTAACTCGCGATTTCTACCGCAAAATACTTGATCAGGTCTTGCGTTTCATGCTATTTCTTTGCCCAATATCGATGCGTACCGCTAAGTACACGGTGCGTGATATTAAGTGATGAGGTCAAGCCATAACCTCTAACGAACAACATTTCATTATTACAATGCCAACGGATATAGGTATTGTAGGTCAAATATATCATATAAAACAAAGCGCTACTGATGTGTTAGTGGTTAGGCTTTGTTGTCCCTCGCTTTGAACGACTTTAGCTGATGTGATACATCATCAGTATGACATGCAATTTTGAGTAAAACAGCGCGTATTGGAAGTTGAGCCAAAGCACTACTGGTTTACCACTGTTTTTAAGTTTCACAAAAAAGGTCTAGTGCCTATAGCTAGTTCCTTAATTTAACGGGAAGGATTTATGCCCAAGTTACGTTCAGCAACTACCACTCAAGGTAGAAATATGGCGGGAGCTCGCGCGTTATGGCGAGCAACTGGAATGAAAGACTCTGATTTCGGCAAGCCTATTATTGCTATTGCGAACTCATTTACGCAGTTCGTACCTGGGCACGTTCACCTAAAAGATCTCGGCCAGTTAGTGGCGCGCAGCGTTGAAGAAGCGGGTGGTGTTGCAAAAGAGTTTAACACTATCGCCGTGGATGACGGTATCGCCATGGGTCACAGCGGCATGCTGTATAGCTTGCCTTCTCGAGAGATCATTGCCGATGCGGTGGAATACATGGTTAACGCGCACTGCGCCGATGCTATCGTCTGTATTTCTAACTGCGACAAGATCACGCCGGGAATGTTAATGGCATCTATGCGCCTAAATGTGCCGGTTATTTTCGTATCCGGTGGTCCAATGGAGGCGGGGAAAACCAAGCTTTCAGACCAGCTTATTAAGTTAGATTTAGTTGATGCTATGGTGGCAGCAGCGGACGACAAAGTTAGCGATGCTGATACCGACGAAATTGAGCGCTCAGCCTGCCCTACCTGCGGCTCATGTTCAGGGATGTTCACCGCGAACTCCATGAACTGCTTAACAGAAGCGTTGGGGTTATCCTTGCCGGGCAATGGTTCAATGCTGGCTACTCACGCCGACCGTGAGGGCTTATTCAAACAGGCGGGTAAACAAATTGTTGAGCTGTGTAAGCGTTACTACGGCGACGATGATGAAAGTGTGTTGCCTCGCAATATCGCCAACTTTAAGGCTTTCGAAAATGCCATGAGCCTGGATATTGCCATGGGTGGGTCGACCAATACCATCTTGCACTTGTTAGCGGCAGCTATGGAAGGCGAAGTGCCATTTACTATGGCAGACATCGACAGATTGTCGCGCAAAGTGCCTCACCTATGTAAAGTGGCACCTTCTACCCCGAAGTACCATATGGAAGATGTTCATCGAGCGGGTGGCGTGTTGGGCATTTTAAACGAGCTGAACAAGGCGGGCCTACTTAATACCGATGTTAACCATGTTTTAGGTAAGCCGCTTACCGACGTAATCAGCGAGTGGGACATTACCAACCCAGAAAACAAAGACGCCATCACGTTTTATCGCGCAGGCCCTGCGGGTATTCGTACCACCAAAGCGTTTAGCCAAGATTGCCGTTGGGATGAAGCCGATGACGACCGTGAAAATGGCTGTATTCGCTCTATCGAGCATGCGTTTAGTCAAGAAGGTGGTCTAGCGGTGCTTTACGGTAATGTGGCTGAAGATGGCTGCATTGTGAAAACCGCTGGTGTGGATGAGTCTATTTTAAAATTCAACGGTACTGCGCGAATTTACGAAAGCCAAGATGATGCAGTGGCGGGCATTTTAGGTAATGAAGTTAAAGCCGGCGACGTGGTATTTATTCGCTATGAAGGACCTCGCGGCGGCCCTGGTATGCAAGAAATGCTGTACCCAACGTCGTACCTGAAGTCGAAGGGGTTAGGTAAGCACTGCGCGCTGGTCACCGACGGACGTTTTAGTGGCGGTACCAGTGGGTTGTCTATTGGTCACTGCTCACCCGAAGCGGCAAGTGGCGGCGGCATTGGCCTAGTGGAAGATGGGGATAAAATTGAAATAGATATCCCCAACAGAAGTATCAATATTGCTATTAGCGATGAAGAACTTGCAGAGCGCCGCGCGAAAATGGAAGCCAGTGACAAACCTTGGAAGCCGAAAAATCGCGTTCGTGAAGTCTCCACATCACTTAAAACTTTTGCGGCGCTAGCAACTAGTGCCGATAAAGGAGCAGTACGTGATGTCAGCAAGCTGGAAAATTTATAATGGCAGCCGAACACGTTAGCGACCACGAATACTTAAAGAAAATCCTACTTGCCCCCGTTTACGATGTAGCCGTAGCAAGCGAGCTTTCTTATATGTCTCTGCTTTCGGCAGAGCTGGGAAATGAGATATTTCTGAAACGCGAAGACCAGCAGCCGGTAAAAAGTTTTAAACTGCGCGGTGCTTATAATCGCATTTGCTCGCTAAGCGACGAACAATTGCAGGCCGGCGTAATTGGTGCATCGGCGGGTAATCATGCGCAAGGCTTAGCGTACAGTGCAAAAATGAAAGGCATTCAGGCGACTATCGTTATGCCTGAAACCACGCCTGATATTAAGGTTGATGCAGTACGCCGCTTTGGCGGTGAAAATGTAAATGTAGTATTGCATGGAACAAGCTTTGATCAGGCAAGTAACCATGCCAAAGCATTGTGTGAGACCCACGGCTATACCTTTGTTCCACCGTTTGATGACCCCGATGTCATCGCTGGGCAAGGTACGGTCGCCCGTGAGTTATTAGAGCAAAACCCACACCTCGATATCTTATTTATTGCTGTGGGCGGCGGTGGTTTAGCTGCAGGCATTGCGGTGTACCTAAAGCAATTAAAGCCAAGCATAAAAATTGTTGCAGTAGAGTCGGAAGAGTCTGCCTGTTTCATTAAAGCAAAAGCTCAGGGCGCGCCTACTGAACTTGAAAGCGTAGGTATTTTTGCCGACGGCGTGGCCGTCAAAATCATGGGGCAAGAAACCTTCCGCCTGTGTAATCGCTTGGTTGATGAAACCATTACCGTTACCAATGATGAAATATGTGGAGCGATCAAAGATATCTTTGATGACACTCGAGTTATTGCTGAGCCCGCGGGCGCTTTGTCAGTAGCTGCAATTCGCAAGTATGCCAAGCAGCATGACCTCAAAGGCAAAAAACTTGGTGGTATTCTTTGTGGTGCGAACATTAATTTTCATACGCTGCGCTATGTGTCTGAGCGCTGTGAATTAGGTGAGCAAAAAGAAGCGGTATTTGCAGTCAAAATTCCTGAGACCAAAGGCGCGTTTAAACAGTTTTGTGAGTGCGTTGGGGCAAAAGCCATTACCGAATTTAATTATCGTTATGCGAGCGAGAGCGAAGCACATATCTTTGTGGGCGTGAAACTTAAGGGCGGTCAGCAAGAGTTCACTGCGCTTCAAAGCGACCTAGAGAACAAGGGGTATGACTGTTTCAACTTAACCGACAACGAATTGGCGAAGCTGCACGTACGTCACATGGTAGGCGGACGTCCACCGTCCATACTCAACGAGCAGGTCTTCAGCTTTGAGTTTCCAGAACGCCCGGGCGCACTTTTAAACTTTCTCAATACATTAGGCGAGCAGTGGAATATCACGCTATTTCATTACCGTAACCACGGTGCCGCGGAAGGCTTGGTATTGGCTGGCTTTGACATTGCGCCAGACAGCCGCGAGGACTTCAATCAACATGTTGCTGAGTTAGGATATAAAGTAGAAGAAGTGACCGATAACCCTGCTTATCGCTTCTTCCTATCGCAGCCGGCGTAGGCAGTTATAAAAATACAAAGCGAAAACTAGCCATTTTTTTGTTTTCGCTTTGTATTGCTTCACGTTAAGCGCAGGTTTACCGGGGAGCGATACGAAGCGGCACTAACTAGCGTCTATCTAATAAGGGAGTATTGGCATTGCCAGAGGCCGAAATAATAGATAGACGCGCAATAAAAAGCCCATGCTATGGCATGGGCTTTCTCTTTTTATCACGACGCTTACGTTTGGCATTTTCAGCCAGCTAGCACATTGTCTTAATTTGATGTGTTTAGCGTAACGTTCTCCAAATGCTGCATCATTTCAGGCCATATCAACGCCATTACATCAGCGCGCAGAGCTTCACACTCTTCTGAGTACTTCAAACTGCCATCTTTCTCAGAGTCCAACCAATGGTTGTCTTTCAATGCACTAATGAAGCTAGACAGTACGTTTTTATCGTAAAACTCAGGGGAGCTTAGTCCGTAAAGTGTAGACAGGCGTTCAGCCACTTGCTTACTCTCCCGCTCAAGGGCACCACGGCTAATGACTTTTTCTTTATCAAGAATGGTCAGTACTACGGCATAACGCTGAAGTGTTTCCTGCATGCATCGGCTTAATAGCCACGCCGAGTGGAATTGCTTGCAGTGCGCATCTGGTGGTAATAGCTCGTCGCCTTCTTGTCGTAACAAACCGTTATTTAGTAATGCAGTTATCAAAGCATCAGTATGCGCAAGCGCCTCATCTTGGGTAAGGTGCAAGAACAGCTCTTTTTGCAGCAACGGATACAGTGCAGCAATCAGCTGAAGAATACTGTTCTTTGTGGTGCCTTTTTTCGCAAAGATAGACGCCATGATAAGACCAGGGATCGCGAACAAATGTAGAATGTTGTTACGATAATAAGTCAGATATACCGCTGACTGAGGCTGTGGGCTGATCAAACGTCCGTAATCGTCCTCTTTAATATCGAAGCGACCTAATTTCAGGGTATCGCGCAGCAATTCTTCGGCTGATGATTCTGGAATAGTGGCATCATCACTAAAAGGCACCGCTTTGAACAAGTCCATGAAATCACCCATCGCTTGCCTTAATTCGACTTCGCTCATGGTTTGTCTTTTAGAAGACAAAAGACACAGAGACGCTAATGCCATTCCGTTTAATGCCGCGGCACGGTTAATGCGCGTCATAACATTATTGGCAAGTTCGTTAACCGCTGGCGTTAGCCACGCAGGCTTCTTCTCTGGCTCGGCATCGCGACAATCCCGCCAGTTAGGTACATGACTTTCAAGGAACTGGTTAAGCGCAATGGGCTCACCAAAGTTTACGTAGCCATGGCCGTAGTTTTTAAGCTTACGAATAGCAGAGAACACCTGAAGATTAGATTCTTTTTTCTTTTTAGAACCTTTTAGCTCGTTCAAATAGCTCTTCACTTCCATTACGTTTTCATAGCCGATGTAAACAGGCACTATGCTTACAGGGCGGTTAACCCCTTTGAGCATGGCTTGAATGGTCATGGCTAGCATACCGGTTTTAGGCGGGATCAAACGACCAGTACGGCTACGGCCACCTTCAGGGTAGTATTTTACCGAGTAGCCTTTGTTGAACAGCAGTTCTAAATATTCTCTGAAAACGGCGGTGTATAGTTTATTGCCTGCAAAACTGCGGCGTAGGAAGAATGCACCGCCACGGCGGAACATTTTGCCCACAGGCCAAAAGTTAAGATTAATACCCGCTGCAATATGCGGCGTCACCATGCCTTCGTGATAAATCACGTAGGTCAGTAACAGATAGTCCATGTGACTACGGTGACAAGGTACGTAAATGATTTCATGACCATTAGCAGCCAATTCACGAATACGATCGGCGTGTCCTACACTTATACCGTTGTATATCTTGTTCCAGATACGGGTAAGTAGTCTGTCGCCAAAACGAATTAGCCCTTCACGATAATCTGCCGCAATTTCTGTTATATAACTTTGTGCGGTTTCCTTTGCTTTTTCGTGTGAGACTTTTTTGCTTCTCGACTCTTCCGCGATGGCACGGCGCACGGCATCTGAACCTAATACACTGTTGTTGAGCTCTTGACGCTCTAACAATGTAGGGCCGGTCATACTTTGGCGTTTGCGCTGAAAGTGAGTACTTGCTACACGTACTAGCTTGTGTGCGATGCTCTGGTCACTGCCATGTTGGTTGGACATTGCGCGCGCAGAAACGGCCTTAGAATAGTTAATAAAATTGTCGCGGCCCAAAAACAGCACAATGAACAACTTGCGTAGCCAGCTTGGCGCCGCTTTATCAGCAATAAGATCACTTAAACCTGGCTTTCCACGGCCGGGGGCACGTCCCCACGTTACATAAACCGGAACTACCTGCAAATCGAGGCTTTCATGGTCTCTATGTAAGTGAAAGAGGTCGGTGAAAACGTCTTCAATTCCCGTATCCTTCGCCGACGAGCGGAAAAGAGGCTGGGTTTTACGTAAAAACAAAGTCGACGAATACTCTCGCCCTGCCAAAGTCAGGGTTTCTGTTGGGCTAGGCAATCCTAAAGCTTTGGTCGACATTCTCAGTGCGAGCTGGTCTGTCACTGAGTTGGTTGGAAGTAGATAAACAATCGGTTTGCTTTTATCTATTCCTAATTCGGTTTCAACGTTAACTGGAATGCTGTGAGCTTTTACCAGTAACTTAACAGGATAATGAAATACCGACAGAAGGGCTTTTCGCATCCACGACATGAATTATGTGATCCTATGAAATAAAAACGGGTGAAGTGTAACACAAACGCGTCACAATCTCGCGATAAGCCAATATCATCGCTTCTTATGCTGTAATGACTTCTTCCAGTTATGGAAGTTCAAATGCCCACTGGCTTTTTCCCCTTAAGTTTCACGGCCCATAATGATTGCTTTTACGGCGCTTCAACATTAGCAATGTTTAATTGCGATTCAGCATGACTATTACTACTTTTATAAGGGTAAATGAATATGAGCAAGTAGTAGTGGATGATCAAAGCCGATTAAAGACAATTGATGATTTTATGCTCAACAGTGAGGTGCCGTTAGATCTTGATGATTTAATGATGGTGTTAGCTGAGGCATATAAGGTGCCTATCGCCCTTATTGGCGTAGTTGGAGAGTTTGAAGAAACCTTTAAAGCTCGTTATGGAACCACCCTCTCTAAAGTCAGTCGCGAACATGCGTTTTGCAGTCATGTGGTTGATGAGCGGAAGCAAGTGGTTGTATGCAATGCGCATGAAGACCCTCGTTTTATGCACAACCCGTTGGTAACGGGTGAACCCCATATTTGCTTTTACGCAGGTACGCCCATCGAGATTAATGAACAGGTTATCGGTGCGGTATGCTTAATTGATACTGTGCCTAGAGAAATAGACTCAAAACACCTAGAGGTACTAAATCGAATTGGTGTCTTAGTGAGTCAGCATATCTCGCTTTCGAGAGAGCACGAAGCGCTAAAGCGAGAGCATGGCTTAATCGAAAAATCGCCGATTGTTTTGGCAACCTGGCGCTACGATACGTCGCTAAGACTGGTTTATATTTCGAAAAATAGTGAGCGTGTATTGGGGGTGTCATCTCAAGATTTGCTTACGGGTTCTGTAGCACTGAGCGAAGTGTTGACCCAAGACGCTGAAAGTGATTTTACCTTCGCCATGCAGGCCCACATGGAAGGGGTAGAAACTCATACCTGTCGCCTTCAGATAGTCACTCCCACCCGTACTATTTGGGTAAGCATGATATCTACCGCTAATTTCCGCGATGACGGTATGCTGTATTCAGTTCAAGCCTTTTTATTTGATACCAGCGACCAAAAATACGTGGAAGATAAGCTCAATAAAACCAATCAACGAATGCGTTTATTACTTGAAGCTTCTGAGTTAGGAACATGGGATTGGAACTTGGCTGCAGACGTTAATCAGGTCAATAAGCGCTGGTGTGACATCGTTGGTCTGGAATATGAGTTCTACGATAGCGGCTCGCGCTTTTTTAGGCAGCTGATTCACCCTGCCGATTATGTCAAAGTAGAAAAGCAGCTCAACATGCATTTAGTTGGTAAAAGCAAAGTCTTTAATACCACATTTCGCATGAAACACGCTGATGGCTCTTGGGTTTGGGTAGAAAGCTATGGGAAAACGGTTGAGACAGACGCCCAGGGCAAACCCGTTCGTGTTGCAGGTATTCATCGCGATATCACACAGCGAATGGAAAGAGAGCTGCACGAAAAAAAGAAAACCCAGCTGCTTCAGTTTATCAATAAAACGCGTGCCTCGTACCTTCAAAACAATGACCTTACAATGGCGTGCCAATCCGTGCTGGCCGAACTCATTGACATCTCAGATAGCCAATTCGCTTTTGTGGGGCAGATGAAAGATGACGGGAACAAATCGAGACTTTTTATACATGCCATTTCCGAGATAGTGTGGGACAACAGTAGCTTTTCTCAATACGCTGAATATAAAAAGCGCAATCTCTATTTTAGTAATTTCGATAACCTCTTTGGCACCACAATTTTAACCGGGGAAGTTACCATAAGTAATGCGCCTAGCAGTCACCCTAATTCCAAAGGCGTGCCGCCGGGGCACCCCCGTATTAGTCGGTTCTTAGGTCTGCCCATAAAGGTGAAAGACAAAGTGGTTGGGATGGTAGGCTTAGCGAATAAGTTTGATGTTTATACCGACGAAGATGCAAAGTTTCTACAGCCATTTTTAGACGCACTGGCTGGCCTCTTCTACGCAGTAGAGCTTGAAGAAGCTCGGGCAGTTGCTGAAGAAAAACTGCGGCAACTGGCCATGACTGATTCACTCACTGGTCTCTACAACCGTCGCGCGTTCTTAGATGAATGTAACGCATTTTCGAAACAGCATTGCCGTGGATGTGTGGCTATCGTAGATATTGATCACTTCAAAAAAGTGAATGATTCCTACGGTCATGATGCTGGCGATCAGGCACTCATTGCTGTCGCACGAAAAATCGCTAAACATAACCAAGCGCCAAACGTTGTGGCGCGGCTAGGTGGAGAAGAGTTTGCTATCGTCATGCTGGGAGATAGTAAAGACAATATAAACAAGCAATTAGAGGCGTTGCGCATCTCTGTCGAAGAAGGGGTTGTCACCTATAAAACAGACACCATGAATTTATCCATCAGTATTGGTGCCACATTTGTTGAAGATACTTATGACGCAGATTTTAGCGCACTACTGTCACTTGCAGATAAGTCATTATATAAGGCTAAAGAGCAAGGCAGAAATCAAGTGGTGTGGGGAGAGTAGCGCAAAGGTTGCTAGCAAAAGACGCGGCTAGTGCTTGTTATTTACTTTTAGGTGTATATACTTACAGGAACTGTATGAACAGACAGGTCTTTTATGCGCCCACTCACAGCTCGACAAACTGAAGTTTTAGAACTTATTAAAACCACTATGCAAGAGACGGGAATGCCGCCCACTCGTGCGGAAATAGCTCGTCAACTTGGTTTTCGTTCTGCCAATGCGGCAGAAGAACATTTGAAGGCACTGGCGCGTAAAGGTGTAATTGAAATTTTGCCTGGTACGTCACGTGGCATTAAGCTCAACATCCCACTTGATAACGACGCACAAGAAGAAGAAGGGCTTCCATTAATTGGGCGTGTTGCTGCGGGCGAGCCAATCTTGGCGCAAGAACATGTTGAATCGCACTACAAAGTAGATCCTGCACTTTTTCAACCTCACGCCGACTTTTTATTGCGCGTTAACGGCATGAGTATGAAAGACATTGGAATTTTAGACGGTGATCTTCTTGCTGTTCATCGCACCACTGATGTACACAATGGACAGGTGGTAGTGGCGCGTGTAGATGAAGATGTGACTGTAAAGCGTCTAGAGAAACGCGGGCGTGAAGTATTACTACATGCCGAAAATGATGAATTTGCACCCATAAAGGTAGATTTGGCGACCGAGCACTTTGCGATTGAAGGCATTGCCGTGGGTGTGATCAGAAACGCTGACTGGATGTAGTGTTTTAGCTTGTTTGCACAAAAGCGGCGCATTAGCCGCTTTTTTTATGTCTTTTGTTCCTGCTTTTTTCTTGAATTCGGCAACTTAGCTCTTGTCATCGGGGACAAGCTTTTGGACTTTCAGCGCGCGTATTTTTATCTGCCGGAGCTCTATTTTTTCTGTGAATACCCAAAGCTCAGACCATTTTTTATTTTAAAATTTGTTTAAAACCGCCAGCTGTTTATAAATTACTTGTAGATTTCTTAGCTAGTTAGCTGACCTGTCAAACACACTGTGTGTTCCAAATGCCCGTTTGATTTCTACGGGAACCCACAACGCCATCGCTTCCCTTTGACATTAAATAAGATCAAAGACTTTTCACTAAATGATTAAAAATTAACCACTTCGTTAAATTTTTAATAGAAAAGACTAGACGGCACGACATTATTGCGCAATTCTTATACAAAGATTAACAAAATAATAACAATGACTCTAAATTTGTTTTACAAGTTGAAGTAGTGGGTCAATCGTTCGCTAACCATTTGGTAGGGCATTGCGCAAACAAATCAGCGTCTTTGACCTCGCCATTACGGAGGTGCTGAGTGAAACAACTAATGACCGTATTCGCAAAATGGTGTTCTAGTATACCCATTTTGCTTTTTTCCCCATTGCTTTTTGCGCAAGAAGTAAGTGAAGAAGCCTCTTCTCTTAATTTAAGACGCGGTGCAACCGACATTAGCGGTCAGGTCTACGACCTCCACATGCTAATGTTCTTCATATGCGTAGGCATCGCGGTTGTAGTTTTTGGCGTGATGTTCGCCTCAATGTATCTACATAGAAAGTCCCGTGGTGCCAAACCAGCCAATTTTCACGAGAATGTAAAGGTTGAAATTGCCTGGACTGTTATTCCCTTTCTCATTCTTATTTTCATGGCAGTGCCCGCAGCGAACACCCTTATCGCTATGGAAGACACGTCCAAACCTGATATGACAGTGTTAGTCACAGGTTCGCAGTGGAAGTGGCACTATAAGTACATGGACAGCGACGTAGAGTTTTACTCGCTGCTTGCCACTCAGCGTGAGCAAATAGAGAACAAATTCCAGAAAACCGATAACTACCTGCTTGAAGTTGACCGCCCTCTGGTTATTCCCACAGGTAAAAAAGTACGTTTTCTTATTACCTCTGATGACGTTATTCATTCTTGGTGGGTTCCCGATTTTGCGGTGAAGAAAGATGCAAACCCAGGCTTTATCAATGAATCTTGGGCCAAGGTTAACGAGCCAGGGATCTACCGTGGGCAATGCGCTGAGTTATGTGGAAAAGACCATGGTTACATGCCCGTTGTGGTTATCGCGAAAGAGCCTGCCGAATTTGACAAGTGGATGAACGAGCAAGAAGAAATTGTTCGTAAAGCAAAAGAAGAAGAACAGCGTCTGCTTTCTATGAATATGTCTATGGACGAATTAATGAAAGAAGGCGAGCGAGTCTACAACACAACTTGTGCAGCGTGTCATATGCCAAATGGCGAAGGGTTACCTGGCGTATTCCCAGCATTGAAAGGCAGCAAGATGGCGCTGGAGGATCAGCAGGGTCACATTGACATTGTGCTTCATGGTAAGTCAGGTACGGCCATGCAAGCGTTTGGAAAAATGCTAAGTCTTAAGGAAATTGCCGCGGTTGTTACCTACGAGCGAAATGCTTGGGGAAATAAAACTGGCGATATGGTTCAAGCCAAAGACGTCAACGCAGTGGCTAACGGAAACTAGGAGCAGACAATGAGCAAAGCAACTGAAGTTATTTCGCCAGATACCTCTGCGCCTCATGATGACCAAGCGCATGGACACCACGATCATGAACATCACGATCACATTCCAAAGGGCATAACGCGCTGGCTATTTACCACTAACCACAAAGACATAGGTACACTTTATTTGTGGTTTGCCTTTATCATGTTTTTAGTTGGCGGTGCGATGGCCATGGTCATTCGCGCAGAATTGTTCCAACCTGGCTTGCAAATTGTAGAGCCAAATTTCTTTAACCAAATGACCACAGTGCACGGGCTTATCATGGTATTTGGTGCGGTTATGCCAGCCTTTACAGGGCTCGCTAACTGGCTGATTCCAATGATGATTGGCGCTCCTGATATGGCATTGCCGCGCATGAATAACTGGAGCTTCTGGATTTTACCTGGCGCCTTTTTAATTCTGCTAAGTTCCCTTTTTATGGAAGGCGGCGGTCCTGCTTTTGGTTGGACTTTCTACGCGCCCCTTTCAACAACCTACAGTGGTGATTCCACCGCACTGTTTGTGTTCTCTGTCCACATTATGGGTATTTCATCCATTATGGGCGCGATTAACGTGATCGTGACCATCTTTAATATGCGTGCACCAGGCATGACCTGGATGAAAATGCCGTTATTCGTATGGACATGGCTAATCACAGCATTCTTGCTTATTGCCGTAATGCCAGTGCTCGCCGGTGCGGTCACCATGGTGTTAACCGATAAGTTCTTTGGAACCAGTTTCTTTGATGCTGCTGGTGGCGGCGACCCAGTTATGTTCCAGCATATTTTCTGGTTCTTCGGGCACCCTGAAGTGTACATAATGATCTTGCCCGCTTTTGGCATTATCTCGCAAATTGTTCCTACCTTTTCAAGAAAGCAGTTATTTGGTTATGCGTCTATGGTGTACGCCACGGCGTCTATTGCCTTACTGTCCTTTGTAGTTTGGGCCCACCATATGTTTACCACGGGTATGCCGGTGTACATGGAGATGTTCTTTATGTTTGCCACCATGCTTATCTCGGTGCCTACCGGGGTAAAAGTGTTTAACTGGGTGGCAACTATGTGGCGTGGATCGCTCAGCTTCGAAATGCCAATGATGTTCGCCATTGCCTTTATTGTGCTATTTACCATTGGCGGGCTATCGGGGCTAATGTTGGCGATCACCCCTGTGGACTTCCAGTACCACGACACGTATTTCGTGGTAGCCCACTTCCACTATGTTCTGGTGACAGGGGCTGTCTTCTCCATTATGGCGGCAGTGTATTACTGGTTGCCTAAATGGACGGGAAAAATGTATGACACAACCTTAGCTAAATGGCATTTCTGGTGCTCACTGGTGTCGGTCAATGTGTTGTTCTTCCCTATGCACTTTGTCGGTTTGGCTGGCATGCCACGCCGTATTCCTGACTACGCATTGCAGTTCGCTGATTTCAATAAATGGATAAGCTTAGGTGGTTTTGCGTTCGGTTTATCTCAGCTCATCTTTCTTGCTCTGCTTATTAAAGCATGCAAGAAGCAAGGTGACGCTGTATCAGCTCAGGTTTGGGACGGCGCTGAAGGGTTGGAATGGGAAATTCCTTCACCTGCCCCTTATCACACATTTGAAACGCCACCTGTCGTTAAGTAACGGCAGGTGGAGTTGTGAGTAGGTCATTCCTTTCAACCGGCAAAAGCTGACGGGAATGACATTCACACATTGCAGGTGGTGAGGGAGATAAGCAGCTGATTGTAGGTGTTTAGCTATCCTCACCTTTGGATTTACCCGGAGGTCGCGTGATGTCACAGCAAAGTGCAAACAACAAGATGGTTATTAAGCTTGTTGCTATTGTTATTGGCATGTTTGGCTTCGGCTTTGCTCTTGTTCCCTTATACGACGTGTTTTGTGATGTTACGGGAATTAACGGCAAAACTGAGGGGACGGCTGCGGTTTATCAATCGGTTGAGATTGATGAGTCGCGCGAAGTGACGGTCGAGTTTATTACCCGCACAAATACCGGTATGCCCTGGGAGTTTCGCGCAGAAACGAAGCGCGTGAAAGTGCACCCTGGCGAGCTAAATACGGTGTCGTTTTATGTGAGAAATCCCGCCTCAAGCAATATTGTGGCTCAGGCAATCCCTTCTGTATCTCCCGGCACGGCTGCGCTCTATCTAAATAAGACAGAGTGCTTTTGTTTCAACCAGCAGCCGTTAGATGCGGGTAGTGAAGCCTATATGCCCATGCAATTTTACGTAGATCCACAACTACCTAAAGAAATTACGTTTTTTACCTTGCAGTACACACTCTATGACGTCACAGCGCGAGCAAGTGACCTAACGACAACACCGAATCCCTTTATGGCTTCAACACCATCCAATGGCGAATAGGCCGAAGGGGTAAGGAGAAGAAAATGCAACCCGAAGTACAGAATCACGAATACCAAAAATATTATGTACCCGCACAAAGTCCATGGCCCATTGTTGGCGCTGTCGCACTATTTCTCATTGCCGTTGGTGCAGGAAATTTTGTGGTGCAAGCAACAAAAGGCGAATCCGGCTACGGAGGTCACATCCTTCTTGTCGGCGTAGCCGTGTTGCTCGTTATGCTAGTAGGCTGGTTTAAAAACCAAATTGACGAGTCGATGTCAGGGCTTTATAGCGATCAATTAGGGCGCTCATATCGACAAGGTATGAGCTGGTTCATCTTTTCAGAAGTGATGTTTTTCGCGGCGTTTTTCGGCGCGCTCTACTACGCAAGATTTATCTCTGTTCCTTGGCTAGGCGGTGCATCGAACAATGCCATGACCAATGAGGTCTTATGGCCGACCTTTGAGGCTATGTGGCCATTGGTGTCAACGCCAGGCGGTATTACTACACAGGAAATGAGCGCTGCGGGTTTGCCGACAATCAATACGGTTATTCTGCTTGTTTCTTCAATCACGTTGCACTTTGCCCACGTAGGGTTAGAGCAGAATAAGCGCAAGCAGCTTACGCTAATGCTGGGTATCACTATTTTACTCGGGTGTGGGTTCCTGTTTTTGCAGGTAGAGGAATATATCCATGCCTATCGCGACCTGGGACTAACCCTCCAATCGGGTATTTATGGAAACACCTTCTTTATGCTCACCGGTTTTCACGGCATGCATGTCACTCTTGGGACAATCATTCTGATAGTGATGTTTTTCAGAGTATTGAAAGGCCACTTTACGCCAGACAACCACTTCGCTTTTCAGGCGGGTAGCTGGTACTGGCACTTTGTAGATGTAGTGTGGGTCATGCTCTACATCTTTGTTTACGTACTTTAAAAGGAATCCCCAAACTCAATAGGGCCTTGGGTTTGGGGTAATTAAGCCAGTACCAATAGCGATAAGAATAATAATAACGATGATGGCAGAAGTGAGCACGCGTCGACCAATATACTTACTCATAGGCCCTTTTGATGTGTCGTTTTTCATCATGATACGCATCGCCATGAACAAATTAACGATCATGTACAGCACTAATGCAACAAGGACTATTTTTATCAACATACTCACCTCTGTTTTTATTTTAATTTTGCATGGGGCGAGATAATCATGTTTTCTCGCACAAGCCACGTTATTCCTTGGTTACTCACGGGTGTCAGTGTGGCGATTATGTGCGGTTTAGGGTACTGGCAACTTGATCGCATGGTCCAAAAGCAACAACGCTTAGCTAGCATAGCGCAAAAGCAAAGTAATGGAACCTTGAGTTTAGAAGAGGCGTTGAATGTTGATGACCCTCGGGACATTACCGTGTCATTCAGTGGAACATTGGATGCTAATCACGTACTGCTTTTAGATAATCAGATTTACAATCAGCGGGTGGGGTTTGACGTTATAGCACCAGTTCGCACCAATTTTGGGTGGCTCTTAGTGAATTTTGGGTGGGTACCCGCGCCAGATCTTACGCGTTCTTTACCGGACATAAGTTTTGAAAGCGAAACGCGCGAGTTCACCGGTGTGCTCAGTGTACCGGGTAACAACCCATTAGTTAAAGAAACCAACGTGGCTTTATCTCAAAGCCCAGCACTTATACAACATATCGAATTCTCTACGCTGAGCAACGCCTTAGAGCGCAAGTTTTTACCTTTTATTCTTCAACTTACCACGCCTGACCCTGCGTTTATTCGCGAACATCAGGCCGTTGTAATGTCTCCCGAAAAGCACCTAGGTTACGCAATTCAGTGGTTTGGTTTAGCCATTGCTGCTGCGGCAATAGGCGGCTTTGCCATTAGTAAGAAAGGACGTAGTTATGAGTAATGTGGCTTCAAAGAAAACATTAATAATTATGGTAGCGGTGTTTGTTTTGCCTGTGGTCTTGGCGAAGCTTGCGCTTGATAACGACTGGTTTACGAAAGGTGCTACCAATAAGGGTCAGTTACTCGCTCCGACTATCGACATGAGCGCGCTACTCAAAGACGCCGAGCCTAAGTGGCGGTTACTTTATGTAATGCCCAATAAATGCGATGCCGTGTGCGAAAACGCGCTTTTTAGTATTAATCAGGTGTGGCTGGCACTCGGTAAAGAATCTGACCGCGCCCAAGCCTTGGTGGTCACCACTCCTTCAAGTGATCAGACGGCAATAGCCGCACTTACTGACTACCCCTTTGTAGAAACGTTATCTGTCACTACACCAACCGCGCTCGCCTCTAGCAGTGTGTATATTGTTGATACACAGAATAACGCCATGCTGTTTTATGAAATTAAGGACGATAGAAAAGACGCTGTAATGGAAAGCCGCAACATGCTGGCGGACATGAGAAAACTATTAAAGCTATCGCGCATAGGATAACAGCCATGAAAAAGTTAACCTTATTCAGTATCTTTTTAGCCGCGGTGGTCATTATTCTAGGTGCCTATACGCGTTTGACCGACGCCGGGCTGGGTTGTCCAGATTGGCCTGGGTGCTATGGCCATATGACCGTGCCCTTAAGTGAGGAGAAAGTGGCTCAGGCTAATGCCGCTTTTCCTGAGCGTCCGGTTGAAGCTTCTAAAGCGTGGAACGAAATGATTCACCGCTATTTTGCAGGCACGCTCGGGCTATGCGTATTGGCTATTGCCATTATCGCTGTTAAACAGCGAAAAACAGGCGTACCTGTTAGGCTACCGCTATTGCTACTGGGACTCATTATATTTCAGGCTGCACTGGGCATGTGGACAGTAACGCTTAACTTGCTGCCTGTAGTTGTGATGGGGCATTTGTTGGGGGGATTCTCTGTACTCTCCTGCTTGTTTATTCTTTATCTTCGTTTGCGAAATACCGCTTATAAATTACCGAAAAATAACGACACACCTTCAGCGTCTGAAATGCATGACAATGCAATTGGCGACTTACCCCAAGCTAAGGTATTTCAGCGAAACCTTAAGCGCTTCGCGTTTATTGGTTTAGTTGTGCTTGTAACGCAAATCGCGCTGGGTGGATGGACTTCTGCAAATTATGCTGCGCTGGCCTGTACAGAAATGCCAGTTTGCGAGAGTGGTTGGAAGGAAAGAATAGATATCGCAGGCGCATTTAGCGTACCCGATGCGGATAACTATGAATTTGGTGCTCATGATTACGGTGAGCGAGTCACTATGCACATTGTCCATCGATTTGGCGCCGTTGTGACGTTTTTATATTTGCTGGCGCTGGGTATTTGCGTCTTAATAAGCCGTCATGCCACCGATAAGCAGAAATATGTCGGAGCGTTTATGTTGGTAGCATTGTGCACACAAGTGGCACTCGGGCTTAGCAACATCATCTTTATGCTGCCGCTTGCCGTCGCGGTAATGCATAACGCCGTAGCAGCGGTATTATTGCTTTCCCTACTCAATCTTATTTTTACCGTTTTTCTAAGTTTAGAAAACGACCAGGCTTACAGTAAAGAAAAGCCACATACAGTTTCATTCTCAGAAACTAAATCACTGCAGGGTGTGGGTGCTTATAGAATTCACGAGGCGCCCTTGTCCGCTCCTTTTAGTGAGTCTACTTCTTCTCATATTCTTCCTAAAGCTCCAGGAGGTTTCCATGGCTAAATCGGTCTCTTTACACGCACGTAGTTCACGTCAGCATAATGCAGTCTCGTGGCGAGATTATTATGAAATGACAAAGCCTAATGTGGTCATGTTACTACTGTTAACCGCATTAGTTGGGATGTGTTTAGCCACCCCCACGTGGGTGAACGCAACCGTGCTTATCTGTGGTTTACTGGGTATAGGTATGCTGTCCGCTTCTGCTGCCGTTATTAACCATGTTGTCGACCATAAAATAGATAGTGTGATGGCGCGTACATTTAACCGACCTGTCGCAAAAGGCAAAGTAAGCGTGAATAACGCCCTGTGGTTTGCTGGCATATTAGGGGTTGTTGGATTTGTAGTACTCGCCCTTTTTGTGAATATGCTTACTGCGTGGTTAACCCTAGCTAGCTTGGTGGGGTATGCGTTTATCTACACCATGTATTTAAAACGAGCGACACCGCAAAATATCGTGATTGGTGGTTTAGCAGGCGCTGCACCGCCGCTTCTTGGATGGACCGCGGTAACCGGAGAAATTCATGCGCATGCCCTGCTGTTAGTGCTGATTATCTTTACCTGGACCCCACCACATTTTTGGGCGCTCGCCATTCATAGAGAGAAAGACTATGCAAAAGCGAAAGTGCCTATGTTGCCGGTAACCCATGGCGTGTCATTTACCAAAACGTCAGTGTTGCTGTATACGGTATTGCTGGGACTTGTGTGTTTGCTTCCCTATCTTACTGGCATGAGCGATCTTATTTATCTGATTGGCTCAAGCGTGCTTAATATCGGATTTTTATATTATGCATTGAAGTTAAAATTTGATGCTCAGCCTCAAACTGCAATGAAAACTTTTAGGTTTTCAATTATTCATCTCATGGTATTGTTTGTTGTATTACTCTTAGATCATTACATACCACTGAGTTTATGAATCAACGAACTGTCGTCGGCCTTGTTGCATTTTTAGCGTTATGCGCGGGCATTGTAGGGGCGTTGTATATTGCGCCCCCAGGTGTTGAAAGTCAGCCGGAATACTTTCAAAGTTACCCTGAACCAAGAACATTATCACCGTTTTCACTAACGTCTCATGAAGGCGAAGTGTTCGATAACTCATCGTTAAAAGGGCAGTGGAGCTTTTTATTTGTGGGCTATACGTTTTGCCCTGATATCTGCCCTACTACCATGGCCGAACTAAACGGTATATATCCTGAACTAAAAGCATTAAACAGTGTCCAACCCATTCGAGTTGTTTTTGTGTCGGTCGACCCAAATCGCGACTCGATTGAAAGACTTTCAGAGTATGTGAGCTATTTTAATGAGGAGTTCATTGCCGTTACTGGAGAGCATAAGGCGCTATTTCCATTTGTACGCAATTTAGGAATGATGTATGCCATTGCAGAAAGTACCGATAATCCTAATTATTTAGTCGATCACAGTGCATCTGTCGTACTTGTCGACCCTGAAGCTAGGGTGATAGGAAGATTCAAACCAAAAAGAGAGCCAGGAAAGCTATCGATAAGTGATTCCCAGCAAATATTGGCAGACATGCCAATAATAATCTCGAAGCAGTAATATGGATATCAAAATAAGGCAAGGTGTGGCATCTGACGCCGCACATACTACGCCACTCATATTAAATGCGGCGCAGTCGTTGTTAACGTCTATTTTTGGACACAATAAGAATAAAACGGCCGATGGCTACCTCTCTCATGCTTGGGAACTCGGTGGCGGTCAGTATGGTTATAAGAATCATTGGGTCGCGTGTAGCGGTGATGAAGTGCTTGGTGTCGTGACGTCATGGCATAGCAAATTAGGCGCGGCGTTCGACCGAGCTACTCTTGATAGCATCACCTCGTACTTTACCCTCGACGAAGCAATGACAGTGCTGATGCGTAACCAGACGGTGGCGATCAACCTTACGCCGCCTACCAATACCGAGCTCATGATAGGGCACCTCTCAGTAGAGGAAAGTGCCCGTCGTGCTGGTGTGGGGTCGATGCTAGTCGATGCCATGCAGGCGCGAGCGGAGAAGTTGAAGAAGCGCAAATTGGTGTTAGATGTTGAAGTGTCGAATGTTCCCGCTATTCGCTTTTATCAGCGCCACAATTTCGTAGAAGAGTCGATAAACAAAGGCTTTATTCGCTTTGCTAAACCTGTATAGGTGAATGCTTTTTTTTAAATAAGAGCGAGCGGAAACACAAAAAACTCGCTCTTATTTAAATACTCAGTCAGGGTAATTTCCCTTTTCATCTGCCACGAAGAAAGGCGTTGAGTACCAATAATAACGACCCGCGTGTGTATTGGACGGTGCTGTACAATTCACACGTGAACGTCCCACAGGAAGTGTTTTTGAAAGACGAAACGTAAGCACGTTATCTTGAACACTGGTCTTAATGGGGTCACCGCCAAAAAAGCAATTTACTTGGGTAAGGCGAACATCGTCACTGCCTATCGTTAAGCTTATGGGCGATGATAGGGTTCTAGTTTTCATACGAGGGTTGTCGTGTGAACTGTGTGTAACTGGCATGGCAAGGCTATTTAATTTGGTCTTTAGCGTTGCTAAATTGGCGTAAGGTCCTGCCGCGGGGAAGCGCGGTAGTGCCTGCATATCACTAGTTGGCCCTACAGCCCCCGAGTGCTGACCGAATCCTATGTAACCTTCCTCTTTGAGCTTGTTAGCGAGCGCCGTATTGTACTCACCAAATGGGTAGGCTAAATATTTAAGACTGATATCTAATTTATCTTCTATCTTCTTTTCAGCACGTTCTACGTTTTGCCATACTTTTTCTAACCATGTGCGCTCTCCCATTTCCTGCTCACCGTTTAGCATGTGCAGGTGGTCTAGCGTGTGATTGGCAAAGACGACGCCATCGTTTTGCATTGCTATCAACTGTTCCCAGGTTAGCTGCTGGGTGCCCACACCTATTTCATCAGGATTAATGAACACAGTATAAGGAAAACCGAATTCGGCGAGAATTGGGTGAGCATTGTCTAAAATGTTTGCGTAGCCATCGTCAAACGTAATCGCGACCGCATTTTCTGGCAGTGTGGTGTTGTGCTGTATCGCAGAAACAACGTCCTGAAGCGAAACAACAGTGTGGTGTGCGTCCAAGTATTCCATGTGCGATTTAAAGGCTTCAGGCGAAATACTGGTACTGGCTGGTGTTGAAGACGACACATGGTGATAAAGCAAAATGGCGGCGTTAGGCGTGGTACTTACTTTGGCTTTAATGTTGTCTTGGCTTTGTTCCTTCGTGTTGGACGTAGCGTCAGCAGCAGAACCTGCTGCAAGGCTAGGCGCAACCAACACTACACTGAAAACCGCCAAGAACATTGCAGTTAAGGCTTTTAAGCGAGCGCGATTCATCGCTCTGTTTTGAATTAAATTGTTGGTTTTCATATCATCATCCACTGAGTGCCAAATTAATCTCATTAGCATGGTAAACTCCCATAGAACGTGACGTCGCCTAACCGAAAGTTAAGCCTGCCAGCGCGCGTTTCACTTATGCCTCAGCATAGGTTGTTAGTATATAGCGAAATTAACCCCAACTGAGATCATTTATGTCCCCTGCCCATGTAACTCAGCGCTCTTTCTTTGACGACCATACTCGTCTATTGGCATTAGCGCTTCCCATGATCTTAGCGAATATTACCACGCCCCTATTAGGTTTGGTGGATACCGCGGTTTTGGGACACATGTCTTTACCAGCCATGCTAGCAGGGGCATCGGTGGGAGCACTTATCTTAACGCAAATATACTGGGTGTGCGGCTTTCTTCGCATGTCGTCAACAGGCTTAAGTGCACAAGCTAAAGGGTCGACAAACAATTCATTAGAGTCAGCAAAAGTATTGTGGCAAACGGTAGCGGTTGCCTTGGTATTAGGGGGCGCAGTGCTTGCGCTTCAATCTCCTATCTTGTCTATAGGCTTAGCTTTAACTCAGCCAAACAGTGAAGTTGCCCTGCATCTTCAAGACTATTTTTCGACGCGGGTATGGGGCGCACCAGCTGCCATGCTTAATCTGGCATTAGTTGGATGGTTAGTAGGGCAGCAAAAAACGCGCAGCGTCATGGCTATTCAAATTGTGGGAAATTTATTGAATGCGGGACTCGATGTAGTGTTTGTGTTCGGGCTTGGTTTGTCTGTAGCTGGCGTGGCGCTGGCCAGTGTTATCGCTGAATATACCATGGCTATAATGGCGCTAGCGGTGGCGTTTAAGCGCGTTGGCGGTGTCGCGGTGAGTGCATCGTGGTTTAACCGTGCGGCTCGGAAGGTACTCATGAAGCTTAACGGTGACATGCTATTACGTAACTTAGCATTACAGGGCTGCTTAGCGTTTCTCACCATTCAAGGTGCCCGTTACGGCGAAACGTCGGCGGCCGTCAACGCCATACTCATGCAGTTCTTTGTTCTTATTGCATTGGGACTTGATGGCATTGCGTATGGTGTGGAAGCGCTGGTGGGTGAAGCCAAGGGGGCGTCTGACAGCAGCGAAGTGAAACGACGCACCTACCAAGGGTTGGTCTGGTCGAGTATTTTTGCCCTTATTTATAGCTTGATATTTTTCGCTGGCGGTGAGGCCATTATCGCGCTGCTTACCGAACATAGTGACATTGTAAAAGCTGCGCTACCTTATCTTGGTCTAATGGTATTACTTCCATTATTAGCGCACTGGTGCTTTTTGTATGATGGCGTATTTGTTGGCCTTACCCGAGCCAGCGCAATGAGAAATACCATGATAATTAGTGCACTAGGCGTGTATTTCCCCGTTTGGTACCTCACGCAAGATCAGGGTAACGTCAGCCTTTGGTATGCTCTACTTGCCTTTTTACTTGCTCGCGGTGTGACATTGGCCTGGAGCTTTTATCGTTTAGATAAACGCGGTGAGCTAACGACACCGCAAAGCTAGTGCTTTATAACGCTTCGCTGACCTTACTTAGGGAAGGCGTGCTGAGCACGCTGACTCTCTCAGTTTTTCTAGGGCATCATTCAGTATTATTTTTTTTGCTACTGTGTTTTTTGCGCGGTTCTTTTTTGCACAATGATAATAGTGTGTAGTTCAGGGTGCTGATCGAATTCAACGTGACGAACAAACCCGCCTGCTTCTATCAATATTTCTATGTATCTATGTAGCCCCAGCGAGGCGTAGTAGACTTCTGGACCCATCACTTCGTTTGTGTGTTGGCCGCTTTCATCTGTACCCCCACAGCTAAAAAGCAACACTCCGTCATCGTCTAAGTGATCCACTAGCTTCTTAAGCAAAGGCTCTTGCTGCGTTAGGGGAATATGCCAAAAGCTATCCCAAGCGCTAATAAACGAATAGTGCTTGGGGATAGTGAATGTACACACGTCAGCGCAATAGAAGGTATGAGCCGGTAATTGGGACGTCGCAATAGCCAGCATATCTTTGGAAACATCAATGCCTTCGTAAGTTAGCCCTGCGCGTTCGATAACCGGGACAAAACGATTGGTGCATCCGCAACCTATGTCTAGTGCGTAGCCTCGTTTCTTTGGTTTGTCTTTATTGCTCGCTTCTCCCTTACTAAGCGCTTCTCCCTTACCAAGCGCTTCGCTAGGCACCGTATCAGGCTCTTGTGATGGGGTGTCCGCTAAAAATGACAATGCTTTTTGGTAGGCGGTTATACCATTTTTCTGATTAAATTCAGGACGAGTCCAAAGGTGTGTAATGGTGTCGTAGGCCTTGCCAGTTTCTTCAGGTGTCATATTCCCTCTGTTAGCTGCGCTTTTTCTGGTTCAAGGTTAATTCATCTAGCAACAATGTATAGTGCAAAGTGAAAAGACGAGAAAAGGCGAAACCCGTTTAGGATATTGAGCGGCCAGACAGTAACACCTATGCAGTTTCGTTTGGTTAGGGCTTATATGTAGACTTAACTAGGCATTATCCAAAACGCTATTACTCAAAGTGCTATTATTCAAACCGCTTTGGGCCAAATAGACAGCTAAAAGCAAATAGCCTGCAAAAAGAGCGTGATCATTTAAGCAGGCCGCACTACAGCTATTTTCTTACGATGTGCGTTGCACAGAGCTTGTTGCCCGCTGGGTCTCGCAGATAAGCAAGATACAGTTGGCGTTCACCGGTACCGCGAATTCCTGGTGGATCCTCGCATGGCACGCCTCCATTTTCGCTACCTACTTTATGCCACTCATCTACCAGTTCAGGTGTACGCGCGGCAAGGCCAAGAGTAGTGCCATTGCCATGGGTGGCTGCCTCGCCATTAATTGGCTTCGTTAGCGCTAAAATGCCTTTAGGCGTATAGTAAAATACCCGTCCGTATTCATCAAAAACGCCTGGTTCGTATCCTAAAACCCCTAAAATGGCGTCGTAAAACTTCTTAGACGCTTCAAGGTCGTTTGCACCTAACATAACGTGGCTAAACATAGTTGTGTCCTCTGAAAATAGCAGGGGAAATCCCCTCTTATCAAAATGGGGTTATTCGCGCTTTATTACTAACGCCCCGATTTTACCCCTCCGTCATACCTCATTGGGGGCTTAAAGCAAAATCCACCGCGGCTGCAGCATGGATAGCGGTAGTATCGTATAACCTCACTTTGGTGTGATGTTGCTGAACTAGTAACGCAATTTCTGTGCAGCCTAGAATAATGCCTTCAGCACCCTCGGCCGCTAGCGCGTTAATAATTTCAATATACGCGTTACGGGATTCAATACAAATCACGCCCTTGCATAATTCTTCATAAATAATGTTATGGACTATGTCTCGTTGCTGGGCATTGGGAGTAACAACCTCAATATTAAAAACATCTTCAAGGCGCGATGTATAAAAGGTTTGCTCCATGGTAAAACGGGTACCAAGCAGCCCAACTTTTTTAACCTTATTGCGCTGTAACTTTCGTCCTGTGGCGTCGGCAATGTGAATGAGGGGAATAGTAATATTCTGTTCTATGTTAGCCGCAACCTTGTGCATGGTATTGGTACAAATCAATACGGCTTTTGCTCCCGCAGCCTCTAAGTGCTTTGCCTCACAGATGAGTATATCGGCGGTTTTATCCCATTCACCTTTATGTTGAAGTCGCTCTATGTGAGCAAAATCAACGCTGCTTATTATTAGCGATGCACTGTGGAGGCCACCAAGTCGAGTGTTTATGCCGCGGTTTATTGCTTGGTAATAACTCACTGTGGATTCCCAACTCATACCACCGAGCAAGCCTAGCTTCTTTATCGCATTTTCCACAGATCACCTTCTTTTTGTCAGGTACTAAGCACAATCTCTAATCTACCTACAAAATGCACTCCCGACCAGTGGCAGAGTGAATGGAGTATAAGCCTCAAAAAATTAAGAATAACAGTGTTATGCGTGATTGATATGAATGGAAAGTTTGGAATGTCTGATGATGCTGCAGGGGTAATTGCTGGAACTAAATGGCAAAGTTCGTTGGCTAAAACTTGGGTGGCGGCTTTTTATTTTTAATAAACGAGAAACGCTGAATAAAAATACCCCAATAGCCCAACATGGCTATGGTAAAGCCAATAAACAAAATGATAAGGCTTAGATAATGAAGCGCAATATGCAGTTCGCTTAAAGTAAATAACAGCAAGACGCCGACAACGAAAATAGATAAACCTATTTTGAATCGTTGCCAGCTTGTGTGAATATCTTGCTTTAGCATAAGATCGGTATCGAGATATGTACTTTAGAAAGTACAAAATTACTCTTAATAGTAAGAGTGCTCGCCTGCTTGGTGCTCAGTTGCATCGCGCACGCCCTTAAGCTCGCCAGCAAACTGCTCTACCATTTGTTTCTCTATACCCTCTTTAAGCGTTACGTCTACCATCGAGCAACCATTACAACCACCACCAAACTGAAGTATGGCGTAGCCGTCATCAGTTAGTTCAGTCAGTACAACATTACCTCCGTGGCTGGCCAGCTGAGGGTTGATTTCTGACTCAATCATGTAGTTGATTCGCTCAATCAAAGGCGCATCGTCAGACACCTTACGCGCTTTAGCGTTAGGTGCTTTAAGGGTTAACTGCGAGCCCATTTGATCGGTAACGTAGTCAATTTCCGCTTCATCTAAATACGGTGCGCTTTCTTCGTCAACGACCGCATCGAAACCGTTAAATGGCAAACGGGTATCCGTCTCTTCAACAGCGTCTGGTGGGCAATAGGACACGCCACACTCAGCCGACGAAGTGCCTGGATTTACGACGAATACACGAATATTCGTGCCAGACTCTTGTTTACTCAACAGTTTTACGAAGTGAGCCTGGGCTTCTTCTGATATAGTTATCATCAGCAAGTCCTACATATTTTGAAATTTGGATTATTGTATCAAATTTACCTGAGTAAAACAGTCAGGTATTAATTAAATAAATTATTCCAGTGAATCGAATTTGTTGAGAGGCGCACAGGTCGCCGCTACTCTCAGCCATAACAACAAGACGGGAAGCGCTATGTTCGCGAATTTGCATTACACCGCCAGAAAGAACTCCTTATCACTTGCTTCACTATTAGCTCTTGGCACTATTGCTTTTGGAGCAACCAGCAGTCAGCAAGTGTCAGCACAGCCAGCCTTATCATCAGCCGTTACTATTACACCTGATGTGGGCGGTCAGCCGGTAACGGCATACTTACCTGACACAGTATCTTACAACCCTGCCATCCCTACACCTGAATCGGTACTGGGCGCTAACATTGGTGAGTGGCACGTACGTCACGACCAAGTTGTCAATTATATGAAACTATTGGCCGAAAAGTCTGACCGTATCACCATTGAAGAAACCGGTCGTACTCACGAAAATCGCCCACTACTGTTAATGACAATCACTGCGCCTTCAAATAGAAATAATATTGAAACCATGAGGCAGCAACACATCGATGCCATGGAAAGCGGTAATAAAGTGGGTAGCGATGCCCCCCTTATCTTTTATATGGGCTACAGTATTCACGGTAACGAGCCTTCCGGTACTAATGCTTCACTTGCGCTGGCTTACTATCTAGCCGCTGCTGAAGGTGAAGAAATTGATGCCTTGTTGAACGATAATATTGTGTTGTTTGATCCGTCTTTCAACCCTGATGGGCTTTCTCGGTTTGCTCAATGGGCAAATATGCATAAGGGCAAGCAGTTGGTTTCTGACAGCCGCCATCGTGAGCACGATGAAGGGTGGCCGTCAGGTCGCACAAACCACTACTGGTTTGATTTAAATCGCGATTGGCTGTTGCTGGCGCACCCTGAGTCGCAAGCGCGTATTAAGCAATTCCATAAATGGCGTCCGCATATACTGACCGATTTTCACGAAATGGGGACGGACAGTACCTACTTCTTCCAACCTGGTGTACGTTCGCGTAAAAACCCGCTAACACCAGATGAGAACGTCACGTTAACTGAAGCGCTTGCGCAATATCATGCTGATGCGTTTGATGAGCAGGGCGAGTTGTATTTTACCCAAGAGGCATTTGACGACTTCTACGCAGGGAAAGGGTCGACTTATCCAGACTTGCACGGCAGTGTGGGTATTCTGTTTGAGCAAGCCAGCTCACGTGGGCACCTTCAGGATTCAATAAACGGCAAGCTTGCTTTCAAAGACACCATAGCAAATCAAATAACCACATCACTAAGTACCTTTAAAGGCGCATTGGCAAACAAGGCTGCTATTCTCGATTACCAATCGGGTTTCGTGAAGAGCACACAGTCACTGGCTAAAAAGGACAATCAGGTAGGCTTTGTAGTTAGCGCATCTAATGATACTGCTCGTTTTAATGCCTTTGTCGCTTTGCTGGAGCAGCACCACATTAAGTACGAAGTATTAACAAAAGATTTCGAGGCTAGCAAAGTTCGCTATGGTGCGGGAGAAGCAATTTATATTCCTACCAACCAAGCTCAATACCGCTTAGTAAAGTCTATTTTCTCTACTCAAACCTCGTTTGAAAACAATACATTCTACGATGTTTCTACATGGAATTTAGCCTTGGCGTTTAATTTAGATTATGCGCCGTTAGATAAGGGCGATGCGAGAAGTCTCGAGCTAAGTGACAACACCGCAGTTAAGCAATTACCGTTCAATGATATTCAACCTAACGCTTATGCTTACGCGTTCTCATGGCAACACTATTATGCACCTGCCATGCTTCAAACATTGCTTGAAGCAGGCGTGAAGGTACGCAGCAGTGAAGAAGCGTTCTCTGCTATTAAATATGATGGGAAAAACATTGAGCTTCAGCCTGGCAGTATTATTGTGCCTAAAGGTTTGGGACAGCCTGAAAATCTGGCGGCTATTTTGCGTGAAGCGCAACAGCAACTTAAGGTGCCTGTCTTTAGCCTGCGTAGTGGATTAACGCCAACAGGACACGACCTAGGTAGCCGAAGCATGGCACCTGTAACCTTGCCTCAAGTATTAATTGTCGGCGGTGAAGGTACCAGCGAATACGAAGCGGGTGAAATGTGGCATTATTTCGATACGAAAGTGGGGCTTGCGCCTAGTATCGTTGAGCAACAACACCTGACAAGGGCGCTAAATGATCCAAGCGTAACTTACACTCATCTACTATTTCCTAGCGGAAGCTATCGATTTACAGAAAGCGAAAGAGCACAAATTGAAGATTGGGTGAAAGCTGGTGGCGTGATCGTAGGGCAAAAGTCGGCATTGCGTTACTTCGCTCAACATAAATGGCTTGATGTGGAGGTGGTTAGCCGAGAAAGTATTGACAATGCGTTTGATGAAAGCGAACTAAGCTATAAAGATGGCGCATCGTTATACGCTAGAAAGTTGGTAGCAGGTGCTGTGTTTGAAGCGAAAATCGACAAAACACACCCACTATTTTACGGCTATGATGACGACACGCTGCCTATGTTCAAAACTAACAACATGATAGTAGAGGCAAGCAGCTCCCCTTTTATTACTCCCGCGCGTTACACAGAAGAGCCACTTATGGCCGGGTTTAGCGATAATGCAATGGTTGCGCTAATGGCAGATTCAACCGCTGTTACTACTCAGAAGATGGGACGTGGCGTGGTGATTGGCTTTACTGATAATACCCAGTTTAGAGGGTATTGGTACGGCACAAATAAAATGATGGCAAACGCGATTTACCAGTCTCATTTTATCCGTTAATGTGGTTTAAGGGGCGCGGTGGATATCGCGCTCCTCGTTAAATATCTTCTCTCAAAGGGCCTTAGGTTTTTTGAAATAGGCTACTTTTCGGCGGTGGAGTAAACGCCGCCACCCATACTTGAATGTATATCTTCGGATAGCGCTGTTTAAGCCTTTTACTTAGAGTATTTACAGTCACGCCAGTGGTGAGCACGTCATCGATAATCGCGACAGTGAAATCGCCGCCATTGGTTTTCTTTTGCACTGATACTATCTCGTCATCGATGCACTGTTTCGATAGGCTAAATACACGGTTTGCGTTTTCCGCTCTCGCCAATTTAGACAGGCGATGCTGCACACTAAAGCCTCGTCGCCTTGCCCATGACTGGTTTACGGGAATTCTTAGCTCTCTGCTTATGCTCTCACACAACAGGGTTGCTTGATTATAGTGTCGCGTTGCAAGACGCCATGCGCTAATTGGAACAGGCAGCAGTACGTGTGGCACTGATAAAGTGCACTGTCGCTTTTTATGGACAAACCAGTCACTTAATACTTTTCCTGCCGTGAGGGAATGCGTAAACTTCAACTGGTGAACCAGCGATGACATTGGCCACGTATGAAGCCCCAAAATGCTTAACGCGTCATAGTGGCTATGCTTGACGTGGCCTGCCACAGGGCCGTATTGAAGTAGATTGCTTCCGTGCACTCTGGGATCGAAAAAAAACATGTCATCTTCACACCAGTGACATACTGGCGTAGGACTTGCCTGATAACATAGCAAGCATGAAAGGTTCATAGTGTTGATTCCATCAACTTCCTTGAATTGTCGATTGTCGACCTGTTTTCATTATTTTGTGTTGCCTCAAAAACACGTGACTGCCTAAGGAGGTGTAAATGGAAAGTTTGCATACAAACGGCGAGCTTGTCACCCGTACTCAGGGTACAGGCGTAGATGTGGTTTTTCTTCATGGATGGGGTATGAACAGCGGGGCGTTCACGTCCTTTATTCCTTATCTAAGTGACAACTTTCGCGTCACCACGATTGACCTTCCTGGGTTTGGGGAAAACGCGGAATTTGTGCCATCACCTTATAATGTGGAAACGCTGGCCAGGGCTATTGTGAACGAATTACCCGATCAGTGTGTATTGGTTGGATGGTCGTTAGGTGGTCTTGTCGCGCAAAAAGTAGCGCTGCTCGCGCCAGAAAAACTAACAGGGCTGGTGACGATTGCCTCGACGCCGCGTTTTATAGCAGGCCCTTGCTGGCCGGGAATTGCAGCCGACTTACTCGCCATGTTTGAAACTCAGCTTGAGAAGAATTATCAGAAAACACTGGAACGCTTTTTGGCAATTCAAGCTATGGGTAGCGAAACGGCAAAGCAGGACATTAAGGCTATCAGAGAACAGGTAACCCAATTTCCTGATCCTGCTGAAGAAGCGCTTAAGAAAGGCTTACGTATTTTGTCTACTGAAGACATGCGCCAGGATGTGGGGCGGATAACCACACCTACTTTAAGACTGTATGGAAGATTAGATAGCCTAGTGCCAACCAGTGGAATAGATAGAATTTGCGAGCTCCATCCACAGGCTGACACTGTTGTTCTACCTCATGCATCCCATGCACCGTTTATTTCCCATCCTCAGCAAACCGCCGACATTCTGTTCCGTTTTGCCGCGGGTGTTTATCAGAAAAAGGCATCTTAACCCTGTGCTAATTATCAAGCTTCAATCGCAGCCTTGCTGGTAGATTGAAGCTTTTTACAATTTTTACTTTGGTTAAAAATCACCTGCTTACAAGAAGTTAATGCCAAGGTGTCGTCCACGTCTTTCCATTTGCGCGAAATTGGTTAATAATTGCACATGAGAGGTTAGAGGTAGAATATGGCAAGTATTGACGGTATCGGGGCAGGCTCTGCATTTACGGCAGCCCAATATGGTTTACAAAATGCAAGTGAAGGTATTTCGCAGGCAGCGTCGAGCATTGCTCAACGTACGGTTGAGGTTGCAGCGTCGCCGGCTCAACCTATAACACCTAATACTGACACCAATAGTACTACTCCCACTTCGTCGTCTGCTACATCCCGTCTGACTGACGATCTAATCGCGCTTAATGTAAACGAGCGAAATGCCCAAGCCTCAGCTAAAGTGCTGGGCGTAGCTGACGAAATGCTCGGCTCCATTATAGACGTAATGGCGTAAGTGAGGCGGTTAGGGTGAATATTGTCACGCCAATCCTCAACGCCATAGCTTATCCTACGGCTAACATAAATACAGAATCTGCGCGTAGAGATAACGTACAGCGAGAAACTATTCCTCAAGCGTCAGATTCCCAGCAAGGCGCTTCTCAAAAGGGCTTAGGGTCTGAAGCCGATAAGGCAAAAAGTCCAGGCCAGCCGCCAGCACCGGTTACTTATGAACGGCCTCAGGTACAAACGGAGCTTCAAGCAGCTTTTCAGAACGTTTTTGGGCAAGAGAAAGACAACGGGCAAGATGAGAGCGCAGGCAAACAGGACGCGCAAGACAGGCAGCAAAAGCAACAAGAGAAACAAGACGCCGCAGAAATTGAACAGTTAAAAGCTCGCGATCAAGAGGTGAGAGTTCACGAGCAAGCGCATGCGTCAACGGGCGGTCAATATGCAGGGGCGCCACAGTATGAATACACTACCGGCCCAGACAATAAGCGCTACGTTACCGATGGCGAAGTGTCTATTGATGTTTCAGAAGCCAAAACGCCTGAAGAAACTCTGAAAAAAATGGAGCAGGTACGTGCAGCCGCCCTCGCGCCAGCTGAACCCTCATCACAAGATTTAAAAGTCGCCGCTGAGGCATCTCAGAAAGCCACCGAGGCTCGTAGCGAGATTGCCAAAGGCCAAGCTGAAGTTGATTCAACCGAGTCAACACAAGGCAGCGTTAATGAAGCTGCTAACCCCCAAGAAGGTGGCACTGTTGCAGACACAGATACAAACCCGCAATCTGAAACAAGTGTAGACAGAGCTACCGACTCGGTAGCGGATATGGTTTTGGATACGCAGCCAACATTTGCAGATGTCACTTCTGCACAAGGTCTAGAGGCGAGTGAGTCTGAATTTATGCAGGCACGTATAGGTCGCATTCAAAACGCTTATTTACAGTCTTACACACCATCAAGAGAAGGTTTATCGCTTCAAGCATAATGCCTGAAAGTGGACTTAGCTGTGACAACCAGGCTAACTCTATTTGCACCTACCAACGCTCTTAATAATTATCTTTACTCAAGCAACAGTTGCCTATCATCAGTCGTGTTTACTTACGTACACGCGACATACCGATTTGGTATTTCTACGGTCTAGCCCACGGTAATGGTGAGCTAAACCGAGAGAAACACCGTCTATTTATCCAGAAGATTCTTAAATACAGAAGACATTAATAATCTAAAATTGCCTTGGTAAATGGGTATTTAGGTGAATCGCCAGTAATGTCTGAAAGCACCGAGTTCATGGTGTCTACATCGCTATCGAAGCCCCCATGAGACGTGGCGGCAGTGGCGTCGCCTTCTTTCCCTTCGCTGTATTTAAATGTCAGGTTAGAAAGGGGTTGATTAAATATGGCCATTCCTAACAGTGGCATCTCAGGTTTAGACTCAAACGCGTTTGAAACTAAATAAAGCAACGATTTTTGATAAATGCGCGCCACGTGATCGTCTTTTTCCAATGCTTCAGATAAGTTATATACCGTGGTCGACTCAATGTGTTTGCCCTGTATAAGCTCAGAGAGCGTGTCGTTAAATAAAGGGTAGCTAATGGCTGGCGCCAGTAGGTGCAGACTTTTAATCTTTATGCTTTCATCCACTTTAAACAGTCTAGATAAGCTATGCGCATGAAAAATAGAACCTGCAGAGTGACCCACGACGTGCAATTTAATATCTGGATTGTCTTTCAGGTAGGCGGCTAATTGAGTCAAGAAGTAAGTACCATCGGAAGTGGTACGGGTAAAAGGTGTACAGGCATCTGATTTCATTTCACGCCACAGTGCACCGCCTACTTTACGTGTCGCCCATTCCAGAATTCGGTCGGTATAATCAGTGAATGCTCCGACTTTGTTGCTAATTTCTTCATTTTTAAAGCCTAAAATATCCTTGAGTTCTTCTAGCATGCCCGTGTCATACATAAAATGAATGGGGTACACTCCGTTTTTAAGGAACGTATCCTTCATGGCGGCAATGCGTTTGGCAGAGGCTTTTATGCTATTTAAACCTCCATGTGCATATAGCATCACGTGCCGATGGTTACTGTCAGCAAGCTTTTCAATTATGGCATCAACATGATTTTTGTTGCTCCAGTATTTGCTTCTTGTATCAAAGTGACCATCGTCGAAGTGGACGAAGTGATCTTGAATACTCACTCGCGGTGTAGAGCGGGAAAATAACCCCTGTGCAATAGAGCGGGTAGCTTGGTGATAGGTCCCTGTACCTGAAATAGGAAGCGCAAGCTGAACGACCCAAGCATCCATAACATTTAAGGCCCAGTCATCGTAACGCCAAAGTGCCAGCCCTGACTTTTTCCAATCCGTCCCCCAGGAGTTTTGGACCCAGAACCCTTCATCGTTGTAGCCTACAATGGCAAACGCATGACCACCTATAGGCTCCGGTCTTAACTCTATGACATCGCCTTCACGGTCTTGCCAGCCTTCGTGAATTCTTGCAGACACAAAAATAACGCCCACTTCATTAAGCGCGGCGTGAAAATCGCTGATTTCCCGTTCAATGCGATAATAAGCCCCTAACCGGTGGTTGCTGGCATTATTAGCAATGGCTAGGGTCATTTCAAACTCGTTGCTGTGCTTTATATCTTCAGTTAGTGAGTAGTTACATACTCCGCTGTTATACCAGCCTTTAATCGCACCGCGGCAGCTTGAGCCCTCGTAGGCTTCGCCTAACCATTCATCGTGACGTTTGGCCATAGCATAAAGCATCCACGGGCTAACAGTATGTTTTCGGCCCTGCTGACGGTAAATGAAATTGATGGTTGCCGCCAATGCGAAGCCCGTACAGGCACCATCTTTCCCTTGATCTAAGATAACCAAATTGCCCGGCGGGTCGATAAAAGGCTTAAGTGGCGTGAGATTTGGTTGGTAATAACGATCCCTAAGGTCGGGGTAATCGGCGCTGACATTCAGCATATTTTTTGAGACAGGCGAGTTCATAAAATCATCCTTTGATTAGGGCAAATGAACCTTGCTGTACAGACAGGTGAAACGTTCGTACACCAAAGGTCGAAAGCCCTTAGCTCATTACGGTTGTCCGAAAGTGCTGCCTTGAAAAAGGCTGTGGTCAAATGAGCGACATTACCTTCGTCAAACGTGAAGGCATTTACAGCATGTCAACGGCCTCGCTAAACGCTAACAACATACGAACTTCGGTTTCGGTGTGACCCACACCTTTTCATTGTTTCGGTATTTTGTAGTTTGAGACTCTTTATTCAAGAGTATCAGGGCGCATGAATTTCCATGCGTCCCATCTAATGTAACACAAACTAATGTAGCAAAAACGGTAGTTACAATGGAAGTGCGATACGAAAAGGGCGTGTTAGTGAACTAACACGCCCTTTTGTAAACAAGAGTAAGTAATGGTTAAGCGCTACCGTTTACTTTTTCGCTTTAGCAAAGGCATCGGCAAAGGCGTTGCCCATAGCGCTATTTTGAGGTTGGCTATTGCGATTGCCGCCACCCTGATTTGAACGAGGGTTTGCTTTTGCGTTAGCACGCCCAGCCCCTTTACTTTGTGGTTTTCCTGCTGCCGGTTTGCCGCCTGCATTATTGCTTTGACTCGGTGTGTCGTCTAAGCGCATGGTGAAGGAAATACGCTTGCGCGGTACGTCTACTTCAAGCACTTTTACTTTAACGATATCGCCCGCTTTGACCACCTCGCGAGGGTCTGAGATAAACTTGTTAGTGAGTGCTGAAATATGCACCAGTCCATCTTGATGCACGCCTACATCAACGAACGCGCCAAAGTTGGCAACGTTGCTAACCACACCCTCTAAAATCATGCCTGGTTTAAGGTCGTTAATGGTTTCAACGCCTTCTTTAAACGCGGCAGTTTTAAACTCTGGACGGGGATCGCGGCCTGGTTTATCCAGCTCTTTTAGAATGTCTTTAACGGTTGGCAAACCGAATGCATCGCTGGTAAAGGTGTCTGGCGACAGGCTTTTTAGCAGCTCGGTATTGCCGATGATGTCGTTAACCGCAACAGCGGTAGTATCAACAATCTTATCTACCACTGGGTATGCTTCTGGGTGAACCGCAGAGGCATCAAGTGGGTTGGTGCCGTTTACAATGCGAAGGAAACCCGCCGCTTGCTCAAAGGCTTTAGGCCCTAAACGTTCTACTTTCAATAGCGCTTTACGGTCTGGGAAAGCTCCGTTGGTGTCTCTGAAATTAACAATGTTATGCGCTAGAGTTTTATTTAAGCCCGATACGTAGCTTAACAGCGCGGGCGAAGCAGTGTTCAAGTCAACCCCGACAGCGTTTACACAGTCTTCAATAACACGGTCTAGCGACTTGCCTAACTGGCTTTGGCTTACGTCATGCTGATATTGGCCGACACCAATGGCTTTTGGCTCAATTTTTACCAGTTCCGCTAACGGGTCTTGCAGGCGTCGAGCAATAGACACCGCACCGCGAATTGACACATCAAGGTCAGGTAATTCCTTTGAGGCAAGCTCAGAGGCTGAATACACCGATGCACCCGCTTCACTGACCATAATTTTTTGTGCGGTAAGCTCGCTGTTGTTCTTGAGCATTTCGCCTACAAGCTTGTCGGTTTCGCGCGAGCCTGTACCGTTGCCAATGCTGATCAAATCTACCTTGTATTGCTTGCACAACGTGGTGAGCGTACGAATAGACTTATCCCATTGATTTTGTGGTGCATGTGGGAAAATTGTGTTGGTTGCGACCACCTTACCCGTGCTGTCTACTACCGCTACCTTAACACCGGTTCTCAAACCAGGATCAAGGCCCATAGTCGTTTTCGCACCAGCAGGCGCAGCCATCAACAGGTCGTTTAAGTTTTTAGCAAATACTTCAATGGCTTCTTCTTCTGCACGCTCTCTAAGGGCGCTGAATAGCTCAGTTTCCATGTGTAAACCAATTTTGATTTTCCACGTCCACTGTACAACCTGTGCCAAGAAGTCATCTGCGCCACGGCCGCGGTGCATAATATCGTAGTGGCTGGCAATAATGTGTTCGCAATGCGACGGGCCGTTGTCTTCTGACTGCGGATCGGCATCTAGCTGAATGTGAAGCATGCCTTCGTTACGGCCTCTGAACATTGCCAGCGCGCGGTGAGACGGCACGTTCTTGTACTTCTCACTGTGTTCAAAATAGTCTTTATATTTGGCGGCTTCTTGTTCTTTACCTGGCACTACGGTGCTTTTTACATAGGCGTTTTCAGTTAGGTACTTACGCACTTTTGCTAATAGCGCAGCGTCTTCGGCGAAGCGCTCCATTAAAATATAGCGGGCGCCTTCTAACGCTGCTTTTGTATCAGCAATGCCATTTTCTGCATTAACGTATTCGCTTGCTGCACTTTCAGCATCGGTATCAGGATGAGTAAATAAGGCATCAGCTAAAGGTTCGAGGCCTGCTTCAATAGCAATCTGGCCTTTAGTACGCCTGCGAGGTTTGTAGGGTAAGTACAAATCTTCCAGGGTAGTTTTGCTGTCTGCACTGGTGATGCTGCTTTTAAGCTCGTCGGTCAGTTTGCCCTGTTCCTCAATCGATTTAAGAATAACATCGCGGCGCTCTTCAAGCTCTCGCAAGTAAGTTAAGCGCTGCTCTAGGGTACGCAGCTGCGTGTCATCAAGGCCTTGTGTCACTTCCTTTCTATAACGCGCGATAAAAGGTACGGTAGCCCCTTCATCAAGAAGTTTAACGGCGGCAGTTACTTGCGAAGGTTGAACGCTAAGTTCATCTGCAATTTTATTGATAATCATAAGTCGCTCTAAGATACTAAAAATTCGCGTTAGGCAATGGCGAATAAACGGTGTGCGAAAGGCTTATATACACAGCGTTCGTAGTGAAAATATGAGCGGTGAGTATATCACCGCGGTGTAGGGGAAGTCGTCTGATCATTGCGTCATCAACGAGTAATTTATTGGCGCATATCACGGTTCACAATTTGTCTGTTGAATCGTACCAAATACGGTTTATCCACCACTCTTTGGTGCCCGTTTCGGTCTTCACAACAAACTCATCGTCTTCTTCTTTGCCCAGCAATGCTCTCGCCATAGGAGAGTCGATAGAAATGTAGTCTTTTCGGCCGAAAATTTCATCGTAGCCTACGAGCCTTAGTTCCATCACTTTGCCCGCGTCATTTTCAATTTCGACCCAGGCGCCAAAGAAGACTTTTCCTTCTTGCTGTGGGTCGTAGTCCACAACCTTAAGGTTTTCCAAGCATTTGCGAAGATAGCGCACGCGGCGGTCTATTTCTCGCAGCTTCTTCTTATTGTACTGATAGTCGGCATTCTCGCTTCTGTCACCAAGGCTAGCTGCCCAAGTTACTTTGCGAGTTATTTCTGGCCGTTCTTCACGCCACAAGAAATCCAGTTCTTGCTTTAACTTTAAATAGCCCTTTCGAGTGATAAGCGGTGTTTTCACAATGTCCTATAAATAATCCAGCTAATTACCCTTACTTTATGTGGGTAATAAGGCAAAACGCAATCTTTCTGTATGCCAAAAAGTGACAAAGTGAGTAGATTGAATAATTATTGAACATAAACCTTTCACGTAGTGTCGTAGTATAAATAGTATTCTAATTATTAGGGGATATGAATGCGTAACAGGATACCTGTGTTGAACCGTCGAAGGTCGGGGAACGACCCGTTCCAAACCAGCGGTACTATCATTGGTTTCATGCTGTTTTTAAGCGGTGGGCTGTTATTACTCTATGCCTTACTTGATATTGTTGTTCGCTTAAAGAGTATGCAAACAGTGGTATATTTAATTTTGGGCTGTGCCATGTATAAGGTTGGGCAGTCGCTACTAAATCACTTTGCTACGTTCAAAGTACACACTGAAAGACGACGCGCACCACAGCGTTAAAACCTTTAGTTTTAAGACGCTATTTTTAAGGCTAAATTGTTACAAGAAAATGCAGTTTCTACCGTGAAATTTTACCACTTTAGACTAAGCTTAATAATGTAATTCGAGGCACCAAGCATATTGAATAACCCATTTTACTATCTGGGTACGCGCGTGGTGAAAATCCACTGGCTCGTAGGGAAAAGGTAAGCAAGGATCACGCTGACTCACTAAAACAAAAAAGCCGACGCTATGCGTCGGCTTTCTCTTTTTTTAAAAACACTGACTTATTCTTCTGATGCTTCAGCTTCAGGCTTAACCACTTCTAGTAGCTCAACGTCAAAAATAAGCGTTGAGTTAGGCGTGATAGCACCCGTTGAACGTGCGCCGTATGCAAGCTCAGATGGAATGTGGAAGCGGTATTTCGCGCCTTCCTTCATTAGCTGAACACCTTCCGTCCAACCTGCAATAACGCGGTTAAGAGGAAATTCTGCTGGCTCTCCACGCTTGTATGATGAGTCGAACTCTGTGCCATCTAACAAGGTGCCACGGTAGTGAACTTTAACCATGTCTGTCGCTTCTGGGCTTGCACCCTCGCCTTCTTCAAGTACTTCGTACTGAAGACCAGATTCTGTCGTTACCACACCTTCTTTCTTACCGTTTTCTTCTAGGTAAGCTAGGCCTGCTTCAATGTTTTTCTCAGCGGCTTGTTCCGCCATTTCCTGCTGCTTAGCACGAAGCACTTCTTCGCCCTGTTGAGCGATTTGCTGAATCTGCTCTGGCGTAAACTTAAGGGTGTCGTTTAGACCGTCTTTAAAGCCTTGTTGTAGCGCATCTTGGTCTAGTGTTAAGCCTAGTTGCTCTTGTTGTTCGGCACGGTTGCTAACAAACAAACCCATGCTTGCGCCCATGGCGTAAGCTTGCTTTTGCGTATCTGTCATTTCTTCTGCTGAAACAGAAGTTGTTTTTGCACTATCAGCGCTTGTAGAAGCGGCCTCATCAGATGTATTTGGCTGGCAAGCGAAAAGGCCTAGCGCAGCGATAGTAGATAAGGCAACGAGCGACTTCTGCATAAAAACGTCTCCATAAATTTTTATCATCATGCGTCTATGTCTATACTGCTGCATCCAAGGCAGTGTGCACGATAGTTAAAGATGCGTGATCCATGCTATGTTAAACCTAGCATTTACAAAGCGAAACCCATTTGATTATGTTTAGGTCTCAAATGTTCCATAGAATAGCGTTACTCATCGTACTTATAAGTAATTCCATGGGATGCTCTGTCCCTGATACTACGCCAATACAACAGTGGCGTCATGTAGAAGAAGGCGCTTATGCCGCAGATATTTCTACTGATGGTACGTTAGCGGTTGTCTCTGGCGTAAATAATGGAATAAATGTGTGGCGTATAGGGCAAAGTGAACCGCTCTATCATTGGAGCCACCAAGGTGAAGGCGATAACCTCGTTATGTCAGTGCACATAGGCGCTGACAAACACTACGTTGTTACCGCTGACCGAGAGGCTTTCGCATTATGGAGTTTAGAGACCGGCGAGCCTGAAGGTTTTTGGCGTATTGACGAGTCATCTATCCGAGATGTTGTAGTTACCAATAATGGTAATGGTATTTTGGTGGCGCGTTCGAATGGTAAAATCATGTACTTTGAACCCCGAACCTCTCGCCGACTGGAGTTTTTAGGGCATCAGGAAAAGGTCAACTCTATTGATATATCACCAAATGGTAAGTTTGCACTTACTGGTGGTAATGACTACATCGCCTATTTGTGGAGCACTGATACAGGGCAAATAATTCATACTTTCACCCACCCAACACGAGTCACGAAAGTGGCGCTCGATGACGAAGGACGCTTTGCTTTTACCGCTGACAGCCAAAGTAAGTCGCAAGTTTGGAATGTGCAAACCGGGCAGCCTGTGGCATCCCTCAAATATGCAGCGCGTCAGAAAATCTTCACAGACGTTGAATTTTCCAATGATGGTCAGTTTTTACTAACAGGCTCTCCCGCCAGAAAAGTGTACCTATGGGATTTGAAAACTGGCGAGCAAGTGCAGTCCATACAGGTTGCATCAAGAGAGACAGTTTCACCGCCGACCGCAGTTGTGTATGGCGTCGCCTTCCTTCTCAATGATAATATATTGTCTATAAGCAGTAGTGGCCTTGCCGAAGAATGGCAACGAGAGAGATAGAGAATTTACATGACAGATAAAAGCGCTGAGCATTTACAACAGCAAATAGATAGCGCGAATAGCTATATAGAAGAGCTTCAAACCAAAGTAGCCTTTCAAGAGCACACTATTGAGGCGCTAAACGACGCACTGTCTTCGCAACAAAAGCAACTCGATGATTTAGCTTTTAAAGTACGCCATGTGGTCGACCGCGTGAAGTCTATCGAGCCGTCTAACATTGCTAAGCAGTCAGAAGAAACCCCGCCTCCACACTATTAATCAAAGTGACGCGCAACGATAATTAAGCCGCCCCACTCATTGTGGCAACATTAAGGGCGGTTTGTCTGTTTTACGGTTGCGTATAAATAAAACATCGCGCGCTAGTTTATCTTGTTATGACTTAGGCGAAGTCATCATTTAGCCTGAAAATGCAATTGAATTACACTTGCGCCCTATACATTGGCTCCAGTTAAGGTGAGCCTTTATTTTCCCTATTTAAGAGAGTGAATTATGAGCGATTTTGATATGGATGCGTTTGACAGCATCGACTTTGACTCTGTTGAGCAGTCAGTAGCAGAAAAGCAAGCTGAAAAAGATAAGCAAGAAAGCCAAGAAATAGAGGGCATGCGCGACGGTGCCAACGATTGTGGCGATAGCTGCACTATCTAACATTGATAGAGCTTAACAGCTAGGGCTCTCAACGAGCGGAGCCCTCAGATGCTTTCAATTTATCCAGCTCAAGTCTATCCAGCTCTACACTTTTCTCCACATCGCCCTTAAAAGCTTTAACAAAGGCGTTTTTTAAGATGGCAACAAATGCTTCCCACGTTTGCGTATCCGGATTTGAGAGGTCACCCTCAATAGGAATGCGTGTAGCAATTTGGTCTTCGCTCTGGTTTTCAAACAACTCGGTAATAAATGCAGAAATGGCTTCAATGCTACCTTCAATAAAACCGTCGCCGTCACGTTCAATATCACCTTTCCAAGAGAACACTTCTACGTTGTGCAAAATGGGTTTGATATAGCCCTTTACTCTCCCTTCATTAGACGCTACTTCAGCGGCGAGGGTAAGTGTGCCGGCTTCTAAGTCAAACGGCGCGTAAGTATCGAGCAGGTTCTTAAAGTTAACCAAACCTACATTGTCAGCTTGAATATCAACATCGAAGGTCGGATTTTGGGTTGAAGGATTTAACTTGGCATTTAAGGAAATCGTACCTTGCTCAGCAGTTTGTCCTTGCGCTTTAGCGGTGGCTACGCGCGAGTCTGACAAGTTATCGCTATTAACCAAGTTATTCACTTCAAGCTGAATATCGTGAAGCGCAATATCGATAGCCGGTGATGTATCAGGGTTGTGAAAAGCTATTTTTCCGTTGTTAATAGTGAGTTTGTCAATGCGTAACGGAAAAAGTTGATTGGCGATATATAGCCAATTTTCATTCTTGCCTGACTGGCTTTTTTCTTCCGTGTTACCGTCTACAAAGTTAATTTCGGGGGAGTTAACAATAACTACGCCTACTGCAGCGCCTTTGAAAAGTTGAGACCAAGAAAGCGTAAACTCCACATATTCTGCCTTGAAAAGGGGGCGGTCCACCTGTCCGTTCGCCTTATAAAGCAATACATGCTCTAAACTATATGCGCCACGCCATAGCATCAAATCTACATCGCCTACGCGGCCGTTGTACTCTTTTGACTGACTCAGCGTTGTGTTGATGTAAGACGCGGCTGCATAAGGCAGGTAAAGCCGTATGGCTATAAGCACAACTAACAAGCCTAGAAGCACATAGCAGATACGTTTTTTAGCAAGTTTCATATTTCACTCCTTTACGTAGGAAATACAAAAATTATGCCTGTGGAACCTCTTTCGCTAGGTGACAGGGAGAGCCACTGCTGGCGGGGGATGTGGAGAATGCTTGAAAAAGCCTGAGTACCGAATCGTGAGGAGTTACACAGGCTTAATGGTAAGATTTACTGAGGCGTGGGTAGGAATGCTAGTGAGGTTTGAAGATACCAATCACATTCTCGTTAGTTCGCGTGGCGGCACTAACTTTCTCGTCAGTTTGCGCTTCGTTATAACCACACGCTACGCACTCCAGCTTTTCTACGTTATTTTCAAAATACAACGAAATCGTATCTAGCTCTTGGCATTTCGGGCACGTAGCCCCTGCAACAAAGCGGCGTTTTACACGTTTTGACATACATACACCTTTGGGGAATTTCGCGATTATTATACCTTGAAATGGTAAGTGTTGATCAGCTTTTACCTTAAGTTTTTGATATTATACGCGCCCTAGTTTGTTCCATCACAGGTTACTCATGATAAAGCTTTCAAATGTATCGCTACTTCGCGGCCGCAAAATGCTGCTAGAAGAGGCGTCGGCGCAGGTTTTTCCAGGCCACAAAGTGGCACTGATCGGCAGTAATGGCTGCGGAAAGTCCACGCTATTTGCCTTGCTGAGAAGTGAATTGAGTGTCGATGCCGGCGACTGCAGTGTACCGAGTGATTGGAGAATAGTAAGTGTGGCGCAGGAAACGCCCGCAACCAACCGAACAGCATTAGACTACGTGGTGGACGGTGACAAACATTTACGGGAGTTACAGGCCCAATTAGAAGCCGCAGAACACAGCGGTGATGGCGTTAAAATTGGCCAAATTCACGGTCAACTAGAACAAGCTGGGGCGTACGATGTGGAATCCCGTGCAGCGACTATTCTGTCAGGTCTTGGTTTTACAAATACGCAGCTAAGTGCGCCAGTTAGCGATTTTTCAGGTGGTTGGCGAATGCGCCTAAACCTAGCTCAAGCGCTGCTTTGCCCTTCAGACTTACTGCTCCTTGATGAACCTACTAACCACTTAGACTTAGATGCGGTCATATGGCTAGAGAAATGGCTTCAACGCTATGCTGGAACGCTATTGCTGATTTCTCACGATAAAGCCTTTATCGACAATACCGTTGCGCAAATTATCAGTGTTGAGCAACAAAAGCTTATCACTTACACAGGTAATTACTCGGCCTACGAAACCCAGCGTGCTGAACGTATTCGCTTACAGAACATTGAATATGAGAAGCAACAGCAAAAAGTGGCGCACCTCAACTCGTTTATTACCCGTTTTAAAGCTAAAGCGAGTAAAGCTAAGCAAGCGCAAAGCCGTATTAAACAGTTAGAGAAAATGGAAACCTTACTGCCAGCGCATATGGCTAGTCCGTTTAGCTTTTCCTTCGCACCACCATCTGCGCTGCCTAACCCGCTTGTGCAAATGGAAAAGATTCAGCTGGGTTACGACGACCATATTGTGCTTCAACAGGTGAAACTCAATTTAGTACCAGGCAGCAGAATAGGTCTTCTAGGTAGAAACGGACAGGGTAAGTCTACGCTAATCAAACTATTGGCGGGAGTGCATGCGCCAAAGCAAGGTATTTTTAATACGGCTAAAGGCCTGAAGATTGGTTACTTTGCTCAGCATCAGTTAGAAACATTAGACGCTAACGCTACCCCGCTTCTTCACTTGCAGCGCATTGACGAAAAAGCTACAGAACAGCAGCTTCGCGACTATCTTGGTGGTTTTGGGTTTAACGGCGATGAAGCGCTTGCTCCTGTTGCGCCTATGTCGGGTGGTGAAAAGGCGCGCTTAGTATTGGCGTTGATCGTTTACCAAAAGCCTAACCTACTCCTGCTGGATGAGCCTACCAACCACTTGGATTTAGAAATGCGCCATGCGCTTAATATTGCGCTTCAAGGTTTTGAGGGGGCAATGGTGCTGGTATCGCACGACCGCTTCTTACTTTCCTCGGTATGTGAAGACTTCTATCTGGTAGACAGTGGTGAAGTTGAGCCATTTAAAGGTGACTTAGACGACTATCGCGACTGGATTCTAAAGCAGCAGGCTGCGGAAAAGGCCAAAGCTAATAGCGATGCCAAAAATGAAGCGCAGCAAGAAGCGGGGATGCAGGGTAAAGCAGAGCGCAAAATAGATCGAAAAGAGGAAAAACGCCGCGAAGCCGAATTCAGGCAAAGCGTAGCGCCGCTTAAAAAAGCCATTGAAAAACACGAAAAAGCGATGGACAAATTAAGCGCTTCCTTGGCAGAAGTGGAAGCGTCTCTTGCTGATACATCTCTTTACAGCGAAGACAAAAAAGCGGAGCTTATGAGTTTGCTCGACAAGCAAACCCAGTTCAAGCAACAGCTTGAAGAAGAAGAGATGGCATGGCTAGATGCCCAAGAGCAGATTGAGTTAAAACGAGATGAATACGACAATGCCAACGCTTAACATCGATAGCAGTGCGTTTTGGGAATACAGTGTTTCTCGTTATACCAAAGGCGATATGGCCCCCCTTGCACTTCTACTGCAAGACAATCACAGCGTAAATGTAAACGTTCTCTTGCTGATTTGCTGGTGTTTGGAGAATAATGTCATTATTAACCTTCCCCAGCTTAAGGCAGTTATCGCGGCATCAAAGGCAACGGAAGAAAAACTAAAGGTCCACCGCGCGAAACGCAAAGCGGCACACCCTGAAAAAGGGGGAGACCAAGCGGATTATGACGCGCTCAAAGCGCTAGAATTAGAGCTTGAAAGACAGCAACAGCACGATATTGTCGCGTCGTTCAATGAGCAGCCGGTCACGCATCTGGGCCTGGGTCAATCAGTATCGTCTAATGTATTTAACGCGTCTATTGCTGCGTTTATTAACGCATACGGACTGCGTGACATCAGCGAGGCGCGACAATTAGTAAGCCTCGTGGTTAATCAATTATCGTAAAAACACAATAAGAAAATACAATGAGTAAATCAGCGCTATCGCATGGAAAAATAATAAAAAGTAGCTTTAAGGTGCCAGGGTGGGCAAAGAACCGTCATGTGCAAACCATATGGCCGCGTTTTATTCAAAAGCGTTTACCACTGTCTTATGACATGGAGCGACTAACCTTACCAGACGACGACTTCGTAGACGTGGCATGGGGGCCGAATCCACAGGAAACGTCAGGGATTGTGGTGATGTTTCATGGCTTAGAGGGCAGCATTAAGTCCCATTATGCGAACGATATGATGGCGCAACTTTCGGTAAATGGCTGGCAGGTAGTGATGATGCACTATCGCGGCTGTAGCGGCGTACCCAACCTTAAAGCGCGCGCTTACCACAGCGGGGAAACAGAAGATCCCAGCTTTTTTCTAGAATGGCTACACGATAAATTCCCGCGCATCCCCAAGGTTGCGATTGGCTTCTCTCTTGGCGGTAACATGTTGTTGAAACTGTTAGGCGAAAACCCTGCACAAAAGTGGCTTAAAGCGGCGATTGCCATTTCTTCGCCCCTTAAACTTTCCGAGTGCGCTAAATCAATTAATCAGGGCTTTTCCCGCGTCTACCAAAAGTATTTACTTACTAGCATGAAAGATACGCTGCGTAAAAAGATGGAGTACATCGATTATCGCAAGCTTATACAGCTAACAAAAAGTGACGTGGAAGAGATTACCAGTTTTACTCAATTTGACGAGAAGGTCACAGCGCCCCTACATGGCTTTGCAGATGCACAAGATTACTATGAAAAGTGCAGTGCCTACCATTTCTTAAGCGCGATCCACTGCCCTACGCTAGTGCTGCATAGCATCGATGATCCCTTTATGAATCACTTAATTGTGCCTAAGGAAGAGGAGCTTGCGCGGAATGTTACTGTAGAGCTAAGTGAGCGAGGTGGACACGTTGGGTTTATGCAGGGCTCTATATTAAATCCGAAAGTGTGGCTGCATGAGCGCGTGAAGCGCTTCGTCAGTGAAGCTTTACCTGTTGATGCGACGTGTAGCTATATTAGTCGTTAATTCAACGCTAACGCTTACGTCATCTAAACTCATCTAATCGCTTTTTTAATCAGGAGAGTGAATGATAATTCCCATTGATGCATTAGAAGCCGATACCCTTTATAGCTTGGCAGAGTCCTTTGTATTGCGTGAAGGCACTGACTATGGCGAAGAAGAGGTTGCGCTTGATGTAAAAGTTCAGCAGGTGCTAGACAGGCTTAAATCTGGCGATGCGGTGTTGGTATACTCTGAGCTTCACGAGAGTGTGGATATAAAACGAAAAGAAGATATTCAGCCGAGCGACACGACGGAATAAAAGGCTTCACGGAAAAGTAGCAGTCACTTTGGTGATACAGATATAAAAAAGCCGGGTCGAGCAACCCGGCAACCTACCTGAGGAGAGGGAGGCTTAGAACGCGTATCGAGCAGTAACCTGCATAATGTCTAAATCATCAATGACTTTGTAGTTAGCACCTACAGCCCACTGTGGCGTGATGTAATAGTTAGCGCCTACTTTAAATGTCGCTTCACCATCGTCTACGTCGTAATAGCCGATTTCACCAGCCAGCTCTACTTGCTCTGTAATCATAGAGCGAAGACCCGCATTGATGCTGTAACCTGTTTCGTCATTAACGTCACCGTCAATACGCTCTAGATTCGCGCCAAAATATGCATCTGTCGTAGCATTTACTGGTAAACGGTAACCAGCACCTAGTGTTAGCATGTCAAAGTCAAAGCTGCCTTCTTCAAAGAAGCTATATTCGCCGTTTAGGTACCAGTTACTATTCAAAAGGTACTTACCGTTAACCGTCAAACCATCTGGTTCAAATGACTCATTATCGTCAAAGTCCATTTTGGTGTAACCACCTTCTACGTAACGCCAGTCTGGCTTGTCAGCCATTGCTGAAAGAGGAAGTGTCGCTGCAGTTAAAGCAGCAATAAGTGTGATTGATTTACGCATGTGATAACTCCTTAGTATGTTCAGTAACCCCCCTTACGTTGCTTCCGTCCATTTCAGACTTTCTGCAAAAATTGTTGTAAGGCGGCGCGTTTATAGCGCGCAACAAAGCGTTACTGGGTTGATGGTCAAAGAAACGAAAACCGTCTTCATGCCATCGTTTATTTCCGTTAAGAAATGTTGTCCAACTTATTTATCAATAGGATGAATAGCAAAGCGTTTGCCAACTTCGATTAAATTCACTAAAAACTGCGGTGAATTATTGCCTATGTCATTGATATTTAATGGTTATATTTTTATCTGGCGATTGATTTTTCACGCCATCAATTTTTGTTAAGCGCTTATTTTTAAACTTTGCGGTCGAATTGGCACGGACAACTGTCTCTAAAAAACAACAGTTATCCTTTTGTCTAACTCACTGGACATTTTTACAACGAAATAAATAGCAAGAAGCCTGAATAAGGGTTTGTTTAAGTTGTTGTATTTAATAATAAAAGAAAAAATTGGCAGCTGGTTTTTCGTATTGGAACATCTTTTGCTGAAGCCCTTGTGTGTTATCCAACATTCACTTAAGCCTATCGGCAGGGAATTCGGTTGTTCACCATGTCAGTGAATTGGAAAGGAATAGAGCGCCTTTCCCGTGTGGTTTCTATCAGTACGGCTTTTCGCAACTAGCACCGCTTAACAGCGGAGGCGGGTAAACGAGGTACTGGTGACCATCTGGATAACCATTGTTTTCATAAGGAGAGGACAAATGGCTAAGCCAGTTTCAATTTTCGGTAAAGAATTTCAAGCTACTGCAATACAGCATCGCAAGCCGATGCTGTCACGTGTTTTTATCGCGATTAGCAGTATCATCGCATTAGTTACCTTTCAACATGCTGTTGCCACCGAGGTTAATGACACCAATCAACCTCAAAAAGCGTCGCCCGTTCTTCAATCTATTATTGATGCTGCGCGCGCCTCGGCGACAGAGAGCTATGAGCAGGACGATCACGGATTAAACAGCAAGCTTAAAGAAATTGATTATACAACCTATCGATCAATTCGCTTTAAACCCGAGCAGAGTTTGTGGCATGGCGAAAATGACTACGAACTGCAGTTTTTTCACCCCGGCTTTCTATATGAATATCCCGTTACTATTCACACCATTGGTGAAAGTAATAAGCCTGAGCGCTTAGCGTTTAACAGTGACATGTTTAACTACGATGGGTCCGCATCGGGTTTAGCAGGGTTGACGGATGAAAAGTCAGGGTTCGCTGGTTTTCGTGTCCATTATCCTATTAAGAACGAAGAGTACAAAGATGAGTTCGCTGTATTTCTTGGCGCATCTTACTTCCGTCTTGTGGGAAAAAATCAAGTTTACGGTATTTCCGCACGTGGCTTGGCCATTGATACCGCACTAGCGAAGGGCGAGGAATTTCCTCACTTTACAGAGTTTTGGATTATTGAGCCTAGCAAAGGCAAACCCATCACAATTTATGCGCGCTTGGAAAGCCCTTCTGTGGCGGGGGCGTACAAATTTGTGATTCAGCCTGATGTCGACACCAGCGTTAAGGTAGAAAGCTGGCTGTTCGCCAGAGACGATGTAAATAAGCTGGGCATCGCACCATTTACCAGCATGTTTTTGTATGGCGAGAACACGGAAAAGCGCCATGACGACTACCGCCCAGAAGTGCACGACAGTGATGGTGTACTAATGGTGACGCACGCTGATGAAGAAATTTGGCGTCCTCTGACTAATCCTGCTCGCCTTCAAGTAACGTCGCTAAGCGACGCTAGCCCAAAAGGGTTCGGCATGCTTCAACGCGACGGCAAGTGGGATAATTACTTAGATGCAGAGGCCAATTACCACCTTCGTCCAGGGCTTTGGGTTACCCCTGAAGCAGGCTTCGAGAAAGGCCGTTTAGAAGTAGTGGAAATTCCCACAAAGTCTGAGATTCACGACAACATCGTAGCGTTTTGGACTCCTGACAAGCCGTTTAAAGCTGGCGAGTCATTGTACTTTGCTTACGAACTTAAAACCGTAGAGCAGAACCCTTTTGTCAGCGAACTGGCCTCTGTCGTGCGCACCCGTCAGGGCAAAGCCGTGTTGCCGGGTGATGAGTTCAAAGACGACGCTTTAAGTACTACTAGGCAGTTCAGCGTGGATTTTAGTGCACCCTCTGACATCGCTTTTGATAACGAGTCGATGAAGCTAGTAGTGCAAGGCACTAACGGCACAATTTCCCAGCAACGTCTTTATCCCGTTGCTGATGGGCAAGAGTGGCGCACAACCTTTTTTGTAAAGCCGAAAGAGAAGCAAACGGTAGATATGCGCGCTTACATTGAAAAAGACGGTAAACGTGTGAGTGAGGTTTGGAATTATGTCTACCAACCAAAATAGTCGCGCAAATACATCGGTAATCAATGAGGCTAAAGCCGTGCCTCAGGTTAAAAGTGATGCCACTACCCGTGGGTCACATTTCATCTTAAAAGGAGAGCATATGCGTTTGTTTATCATGGCAATGCTAGTGATTCCAAGCACGGCACTGGCCGGTTGGAGTTTATACGAGATATTTTTACCTAACGGCCTGACTAATTTAGAGATTGCTCAGTTAGGTTTGGGGCTAACCCTGTTCGCCTGGTTATGCATGGCGTTTTGGACAGGCATTATTGGCTTCTTCTTACAGCTATTTAATATTGATCCGCTAAGCCTGCGCAGAAATCAAGCGCAGCCGGATGCTTCTGCTCCATTAACGCAAAAGCACGCTGTGGTCATGCCGGTTTATAACGAAGATACCCGCCGTATTATGGTGGGTTTTGAGGCGTGTATTCGCGAGCTTATGGAAAGTGAGAACCGCGCCAAGTTTGACTTTTTCATGCTTAGCGACACACGCGATATGGAAAAAGCAGATGCAGAGTTACGCGCTTTTAGCCGATTAAAGAAACGTTTGGGTGCCTTCTCTAGCCAAGTGTTTTATCGTCGTCGCGAACAAAACCTGCACAGAAAAGTAGGTAACCTTAAAGAGTTTTGTGAACGCTGGGGCGCAAATTACGAGTCGATGATTGTGTTAGATGCCGACAGCGTAATGAGCGGCGAACGTATGCAAGACTTAGCCCGACGTATCGAGCAAAACCCTGATACGGCGTTAGTGCAGACCATTCCAATGCCGGTGCGTCAAAACACCTTCTTTGGCCGTTTTGTTCAGTTTGCTGCTCACCTGTACAGCCCAATGTTGGCAACAGGGCTATCGTTTTGGCAAACGGACAGCGCGAACTATTGGGGTCACAACGCGATCATTCGTATTGCTCCATTTATGCAGCACTGCGGGCTGCCAACCCTTGAAGGGCGCGCTCCCTTTGGCGGCGAAATATTAAGTCATGACTTTGTTGAGGCCGCGCTGCTGCGCCGTGCTGGCTGGCAGGCATACTTGCTTACCGACACTACGGGCAGTTATGAAGAAGTGCCAAGTAATATTGTTGACTATGCTATTCGCGACCGCCGTTGGGTGCAGGGCAACATACAGCATTTAGGGCTACTGAATGTGAAAGGCCTTAAAATGGCAAACCGCCTGCACTTCTTGTTTGGCGCGTTTGCGTACATTTCCTCACTCATACTGTTTTGTATGTTGGCGCTAGGCACGGCAGATGCGCTGATACGCGCCACGTCAGTGCCGGAGTTCTTCGTATCTGAATATCAGCTATTCCCTAGTTGGCAGATAGCGCGCCAAGACATGATGATGGTAACCATGTGGGGTACGGCTGCCCTATTGTTCTTACCTAAAATTTTGGGCATCACGTTGGCCTTGATGAAACGTCGTAGCGAGTTCGGTGGTGCGTGGTCTTTGCTTAAAGGGGCAACGATAGAACTCGCCATGGCTGTGCTAATTGCGCCACTAATGATGTTCTATCACAGTTATTTTGTTATCAGCGTCTTCATTGGCCACTCAGTCAAATGGGAAGCGCAAGAGCGCGAAGGGCGCAAAGTGCCATGGAAAGTTGCAATCAAACATACGCAGATCATGAGCTGTCTAGCGGTAGCGTGGGGCGTAACTACCTTTTACTTCACCCCGTCACTATTTATGTGGCTGCTACCAGTGCTGGTAGGCATGGTGTTGGCCGCGCCGGTTATCCGCTTAACAAGCAGCGACAAACTGGGCATGGCAATGCGCAGATGGGGAGTATTTGTTATTGATCAGGAAATAAATGAATGCAAAGCGCTTAAGCGTTTACGTGTAGCGATGGGATATTTTGCTATCTCTCAGCATAAGGCAGAAGTACCTGCATTACCTGAAAACGTGTGGCAAAGCATGCCTGAGCAAGTGTTAAGTCAAAAGCCTCTACCAATGCGTCATGGTCTTCCTAACAATGCCCATTAAATAAAGGAATGCTATAGCAAGTATTAAAAAACCGCACAGAAGTGCGGTTTTTTATTTACTTCATTTAACAGCCGCTCTTTACTGAAAAGCGGCGAAAAGCCACACTACCTTACTGTGTGAACGTGACGGAAAACGTCACGGGCACCGTAGTCGTAATGCTTTTAAGCCCTGCAATCTTCTGAAGTGCTGTTACGCCTTCAGCAAGACCAAATGACTCGGCTTTAATGAGCGTAGGAGACGTAGTTGAAACAGTAAGAGTATCTTTGTCTACTTTGCTTGCCTTAACAGAAAATGACGTAGGAACGGCCTTGCCATGCAGCATCAAAATGCCATCTACTTTACCGTCAACGACCTGCCCCGCTTTCAAATTCATCATCGAATCAGGTAAGTTGGCTTCAAATGTAGCCTGAGCAAACTTGGTGACATTAAACAGCATCTCTTGTATTCGCTTATTGCGAATATCAATTGCTGTATTTACTGACGATAAGTCCACCGCCACGTTAAGTTTGCCACTGTCAGACAGCGTACCATCAAAGCTATCAAACTTATGTACTTCTGTGACTTGTGCATTCTTAGTTGATAAGAAATGTAGTGCACTTGTTTCGCCGTCTATTGACCAATCAGCTGCGGCAGGGAATGCTAGCCCACATGCGAGCAATGCTGCAGACAACGTGCGAATACGTGTAGTCATCATAGGTTACTCCTTTTACTTTTTGGTTCCATCTGGCTTGATTTAACCACTACCAGAGTAATGTGGCCCAGCAACATTACTACGCTATTATACGTAGGTTAATACACTGCGCTATCTAATTTATTACGCGCTAATGCTGATGTGGGTTTACGAAGTCATCATACTGGACAACATCTTGCCATGGCACGCGTTGATCGCCCATTACCACAAAATCTGGGTTCTCTAACGAATGACGCTGATTGTAAGTAAGGGGTTCAAAGTTGGCAGCGGCAATGCTTCCGCCCGCCTCAGAAACAATGCATTGCGACGCGCCAGTATCCCATTCGCCAGTAATGCCAATGCGCATGAACACATCGGCCTTTCCTTCTGCGATAAAACACGCTTTTAGTGAACAGCTACCCAGCGGAAGGGTTTGGTAAACGCGCTTGGAGCACATTCTGCTTAATACTTTTTCTCTAGACTGGCGGCGGCTAATCGCAATCATCACAACACTATTTTTAGGGTCGTCTAATTTGCGCACGCTAATTGGATGATCTCCATCAGGTGATGACTTAAACGCCCCTTTACCCTTCTGTGCGTAATAGAGTGACTGCCCTGGAGGCCAAAATATAACGCCTATTGTGGGTTCGTTATTTTCAATAAGAGCAATGTTAACCGCAAAGTCACCGCTTCTGGCAATAAACTCTTGGGTTCCGTCGATAGGATCAATCAGCCAATATCGAGGCCAATGCTTTCGCTCTTCTAAACTCGCGTGTTTATTCTCTTCCGAGAGAATAGGGATATCAGGTGTGGCCGTTTTCAAGCGCTTATTAATGATATCATTTGCCAAATAATCTGCGCTGGTGACAGGAGACTCATCGTCTTTTTGATACGCGTCAAATTCACCTTTATCGTACACTTCTAATACGGCTTCACCAGCTTCAATGGCAATTTCTTTCGCAAGTTCTAGTAGGTCGGCATGGGCGTCATCGGGCATTGTTTATTGTTCCTTAAACCACTTTTGAGCTAAAAACAGCGCAGCTATGCAGCGTGCTTCTACAAAGTCTTCTCGTGCAAGTAAAGCATCTGCTTCATCTAAAGGCCAGTGAATCACCTCAAGAGGCTCAGGCTCATCGCCTTCAAGCTGTTTTGGATACAAGTCGCGGGCCAATACGATAGTCATGTTGGCGTTAAAAAAAGTAGGAGCCATGCTCACTTTGTGAAGCTCTACAAGGTCGTTAGCCGCGAAGCCAGCTTCTTCCTGCAGTTCGCGGTTAGCGGCTTCAATAGCAGTTTCGCCAGGGTCTATTAAGCCCTTTGGGAAACCTAGTTGATACGAGTGTGTACCGGCAGCATATTCGCGAATTAACACCATGGTGTTTTCATCTAGCATGGGCACTATCATCACCGCGCCCCTATTGCCGCCGGCCATCCGTTCGAATTCACGGGTAGCGCCGTTTGAAAACTCAAGGTCCAAGCGTTCTACCCTAAAAAGTTTGCTTTGCGCAACGATTTCACGAGAATGAATTTGTGGTAACGGTTTGTTCGGATCAATTTTTGGCATGTCTATCGCTACAACTTTGTTATCATACTTGTATACAATTTCTTAGCTTACTTCATTATAAGGAAAATCGCTTGCCCTTTCTGCCCTGGAATGAAATAGAAACTGTACTGCTCGATATGGACGGCACCTTGTTAGACCTGCATTACGATAACCAGTTCTGGCTGCATCATTTGCCTAAACGGTTAGCGCAAATAAGAGGGATTTCAGAGGCGCAGAGTCAACGTGAAATGAAAGCGCGATATGAGTCAGTATTTGGGCAAATTCAGTGGTATTGCTTAGACTACTGGGCTGAGTCGTTAGAAATGGACTTAGAAAACGAGTTTATGCCGCTAAAGCGGGAATTGGCGCATTTGTTAGCACTTCGTGACGACACAATTCCATTTCTCGATGCGCTTCACGAATCTGGCAGACAGGTGGTGTTAGTGACCAATGCTCACCCCAACAGCCTGGCACTGAAAATAGAGCATACTCAACTTGACGCACATATTGATAATCTTATCTCTACGCACGAATTTGGGGTAACTAAAGAATCTCAGTTACTGTGGGAGCGGCTACAGGCGCGTTTGCAGTTTGATGCCAGCCGCACATTGTTTGTCGATGACTCGCTGCCAATCCTAAACGCCGCAAAGACATTCGGTATTAAGCACTTACTCGCAGTTGATAATCCCGATAGTACGTTGCCAAATCGCGATATTAATGAGTTTCCTGCAGTACGCGATTATCGCTTAATGCTTGACGATATTAAGCAGAACCCTATGGATGCTGCTGCAAAAGGACGTTTTTAAAGGACGAAAGAAAATGGTCTCTGATACAATTTTCGTAGGGTCGCTAAACCCAGTAAAAATTAATGCTGCGCTCAATACGCTCTCCGACACACTAGAGCACGATTTTGACGCTCAAGGTATGTCGGTGCCAAGCGGCGTTCCCGATCAGCCTATGAATGAAGATGAGACACGCTTAGGCGCTATTAATCGCGTGAAGGCCATGCTGGCTCATCATCAAGGCGGTTTAACAGATGCATGGTATGTAGCGATTGAAGGTGGTGTGGATGTATTTGAAGATGGCCCCGCAACCTTCGCCTATGTGGCGATTTACCACGAAGGTCACTGGTCTGTAACAAGAAGCGCAAGTCTTCCCCTTCCTGTGAGTGTCTATCAGGCACTGCAGCGTGGCGAAGAGCTGGGGCCGGTTATGGACAAACTCTTTGATACAGTGAATATCAAGCAAAAGGGCGGAGCTATTGGTTTGCTTACCTTGAATCACGCATCGCGACAAAGCGTTTATGAGGTAGCCTTAACCCTTGCAATGGCGAAATTTCACTTTCCAGACCTGTATACAGATTAAGGCAAAATAACCCTGCGTTTTTCTGCGGTCTTATAGAGATCTTCATACTTACGTAAAACGCATTAGGGCGATTGTAGTGGTCGCCCTGAAATCTTTACTGCGATAGGTAATCTTTTCTGATTCTCATTCTTTAGTCTAAGCTGCATTCACAACGTAAATTTCGTATCGCATTGAATAATAGATAAAAAATATTTTTTGGCACCTTGGCTTTTTAGTTGCACTTCTTTCTGACCAAACGGAATAAGGAGAGTGACAATGAGTGAGACAATCAATACCTACAACCCTGCCACAGGTGAAAAGATCGATCATTATCATTTGATGTCAGCCGAGGATGCCGAACAAGCTGTAACCCGTTCACAAGAAGCCTATTTGAACTGGCGCCGTACCTCATTTGAAACTCGCGCTGATTTATTTAAAAACCTTGCCAATTTAATGGAAGAGCGAATTGATGATCTCGCCAGCCTAATGACCCGTGAGATGGGAAAAGTCACCGCACAAGGCAAGCAAGAAGTGCAGTTATGCGCAGAAATATGTCGTTATACGGCTGAGCATGGCGCTTCAATCCTTGAAGATGAACATCGTATTTTCGAAGGCGGTCGTGCAATCATTACCTATCAGCCAATTGGCGTCATTCTTGGCATCCAGCCATGGAACTTTCCGTTATACCAAGTAATTCGTTACAGCGCCTCAAACATAATGGCGGGTAACACCACAGTGCTTAAGCACGCAAAAAACGTGTTTGGTATGGCGCAAGCTATTCAGCAAATGTATGAAGATGCTGGTTTTCCGAAAAATGTTTATCAGTCGCTGTTAATTGACGGCGGCACAGCAAGCGACCTAATTAAACACAAGTATGTGCGCGGCGTTACATTTACCGGTAGTGACGAGGTAGGTAAAGAAGTGGCTAAAGTTGCTGCAAGCCTGTCTAAGAAAACCGTAATGGAGCTGGGCAGTAATGATGCTTTCCTTGTATTAGAAGATGCAGACATAGACCACGCTGTAGAAATGTGTATTCAGGGTCGTGTAATCAATAACGGCGAAACCTGCGTTGCAGCTAAACGTTTTGTTATTGTTGATAGCGTTTATGATGAGTTCAGAGACAAGTTTGTGGCTCAGTGCAAAAAACTGAAAGTGGGCGATCCTACGAACGAGAATACGGACTTAGGCCCAATGGCGAGAGAAGACTTGCGCGATGAACTTCACGATCAGGTTAAAAAGTCGTTAGAAGCCGGCGCTACGCTATCGCTAGGTGGGGAAATTCCAGACTCAGATGGCTATTTCTATCCAATAACCGTACTTGAAAATGTATCGCCAGGCATGCCAGCCTATGATGACGAACTATTCGGGCCGGTTGCTTCACTCATTCGCGTTCGCGATGACAAACAAGCAATGGAAGTAGCCAACGACTCACGCTATGGCTTAGGTGGCGGTATTTTTAGTGCTGATACAGATAAAGCGATATCGCTAGCGAAGGACGAGTTTGATACCGGCATGGTTAATATTAATGGCTACTCGTTAGCGCAGCCTAACCTCCCTTTTGGTGGTGTAAAAGACAGTGGCTATGGCCGCGAGCACGGTGGTTACGGTATGCGTGAGTTTGTGAATATTAAAACCATCATGGTAGCTGAAAAATCAGCTGAGTAATGTGCTGTTGTTCAGTTCAATAAGAAGAGAGGCGGGCTTTATGCTCGCCTTTTTTTGTTCAACCCCGTTCTGTGGTGGCTTCACGCTGTTGTAACCACGAAGCCACCCAGGGCGAGGTTAGTGACTGCCGGACGACTTTTTTTGGGGATGTTGAGAAAAAAGACTTAAGGACTCACCAACAAATTGAACGGTTTTTGCGCAGTAAACGGTCTTTTGTTCAGGCACCCATGTATAAAGTGTAGCGAATAACATAAGGCGATAGTTATGACGGACTTAAAAGGAAAACTAGGCAGTTTAGGATTAGGTGTTGATTACAAAAAGCATGAAGAGCACGTTCGTAAAACCCATGTAACATCACTGATTACAACGACAATCACTGCCATATTGTCGTTTTCGTCCTTAGCGCATGCATCGTCTCAACAAGCTGTCGCAGCCGAAAACGCGGTTCAAAGCGCTACGCAACTTGCCTGTCACAATGTCTCTGTGCAAGTACTAGGGTCGGGTGGACCTGAACTGGATGATGGCAGAGCCTCTAGTGCCTATGTGGTATGGGTAGATGACAAAGCTCGAGTATTGGTAGATGCAGGAAGTGGCAGCAGTATTCAGTTTGGCGCCGCGGGAGCGTCGTTTGAATCATTGGAAGTGATTTTGCTTTCTCACTTGCATACCGATCACGCGGTGGATTTACCGAGTTTTGTGAAGGGAAGTTACTTCACTAAACGCACGGAGAATCTGACGATAATGGGGCCGGACGGCAACGACATTATGCCTTCCACGAAAGCCTATGTATCTTCGTTAATTGGTAAAGAAGGTGCGTTTAAATATCTGTCTTCTTACACCATAGAAGGTCACGACGACTATACGATATCCACCGAAAGCATAGGAACGGCATCTTTTGAGCAATCGTTTAAGAAGAGTGTGAGCGATAACATTAATGTTGAGGCAATGGCAGTAAATCACGGCCCCATACCTGCACTAGCATGGAAGATAAGCGCCAATGGTTGCGAGGTGGTTTTCTCTGGCGATACCAACGATAAGCAGGGAAACCTTGCTCGTTTTGCCGCAAATGTCGATCTCTTGGTTCTGCATAACGCCATCGATGATGACGCAAACCAAAATGCAAAGAACCTGCATATGACACCCCAACAAATTATCGACATTGCAGAGCAGTCTAAGGCCAAACAGATACTCCTATCTCATATTATGAAGCGCAGCGAAGCGGGTCTTGACGCGCTTACCGAGGCGATTACTGTTGTGGCTGAAGGTCGTGTATATGCCGCTGAGGATTTAATGAATATCAGCCTGTCTGAGAGGTCGGGAGATTAGGTTCAATAGAGATAGGCTAGGTATTTCAGTCAGTCAAATTGACCAGTTAATCGAAAGGGCTGAGGTGGTAGTCACCTTAATTGCAGGAATAAAAATGCAGAGCGCACTGCTCTGCATTTTCAATTACGCTCTGCATCTTCAACCATGCCCAATATTTTCAATCATGGATGACCAAAAATAAGATTTGGCGCGCCTAGGATTGGCGTAAAGCGTTTGCGATGCTCGGTTTACGCTTTTCTCGCTTGCACTGACAATTATTGAGGGGCAAAAGGCAGCGGAATAGGCGTACCGTTTACACTGGCTTTGCCATCTTTTAGCTCGAGCTTAGTTTCGTAGCCTTTCTCTGTTTCTTTTATCAAACCTTGCTGAGCAAAGGTACTTAGCATCATCGGTGTCTGTTGTTCTACCGCAGCTTGAATCTCTTCTGCCGTCATATTTTGCGCGTGTGGCGTCGCCATGAGTTGGCCCATCATATAGCCAGATGCCATACTCTGTGCAAGGGCTTTATCGGCGGTGATTTGTGCATCAGCCAGCAAATGCGTGACCCAATAAGCGGCGTCTTCCAACGTACCGGGAAGTGCATCTATACCCACTAGTTTCGTATTTGCGTAAGCGTTAAACGACCCTTCAGGCAACGTTGCTTTCAGCTTCGTTATATTAATCTCTGGCTCAGCTTTAAGCTGTGTTAGCAAGTTAGCTTCAACGAACTCCATCATTTTGGCTGGCACTTCTTCAGAAGGCACTAATAATGAATTGTTACTAAAGTCTTGATAGGCCTTAATGAAGTCGATATCTAAGTTATTGATGGCTACACCTAACACCATGTCTGTAGCATCAAGTTCAGGGCCCACAGCTTTGTCGACAGCGTATTCAACGTAGATATTGGCGGTGTGGTTGTCTTCGTTAATCTTGACGTCGGTAGCAAAAGCTAGGTTCTCTATTTTAACTGCCGCACCGGGCTCAATGTTAGATATTTCTATGCTTTCTATACGCGCCTTACCTTGCGATTCAAATAAGTCACCCTTGAACGCCGCTACCATATCGCCATCATAGCTCATATCCATAGACAGATTTTTCATCTCTATGGAAAATTCATCTGCACTTATGCTTAGCGATTCACCCGATGACATATAAAAAGTTTGGTCACCATCAGGCTCAGCTTTACCCGAATAACCAGAGAAAAGCAGCGTGAACCCTTCTTCTTCGGCCGTTGCGCTAAGCGCTGGAATAACGTCTGCGTAGCTTAGTCCACCAAACAAACCAACCACGCCTTCGTTGCGATAAATTGGCTGTTGGCCATCCCACTGAACGTATTCTCTTAACTCATCACCATCAATAGACACCGTATAGTGAACGCGGCCTAATCCTAAGCCATCGCCAAAGTACACTGGGCCGTGATGAGCTACTAGCGTAGCGGTTAGGCTAGGGTTTTCTTCCATTGGTATATCAGCGGGGTCAACATTCTGTGCATTGACTAGTGCTTGAAAATCGAAAGCAAGTTTGATTTCTGCTGTTGTCGAAAACCAGCCTTTGTCATACGAAAGTACCTCGGCCGAATAAACGGCTTGTTGGTTAATTTCGTTTACGGCGGCGTTAACATTTTCGTGGACGCTAGTACCAATAAAATAAGGAGCAACGCCAAGTGCAACCAAAGTTACGCCCGCGCCAGCTAGAAGAGGTTTGTTCATGATTACAATCCTTTGTTAAAAAGTATTTCCAGTCCTTTAGTCACAAGCATTAAGTACGTTTGTGACCTAGATATTTTAAACTATCTGCGCTTTGCGTAGCGCGTTAGATTTTAATAGCAATATAGCCGCTATTGTCAGGTGTGCCAAACAGGCGTGCAGCTTGATGGACTTCTTGCGGCAGGCTATCGTCAGGCTTAAATTTACCACTTACGCGAATATTTTTCATCGTCGTAGGCACAACCGCGTCCATAGACAGACTCAGTAAATTTGGCTCATTCACCAATATACCGATGTCATCGCCTTCGCAACGCAGCTTCGCAGAATATGTACCAAAATCTATAGGTCCCTGAGTTCCTGCTACGGTGGCGTTTAACCAGTCTCCGGTACCGTTTAGCGACTGACACGTTGGGCCAAACGTTAAATCATTTAGCGATACTTTAAAGCGCCCACCAGCGTTTACTGGCAGCGGTAGGCGAACTTGGGCAAGCACGCGATCTACCGGTAAATACAGGGTAAAGTTTTCGGTATTTACCGTCTCTTGATTGAAAAGCCCCGTAGTAATTGGCCCTTCAAACGCTATATCGTTTTTATCGCGGATGTTACCTGCCTTCAGGTCGACCTTTATTTTACCTAGCAACAGGTGTAAGGGGCTAAGTTCCCATTTAACATTGTTAATTGGCAGACTATTGACCACCACGGTCTGCGCTTTGCCTGAGAACAAGGTACCGCTAACACCACTTACTGCCACATTATTCGGTAATGCCAAGCGCCCTATAACGTGAACAGCAGGCATGTAAGCAATGGCAAACAACAAGAAGGCAATAATGCCCCCTATAATCCAACTAACTTTCGACTTCATGCTTTACCTAATTGTAGTCGGCGAATTTTGATATAGCCTGGCGCATCTGCCTCGGCAATATCGGCTTGAAGAATAATTACGCCCATGTTTTCCATGGCTTTTAGCCATTCTAAAACACTGTTAAATGGCGCCTGATCAACCCACACTTGAAGCTCATCGCCCTGCGGCTGCATGCGGGAAATAGCGATATCATATTGAGCTGTAGTGCGGTTTACTGCTTGAGGTAGAGAGCCTGAGAATGTGCGCTTACCCCCGCTACTACGGCGTAATTGCTGTGCTCTTGCTGCACTGTCTTTTACCCACACCAACAAAGATTGCTGGTTGTCGAGAAGCTGTTTTTGTTTGTCTAATGCAGCGTTAAGCGGCGACCAAACGGCAAAATAAAACAGCGCAATGACCATCAACACAGCAGACACTAAAACGAGCTTTTGCTCTCGCTCGGTGAGCGCTTTGTACTTTTCTAAAAGTGCATTCATGAGGTACTCCTTACTGACACTGTACCCACAACACCGTTATCACGGTTATTAATGGCTCCTTGTTCAACCACAAAACCAGCGCCTTCCGCCGTGCGTTTAAACTGTTCTAGCGCTTCAAAGTTCTTGCCCAGCGCTTGAATACGAATTTCGGTGCGGGTGGAATCAAAACGCAGTGTTTGTGGCTTCACATCGGTCGCTGAGAAAGCCGGAGCGAGTTGATCTAGCATTATGAGCATAGAGGCACTACCGCCGCCTTGCTCAAGCTTGGCAAGTTCGCTTTGTAGCTTTAAACGCACGTTGCGATAGGCACCGATATTGGGAAAGCCAGCTTTTACTGCAGAATTGATTTCGCTGCTTAGGGCTTGGTTTTGCGCTTTCAGTTGGTAAAGGGAAACACCTTTGTCGATAAGACTGGTGCATAACGCCAGCACGGCTAATACTGCTGCAACGCGCCATTGACTCAGTACTCCGCTGCGTTTGCGTTTTACTTTGTACTCGCCTTGGCACAGGTTAAAGTTGCTTTGCAGAGCCTCCTTTGCCAATACCTGCATGGGCAATTCCAGCGGAGCCTGTGCTTCTTCAATGTTCGGCAAACTGCTTAAATCGATACCCGCATAGTTGGTAATAGTAATCGGGTTTTCCTGCTGTGCCGTAAAATGAACAAGGGTTGGCAGTAACCATGTCAACTCGCCCTGCACCCCTTTGAAGGTGTCTTGGCGAACCAAGAGCTGTTCACCTAACGTAAGCACTGACCAACCGTTTTCGGTGACTGGTACTGCGAGTACATCAGGAATAATGGTGTCGCAGAATAACCCTGCAGCGCTTAACCAAGATTGCCACAACTCCATTTTTTCATGGCTAACAACTGCAACGGCCTGTTCATCTCCCCGTTTTGGTCCAATAGCAAAAAACTGCTGGCTGATGTCGGTAGCAAGCTCGTCTTCTAGCATAAATGGAATGGCAGAAATGATTTTGCGGCCGGCTTTTGGCGGCAGCTCAACCCATTTTAGTAAAATTTCGCTGCTGGGCGCTAACGCAATGACGCTACGTTGGCCTGCGCGCTCAGTAAGCGACGATAATGCGTCGGCATTAGGCAGTTCACCTGATGCAATGATTTCATCTTCTGTTCGCGAATAAACGAGCCAGCTAATTGGATCTGTATGGTTGGCGCCTAAACGCACCAAAAGTTGTTCCATCAATAGGTTCCCCCAAACTCGCGATTCACAATACTAACGCCGGTATCGGCATTAACGTGAAACACGGTGGAAAGCTTAAAAGTTGCTTTGTTGTACTGTGTTTTTGTGTGCAACATAAAATATTCAGTTTTTACCGCAAACCAATCTTGTCGAGTACTTGTTAAGTTAAGCGCTTGAATAGAGGGCTCGCTTAAAAAATCATTGATTTCGTCCCAGCCGTTTTGCGGGCGACTGCTAATCAAACTTGTGGCCTGCTGAATGTCTAAGCCCGTTAGGCCTGCAAGTAATGGTGCATCTTCTTGTTCTAATGTGTTGACGTTAATTTTCAACTCGTCGTAATCTGGGATCACACAAACTAAAGGCATTAATGCGCCTAGCCACTGTGGTGATACACCGTTAATAATACGCAATTCACTTTTTGATGCCAGTGGTCCGTTAGCCGCAAGATAAGGAAATTCTCTGGACTCGTATTCACTGTCTTCTGCACCGTAGGGGCGCATTCTGTCATCTTCGTCTACCCAATCGGCTAAACTGTCCCGTAAGGTATCTGCGGTGTAGTTGTCTAGCCCATCAACATTGAGTGATAACAACATAGTATGAAAAGCGTCCATGGCTTCTGTAGTATTGCTCGCCCCTATGTTGCCTGAACCGCCTGTATTGCCAGCGCCCGATGCGCTACCTGCTGTAATAGCGTTCAAGTTAAAGCAGGCTTGTAAGTCTTCTAAGTTAGCGGTTAAGCCACCGTTTTCTAACGGATAGCTGAATTCCTGCGCCCAAGCCTGGTCTATGGAGATAACGTCCGAGCTCTCTTCTATTAAAGACTGTATAGATTTTCGAGCGAATGCCTCGGCTCCCATCGCGTACCAATAAGCCTGATTGTTGTCTTTTAAGTTCATGGTGCGCTGCACCTGAAGCTGTAAGCGTGTACCCATTTCTGTGGCTAATACCGCTACCAAAGCTACTATCATGAGCACAATCATTAATGCCACGCCTTGCTGCTTAGCAGGAGGTGTAATCGTCTTGCGCTGAGTATTTTTTATTGTCATGACGATTCACCTGTAGTTAAGGTGAATTCTCTGCGAATTTTCCCGAAATCTTTGCTTACAAACTCAATGGCAACAGCGCGCGGAAGTGCAGCACCTTTGTAGCTCTCGCTCCAAGACATATCTTCGTCTTCATCCAATGAATTGCTGTTGGTGGTAGCAAGAAATTCAATTTTTAAGCTCTCTACGTTTTCTAGCAGAACACGTACTTTTGGCTCGTAGCCGATAACGTTATCTACATAGTTGCTGTAAAGGCGCTCTAGCTTGTTCTCGCGTAATCGATACGCAACAAATTGCAAGGTACTTCGTGGCAACATCAATTGAGGGTTGTGCCAGCCTCCGCGTACAAAGCCAATTCCATCGTCGTCACTGTCTTCGGTTTCACCGCCTACCATGACCACGTCTTGTTTTTCTCCATTAACCCTTGCTGCGCGAGGCACAGCTTGTTGTAGGTCTCGTTCAATGGTGATCATGGCGCGTTGTAGTAATTGGAGCTTGGCGAAACGCTCTTCAGAAATATCGTTGCTGTCGATAACTGTGGTAAGTAAGCCGGTTGACGCCAGCCCAATAAGGGTGAATATGGCCATGGCAATCAGTATTTCAATAAGCGTAAACCCGCGCTGCATACTAATTTCTCGCCGTTGGCTTAGCGACGAAGGTGGTTACCGACGTTACTGAGCTACTGTAGCTTTCATCTTCACCTACCGAAACGGTTACCGCACGCAAATCATTGTCGTTGGTTTTGGTCACCGTTTGCTGCCAGTACCAAGTGCGATCGGCCATTTCCATGGTACCTTTCAAATTGTTTTTAGGTGGCCATGTGGTATCTAACTGAAGCTGGTTTAATCGATTGCTTGCCACCCAGTTGGCGAAGGTGACAGATTCTATCTGCCCAACACTCGATAAATGCTCGCCCGCAGCTTTGAGCACCGCGGTACCTGTCAGTGCGAAAATAAGCAGTGCAACCATTACTTCAAGTAGCGTTAAACCGCTTTGATGACGTGGGGTTTTTGCTCCCACCTTCTTTGCAGAAGCTTTCACTGTTGGGGCGCTCATAGCGGTCTCTCCAAGGGTCCTTCAAGCACTAAAGGCGGAAGATCTTGGTTTTGCAGGCTGTAGTAAACAGGGGCGTCGCCGTCGTCACCTTCGTAATTAAACGATAACGTAAAAGGGGTAATCTCACCGCTCGACATAATTAGCACTTGAGGCGGCGGCAGCTTTTTCTCTTCTTCGTTACCTATTTCAACCCCTTCATCAGAAACGCTAAGATTTTCATCGAATAGTTCTCTATCAAAGAGTCTGTCTTCAACGTCCCATGGTAAGTCGTCTAAATTTAGGGTGAAAGTAAAAGGCTCAGGCAACGTATAAGGTTCGTAGGTTTTTTCGCCTTCAATACGCTGCCACTCATCATCGTCATCTAAATAAACAAAATAGTATTCGTTTTTGTCGTCCTCAAAACGCACACCAAGCTGTTGTTGATTTAACACCGCAAAGTCGCTGGCCATATCAACTATCACCTGCAGGCGTTGCGCTTGGGTTTTGAGCAGGTCTGATTTACTTGCGCCAAAGGCGTTAAACATAACGTAACCGGCCGCTAGGCCCATAAGCAGCAGTACTAGCATGACTTCTAAAAGGGTGAAGCCTGCTTTTTTAAACGTTGTACTGCCGCTGTAGCGCATAAAGACTAGTTCAGATATTCGTTAATGTTCCAGTTACCGATGTCATCATCAGTACCCGGCTCACCGTCTGGGCCATTAGAGAAAATATCAACCACGCCAAGTTCTCCCGGGCTGATTAATGAATATGGGTTGCCCCACGGATCTTCAGGCAGACGCTTAATAAATCCACCTTCAGGGTAGTTACGTGGAATAGGGTCAATGGTTGGAGCGGTAACTAGCGCCTCTAGCCCTTGCTCTGTGGTCGGAAAGCGATTGTTGCGTAGCTTGTACATCTCAAGTGCACTTTCCATTTGCTGAATGTCCACAGCGGCTTTTTTAAGCTGAGCTTCCTCTTGGTTGCCCAAGATTTGCGGTGCCACCATAGACGCCATAATACCGATGATTAGAAGTACGACCATGACTTCAATCAAACTGAAACCAGAACTGCGATTAAGTGTTTTCATTAAATATTCACCATGTTGTTCAATGCTAAAATTGGTTGCAATATTGCCATAACGATAAACAGAACAATGCCCGCCATCGATACAATAAGTAAGGGTTCAAATACCTTAAGTGAGACACCAATAAGCGCTTCAAATTCCCTATCTTGATTATCTGCTGCTCGGGATAGCATTTGCTGTAGCTCCCCCGACTTTTCACCGGACGCAATCATATGCATCATCATTGGTGGAAACATTTTCGTGTTATCCAACGCTGCCCGTAAGCTGCTGCCTTCTTTAACGTTAATGGCTGCTTCAGCTACTTGGTTCTTAATATGTTGATTTTCCAGTACGTCACCCGATATACGCATGGCTTCAAGCAAGGGTACTGCGCTGGCGCTCAGAATACTTAAGGTGCGAGCAAAACGCGCGGTATTAAGTCCGCGAGATACCCGGCCAATTAATGGTAGGGTTAGAAGCGCTCTGTGGTAGCGCAGTTTCATGTGCTTTTGTTGTAACACGCGCTGAATAATGACAATGAGCACACCAATACCAATAAGCATGAACAGGCCGTAATTTTGCAGCCACGTGCTTACGGATATAAGAAATTGGGTAATGGCAGGAAGGTCTTGCCCCATGTGATCGAACTGCCCAACTATCTTTGGCACTACTACGGTTAACAGCAGCAACACGATACCCATGGCAAAAAATAGCATTAGCGATGGATAAATCATTGCTTGCGTGATTTGGCTACGAGTTTGTTGCCTGCGCTCAGTGTAGTCGGCAAGGCGATTCAGCACGGTATCAAGATGGCCTGATTTTTCCCCTGCTGCAACCATTGCGCGGTATAGCTCATCAAACACACTCGGAAATTGACCCAAAGCATCGGCAAGCCCATGACCTTCCACCACTTTACTGCGCACCGCCATCATCATGTTTTTCTGACGAGGCTTTTCACACTGTTCGGCTACGGCAAGTAATGCTTCTTCAACAGGAAGGGCCGATTCGACAAGGGTAGCAAGCTGGCGCGTGAGTAGCGCTAAATCTGATGCAGAAATTCGCGGTTTGAATAAGGAAAACGACAGGCCTTTGCCTTCGCTTTGTGTACGCTCTGCGACCTGCTCTACTTCTAAGGGAATTAAGCCTTTTTCACGCAGTTGCTGACGAACCTGACGTGCATTATCGCCTTCAAGCACACCGTTTGTATTTTTACCGCGGGCATTAACCGCCTTAAAAGCGAATGCCGCCATTTAGTCTTCCCTCGTAACTCGAAGCACTTCTTCAAGTGAGGTAGCGCCAGCAAGCACTTTGCTACAGCCGTCTTCACGAATACTTGGTGTCGTTTTTCTGATATAGCGCTCAATGGCTTGTTCACCTACACCTTCGTGCATCATTTCACGCACTTTTTCATCTACCAACAATAGCTCGTGAATACCGGTACGACCGCGGTATCCCGTTTGGTTACACGCGGCGCAGCCGTGCGGCTTATAGATAGTGGTGTCGCTTGTGGCATTCTGCCCTAATATTTCCAGCTCAGAGGCGTCAGGTGAATGTGGCTTTTTGCAATCTGGGCACAGGGTACGAACGAGTCGCTGTGACAATACGGCCAATAAGCTCGAAGACAACAGAAATGGCTCAATGCCCATGTCTTCTAAACGGGTAATCGCGCCCGCTGCCGTATTGGTATGCAGGGTAGAAAGTACCAAGTGGCCGGTTAAACTGGCTTGAACAGCAATTTGCGCGGTTTCGATATCACGAATCTCACCCACCATGACTACATCGGGGTCTTGACGCAAAATAGCGCGAAGGCCGCGGGCGAAGGTCATATCTACGCGAGGGTTAACCTGCGTTTGTCCAATACCAGGAAGGTCAAATTCGATAGGATCTTCAACCGTTAAGATGTTTCTGTCTCGCGAGTTTATCTCGGTTAACCCTGCATACAGGGTGGTACTTTTACCCGAGCCCGTTGGGCCGGTAACCAAGATAATGCCGTGAGGTTTTCGAATAAGAGACGAAAAGTGATTACGGTTTTGCAGCGTCATGCCTAAATCTTCTAGATTTAAGCGCGCATTGTTTTTATCTAGTAGACGCAGTACCACACGCTCGCCGTGGCTTGAAGGCATGGTCGAAACACGCACGTCTACTGCTCGCCCAGCAATACGCAATGTAATACGGCCATCCTGAGGCACGCGTTTTTCGGCGATGTCTAACTTCGCCATAACTTTAATACGCGATACCAGCATGGAAGAAAGTTTGCGATTCGGGCGCAAAATTTCGCGTAATACGCCGTCTACCCTGAAACGAACCACAAGCTGGTTTTCAAAGGTTTCAATGTGAATATCTGACGCGCCTTCTTTAATCGCTTCGCCCAACATGGCGTTGATAAGCTTGATAATAGGCGCATCGTCTTCACTGTCTAACAGGTCTTCAGTGTCAGGCAAGTCTTCAGCAAGAGCGAACAAATCGCTTTCGTTGCCAAGGTCTTCCATTAGCTGTTTAGCCGCAGAGCTATCGCGCTGAAACGCACTGGTAAGCAGGCTTTCAAATTCATTGGCAGGAATAGTTTTCGGCACAAAGGGCTCGCCGTAGAAACGTCGCACTTCGGCGAATACATCAAACGGCGTATTCTCTGTAAAATATAAAACCGCAGGGGTTTCATTGGTTTCCAGCAATACCTGATTACGCTTCGCAAAGCTAAAAGAAAGCTGTCTTGGACCGGCCTCCTCTTCAGGCAAACCTGCGTCTTCACCCATGGCTTCTAAGGCTTCTTCTTGCGCCTCTAATGCCTGAGTAATTTGTTCGTCCTGCCCTGCCATGCTAGTCGTTACCTTCTTCTTGTTTCTGCTTCTCTTTCTCAGAAAGGTACTCTTCGAATGAAGGTGGCAACGCTAGAGCATCATCCCATTGTGGAATAGTCGGGGTTTCTTCGTAAGGCATTAGCGAAACACCTTCTTGCTGGCGTTTTAGCTGCAGTGCACGAATGTAATTGTATTTGCGATGGCTGATTGTGTTCATAGTTGCACCGTCACGGACAATGGTCGGTTTCAAGAACACCATCAAGTTACGCTTACGCTTGCTGGTCGATGTAGATTTGAACAAATGGCCTAGTATTGGAATGTCACCCAACAACGGTACTTTTGATTCACTTTCTTGCACGTCTTCGTCAATCAAACCGCCAAGAACAATAGTGCCGCCATCATCTACAATCACCGTGGTTTTAATTTCACGCTTGTTAATTGAAATATCTACCGATGTAGCGCCACTTACGCTAGACACTTCTTGTTCGATCAGCAGCTGTACCGCGTCGCCTTCGTTGATTTGTGGCGTCACTTTAAGTTTGATACCCACTTCTTGGCGGTCAACAGTTTGGAAAGGGTTAGAGTTATTCGCGCCCGTTGTTGTACCTGTAATAATAGGCACTTCCTGACCTACGATGAAAAACGCTTCTTCGTTATCCATAGTCGTTAAGTGAGGCGTAGCAAGAATATTAGAGTTGGTATCTGTGCTGACCGCTTGTACCACAGCACCCCAGCCATTTTCGATAACGCCCGCAATTAAGCCATTAGCACTGCCTAAAAGGCTCGCTAATGCAGTGTAATCGCCTTCTCGCGTGTTTGTTACTGTATAAGGAGAGCCGTCATCAGACACATAGGTTTCAGTGTTAGTATCTTCTTCAGCTTGTTTTAGCGCAACCGCTAGGCTTCCCACTGGTACAACACCATTATTAAACTGGGTACCACCACCTTGCTCTGACACCCACTGCACACCCAAAGTAGTACCGTCACCTTCAAAGACTTCAACGATAATGGCTTCAACTTGTACTTGCGCACGGCGAATATCAAGTTGACGTACAACCTCTTCTAATGAGCGCATCATGTCCGGCTCTGCGGTAATAACAATGGCATTAGAATCTTCGTGCGCATCAATGCTGATTTCACGGTTAGAGCCAGCTCGACGTGACGTAGTGCCACCGCCTTGCTCTTCAGCTTGAATGCTTGCAGATACGCCCTGTAACACTTTTACTAAATCTTCCGCTTTGGCGTAATTAAGAAACAGCACGCGGGTGTTGCCGTTTGACTCAAGCTCTTGGTCCATGCGCTGAATAAGGTTAATAAGACGCTGACGCGCTTTTATATCGCCGCTTACAATCACTGAGTTAGTTCTGTCGTCTGCCACTACGCGAGGCTCAGACTTAGTACCAGTATTGGCTTTGCCTTGTGACTTATTAATGCTGTCAATAATGCGCACCATTTCTGATGCTGACGCATAGCGAAGCTTAACAATTTCAACCTCTTCATCACCGGCACGGTCCACGCGCTCGATAATTTCTACCAGTCGGTTAACTACCGCAGCACGGCCGGTTAGCATCATCACATTTGATGGGTCGTGGCTAACTACGTTACCGCCGCCCGCTTGGTCATTTAGCTGGCGTAAAATAGGTGCAAGTTCACGTACCGGTACGTTATACACAGGAACAACGCGAGTGATCATTTCGTCGCCGTCGCGGTTAGCGCCTTCCACTACTGGAATGTTCGATGTTTTGGCGTCTTTAGAGCGAACCACTTTCAAAATACCGCTAGGCATTTCTACAACGGCGAAGTCATACACTTGAAGTACGTTTAGGAAAAACTGGTAATACTGATCTTCATCGAGCATGTCGTAGCTGCGTACGCTTATTTTCCCACGTACGTTGGGGTCGACAATAATAGTGCGCTCTAGATTTTTACCAACGATATTAATGAACTCGTTAATGTCGGTATCTTTGAAATTAGGCATGTACTCAGCGGCTGTCACCGAGAAACACAGAAGCGCCGTGCACATGGCTGTGCTCAAGCGAGATAATAGTTTTTGGCTAGTGCGCCTTTTCATTCTAACGTCCTTCATTTCCTAACTTGTCGATGACCGATTTGCTTTAATTGTTCTTCTGCTTACCTAGCAACAAAATAGCGCTGTTACCGCTGCTGTCACGATTCAGGTAAATCTAGGTAAAGCGTGGTTAAGCTGCCATCTCGAATAATCGTTAATTCTATTGTTTGTGCATTGCGTAGCTCAGACAGTGCCTCTTGCGATTGCTGCAAGTCGGTAAGGTCTAGCCCGTTAATTTGTGTAATGACATCGCCAGCCTGAAGCCCTGCCGATTTAAATAATTCAGGTTCTTTGCCAGGACTTACTTGATAACCAATAAGCTGGCCTTCTTCGGTTTTTGGCGATATTGAAATAAAGTCTGTGAAGTTAGCGGGGCGTTCTCGCAGAGCAGCGGTTGCTTCTAGCGCTTCTTCGCTAAGCTCAACTGTATCTTCTTCCTCTTCCTGCGGCTCAGGTCGGTTTCTCGCTTGCATTTCACGGCGACGATTAGCTTCATCGTAATCAATTCCGTCAAGCATCAGGGTTTCGTTTCTCACCCCGTTCTTAATAATAACGCGATCGTTATACACCTTTTGCAACGTGGCGTTGGTGCCTTCAATCTTTTCACCTAAACCATATACTGCTTGGCTGCCGCGATTTTCTATAATAGCGGTGCCCGCTTCCTGCTCTGAACTGGCAACAACGCCGGTCAGGGTCAAATTTAAGCGTGTCTCTGGCGCGTCAGTAACTTCGGCTACCGGTTCAGCGGGTTTAGCCGCTGCATTACCAAACAGATTCAACTGTTGTATTTTGGCAATGTTGACCCCATTTTGGCCTGACGACGAAGAAATAACTGGAGCACGGCTTACTGTGGGTGTCGCAGATAGTTGAGGTTCGGGTATAATTCGCCACACGAGTTTGGCAGCAAATGCAATTAAATACAGGCTGAGCAGAACCACTACGATGGTATGTAGCTGTTTTTGATGCTGGTTCAGATAAACAACCAGAGATTGTGGGTTGGGTTTATTGAATGTCATGCTGCCACTGATGGTACTGCTTTATTATAATATAGTGAATTTTTGGTTAACCGCGCTTTAGCAAACCCATAATAGCCTAGTAAAGGTGAGGGTCACAACACTAAAGCCACACCATTACGAAAATATTACATGAGCCAATCGGATAGCAACAATACAACACAAAATGTCAGGCTGGACAAGTGGCTATGGGCTGCAAGGTTCTTTAAGACCCGCGCAATAGCAAGAGACATGGTGCAGTCGGGAAAAGTCCAGTACAACGGGCAAAGAGCCAAACCTGGCAAGCATGTAGAGCTTGGCGCCATGATTAAAGTTCCCTCAGGATGGGATAATCGTGAAATTAAGGTGCTAGGCTTAAGCGAAAAGCGATTGAGCGCGCCTTTGGCGCAAGCGCTGTTCGAAGAGACGGTTGAAAGTGTAACAAAACGTGAAGAAAACCAAGCTGCGCGCAAAATGAACGCATTTCACAGCCCTAAACCAGATCATAGACCTGATAAAAAGCAGCGACGACAGATTATTAAATTTAAGCAGCAATAGTGAGCTGCTCAACAGGATTACTTATGAGCGATTTCGATAAATTACACCGCTTCTTATTTACCCAAGCTAACGTCCGTGGCGAATTAGTTCGTCTTGATGAGAGCTTAAAGCAAATTGTGCACAGCTATGAATACCCTGTGCAGATTCAAACATTGCTAAGTGAAATGGCGGCAGCGACGTCATTGTTAACGGCAACGCTTAAGTTTAAAGGTGAAATTTCTCTTCAAATTCAAAGCAAAGGCCCGGTAAGTTACGCGGTGTTAAACGCCACTCACGAACAAACACTTCGCGGTGTAGCACGCTGGGACGAGGCATTAGAAACATTACCTGAAACGTTCTCAGAGCTTTTGTCTCAGGCGGTATTGGTCATTACTATCACTCCAGATGAAGGCGAACGTTACCAGGGCGTTGTAGCATTGGATAAACCGTCACTTTCAGAATGTATTGAGAGTTACTTTGCTCAGTCAGAGCAGCTAGCAACTAGCGTGCACCTAATGACCGACATGAGCGACCCTAAAAACGCGAAAGCGTCGGGTGTGTTACTTCAGGTCTTACCGACTGATGCTAGCGCTACTGATGTGTCGCAAGCCAATGAGTTTGCTCATATCTCTAAACTTACTCAAACATTGACCAAAGAAGAGATGTTTACGTTGTCGGTTGAAGACATTTTATATCGTCTTTACCACCAAGAAGATGTGGAAGTGTACCCAGCTAAAGACGTAACCTTTGCTTGCTCATGCTCAAAGGAGCGCAGCGCAGAAGCGCTTCGTCATGTTGAGAAGTCTGAACTTCATGCCATTATTGCTGAAGAAGGCGCGATCAAAATGAATTGTCAGTATTGTCATACCGAATATTGCTTCGATAGTATCGATGTAGAGGCTATTCACAGCGGCAACTTCGAGGCACCGTCTTCAAATCAGTAACTACATATTTACTGCTTTATTAAAGCGCCTTCATTCGAAGGTGCTTTTTTGTATCTGAGCTCCTCAAAACATGCATCGACGCGTTTGTTCAACACTTCACTTGTGGTCAAAAATTACTCACCTGTAAGTGTTTAACTTTTCTACACAGTCCAATCTTTCCTTTATTCCTGTACTAATGAAAGTTTTCATCTCCTCTTTCGAAAGAAAACTGTCATGTTTTATTTTGAAATTCATCGATCAATATAGGTTTTCTACACCTTATTTTTGCATTTATATCCAAGGAAAAGGCTTTCCTTGTAATTAATTTACAATATTTATGAAATTCCGTTGTAAGAAATAGTGAGTATGTGTTTTATAAATGCTTGCTAGGCCTTGTTTACATTACACTCTAAGAGGTGATACTTTTTTGAAAGTGCTTTTGAAAAATTACATATAGGGTAACAGCCATGACCGCAGCAGCCTCAATTCAAACGGATCTGAAAGTAACGCCACTCACCGACCTGCCAAATGCAGAACTTATCGAGCGCGCCGTAAAGCGCGGCGAAGGTGTCCTCGATAAAAACGGTGCGCTAGTCGTTGAAACCGGAAAACGTACAGGTCGCTCTCCAAACGATAGATTCATCGTTAAAGAGCCTACGACAGAAAACGACATTGATTGGGGCAAGGTAAACAAGCCTTTTGATTCTGATAAATTCGATGCGCTGTGGGATCGCGTTGAAGCTTACCTGTCTACCCAAGAACACTTTCTTTCACACCTTCAAGTGGGCTCAGACCCTGAACATGCCTTGTGGCTAGAAGTAAGAACGCAAACTGCGTGGCAGCATGTTTTTGCTCGTAACCTTTTTATTATCCCAGAGCAGTGGAATGTTAAAGGCGACCAGCCTTGGCAAATTCTGAATGTACCTGGTTTCACCTGTGAGCCAGAGCGTGACGGCACAAACAGCGACGGCACAGTTATCATCAACTTCGCTAAAAAGCGTGTGTTGCTTGCTGGCATGCGTTACGCGGGCGAAATGAAAAAAGCCATGTTCTCAGTGCAAAACTTCCTGCTTCCGGCAAAAGACGTGCTACCTATGCACTGTTCAGCCAACGTGGGTGAAGAAGGCGATGTGACCTTGTTCTTTGGTCTTTCAGGTACTGGCAAAACAACACTTTCAGCCGATCCTAAGCGTTTCTTGATTGGTGATGACGAGCACGGCTGGGCACCAGGTAGCGTATTTAATATCGAAGGCGGTTGTTACGCTAAATGTATCGATCTTTCTCAAAAGAACGAGCCAGTAATTTGGAATGCCATCAAATTTGGTACCATCCTAGAAAACGTAGTGCTTGATGAAACACGCACGCCTGATTATACCGACACGTCGTTAACCCAAAACTCACGTGCGGCCTATCCGCTTTCACACATTGAAAAGCGCGTTGCTGAAAACCGAGGCGGCGAACCTCGCTCAGTCGTATTTTTGACCTGTGACGTAAGTGGCGTATTGCCTCCTGTTTCAGTGCTAAGTGAAGAAGCTGCGGCGTATCACTTCCTAAGCGGTTACACAGCGAAAGTAGGCTCTACTGAAATTGGTTCTACTAGCGATATCGAGTCAACCTTCTCAACGTGTTTTGGTGCGCCTTTCTTCCCGCGTCCAGCAGGCGTGTATGCAGAGCTTCTGATTAAACGTGTTAAAGCGTTCGGCGCAAAGGTTTACTTGGTTAATACCGGTTGGACAGGCGGCCCTTACGGCACTGGTAGCCGTTTTGATATCCCTACTACGCGCGCCATCATCGATGCGATTGTATCGGGTAACTTGGCTGATGTTGAAACCCAGCACATTGACGCGTTAAACCTAGATGTGCCCGTGGCAGTAGACGGTGTAGACAGCAATTTGCTTGTGCCTCAGAACACGTGGGCTGACAAAGAGAAGTACAACGAATACGCCGCTAACTTAGTTAACGACTTTAAACAGAATTTTGAAAAATATGACGTTAGCGATGCTATCGTTAAAGCCGGGCCGGGTAACTAATACCCCGTTCGCCCTTTCCCAACGTTCATCACACTCAACGTGATTGATGTTTTGCCCGCACCGTGTTGCGGGCTTTTTTATGCGGATTGGTATTATTAGGCTTTCAAGAACTAGCTGATTTAATGGCACCTTTAATGTTAGAGCATTGAGCTAAACCAATTTGTAGATACTGGAGTAAAGTTGATGTCGGCCTTGTACTGAAAAAGTTCGCTGTCCATATGACTATCTCTTATCCAGTATTTCCGTTTATCAATAGAGATAAGCCTTAGGGTGTAAGGCACGCCAAATGGATCTAGAGGAGCAGTTTCGATAAGCAGCGAAGTATCAAAAATACGAATCTCTCTTTGTTTGTTGTTTGGTGGTGGAGTTAATTTGTTTTGAGCATCATAAATAACTGGGACATGTAAATACACAACACCTTGTGGGAGGTTATGTTTACTGACAACCTCAAATAACTCTTCGCGATCAAATCCCGATTGTTGGATGTCCCAACTGGAGTCAATAAATACTGTCGCTAAAGCGACGTTATTATCTCCAACATGAATAAATGCGCTAGGCTGAAATAATCTGACAAAGCAATAAAACCCAAATAACGATGTAATGACACCAAATAACATCCATCGCATCATTCATTTCGCTTTAGATTAACTTTACTAGGAAAGGTTGGCTTCGGCGCATAAGGCATAACGAAGTATTCTCCAATGATTAATAGACTCCCTGTCTATACATCTTTTTATATCAGTAAGTGAGCCAAAGAGATAATCATTAATAAAGCAATTGTTGTTAACAAATTTAACATTATGAATACGTATGTTTATTTAAGTTGTGCAATGCACTGGCTATCATCCACCGTACACAAGTAGGCTTTAATTAAGCGCGCTTCGCATCGAAGCATAAAAAAGGTTTTAAGTATGATAGACAGGCAACTGCGTGTATCACTGGCATGTGCGGGTTTTGCACTCTTTTCGGCAAATACGCTAGCGGAAGTTCAAACAGCAACACTTGAAAACGCAACGCTTACCATTGATACGGATACTAATGATTTTAAGATAAAGGCGCTGCGTAACAACAGTTTTCAGGTAACCTATCTTACCGATGGCAAAGGTGCGCCCTACGCAAACCTACCTTCTATGGCACTTCCTGAGGAAGCTACGAGTGCAGTTACAAAAAATATCGCAGGCGATGTTGAGCTAGAAGAAACCGCAACAACGCTTACCTTAAAATTGAATAATATTTCTGCACATGTCGATAAATCAACGCACGCTATCAGCTATTCTGTTAACGGCAAAATTGTCGCGAAAGAGCAAGGCGGACTAAGTATTTCCAGTGACGGCGTCAGCCTGTCGTTTGCGTTAGATGAAAACGAAAAACTCTACGGTGGCGGCCAGCGCGTTTTAGGTATGGATCGTCGTGGTCATAGCATGCCGCTATATAACAAAGCACACTATGGTTACACCACGTCTTCAAATCAGATGTACTTTGGCTTGTCGGCTGTGATGTCGTCAAAAAATTACAGCGTATTGTTCGATAACACCGCTTCTGGTGAGCTAGATATTGGCAAAACGAACAGCGACGAGTTGCTATTTAAGGCACAAGGCGGCCGAGCTAGCTACATCATGGTGTTGGGTGAAAATTTAGAAGACACGGTTACGAATACCGTAGCAGTTACGGGAAAACAGCCGCTTCCGCCGCGTTGGCTGCTGGGTAACTTTGCATCTCGATTTGGCTATAAATCTCAAAATGAGGTGATGGATGTTGTCGATGCCTTTAATACGCAAGATATTCCCGTTGATGCCGTAGTGCTCGATTTATATTGGTTTGGCAAAGACATTAAGGGGCACATGGGGAATCTAAGCTGGGACGCCGCCACTTTCCCTGAACCCGAGAAAATGATTAGTGAGCTACGCGCTCAAGACGTGAAAACCGTGCTGATAACAGAGCCTTTTATTCTTACGACGTCAAAACAATGGGAAAGCGCCGTTGCCAATAATGCCCTTGCTCAAAACGATGATGGTGCGCCGTATACCTTCGATTTTTATTTTGGCAATACCGGCCTTGTCGATGTGTTCAGTGAAGCGGGTCAAGATTGGTTTTGGCAATACTATGAAAAGCTTGCTGCACAGGGCGTTGCTGGCTGGTGGGGCGACTTGGGCGAGCCTGAAGTGCACCCTGATGACATTCAGCACATGTGGCAGTCTACAAAAGTAAGCGGCGCTGAAGTGCACAATGCCTACGGTCATCAGTGGGCGAAAACCGTGTATAACAATTTGACTGCACTACAGCCTGACACACGTCCGTTCGTACTCATGCGCTCAGGCTTTTTGGGCAGCCAACGCTACGGTATGGTGCCGTGGACTGGGGACGTAAGCCGAAGCTGGGGCGGACTTAAACCTCAGGTAGAGTTGGCACTTCAAATGAGTGTTTTTGGAATGGCGTATACCCATTCCGACTTAGGTGGGTTTGCTGGAGGCGAAACCTTTGATCCTGAGCTTTATACAAGATGGCTTCAGTTCGGTACCTTTTCACCGGTATTTAGGCCTCATGCTCAAGATAATATTGCGCCAGAGCCAATTTTCCACGCCGATCCGGTAAAGTCTATTGCGCGTAAGTTTATCCAACTTCGCTATGACATGCTGCCCTATAACTATTCACTGGCCTTTGAAAATGCGCTTTACGGCACGCCATTAATGCGCCCGGTAGCTATGGCGTACGGAGAAAGCGATTGGTTTGAAAATGCAGACAGTTATCTGTGGGGCGATGGCTTGTTAGTTTCGCCTGTGACTAGCGCTAACCAAACGGTGTGGCCGACCAAGTTGCCTGAAGGCGTATGGTTTGATTTTTTCTCTGATACGAAATACCAAGGTGACCAAACCGTTAACTACCCGCTAAGCCAAGATAATTTCCCGGTGTGGGTAAAAGCAGGAAGCTTTATGCCAATGTCTGACGGGCTTAGCCGCACAGAGCAGTTTGATGCCCGTAACATAGAAATGCATTACTGGCATGACAATTCAGTGAATTCATCTTCATATACTTATTACGAGGATGACGGCAAAAATCCAGCGTCTGTCAAAAAAGGTTTATATACAAAGCTACTTCTTAATGCGTCAGTAGACGATAAGGCCAAATTAACCCTGACGCTTGATAGCGAAGGTAGCTATATAGGTATGCCTAAGCAGCGAGATATCACTTACATAGTGCATGGTTTAAGCGAAAAACCACAGAGCGTTTCACTTGATGGCAGGAGCGTACCTGTAATGTGGGATGAAAAAGGGAAAACGCTTTCTCTTGCATTTTCTTGCGATTATCAGCAATCTGTAAAGGTAGTGATTATGTGATAATTAAGGGCTGCTGTTCTTTCTTGCACAGTAAAGGTCAGCGCCCTCAAAAGGTTCACTTTGTGGTCAAGGGGCATAACTACGCTGTGCCCTCACGCCTAAATCGGATGTCTTTCTACTGATATCAGCCATGGAGCCTAAATGAGCCGACTTCCTGCCACCATCGTTATTTTCGCTGGTTTTTTTCTAATTGGTAAATTGTTTCTCTTGTGGGGAATATTACTGCCAGATATTGCAGCCGATCTGCAAATGTCTGAAGTAGTCAGTGGCGCACTTTTTTCGCTTTTCTCTGTAGGCATGATGTTAGGCGCTGTGATTGGTGGCAAGTATGCCAGTCGCTTCGAATATATGCCGCTACTAGCCACGTTATTCAGTATGAATACGGCGCTGCTGCTGCTTGTGTCAGTGCTTACCGCTTGGCAATGGTTTTTGGTATTAGCGGTATTAATAGGTGTGGTGAGCTCAACAATATTTACTATTGGCCACACGCTTATTGCACGAATGTACGCAGAAAAGCGTTTTACTATGATGGGCTTAATGGACTTTATGTTCAGTTTAGGAACGTTTGCAGCGTCGTTCTTTGTAACACTGTTATACCTTGTTGAGCACAACTGGCGCTTACCTATTCAGGTGTTGGCAGGCGTTATGATTGTGCTTTCGTGCTACGCATTTATTGCGGCGCGCTCTCAGGCAAAAGTACTTAAAGGTCAGCCAAAAGCACCTAAAAAGACCTTGGCATTTGGGGTCATTATCAAGCAGCCCGTTTTCATATTTCTAACTTTGCTAACCTTTGGCTATGGTGCCGTAGAGTTCGGTAACGCGAACTGGTTTGTAAGCTATGCGCAAAACGGCTTAGGCTTTACTGGTGAGCAGTCGAGAAACTTACTGGCGTTCTTTACCGCTGGTATGGTGATAAGCCGCCTTACTTTCCCGTTTTTACTGCGATTTGTATCGGTACACCGCATGATTGTGCTCATGGCGACAGCATCGCTAGCGGGTGTATTCGCACTGAAACTAATGCCTTCATTTTACGGGATTGGCGCAGGTAATTTACTGCTCGGCTTAGGGCTAGGTGGGCTCTTCCCATTAGCACTTTCTGCTGCAATGAATATCGACAGTGACAACGGCCCGGTACTTTCTGGTATTTCAATTATCGGTAACTCTACAGGCGTTCAAGTGGCATCGTTTTCTACCGGACTATGGGCGAACTTCGCGCCACTTACTACGGCGTTTTGGGTGATCCCACTTGGCGGCTGCGTGCTGTGGTTGGCGTCTTATGGATACAGCCGAAAAATTAAGTACCACAGAGGTTAAGGTTATTGAATTACGCGCAGAGTTTGTAAGCGACTACTTGGTGGCTACTTTGATAGTAGGAAAAGTCAGATGTTGTTGGGGCAGGCGGAACGGAATACGCACAAGTCCCCAATTCAAGTCACCAGAGTAAACTGCGTTTAATCTTTTTGGTGTAGGTGGGGCAGATAAGGTAGATAAAACTCTGCGACTAAGCCTTGTTGAGGATGATTTCTTAATGTCACCTCGCCGTCGTGAGCTTCAACAATACGCCTTATTATGGCAAGACCTAAGCCTGAGCCTGACGAGTTACGCGCCTTATCCCCCTGTGCAAACGGCATAAATACACTGTCGAGTTCCGCTTCCGGTATACCCGGGCCGAAGTCACGTACCTTGCAATATACGCGCTTTTCGTGGCGATTGTAAAAGCTGCTAATAGCAATATCGTCCGAGCCGTATTTGAAGGCGTTTTCGATGAGATTATCAATCACGCGTTTCATTGCAATTCGTCGTAGCGACAACGGAGGAATGGCGTTGAGTTTAAGTTCAATGTGGTGCTTATCGTCTAAATGTCTGGCTTGTACCAGTTCTGCAATAATCGCGTTTAAATCGGTTTCTTGAGTGACTTCTTCGGTGTCGTAGCGCGCATAGTCAATGAACTGATCGATGATGGCGTTCATGTCTTCTATGTCATTTACAATGCCGTCTTTAATCCAGTCTTGATCTTCTGGCAGCATTTCTGAGGCTAGGCGTATACGGGTAAGCGGTGTGCGCAAGTCGTGAGAAATACCTGCTGTCATGATATTTCGGTCATTCTCAAGCTGCTTAATACCTTGATTCATGCGGTTAAACGCCCGGGTAACCTGAATCATTTCGGTGCTGCCTTGTTCGCGAAGCGGCGCCGGGTGCTCACCTTTACCTACCGCTATTGCTGCTTTTTGCAGAGCTGACAACGGGCGAGTCATGCGTCTTACAAACAACCAGCCGCCGGCCACACTTAATATACCAATTACCATCAAGTACATAGTAAGAGGGGATATATTCGCTTCGTTAAGTCCTGAAATAGGAATAGAGATCCACGTGTCTGGGTAGCGGTTCAGGGATATCCACACAATGTATGGCGCATTTTCGTCACTGGCCTGCGTGGTGGTGCTAATGCGCACATCTGCAAGCTGCCTTAGCTGCTCGCTAACTTGAGAAGAAATATAGCTATAGTATACGGCGCTTTCTAATCCGTTCTGTTTGGCAACACTTTCGTCAAAGACCTGTACTTGGGTTTTTTGAAAATAGCGGTCTCGGGTCTCTTGGTTAGTCACCAGCAAATCGTTGGCGAGCACAGATTTAACTTGGGTGGCCAATAAGCTGTTAATTTGTTGGTAGCTGGGCTGAATAAAGTAATAGGTAACAGAGATGTAGGACACAATCTGATTAATAAGCAACAGCACGCCAATAAGCATGACGGTTTGGCCAAATGCACTTTTGGGAATTAAACGCATAACATGCCGTCGCTTTGAATCATAAGCCAGTGTTTGGAATGGCAGTAGGTAAACGCATAATTAGGGGTCATGAGTAAACATACTTCATTTGCGCACTGGCAAAGACGGGTAGAGCCCGCCGTATCAGCCATAGGTGCTAAACTTGTTCGCCATCAGGCACGAATACGTAGCCCAATCCCCATACTGTTTGAATGTAGCGAGGGTTGGCAGGGTCTTCTTCAAGCATTCTTCGTAAGCGTGAAACCTGAACGTCAATACTGCGTTCTAAGGCGCTGTAGTCGCGACCACGCGCTAGGTTCATCAGTTTGTCTCGTGACAAAGGCTCACGTGGGTGAGTAACCAGAGATTTTAATACTGCAAACTCGCCGCTTGTCAGTGTCAAAGGTGTATCACCAGCTGTCATCTCGCGGGTGGCAAGGTTCAGCTTGTAATTGCCAAACTCCACAATTTGCACGTCTTTAGAGGGCGCGCCCGGCGCTTCGCTGCTGCGTCTGCGCAATACCGCTTTAGCACGCGCTAGTAGCTCGCGTGGGTTAAATGGCTTAGGCAAATAATCGTCTGCACCCATTTCAAGGCCGATAATGCGGTCAACTTCATCGCCTTTTGCAGTAAGCATAATAATGGGCATGTCGTTTTCTTGCTGGCGCAATCGGCGGCAAATAGACAAGCCGTCTTCACCAGGTAGCATAAGGTCCAAAACCATAAGGTGAAAATTCTCGCGCTCAAGCAGTCTGTCCATTTGTTCTGCGTTAGCCGCACTGCGAACTTGATAGCCCTGTTCCAGCAAATAGCGCTCTAATAGGCTGCGCAGACGCATGTCATCATCAACAACGAGAATTTTAGAGGTTTCCTGACCCATACTCATACCTTTCGTTTTACTTTTGTTTCACTATAACCACAAGATGTGAAATACAAAAGCTAGAAAAGCGTAAAAGGCTGGGGATGTTTGTTACAAATAGTGTCTAGGTCTGTCGAACTTGCATGTAAAGAAAGAGCCAGCAAAGGCCCAGCAAAAGCCCAGCAGACTCCAACGAGGAGGAAGCCATTACGCTTTTCTCCCCACTGAGCTTATAGTGAACTGCGTATTGGTAAGAAGCTTTATAACGTAGGCGCTGCAACAACACACCAGCAGTTCAAGTTGTAATCCACAAGGGGCACTAATCAAAAGTGACGACGTTAAGGGCTTTTGTTTGCGCCGTTCCATTAAGCGTTTCTAAATATAACTGTGTTATAGCATCAGTCCCGCTGTGCGAGTGTTCGTAGAACTGACCGCTCACTTTCTCTGCGAAGCGTTTCCATGCACTGGCGTATTTTGCCAAAAAGGCCTCGTGCCCCCATTCATGTTGGCGCAGTTTCACGCGAGATGGCGCGAAAAATATCTCTGCATTGAGCAATTTGGGGTTGGGCTTCTCTTGGGCTTTCCAGTCTGTCGCACCAATGAGTGTAACGTCGCTCAGGCTGTCGCCAAGCTGCTTGGTAAGGTCATTAATCAACGTACCGTTGGCAGCGAAATCAAGCAGCCAGTAGCGCGCATCGCTGCTTTGGCTGCTATTGCCTTCGCTACTTAGGGCTGAGAGTTCGTCATAACTATACACTTCATCGTAGCAGCCGGACGCTTTTACCATATCCACGTTTTGTTTCGAGGTTAGCCCAACCACCTTATAGCTTGCGTTTCGAGAGGCCTTTTGGTCTTTAAGTAGTTGCGCTGTACCCAATGCGGTTTTACTTGAAGCGCTCGACAGCAGTAAGGTTTCATTGTTTGCTTTCTCTGCCACATAGTCATCGAGCACAAACGAAGTCATATAAAGGGGTCTAAAATTAAGCTGCCATGCTTCGCGGTTTTTGTCGTAGCCGGGGTCGGCGGCACAGCGAAGATATTGATCGTAAACAGGGCTAATGCTTTTCCGTTTTTCGTGGATGTCTGAAAAGCCGTGAGGGGCAACTTTTCCAGCTTTTATCACCCAATGGCTAGCCATAGGCAGGTAGCCGAACACCTTTTCACCTACATTGATATCGCTATGACAAGACGCCTTAACGGTAGCAAAGCCCCAAACGGGCACAATACCGAAGCCATGTGCTTCATCAACGTCATTATCACTCTTTGCAGGGAAAAAGCCCCAATAGCCCATTTTAAAACCCAGTGCAGCATAGGTGATGTTGTTGGCAGAAAAGCCAAAGCTGTCTGTCTCAAGCAATACTTCGTCTTGCTGTAAGTCGTTGATGTTTATATCGCGGGAAACAACGTTAGTGTTGGCAAGGTTTTGCTGGTCTACCCAAATTTGTTGGCTTTTAATTGTGGTCATAATAGGAGCCTGCTGTGTCAAAAACTAGGTCGAGAAACTAAATCAAGAAACTAAATCAAGAAGCTAAACCAAGAAAGTTTCCGAATAGAACCTAGATTGACGCAGGGCGTGAGCCATTACGACTTACTGTTTTAAATATATGCCTATAGAAGCTGTGTATATTGGGTTTACTCGTCGCTACTTAGCCAATCCATCTGATGACCGGCTCTGCGCTTTTTATTCAATATGTCTTCAAGGAGCGGAGTCAAAATGAGTTCCATGGCTAAGCCCATCTTGCCGCCGGGTACAACCAAGGTATTGATGCGAGACATAAACGCGCCGTCGATCATTTGAAGTAGATAGGGGTAATCGACAGTCTTCATTTCGCGCCTAAAGCGCACAACCACAAAGCTTTCATCTTGAGTCGGAATTTCCCGTGCACTGAAGGGATTCGAGGTATCAACGGTGGGCACGCGCTGGAAGTTAACGTGAGTGCGTGAAAATTGCGGCGTGATGTAGTGGAAGTAGTCGTCTAGGCCTCGCACGATACTGCTCATTACCGCTTCACGAGAGTGTCCTCGGTCAGTGGTATCGCGAACAATTTTTTGGATCCATTCTAAGTTTACAATCGGCACCATGCCGACCAATAAATCTACGTGCTTAGCAACGTCATTCTCTTCCGTTTTGACACCGCCGTGCAGGCCTTCATAGAACAGCAAATCGGTATTTTGGGGTAAATCTTGCCAAGGTGTAAAGGTGCCGGGCATTTGATTAAACGGAACGGCTTCATCGAACGTGTGAAGGTATTGTCTAAACTGTCCTGTACCCGAGCTGCCGTATTCCCTAAACAGGGATTCCAAGAGTTCGAAGTCGTTGGCTTTAGGGCCAAAGTAGCTGATATGTCTGCCTTGTTCTTGGGCTTTGCGAATTTCTACTTCCATTTCAGGGCGGGTAAAACGATGAAAACTATCGCCTCCCACCACTGCAGCATTAACACTTAAGTTCCTGAAAATATGGCGAATAGCATTGGTCGTGGTAGTAGTACCCGCTCCAGAAGAACCTGTTATAGCAATAATAGGATGTTTGACAGACATAGGAATTCTTTTTGGAAATGACGGGTACTAGTTATAAGCTGATGCGCGCCAAGAATCAAGGGGACGTACGCGAGTTCAGTGCTCAGTTCATAATAAGAATTTGTATTTGAACCTACGCCAAATCAATCGTCTAGCCCTTTGTGATGGTGCTGTAATAGACGCACAATTAACTTCGCTTCTTCCTCGTCTAAATCTAGTAGCGCTCGCACGTGTTCTAAGTGGTGCACATCATGCTCACTTAGCTTCCCATCGTCCAAAACGCTACGCACTGTATCTTTAAATCGATCGCGTTTTAGTTGCATTTGTGCGGTATAGCTCGATGACAAAATACCCGCTGGTAGGGCGTAGAAACAAATGCCCATAATGGTAATAAGTCCACCAAATACTTTACCTAGCGCAGTAACGGGAACGGCGTCGCCATAACCTACTGTCGTTAGCGTAACCAGGGCCCACCATAGCGAAGCGGGAATACTACTGAAGACGTTGGGTTGTGCGGCGTGTTCGATATAGTAAATGCAGGTAGCCGCAATAACGGTAAACAGAATCAGCACGCTTAACGCAGCAACAAGACTATGAGCTTCATTGCGTAAAACCGTGGCAAGGGTTTGTATTGAGCGTGAGTAACGGCCAATTTTTAATATTCGCATTACCCGAAAAACTCGTAATATGCGCAAATCAAACGCTACAAATACGCTTAAGTAAAAAGGCAAAATAGCCATTAAGTCGATTAAAGCCATGGGGCTTTTAATGTAGGCCCAGCGCTTTTGCCATGTTGTTGTTTGGGCACGGGTAGGGCGGTTAGGGGCTGATGCGCTACTGTAGACGCGAAGGAAGTACTCTGCGGTAAAAATAAGTACAGAAGCCACTTCGATAATATGGAGTTCGTATCGCCAAATAGCAGGGATACCCGGTACCGTTTCCAGCATCATGGCAACGACATTTACAATAATTAACGCAATCAGGAATATATCAAACAGCTTGCTAAGCTTTTTGTATTCGTGGGCTTCGCTAGCGGGAGCCAGGATGTGATAGCACGCATTTCTAAATGACATAGCCAAAATGGTAAGAGAACGAATGACCTTTTTATACCAATTACTGCACCAAATTGGTAATGCTTCTAACTAAGGTGTGTTGCATCGTACTATTTCAAGCGCAGCTGGGCACGAAACGTGGTAATTTAAATCGCAAGTAACCTAACAAAGAGCGTACTCAATTGAAAAGCACACAACCCCTAGTTACTTCACTGACTTTAGCACTGTTTATGACGTCATCGATTCCCGCGGCATTAGCGAAGTCTGATAGCGTACGCTTTATTTCAACGCCCCCCGTAATCGATGGCGTAGCCAACGACGCAGCATGGAAAGAGGGCGATTGGAAGGAAATGACGTCTCTTATGTGGGGCACAGCACCTGAGCCCAGCGATTTTTCTGGTAGATATAAGCTCCGCTGGAACAAGGATGCGTTATACCTGCTGGCAGAAATTCAAGACGATCACCTTTCCGACACCTACGCTAACCCGCTTGAGCGTTACTGGGATGATGATTGTTTAGAGATTTTTATTGATGCTGATGCTTCTGGTGGCGATCATCTCAATAACTACAATGCGTTTGCCTATCACCTGGCGCTAGACAATCAGGTTGTTGATATCGGCCCGAATAAGGCGGGAGAGGCGGTACCGCAGTTATACAACGACCATGTTGAAAATAAGTGGCAACGTGATACCCAAGCGCCTTACAAGGTTTATTGGGAAGCGACGGTGCGTGTATATGATGACAGTTATCAGCATGGAAACGATAATTCGCCAGTAGCCTTAAAAGAAGGCATGACACTGGGCTTTATGTTGGCCTACTGTGATGCTGATGGCGGCGACAGGGAGCATTTCTTAGGTTCCCATGAGATTACGCCAATAAATGGTGATAAAAACCTGGGGTACAAAGATGCGTCTGTGTTTGGGAAAGTGACTTTAACTAAATAGTGAGGGTGTTATATTCGCCACTATTTTTTTAGAAAATTAACGAGTATTAAAAAAACGCGGCATTATGCCGCGTTTTTTATACTTTATATTTCGACTACTTCGCTTCAGCTTCGCGCGCAATTGCACGGTGTGCAATATCAGTACGATAGTACACATCTTTAAACTGAATGGTCTTAAGCAATTCATACGCTTTTTGCTGAGCTTCGGTAACATTGTTACCCAAAGCAGTAGCACAGAGCACACGGCCACCTGCGGTAACCACATCACCGTCTTGAAGAGCGGTACCTGCGTGGAAAACCTTTCCATCTAATTTAGCGGCGTCTTCGAAACCGGTAATCACGTCACCCTTGTCGTAGCTACCAGGATAACCGCCAGCGGCAAGCACAACACCTACTGCCGCACGCTCGTCAAACTCAATGGTTTTGCCTTCTAGCTCGCCTTTGCACGCTGCTTGGCAAAGTGGAACCAAGTCAGACTTTAAGCGCAGCATGATTGGCTGGGTTTCCGGGTCGCCAAAGCGGCAGTTGTACTCAATTACCTTTGGTGTGCCATCGGCCATAATCATAAGGCCAGCATATAAAAAGCCTACGTAGTCGTTACCTTCAGCAGCCATGCCATTAACCGTTGGCATAATCACTTCTTGCATAATACGGTCGTGAATATCTGGCGTTACCACCGGAGCTGGTGAGTAAGCACCCATACCGCCTGTGTTTGGCCCTTTGTCACCGTCAGCAGCACGCTTGTGGTCTTGGCTGGTGGCAAAAGGTAGTACGTTCTTACCGTCTACCATAACAATAAACGATGCTTCTTCACCGTCTAAGAACTCTTCAATAACCACGCGGCTACCCGCTTCGCCAAACGCATTGCCTGCCAGCATGTCGCGAATAGCGTCTTCAGCTTCTTCAAGGGTCATCGCAACAATAACGCCTTTACCCGCCGCTAGGCCGTCTGCTTTTACCACAATTGGCGCACCTTTCTCGCGCACATAGGCGATGGCTGGGTCAATTTCTGTAAAATTTTGATACTCAGCAGTAGGAATATTGTGACGAGCCAAGAAGTCTTTGGTAAATGCCTTTGAACCCTCTAGCTGCGCAGCAGCTTGAGTGGGGCCAAAAATCATTAAACCTGCGTTAGTGAACGCATCTACAACACCTGCAACTAGCGGCGCTTCTGGACCTACGATAGTAAGCTCAACATCATTGCCTTGTGCAAAAGAAACCAAGCCAGCAATATCGTTAACATCAATAGCCACGTTCTCAAGCTTAGGCTCTGTAGCTGTACCGGCATTACCAGGCGCTACAAATACTGTTGAAACATCAGAAGACTGCGCTGCTTTAAACGCTAACGCGTGTTCGCGGCCACCGCCGCCAATTACAAGTACGTTCATTAACTGTTCCGTTTTGAGTGTTTAATTTTATGATTTTGGTTTGGTGAATTTTAGCGTCATGCGATTGCTCTCGCCAATCGCCATGTATTTTTCACGATCTTGCTCATCTAGCGCCAAACGTGGAGGTAGCGTCCACACACCTTTCGGGTGGTCTGCTGTATCCAGTGGGTTTGCGTTAACATCGCTGCTTGCTTCAAGCACAAAACCTGCTTTTTCAGCGGCAGCTACTACGTAAGAGCGCTTCATATAGCCGCTTTTCTTCATAGCTTCATCATCTGCGCTTTCCGGTAGTTCATGTTCAACTACGCCCAGTACGCCACCTGGCTTAAGCGCTTTGAAAAATGCGCCAAAGGCGTTGTCGATACCCTCGTCACCGTGACGCATGTACCAATTGTGAACATTGCGAAAGGTTAGCACCATGTCCGCGCTACCTGCTTCGCTAATATCTAATGCTTTAATTGGGTCGAATGCAGTAAGCTCGGCACCTTCGTACTTCATGCCAGGCTTCATGTTTTCTTTAAAGCCTTCTACTGATTTCTTATAGTAGCCGCTGGTTTCATCATCGACGTAGAAATGGGCGGCAACGTATTTACCACTGTCTTTTACCACAGAATAAAGAATGTCGGCATACCAACCACCACCAGGTGAAACTTCTACCACGGTCATGTCTGGAGTAAGGCCAAAGAAGCGCAGTGTTTGTTGAGGGTTACGGTACTCATCGCGTACTTTTGCGCTAGCAGAGCGAATATCGCTCATTGCGGCATCAGAAATGGCATCTGCGCTGGCATAAGTAGCACTCACACCGAGGGTTGCGGCTAACACATATTGGGCTAACTTTTTCATTCTTATTTCCTTTTTCTGTCGAAGGTAATTATCTGTGCGGACTGGTATAACATATCATTTATTGGTAACACTATTACTACAAATTACCACAAGTCAGATCACGCCTATCAGCTAACCCTTAACAGCATGTACGCCTTAACAGAATAGCTCGTAACTATTTCGCAACTATTTCACAACTATGTCGCTTAGCTATAGTGTCCACTATAGCGATGCAAATTCGCTAGAACATGCGTAATAAAAGGATTAAAGGAAAACGACAAGCACGCAGCAAAGTCACAAAATGCTCCTTTGCTGCGTGATTAACTTAGTTGTTGGTTTCCCTCACTAAGCCTGCACTAATAGATATTGCGTAAATACCTATTAGTGGCGGAAGTGACGCATGCCGGTGAACACCATGGCAATGCCATGTTCGTCAGCGGCGTCAATGACTTCCTGGTCGCGCATAGAGCCGCCTGGCTGAATTACTGCTTTAATACCTGCTTCAGCCGCAGCGTCGATACCGTCGCGGAATGGGAAGAAAGCGTCAGACGCCATGACAGAGCCTGCTACTTCAAGGTTCTCATCGGCAGCTTTAATACCCGCAATTTTCGCAGAATAAACGCGGCTCATTTGGCCTGCGCCTACGCCCACTGTCATGCCGTCTTTGCAGTAAACAATTGCGTTAGACTTCACGTACTTTGCTACCTTCCAGCAGAACATAAGGTCGCGTAGTTCTTCTTCGCTTGGCTTACGCTTAGTCACAACTTCTAGGTCTTCCATTTCAACCATGCCGAAGTCGCGCTCTTGTACTAATAAACCGCCGTTTACGCGCTTAAAGTCATAACCTTCAGTTAGCTGACCAGCCCAATCGCCACACGCTAGAAGACGTACGTTTTTCTTCGCACTTACTACTTCTTTCGCTTCATCGCTTACTGTTGGCGCAATAATTACTTCCACAAATTGACGGTCGACAATCGCTTGCGCTGTTTTCGCATCAAGCTCGCGGTTAAATGCGATAATGCCGCCAAATGCAGACGTAGGGTCAGTTTTAAACGCGCGGTCATAGGCACTTAAAATATCTTCGCCAATCGCTACACCACATGGGTTAGCGTGCTTAACGATTACACATGCTGGCTCTTCGAATTCTTTCACGCACTCAAGGGCAGCATCGGTATCAGCGATATTGTTAAACGAAAGCTCTTTACCTTGAAGCTGGGTAGCAGTGGCAACAGACGCTTCTTGAATGTTGTTTTCAACATAGAAAGCCGCTTCCTGGTGGCTGTTTTCACCGTAGCGAAGGTCTTGCTTCTTAGTAAGCTGCATGTTGTAGGTACGTGGGAATTCACTGTGCTGATGATCACAGTCTGCTTCACAACCTGTGCTATCTAAACGGGCACCAAAGTAGTTTGCAATCATGCCGTCGTATTCAGCTGTGTGTTCAAACGCCTTAATAGCAAGGTCAAAACGGGTGTTGTAGGTTAATGAACCGTTGTTGTCGTTCATTTCAGCAAGTACGCGAGAGTAGTCAGACGCATTAACCACAATAGTTACATCTTTATGGTTTTTCGCTGCAGCGCGTACCATGGTTGGCCCACCGATATCGATATTTTCAATCGCATCTTCCAGCGTACAGTCTTCGTTTGCCACGGTTGCAGCAAACGGGTAAAGGTTAACCACCACAAGATCGATAGGCGCAATGTTGTGTTCTTCCATCACCGCTTCATCGGTACCGCGACGACCAAGGATACCGCCATGAATTTTCGGGTGAAGAGTTTTAACGCGGCCAGCCATAATTTCTGGGTGACCTGTGTGATCAGACACTTCTTTCACAGGTAAGCCAGCGTCGGCGAGTAGTTTCGCAGTACCACCCGTCGACAGAAGTTCTACGCCAGCGTTATGCAGCGCTGTCGCGAAATCGAGGATACCGGTTTTATCAGAGACACTAAGGAGAGCACGTTTAATTGGTTTTGGTGTTTGCATAAATTTTAAGTTTCTAATGTTGTAGTGTTGAAACAAAAAGAGCACCGATTGGTGCTCTTTGGTGGGCAAAGCCCTTGGAATCTTAGTTCATGCCGTATTGCTTAAGCTTCTTGCGAAGTGTGCCACGGTTGATGCCCATCATGATGGCAGCGCGGGTTTGATTGCCGCGTGTGTAAGTCATGACTTCTTCTAGCAGCGGCGCTTCAACTTCAGCCAGTACCATTTCGTACAGGTTATCGATGTTTGCGTTATCCAATTGCTTAAGGTACTTGTTAACCGCTTGCTTTACAGAGTCACGCAGTGGCTTTTGAGCTTGCGTTTGTGAAGGCGTAGTTACTGTAGTAGTAAAAGGTGAAGTCACGTTTTGATCGAACATAATACTGTGTTGCTCTTAAGTTAGTCATCACTATGCTGCGGGAGAAATCTGTCGGGTTTCTCGTGTCTGCAGCGCTTGAAAATATGCATTTAGTGCATCGAGTTGCTCAGTCGCATCATCGATAGCGTTAAACGTTTTACGAAACTGACGATCCGTATCGTGCTCCGCGAGATACCAGCCCACGTGCTTACGGGCAATTCTTACACCGGCTATGTCGCCATAAAAGTCTTGCACATTAGTTACGTGCTCATGCAAGAGTTTATATAGCTCTGACAGCGGCGGTGCCGGTAGGTTCTCGCCCGTTTCAAGATAATGTTGGATTTGCTTAAATATCCAAGGCTTACCTTGCGCGCCGCGACCTATCATTACGCCATCTGCACCAGTGTAATTCAGCACCTCTTGTGCTTTCTCAGGAGAAGTAATATCACCATTTGCAATAACAGGAATTGAAATTGCCGCCTTTATTTGACGTATGGTGCTGTATTCAGCTTCTCCTTTATACATACAAGCTCGGGTTCTGCCGTGAACAGCAAGCGACTGTATGCCGTTTTGCTCTGCAATGCGGGCAATCTCTACCCCATTGCGATTTTCTGGGTTCCAGCCGGTACGAATTTTCAGTGTCACGGGTACATCAACAGCATTAACTACTGCTTTAATAATCGCTTCCACTGTGTCTGGGTATTGAAGCAGCGCAGAACCTGCAAGCTTCTTATTGACCTTCTTAGCAGGACAACCCATATTGATGTCGATGATTTGCGCACCGTTCTCAACATTAAATTGTGCTGCTTGAGCCATAAGCTCAGGATCAGCCCCAGCTATCTGTACAGAGCGAATGCCTTCTTCACCCTCATGATTCATACGCGCCTGTGATTTGGCTGTGTTCCAAACTTTCGGATTACTTGAAAGCATTTCTGAAACAACAAGGCCAGCACCTAAGCGCTTACAAAGTTGGCGAAACGGTCTGTCTGTTACGCCAGCCATGGGGGCCAACATCAAATTGTTTTCTAACTCGTAAGGTCCAATTCGCATTGTAAAATGTATAGCTCGCCATCTAAAACTGCACAGAAAATATACACCCGGCTAAAACGGGGCGCTAAGTGTACGTGTTTTCGCAAGGCTTGAAAAGGCTAAAAATCGCACAAAATTTCACTTCGTGGTCTTGACAGTGAAAAAAATCTGTCACATTAGTAAGCTAACATCGTTTTTTAGTTTAAATATTGTACGAAAGTCTTACAGCCCCCGATTTGAAAGGGCTGTAATGTGAAAAAAATTAACAATTAATGAGGCGGTGACGTTCTTCGTCGTACAAAATTTCGTCGCAAATTTGGGGTGGTTTACCGTGAACACACCGATCTAACTAGGTGTAATTTTCATCACCTAGTTAGTTTGTCGCTCAATCTTAACGTTTTTTGCCCGACACTCTCGCCCATTCACCATCTATAGCACTGGGTTCCAGAGTAATATCGTTTGCATAGGCTTCTTCAATTCGCGTGACTTGTTCAGCCAATATGCCGGAAAGGACTAACAAACCGCCTGATTTGCAGTAGTTTGTAATAATGCTTTGAAGTTCTAGTAATGGACCTGACAAGATATTCGCCATCACCACATCGGCTTCAAGCTCAGGTTGGTCTTCAGAAAGGTATACATCCAAACGGTCTTCAACACCGTTGCGGCGCGCATTTTCTTTCGTCGCTTGAAGGGCTTGTGGGTCGATATCAATACCGATAACGCGCTTCGCACCCAATTTCAACGCAGCAAGCGCTAATATTCCTGAGCCACAGCCAAAATCGACAACGGTTTTATCTGTCATATCTATGCCGTCTAGCCAGCGCAAGCAAAGCGCAGTGGTAGGGTGCGTGCCAGTACCAAAGGCAAGACCTGGGTCTAACATTACGTTAACCGCGTTTGGATCGGGAACATCGCGCCAGCTTGGGCATATCCACAAGCGCTCGCCAAACTGCATAGGATGGAAGTTATCCATCCACTCTCGCTCCCAGTCTTTGTCCTCAAGTGGCTCAAGCTTATATTTGAAATCTGGGCCAAGGACTTTGGCTTTACCTAAGCGCTGCAGGATGCCTTTCATATCGGCATCAGCTTCAAATAAGCCGACCACTTGTGTATCGGGCCACAGTAACACTTCACCCGGCTTGGGCTCATACATGGGGGTGTCTTTCGCATCCACATAGGTAACTGCTTGTGAGCCGTTTGCTGTAAGCATGTCACCTATTGATTCTGCATGTTCAGAAGAGGTATTAATTCGAAGTTGTAGCCAAGCCATATTTATCAATCGTTGAGACCTTTACTCATTATTGTACCTTTGCTTGGCAGTAAACAAAATGCAGGCAGGCGAAAAGCTTTAAGTAAATCAGAACGGCGGGGCTCTTAAAGGCATGGTCAAATCGTATAGCTTTGGTCCGCAACAGGCCTACAGATACCAAATATAGCTAGGTGCTCAATTAATTACGTCAACCATAATAAAAACTAACCTTTTGTCGACTGGTGAAATTCTAATATAAGTTTATATTATGAAGTGAGTATCGTTTAATTTATAGTCTGGTTCATCTGTCGTATGCGCGCACTTTTATTTGCTGTTTGTTTACTGTGTTTTATCATACCGCTTAGCGCGAAAGAGCTAGATGTTGTGGTTGGCTGGAACAAGCCGCCCTATGTTATTTCACAAGAACACACCGGCTTTGAAGTCGATTTGGTGCGGGCGATCCTTGCTGAAATGGGATATGGGTTATCGCCTATTTATGTTCCTTTCGGGCGTACGGCTAGACTATTGAAAGACAATGCCGTAGATATAGGATTGACCCTTAACCCTGCCCATAATGTCGAAGTAGCAATTCTCTCTGAGCCATACATTATTTACCAAAATGTGGCTGTGACGCGTGCTGATAGAGAACTGACTATAAACAGTATCGACGATTTAAAAGATAAGAGCGTTATCGCTTTTCAAACCGCCCAGTCGGTTCTTGGAGAGGATTTCGGCCAAACACTGGCGTCGCAACCTACCTATATAGAAATGGCACGTCAAGACCGCCAAGTGGATATGCTTATGCGTGGTAGCATTGATGTAGCTATCCTAGATAGAAACATTTTTAATTATTTCAAATCTGAAAATGGCAATTACTCTCAAGATAAGACCGTCTTTCATGAGTTATTTCCCATCTCAGCGTACAGTGCGGCGATCCCTGACCCAGAGCTACGAGCTAAATTTAACGCTACGCTTCGTCTTTTTATTGAAGACGGGCGGTATCAATTACTACTTGATGAGTACAAGCTCGACAATCTCCTTCACAAGCTTCCCAATGCAAATGTTGCTAACTAGATATTAACTTTATTGTCTAGACAGTGAACTATTTCTGATTCAACGTATAAGAAACTAACACTACATTGGTGCGAGTTTTGTTCTGTAGCAAAGTTAATCTTCGCTAAAACAAGCACTAGAACTATGCGTTAAGGAAGAACCTATGCTCAAACGGTGGTATTTACTGGCTATTGTTGTGCTATGCACTGCATGCGCGTCACAAGCAAATCTTAATAATGACATCGAACAATGGCTGGATAAGCCTGCCCATATTCAAGCGCAAGCCATTGCAAGTGGTGATACTGCCTCTGCTGAAATCGTCAGCGGTTATCTTGCCCGCATTAAACAGCTAGATACAAAGGTAAATAGCATCTTAGCGCTTAACCCTAACGCGCTGACCGAAGCGAAAGCCATCGACAAAAAAATAGCGAGCGGTGAAACACTTGGCCCTCTGGCTGGCATCCCAGTTCTGTTAAAAGACAATATCGAAAGTACAGAAATGCCCACCACTGCAGGCTCAATGGCGCTGCTCAATAACGATACCGGTCGCAATGCGTTTATTGTGGAAAAACTGAAAGCAGCAGGGGCAATTATATTGGGTAAAACCAACTTGTCTGAGTGGGCTAACTTTCGTTCAGAGTCTTCGGTGAGTGGCTGGAGCGCTGTGGGTGGGCTTACCCGAAACCCACATATACTATCAAGAAGTGCGTGTGGCTCGTCATCGGGTTCAGGGGCGGCAATGTCGCTTCGTTTGGCGTCTCTTGCTGTGGGCACTGAAACCAATGGTTCTATTATATGTCCCGCGTCTATAAACGGTGTAGTAGGCTTTAAACCAACAGTGGGTCTACTTTCAAGAACTCACATAGTGCCTATATCTTTCAGTCAAGACACCGCGGGACCAATGACATCTAACGTTCAAGATGCCTGGCTGATGACGTCAATTATGGCAGGCACAGATGCAAGCGATAACGCTACGCTAGATGCAGACTCTCATCGTCCAGCTATGCCCGCATCGTCCATGCTTGCTACCGATTTAAAAGGTAAGCGAATTGGGGTGGTTAGGTATCGCCAAGGCGATAACCCTCATGTACTCGCCGTATATGAAAAGGCGTTGAATCAGCTAAAAGCATCGGGCGCTACGTTGGTGGACATCAGTGACTTCTCTCAGCCAGATTCTTTTTGGGCCGACTCTTATAATGTTTTGCTTAGCGAGTTTCATCATAGCATCAACGAATACTTGTCGACGTCGCCAGCAGAGCTTCCTGCCAGGAACTTATCAGAGCTCATCGCGTTTAATAATAAAACAGAACGCGAGTTAGCGTTATTCGACCAAGATATTTTCGAGAAGTCGCTCGCGTCGGCAGCCATTAACAGTGAAAAGTATCAAAATGCGCTGCGCCTTATTCAAGACACTGCAGGCAAGAACGGTATCGATACATTATTAGCAAAACACAACGTTGATATATTGGTTGCGCCCTCGAACAGTCCATCATTTCTTATTGACGGAGTATACGGCGACCATTCGCCAGCCGGCTTTATTGGTATAGGGTATTTGGCTGCCATCGCTGGTTATCCGCATCTCACAGTGCCTGCCGGACAAGTAAAAGATCTTCCTGTGGGAATTAGTTTTATTGGTGGTAAGTGGCAAGACGAAAGTCTTTTGAAAATAGGTCGAGTCTTTGAAGTAAAGCACGGCTTCTTCATTAAGCCAGGCCTTCTGCCTACACGTTTTGACAACCCTGCGTTAAAAGGTATTGAAGATGGTCTTGGTGATGACCGCTAGTGGCAATTTTAAGCCCCGACTGAAACAAAAAAGCCCTTGATTGAACTCAAGGGCTTTAAATGTTGTTCACTTCTTTTCATGAGTAGACTGCAACTTAGTTTACTTTCATTGCTTACATCACTTTGCACTACGCAAAAGAAGATATACCTCTGCTGGGTTAGCCTGGCTTTTTAACCCAAGCGCTACACCAGCCATCGGCATTAACCAGTTTGTTAGGGAAAATGTTACAAGGGCGGTGTTGTTCGCCATCGGCGCCTTGCACGTACATGCAGTTAGCACATTTTGCACCTTCAACAGTTGACGACGGTGTGTAGTTCAGAGCTTTTGCAGTTGGATCATCTGCACTCAACTGTTCTTGAGCCTGCGCGCGTAACGCTACACCACCTAATGTAAGGCCGATAACCGTAGAGCCTGATAGCTTTAAAAAGTCACGGCGATTTACAGATTTCATAACATTCTCCTTAAGAGATAGAAACGATAATGATTCTTTTTTATTCAGTGCCTTAAACGCAAAAACCTGCCCAAAGAGGCAGGTTTTGTTTCATGTTTAAATACTATCTCTTTTTGAAAAAAGATCGAACGAAATGTCGCATTTTCGCTTGATCCAGATTAAATAAACGTCAGAGTACTGATGCTTGTCATTAAAAATAAGACCACTGAAGGGTTAACTAGTTCACTTTGTTGCTAATTCGACGTCTGGTTTTGCATAAGCGAATTGCGCAATGCGTTGGGTGCTGTGGTAACTATCTAACCCAGAAATACAGGCCGTTTGTGCTTGCTCAATATCTGCATAGCCGTCCTCACCAATAATATGCTCGGGAACATATAGCTCTTGGATTTCACCAATAACCATTTCTGTCTCATTGAGCAGAGTAAAATGTTGCGCGACCTTTAAGCCCATTTTAATTTCGCTTTCTCCGACAAAAGGCGCACTAAACGACTCACTAAACTGTGCTGTTAGTCCCACCGCTTCGAATTCACTCTCATCTGGTGCATAGCGGGCTGATGTTTGATGGGCTTTGTCGACCCAGTCAACAGACACATGATTTAGCGTATAAAAACCCTGTTGTTTTATGTTGCTAAGGGTATCTCGCACAACGGTGTGAGGGCGCATTATCATGCCAATGAGCGGCGGGTTAGCACCCACATGAACAATAGAGCTCACAATAGCCAAATTGTTTGTAACGCCGTTTGTTGTACCCACCAAAGTCGCCGATTTAAAACCAGACAAACTATTAACTAGGTTTGCGCGGTAGCGCTGGGCAAGGCCATCAATGTCACCGCGGGTAAACTGCTTAGTCATTCTCTCTTTCTGCCTCTATCTGAATGTCATCACCGTGCTGATAAGCAGTAAGGTCAATGGGCTGACAACACACTTGGCAGTCGAGCACCTGTACTTGGCCAACATCGTTAATTTCATCTATTTCAACATCATTTGGAGCCATACAGTAAGGACAGGAAAAGCCCATGGAACGAGTTAAACTCATATTTAAATGCCTTTGTAATCACTAATGCTATTTGTTACGTAATGCAAAGACGAGTGGATTTTCTTTTAGACACGCCCCTTGTATCTGATTTTAAGAGAAAAGGGCAAGACTGCTATTGGACGCTTATGAATAATCGGAAAATTGGGTTCACAAATAATAGATGTGATAGACGGAAAAGGTGACTTTGTGGCAAATAAAGTTGGTCAATGCCCGTGCTGTAATAGAGAAACTCGCCTTACTTACCATCATCTTATTCCGCGAAAAATGCACAGGCGTACCTATTTTAAAAAGCACTTTAGCAAAGCGGAGCTTCAGGGCGGCATTTACATTTGCAGACAATGTCACAGCGATATACATCGGTTTTATGATGAGATGACGTTGGCCAAACACTACTTCAATTTGCAGCGTTTATTGGCAGATGCGCAGCTTTCTTCGTTCTTTCATTGGGTGTCCAAACAGCGCGTACGCGTGTAAAAGTACACGCTGTGCACTATTGGCAGCAGATGTGAAACCCAATCGCGGAGGATTTAATTTGATTAACTTGGCTGTATAAATATACACTATTGGTGTTTTCATAGCCAAAGATACCTCATGCGAAAAGATTTACCGCCACGTTATTACCTTACACACTTTCACGAGTTTCTTGGGTTCTTTGAGGGTGCTAGCAGGGCGCTTCTAAGTGAAGAAGCCATTGACTTTGTTAGGCGTTTTAAAGCGTTAGACGATGACAAACAGTGTATTGTTGTGCGCGCTGCAAATCGCAAGTATGCAGTGATTGACAGGACGCAGTTCAATTATAGCGAAATCGCTGTGCCACAAGAGCAAATAGATTGGCTTACCGACAACGGCTGGTTTGGTGACCTTACCCACGCTTCGCTTAATGACATCGCTGGTGTCTTGACCAAAGATGCTCTGCTTGAGCTACTTTCTGAATACGGCAGTATTCAGGGGCTCGCATCTCTCACTAAGCCTAAACTCGTGACATTGCTTAATGAACATATCGAAGCTAGAGGCTGGCCAGAGCGTTTTTCGCTAGATAACTACTTAGTGTGCTTGTTTGACAATGCACTTCGCTACTTACTATTTATTTATTTTGGTAACACCAAAAGCCGTCTAAATCAGTTTTCTATGCGTGATTTGGGCGTAATGAGAACCCGCTCTGATTCTGTAACCGATACGGCGCGTTTTGACACTAAAAGCGACGCCCAAGCTTCATGGTTTTACGCCAACCATTACAGTCAATTAGCCTTTTATAACGATGATATGTTGCTTGCCATAGCCGAAGGTGAACTCCCAGCGACTGAGGGTGTGTCGGCCAGCTTTTATCGCGACCAGTTACTGTATGCGTTAGGCCTTAAAGTGTTGGCTTTTAATAGACCGAAAGGACTAGAGGTGTTGAAGCTAGCGCAAAGCGATAAGGCAAAAGAGAAGTGGCTAAGAGAGAGCTACAAAGACGGAGATGAAGATGGTGTTAAGCAAGCACTTGAAGAAATAATTGATAATCCGCCATCGGATACACTGTTAGCTTTTGCGGAAGATTTTTACGCCCGCAAATACCATAAAAAGCGCACCAGTACGGTTACTGATATGCTTCGTAATGCGAGTCGAACTTTGGAAATCGACGTTAGCCAAAATCAGCAGGTAGAGCGTGGGGTATTGGCGCACTATGCTCGGCACGGCATTGAAGGCTGGCGCACGGAAAATCGATTATGGCGTAGTTTGTTCGGCCTTACTTTCTGGAAGCAGCTTTACGAAGAAGATACGCTGGTTACAGAGTTTGATCGCAGGCCGTTGTCGCTTAAGCAAAATAACTTTTACGCAAAGTTTGAGCACAGTATTGAGGCATTGTTACAGGCGCTTGATAGCAAAGAGAAGATGCGTTTTCACATTCATAAAATAACCACGATGCATTACGGTAAAGTGAACAGCTTGTTTATGTGGTCTAGCCATTTACTTACTCCTATAGAAGCACTGATTGAGCACGCTTCGCTAGAGCAAATCTACGCTTTACTTCGCATGATGTGTAAAGACTTTGAGAGTCTTCGAGATGGCTTCCCCGATATTATGGTGTTTGACGGTGCCCTGCGCTTCGAAGAAGTCAAAGCTCCAGGTGATCAGCTTCGCCGAAATCAGCTAGTGTCAATTCAGCGACTGCAGCAAGCTGGATTTGATGTTGCAGTGACAACGGTGAAATGGGTACGTGACCCGGCGCAGCCCTATGTTGTGGTAGATATAGAAACCACTGGTGGCAACAATAGCTACAACCGAATTACCGAAATAGGCATGGTTAAACTTGTTGGCGGTAAAGAGGTAGACAGGTTTCAAACCCTATTAAACCCTCAGCGCCGTATTCCAAGCACTATTACCCGTCTTACCGGAATTTCGGATGACATGGTGGCAGATGCCCCCATTTTTGCCGAAGTCGCGGAACACGTGGCCAGCTTCACCGAAGATGCTGTGTTTGTTGCGCATAACGTAAATTTCGACTATGGGTTCATTAAGCAAGAGTTCGCAAGATTAGAGCAAACTTTTAGGCGACCGAAAATGTGTACCGTGCGCGAAATGCGCCGCACTTATCCGGGGCTACCATCCTATTCCTTGGCAAACCTGACCCGGCACTTTCACATTGATATGGAGCAGCATCACCGTGCGTTGAGCGATGCCAAAGCCGCCGCCGAGTTGTTAAAGCTAGCGTTTGAAAAAGACGATGAGCTGGTGGGAATGTCGTCAAATACGTAATTGTCTTCGAGTGATTTTAGACTGGTGTACTGAACAAAATGCGCGTTAGCTTAGTATCTAAAGGGTTAAAAATGCATATTGAGAAGTAAGAGATGGCATTAACTGAAGAACAAGAATCACGAATAATTGAAATGGCGTGGGAAGACCGCACGCCGTTTGAAGCCATTGAGCGTTTATACGGGCTGCCAGAAAAAGACGTAATAAAGCTTATGCGCAAAAACCTCAAACAGAAAACTTTCAAAAACTGGCGAGAGCGTGTATCGGGCAGAAAAACTAAGCACGCTAGCTTGCGACCTGAAGGTGTAGACAGAGGGTATTGTCCTTCACAGTATAAATACAAAAGTGCCAATAAGTAGTGTACCCAATCAGCGCGTGGGGGCGGTAGAGCCCCTTTAGCGAAGGCTGCTCTACACTACTTCTTAGGATGCGTCATTGTTGTTATCGGTAAGAGGAATGCGGTTAGCTGCTGACGTAACGGAGTAGGGAATATGATGGTATTACTAGATTGGGTAATGCTTTTTGCGTGATGGACTTGGCGCAGTAAATTCTGATAGGTTTCATCATTTTGCTGAACGGCTTCCACTTTTTTCATCATTAATTCAATGAATTCTGCTGGTGAAAGGTCATTATGCTGCCTTATTTCAAAGGCCAGCGCCTTGATCACGTACGCTTCCCATTCTTTCCTGTAACTGTCTTTCAGGCGTTCAGGGTAGAGCGTTAAGTCAGATATATCCTGAGCTAAGTCTACTATATCAAGGGGATCATCAAAGAGGACACGAAACGCTAGAAGCGCTTCATCTGAGAGTCGAGAAATGGGAAGTTTTTCTTTGAACTGAGCGTAGCGGCTTGGCACAAAAACACCTTTTCTTAACGGGTAAAACACTTAAAATAAAATGAAGATAATTCCTATCAACACCGCAAAATTGTAATAAAACCTAAATATCGTTGAAAGTTGTTAAGATTAAAAATACGTAATCTGCGATAACTGAACTCTGTTTGTCGATAAACCGTAATTCACTATGCACTGTTAAAGTGTGTACGCGTTCTTGCTGTTTGGCCCACCCATTGGTGGGCCTTTTTTATTATGGCCCACCAATTCGGTTCTGCTTAACTTTCGAAAGAAAGTTTTACCCCTGCCAGTAACCGGCTGACGCTATCAACCACATCAGCCCTTATAAACCACTCGATGTCCCGCTTTTCTGAAAGCACTCCACCAAACTCTACTGAGCCACCGTGGCCTGTTCCGAGGAAATCTTCAATTAATTCGGCGCGTTCGCCAAAGCTACTGTCTATATATGAGTAATACGCAAAATACTCGACGGGATATGCCGTATTAAACGCGTTCATCGTAAACTCGCCGCTAGTACCCACTACTATTTTCGCAGCACTCTCGTCGGTGCGCTGAACCAGTTCAACAAAAGCAGTGTCTTCTTCATTTATTCGGAATCGATATTCAGCGCGGGCGAATGTGCCGTTTAGCATTCGCTCAAAACTGGCTTCATAGCTATGTCGTTCCCCCATCTTTGCCGAATATTCAATCTCAAAGTATTCATCTTCTTCACCAACGTTAAACGCCTCGGAAGCTTCGGCATTCGCCAGTTGTCCCACCACTATTTCAAGAGCAGTGTTGTTTTGCAGCTTTCTCACGTGGCGAATGCCAGTAATCCATCCATCTTTCGACAAGCCTGTTGAAGAAACTCGCCCTTTATAAGTGGGAATAATGCCTAGTTCAGTTTTGCCTGCATTTGTTTCATGCCTGAGGTACAGTCGTCTTGCATAAAGATAATCGGTTGTGTCGCTACCAAACGTATTGTGGCTAGATGAAAAGTCATCGCCAGTAACAATAAAACTGTTTACCGACCATGTAGAAGTGAGGGCGAGCGATGGATAGTAACGCAATCGATATTGTTCACGGCTAGGGCGATTGGAGCGATTATCGTAACGCACTTGGATATCGAGTTTCTGTGAGAACGAAGGCGTGATGTCTTCAGCACAAGCCTCGGAGAGCGAGCCGCATAAGAATACACAAATAAAAATAGAGATTACCCTCACGCAATTTCCCTTCTCATTTCCAGTTAATCAGTTTATACATCAATCATAACTTTTTCGGACAGATAAATTTCGCTATGTAGATAAAAAGCGAAAAAAAAGCCGGCAAGGTTGCCGGCAATAAGTGGAGTGGGACTCCAATGAGTGGTAAAACACACAAAAAAGGGAAAGGTCTTAAGGGAGATGTCTTAAAACTTGTACGCAGTATAGAGTGGGCGTTTAAATAAAAAAATCGTTAAAAACTGATTGTGGTAATCGGAAAATTAGAATTTGCTGAATAGCGAATAGCGAATAGCGAATAGCGAATAGCGAATAGCGAATAGCGAATAGCGACAAGAAAGTAGTAGCGGACTATAAGAAAATTGGGCTACACAAAAATACAGCGTGTAGCCCAAAGGGGGATTAGGCTAAACCTAGTTTCTTCTCTAAGTAGTGGATGTTGGTTCCACCGGCGAAGAAGTTTTCATCGGCCATAATGGCGCGTTGAAGTGGAATATTCGTTTTAATACCCTCAACCACAATTTCTTCAAGAGCATGGCGCATACGAGCAATCGCTTCGTCGCGGCTTTCACCGTAAGTGATAAGCTTACCAATCATTGAATCGTAGTATGGTGGTACGTGGTAACCCGCGTAAATATGCGACTCCCAACGAATACCCAAACCACCTGGCGCATGGAACATGTCAATCTGACCAGGGCTAGGAATAAAGGTTTTAGGGTCTTCTGCGTTAATTCGACATTCAATGGCGTGGCCACGAATTTGAATTTGCGACTGATCAATTGATAGTGGCTGACCCGCTGCAATGCGAAGCTGTTCTTTAATAAGATCAACGCCAGTGATCATTTCAGATACAGGGTGCTCTACCTGAATACGGGTATTCATTTCTATGAAATAGAATTCGCCGTTTTCATATAGGAACTCGAACGTACCTGCTCCGCGGTAGCCAATTTCAATACAGGCTTTGCGGCAACGATCGCCAATCTTAGTACGCATTTGCTCAGAAATACCCGGTGCTGGGGCTTCTTCCACTACTTTCTGGTGGCGACGCTGCATTGAACAGTCACGCTCACCTAAGTGAATGGCGTTACCTTGGCCATCAGCAAGTACCTGAATTTCAACGTGACGTGGGTTTTCAAGGAATTTTTCCATGTAAACCGTTGAGTTACCAAAGGCAGCACCCGCTTCCGCTTGTGTTGTTTCGATGGCTTTAATCAACTCAGCTTCGCTGCGAACCACACGCATACCACGACCACCACCGCCGCCTGCAGCTTTAACGATGATTGGGTAACCAATGCGCTTAGCAATGGCTTTGTTGCGCTCTACGTCGTCAGTTAGCGGGCCGTCAGAGCCAGGTACACATGGCACGCCTGCTTTTTTCATGGCATTGATAGCAGAAACTTTGTCACCCATAAGGTTAATAGTTTCAGCTTTAGGGCCAATGAAAATAAAGCCGCTCTTTTCTACCGCTTCCGCAAAGTCTGCGTTTTCCGCTAGGAAACCGTAACCTGGGTGAATAGCAATAGAGTTAGTTACTTCTGCCGCAGCAATAATGCGTGGAATGTTCAGGTAGCTTTCGGTTGCTGATGCTTTACCAATACAAATTGATTCGTCAGCCAGCAACACGTGCTTCAAGTTTTTATCCGCAGTAGAGTGCACGGCTACGGTTTTGATGCCTAGTTCTTTACAGGCTCTCAAAATACGCAGGGCAATCTCACCACGGTTAGCAATAAGTACTTTATCTAGCATAGTTAAGCACTCGCTTATTCAATGATGAACATTGGCTGGTCGAACTCTACAGGGTCTTGGTTTTCAACCAAGATTGCCTTAACCACGCCTGCTTTATCTGCTTCAATTTGGTTCATCATCTTCATCGCTTCAACGATACAAAGCGTGTCGCCAACTTTTACTTGCTGACCAACTTCTGCAAACGGTTTTGCAGTTGGTGAAGAAGCACGGTAGAAAGTACCTACCATTGGAGACTTAACAACGTGACCCTCTGGCTGTGCTGGCTCAGCTGGCGCTTCAGACGCAGTGGTAGCTGCCGCTGCTGGAGCTGGTGCCATTTGCGGTGCCGCTGGTGCTGCAAAGCTGTAGTTCATTGGCGCTTGAACACCCGTTGGACCACGGTGGATGCGTACAGACTCTTCGCCTTCAGTGATCTCTAGCTCGGCAATGCCAGATTCTTCCACTAGTTCGATGAGTTTTTTAATCTTTCTAATATCCATGTTCTGTCTCTGCTTTATTTTTGCGATTTCGGTAAATTGATTGCTGCAGTAAGCGCGAGCGAGTAGCCCATGGCACCAAGGCCAACAATGACGCCGGCTGCAACATCAGAAAAATAGGAATGGTGACGAAACGGTTCACGGGCATGAACGTTCGACAAATGCACCTCAATAAACGGGATATTGACACTTAATAATGCATCGCGAAGGGCGACGCTGGTGTGCGTGAAGGCAGCAGGATTAATAATAATGGCATCAACAGTACCCATAGCAGCGTGCACGCGATCGATCAGTTCAAACTCCGCGTTTGACTGAAAATGCGTTAAGGTCACGTTGCTCGACGCAGCCTGCGCCTGCAAATCATCAACGATGTCTTGCAAGGTTTGCGTGCCGTATTTGTCGGGTTCTCTTTGGCCTAACATATTTAAGTTAGGGCCATTCAATAACAAAATATTCATCTAGTTTGCTGCTATCTTCGGGAAAAAGTCACTGTTATTGCCATTTCAACAAAATTTTGTGACAGTTGCACGAAAAAAAGCCAATTAATTTTCTCGTCTACTGTGTTAATTGCTGATTATAGTGATAGATAAAGATTTCGCAGCAAAATACTGGTCTAATCAGGTGTTTTCGGCGCAAAGTTTGAGGTGTGTTTTTACGCAAAACCGCCACATGCTGCGTTCTTTAGAGGTATCAGCGTGTGTTACCAGTAGACGTCTTGGTGAGAGAAAAAGGTACACTTACATATTTGCCATGGAACTTGGCCACATAAATACCGAAGTGAAGGTGGGGCAAAGAAGAAAACCCCGTGTTGCCGCTATAACCAATAAGTTGCCCTTGCTGCACGCTTTGACCTCTTGAGACCGCAACGCCTTTATATTTTAAGTGATAGTACTCGCCGGTGGTGCCGTCACTATGCAAAATGACAACATAATTAGCGTGTTTAGCAAAACGCGTAGAGGGGCCGCCTTGGTTACCGTCATCTTTGGTATCTATCACTACGCCATCGCGCGCCGCAAGAACCGGTGTGCCAACAGGGGCGGCAAAATCCAACGCATACCGTGACGCCCCTGAGTGGCTATAGCTTCCATTGAAGCCCTGAACAATGCGGTATTCACCAGCAGGTTGTAGGGGTGATAGATAGGCGTAAGCGTTATCATGCGAAGCATCTATGCGCCCTACCGTCCATTTCACACGCATTGATTGCCAAAATGCGTGGGTGTCTTTTACTACACCAAGCGGTATTGCCTCATCAGTACTTAAAAACGCATTGACGTGCGCTTTTGACTGTAACGCATCTTCGCCCGTTGGTATTTGAAACAGCGTATCTGAATACAACGTCAGGGCCACGGGCAGTGCCACTTTTCTTTGCACTGTCACCAGATAAAGTGAAGAAGACGAAGGGGTAAGCTGAAAGCAGAAGCGTTTGTTATCAAAGCAGCCTGATGTTTTTGCTGCCACCGAAAGAGAAAAAGAAAAGGAAATAGCAAAGAAGGTTAGTAAACACGCTAACCTTCTCATTAGTGACTGGCTCCAACTCGAAACTAAGATGGGCGCGCCTTGCGACGCTCGCCATGTTAGGGGGAGAAGTGCCGCGGATTTAGGCTCCTTAGTTGGAGCCATTATTTTGGACGTTACTGGTGTTAGACCCATCGTTAAGCCATTCGTTAACGTGACCGGCAAAGGCGTCTGCTTTCATAAATCCAGTAACGCGGGCTTTGGTTAACTCGTCGCCGTTTTTGTCAAAGAACAAAATAGTCGGCAAGCCTAGCACCGTAAAGGTGTCGAAAATCTCCTGACGTTCTGGTGTGTTATCGGTGAGGTCCATTTGCATCCATACTGTATTGCTAAGTGCAGCCACAACATTTTCGTCTGGGAACGTGTACTTCTCAAACTCTTTACACGCTACGCACCAGTCCGCGTACAAATCGACCATTACCGTTTTACCTTCAGCGTTAGCGGCGGCTATTTTATCGCGTAGATCTGCTAAGTCACGGGCAACAACAAATTCTGGGTGACCCACGTTAACACCATCAGCATGCTCGCCCCAAAGGCCTGTGTTTAGTCCTGCTTGATAAGTAAGGCCTGCACTGCCCATGATGCCTATCGCAACTACAACAGCACGCACAAGCTTCATCAGCGAGTTTTTGCTGGCGCGATTGAGTACCCAGTAATAACCGAATAAACCAAAGCCAAGCAATGCCCATAAGAAGCCAGTAGCAGGGCTGTTGTATAGACGCTCAATAAACACAATGGCCACGGCAAGCATCATAAATCCGAAGGTGACTTTAACCACATTCATCCAGTTACCTGCTTTAGGTAGCAGTTTTCCGCCTGTCATGCCGAACAGGATAAGTGGAACGCCCATACCAATACTTAACAGGTAAAGAGAGATAAAGCCCAGCGTCATGTCGCCAGTTTGGGCAATAAATAGCAATATGCCGGTGAGCGGGGCAGTAGTACAGGGCGAAGCGATAAGGCCAGATAGTACACCCATAACAAACACACCTGCGAAACTGCCGGGCGTTTGGTTGTTACTCATGTGAGTGAGCTTTTCTTGATACTTTGCTGGCAGCTGAATTTCAAAACCACCAAACAGAGCAACGGCGAGCGCCACAAACAGCACAATGAATACGCCCAGCACAACTGGATGTTGCAAAGCAGCCTGAAATTGCGCCCCTGCCACCGCTACTACCAAGCCAAGCAACGAGTAAGTAATCGCCATACCTTGTACATAAACAAAGGTTAGCCAGAATGAATGCGATGCGGTTTTAGGCTTGCCCTGACCAATCACAATGCCCGACACAATGGGGTACATAGGAAACACGCAAGGCGTAAAGGCGAGGCCTACGCCTAGGGCAAAAAATAGAGCTAAAGTGAGAGCAAGGTTATCTTTATCGATTAGCCTTTGCGCTAAATCGAACTGCTCGCTTTGTGAAGACGACGATGTGGACGCGCTATTTGATTCTGTTGTCGCATCAGCGTTTGCTGCCGTATTGCTTCCGACTTCATTTAAATACACTACTTTTACGGTGGGCGGGTAGCAAAGGCCGGCATCAGCGCACCCTTGATAGCGAATTTTAACTACGCCGTCACTGAGTGCTGACTCAATGGGTAGGGTAATAGATACGCCGTTGTAAAATACTTCAGACTCACCAAAGAACTCATCTTCAATCATCACCCCGCTTGGGTAAACAGGCTCGCCAATTTCGGCTTGTTTAGCCACAAACTTAAACTGTTTAAGGTATAAGTAGTAGCCGTCAGCAATGTCGAAATTTAAAGTAAGAACGTTATCTTGTTGACTAAAGTCAAAAGCGAACGCTTGGTCAACATCGAGAAATTGGGGCTCATTTGCAAATGGGTCGTCAAAAGCACTTGGCACTTGTGCGAACGCAAACGTAACTAACAGCGACATCAAACAAAGCACTGACAATACGGACGCAATAAAGCGACGAAACAGCGAAGCCAACGATAGGCAAGGCGAAGGCAAAAGGGTAGTCATAAGGTTGTCATTCATTTTAATCTATTTTTACGTCTTAGTTATTCTTATTCAGAAAATACGGGTTCAGTTAGCGCTGCAGTGTGTTTTGTAGCCAATGCCCATAAGCGCTGCTGGCTTCAGCGTTAAGTTCTAACCATTCTGGTACGTCATAGGGGTGAAGTTCACTTACCTTATCAAACGCCTGCAAAACGTATTGTGTATTTGTTTTAATGAGTAACTGACATTCGGTGTCGGTTTCTATTTTTCCCTGCCACTCATACACAGACTCAATACCTTTAATAATGTTAACGCAGGCAGCAAGCTTATCTTCAACAAGCGTACTGGCAATTAATTGCGCTGTCTTTTCATCTGGCGTGGTACATAATACAAGCTTTATTGTCATAAACTTTTCCTACTTATCTCGCGCCTGTTACTTTGCTAATGGGTCGATGTGTAATAGACCTGAAAGCCCGCACTATTCTTTCACAGCGAAAGTATATCACGGTCGTTATCGGTCGCTTTACGTGGCTATTTAAGCGAAAGGGTGGGCACCTTTTCTTGTTATTACGTACAAAGACCCTATAACAGGTTAGGAATACATGAAAGAGGAAGCATTTTGCGGGTTTTATTTATACTGTTTGCCCTATTACCTATTTTAGAGATTGCGTTGCTGATTAATGTGGGCAGCGTGATAGGTGGTTGGAATACCGTTGGCTTGGTGATTCTCTCTGCCTTTATTGGTGCTTACTTTGTTAAGCGCGAAGGCGTAAGTACGCTGCAGACGGCGCAAGAAAAAATGCAGCGAAATGAAGTGCCAGGAAAAGAGTTGGTTGAAGGTTTGATGCTGGTGGTTGCGGGTATTCTTCTGGTTACCCCAGGGTTCATTACCGATATCTTTGGCTTTTTGCTAGCAATGCCAGGCTCTCGCCACTTTTTTGCAGCTCAAGTTAGTAAGCACATGAAAATGCGCATTGTCACACCTGGTATGGGAGGAGGCGCAGCTGGCTTTGGGCAAGGTCAGTCGCCATTTGGGCAAAGTCCTTTTGGAGACCGCCCTAACTCGCCCAATAGTGATGGTGATGTGTTCGAAGGTGAGTATACCGATCACACCACCAACGACCCGGATAAGCGCTTAAAATAACTATCGACCGTTGACCTTTGATGTATAGCAAAGGTCAACAGGCTCTAGCCTCATTACAGATCCCATCAGGTTATGAGCGCCGATTACTACGATAAACGGCGTTTACATATTTAATAAAAATAAGTATTTAGCGAAAAAATCAATTTTTTTACATTTTTTTGCTCAAAAACCCTTGAAGTTATCTGGGTACTACCCCATCTATCCGTGCAGAAACGATTTTAACAGCTCAGTAATGAGCAACCTTAAACACGCGACGTTTAGATAGTCTGAATGTCGATAATTACATTCATTTGAATAGTGGAATTTTCAGGAGACTTGAAAATGGCAATTCGTCCTTTACACGACCGCGTAATCCTTAAGCGCGCAGAGCAAGAAAGCAAATCTGCAGGCGGTATCGTTCTGACTGGTTCTGCAGCAGAAAAATCTACACGCGGCGAAGTAATCGCAGTAGGTAACGGTCGCATTCTTGAGAACGGCGAAGTTAAAGCGCTAGACGTTAAAGTAGGCGACACCGTTATTTTCAACGACGGTTACGGCGTTAAAACAGAAAAGCTGGATGGTGAAGAAGTACTTATCCTAAGCGAAAGCGACATTCTAGCGATTGTTGAGTAATTACAACTAACGTTAAAACGAATTTTAGAGGAATTTAATCATGGCAGCTAAAGAAGTACGTTTTGGTGATGACGCTCGCAGCAAAATGCTAAAAGGCGTAAACACACTAGCTAACGCAGTTAAAGTAACACTAGGTCCAAAAGGCCGTAACGTTGTTCTAGACAAGTCTTTCGGTGCACCGACTATCACTAAAGATGGTGTGTCTGTAGCGAAAGAAATCGAGCTTGAAGACAAGTTCGAGAACATGGGCGCGCAGATGGTAAAAGAAGTAGCGTCTAAAGCGAACGATGAAGCGGGTGACGGTACAACTACTGCTACTGTACTTGCACAAGCAATCGTTACTGAAGGTCTTAAGAGCGTTGCAGCGGGTATGAACCCAATGGATCTTAAGCGCGGTATCGACAAAGCGGTTGCGGCAGCGGTTGAAGAGCTAAAAGCCCTTTCTACTGACTGTGCTGACAGCAAGTCTATTGCTCAAGTAGGTACTATCTCTGCAAACTCTGATTCAGAAGTTGGCGATATCATTGCTCAAGCAATGGAAAAAGTTGGCAAAGAAGGTGTTATCACTGTAGAAGAAGGTCAGGCACTTCAAAACGAATTAGACGTTGTTGAAGGTATGCAGTTCGACCGCGGTTACCTATCTCCATACTTCATCAACAACCAAGAAAACGGTACTGTTGAACTAGACAACCCGTTCATCCTATTGGTTGATAAGAAGATCTCTAACATCCGCGAACTACTTCCTACCCTTGAAGGCGTAGCGAAAGCTGGTAAGCCGCTAATGATCATCGCTGAAGATGTTGAAGGCGAAGCGCTTGCTACACTAGTAGTTAACAACATGCGCGGTATTGTTAAAGTTGCAGCGGTTAAAGCACCTGGTTTTGGTGACCGTCGTAAAGCAATGCTTCAAGACATCGCTATCCTAACTGGCGGTACAGTAATCTCTGAAGAAATTGGTCTAGACCTTGAAAAAGTTCAGCTTGAAGACCTAGGTACTGCTAAGCGCGTAGTTATCAACAAAGACAACACAACTGTTGTTGACGGTAACGGCGACCAAGAAGCGATTGAAGGCCGTTGTGCTCAAATCAAAGGTCAAATTGAAGAGTCTACGTCTGACTACGACAAAGAGAAGCTTCAAGAGCGTCTAGCTAAGCTTTCAGGCGGTGTTGCAGTAATTAAAGTTGGTGCAGCAACTGAAGTTGAAATGAAAGAGAAGAAAGACCGCGTAGAAGATGCATTACATGCAACTCGCGCAGCGGTTGAAGAAGGTGTGGTACCTGGTGGTGGTGTAGCACTAGTTCGTGCGGCAGCTAAACTTGCTGACCTTACTGGCGACAACGACGACCAAACCGTAGGTATTAAGCTTGCACTACGTGCAATGGAAGCACCTCTGCGTCAAATCTCTATCAACTCAGGTGCAGAAGCATCTGTAGTAGTTAACGCAGTGAAGAACGGCGAAGGTAACTACGGTTATAACGCAGGTAACGACACTTACGGCGACATGCTAGAGATGGGTATCCTTGACCCAACTAAGGTAACGCGCTCTGCACTTCAGTTCGCATCTTCAATTGCTTCACTAATGATCACAACTGAAGCAATGGTAGCTGAACTACCTAAAGACGACGCACCAGCAATGCCTGACATGGGCGGCATGGGCGGAATGGGCGGCATGATGTAATCAAAGTCGCTCTCGTCTAGTCCTTGCAAATCAATGGCTTACGTGTGGTGTGTGCATAAAAGTAGACACAAATGTAGACAGTGATGTAGGACAGAAAAGAAGCCAAAAGAAAGGCGTTGGGTTAACACTCAGCGCCTTTTTCATTTGAACCTTATATCTCGTTTGGTAAGCGCTCTACTTTCGATTCACGATAGGTTTGTGCTTCTTTCGATATCAGAAGGCTTTGATGATAGTCCTGAGCTTCAGCATCAGTCAGAAAATCTACATCAGGCTTTAACTCTTCAAGTTTGACCTTCAGTTCATCTAAATCTACTCTGAAAAACTCTTTACGGTTGTTTACTAGATTGAGTCGATGTTCATTGAAATGACGATGCAGTTCAGCTTCAAGTGCAGGCGCATCCTCAGAATAAATAAGAGCATGGACGTCAAATGTGAATGGCACACTGGCATCCCCAAGCTCACGCACACGGTCTAGGGGCTCCAGTCTTCTAGTCATACCGATTTTAAATACTCCATCACCAAACGAACCGATGTTACTGATGATATAGACGTAACCAGATTTGGTTTGTTGTGCCATCGATAGAGCCCGTTCTGATTTTGCTCTGGCCTCGTTCAGTTGTGCCTCAAGTTCTTCAAGTTCAGACTTTAAGCGCTCCAGCTCGTCACCAGTAGCTTTATTGGCTTTAGCATTGGCCTTAGCAACAAGTTCTTCGTATTTATGCTGTTCTCTTGCTGCTGCCTCTTGTTCCTTTATTAGTTGTTGTTCTTCTCTAAGTTGGCGCTTAGCTTCTGCTCGTTCTTCCTTCTCTTGTCTGAGCTTCTCAGCATATTCATAAGTTAGCCTGAGCTCTTGCAACTTGAGTTGGAAATAGGGTTCTGTGATTTGGATGTTGTTAGACTTATTGAGCTTGTCTATTGCATCTCTCGCTTTAGATAAGCGCTCTTCCATTCTGCGGATATTATTCCATCTTACGTTTGATACTGCTGCGTCACATTCGTTATTGAAAGCTCTCAGCGTTAGTTTAAGTGCTCGGTTTGTCATCGTCTGACCTTCTCTGGCACTGTTATTAACTTTCCACTCAGTATGGCAAACGGCCGCTTGTTTGGCTTTCAGCATATCTTTCTGCTGCTCTCGCACAGCAGTAATCTCAGCTTTGAATCTGTCTGAAGTTCCAAAGTCGAAGTGAGGTTCATAGTACCCTAATGTAGACAGCTCAATTTTTTCATCAAATACAGCCAGCTCTCTTTCAAGTTCATCAAATAGCTTTCGTTTAGTCGCATAAGACGCCCGAAGCGTCTGGATGTTTGATGTGATTGCTTCTGACTCGGCGTTAAGCTCCGTCACACGAGCTTCAATAGAGCTTATCGGTTGGTACTTCTCAAGTAGCTCTGTGGTTCTCTGCTTTGAGTCTTGGAGATGAGATTTGACTTTATTGAGCTCTGACTTTAGTTCGCGAGACTTTAAGAGTGTAAACACCAGTAACGATATGGCTACGAAAATCAGGGCATAGGTAATGATGTGCCCATAGTCTCTCGGTAGAGCTTCAATTAAGTCCATAGCTGTAATCCTTGTCTGCTCGTCCTTCTGCCAACCTTAATACAAGTGGCTTGCCAATACAAAATCAAGTCAACCTTGGGAGTCCTTTCCCGTAGGTGTTATCAGGCGATAAAGGCTGTCATGCCCGTGTTAGCTTCATACTGTTCGTACATTGCTTGCTGCAACTGCTGAGCTTTCGACGCAGGAACGATAAAGCTGTCATGTACAGGAATCACTGGTATAGCTTCTCGCGTTAATGAATCCATAACATCATTTGCAATCTTGCTGTCGATATTCTGAAGCGTTTGCCAGGCATTGCAGTAAAGTGAGTCTGCAATAGCCTTATGTCTAGCTTCAAACATCCCTAGAAGGCTTCCTGCCTCTTTGGCGTCGACATTAAGGTGGAAAGATACTGCTCTGATTGCTTGTTTTTTGCTGCTGGTACTGGTCGCAATCAAGGCTATCTTTTTCACTTTGTCTCTTGTCAGTCCTTCGATGTCGTAACTGTCACTCGGAGCTTCTGCGCCTGATAAATGATACAGAAGGCGAGGATGCATCGACTTGTAATCAAGCTCAACGCAGGGCTCTCCATTAATCGTGATAGTCCTTCTGACAACTTGGGGTAGGTTCTGCGCATCACAGTAAAACCTGCCACCAATACACCATTGCCCTTTAAATATCCGTCTGCACATTAGGTCAGACTGTGATAGTTGAATGGTTCTGTTGTCTTCAGATGTATATACCCAGTTGTAACTTGTCCTAGCCTCATTCTGTACCACTATCGATTGTCTCATACGAAGCGTGCTTGGCTCGTCACTGTAGTTCACATAATCATAAGGATTGTTGCGAAGGATAAGCGGGTCGATAGGAGCTGAGATGTCAGTTATCTCATGTGTATCAAGAAGTCGAATTTGGTTGATACAGGATTCAGTCGGGAGTATTAGTGACGGAATGCCAGACACATAGTTCTCGCTTTTGAATCCTCGCTCAATCTTAATCAAGTCCAGTTGTTCACCTTGAGTCAGCAGGGTGTTCATTGTGTCTCTACTGTAAGGTTCTCTACGGAATCTCTTCGGGATGGCTTTTAGGCGTTTACCGAGTGAGTACACGATACCTGTTTGAGTGCCTAGGTTCATCGCACAGGCAAGATTAACAGCAATACATTTAGCTGCTTGGACTGTCGGCTTGGTGATACGCTGACGTCCTTGTGTCAGCTGTTCCGTGAGCCAGTCAGTGAATGCGGATTCAATACCTTTGTAGGTTCGTAGTGGGAAGGTGAATATTGGGTCTGTATCTGACTTGTTGTACTGACCCTTTAGGGCTTGTGTCCACTGAAAGTTTTCTTGTGGTGTAACCATAAGCTGGTTCATAAGTGTTCTCCTTGTCTTATTCCCCCCTATAGTGCTGCTGGTGGTCTCCTCGTCTGTCACTAAGTCGCTTCTGGGTTGCATTTACTAATAACCAACCAAGTATCGTTACAGGTTAATTAATAGGTGAATACATCTCAGGCACGTCTAGGGCAGGACTACGAGACGTCGAAGATAGTCAGGGGAAGTTGAATTGATTGAATGAATGAAAGGTGACAACTGAGTGATAGTCAGTCACCGATTAGTTTGGATTGACAAAACAGGGTAGGAGAGACGAACGGCTAAACACAAAATAAGTGATTGTGCTAACTTTACGCCTCTCCCCCCAAGGTCAGGGAGTCAGTGTTAACTTTCTCCTATAGTCGGGGACTGTCCATATCCATAAGACGGGGACTGTTCCTATCCATATGACGGGGATACTTAGAACCCATTTCCCAATTTTGTGTCTCCCCATATGTAAGGGAGTGCTCTAGGCCTTTATCTACTCCCCCTCTGAGCTATGTGTGTTGAATGCTAGGTGTAAAATAAAAGGAGTATCGCTAAGTCTTCTACATGTGTGCCGATACAAGATCTCTGCGGCACTCTGGGGTTATTTTTATGGTTAGGTAATGTGATTGTATTGGTCAGTGCAACTCGATCTCACAAGCTCTTACACGCGTTAATATGACCAATCTGGTAAGCGCGTTAAGCCTTTGGTTGGCTCTCTTTCTTAATCAGTTGGACAGTAGAACTAGCAATGCCAAGCTGTGCAGCGACTTTGCGTATACTCATTTTAGCTTCTAGGAGCTCAAGCACTTTTTTACGGTCTACGCTTGGCTTTCTACCCTTGTACTTACCAGCAGCTTTCGCAATCGCTATACCTTCACGTTGACGCTCTAGCATCATGTCTTTTTCGAACTCATAGACAGCTCCGAGCATAGTTAGCATTAGTTTCTGCATCGGGTCGTTATCGTTAGCTGTGAAGGTTAGGCCTTCCTTATGAAAACGAATCGTTACACCTTGATTAGTGATAGTTTTTACTAGGTCTAATAAGTCACCAATATTTCGTGCCATCCGAGAAATATCATGAACGTGCACGGTGTCGCCACTACGCAGGTTTTGAAGCATGATAGTAAGTTGTGGCCTATTAGTATCCTTCCCTGAGCATTTATCGGTGTACTCTCTGTCTAATACCACTCCTTCCAGCTGCCTTGCTGTATTCTGCTCAACTGTGCTTACACGTATATAACCAATTTCCATCTAATTACTCCTGTGTACCGATTTAAGTCTTAGATGTTGCAATGGTAGCTGTACCGAAAATGAATTGTCAATGTTTATCAGTACGGAATTGTGTAAATAAGTGTACCGATGGGCTGTACTTTTTAGACCGTACTAAAATCGGTGCGGTCTGTTGAAAAGAGTTAGGCTAAATATGACTATCGAGGCACCACCCCTGGGGGGGGGAATATCAATCGACAATATTCGAGATGTGTTAAAGAAATTTTTCTAAAAAAATGAACTATATAAAGGCCTATGAAGCCTAAAGTAATAGAGGGAAAAGTTTGAAGGTTGTGGTAATTTCGGCTAGATTGGAGAAATGAACTTTAAGAATTTATGTGATTGATTGCAAATTGTACAGTTATATGTATAATTTTCGCCCCCATTTAGTAGGGGGTTCAGGGACGGTATGAAAGGAACTCACGGCACAACGCAAGACCGCGTAGAATCTATAAAGAAGAATGGTTTTCAATTCCCTTGTAGCGGCGAGAGTGGTAGGCGAAAAGGTTCCGGAGTTTATTTTTGGGATTATGAAACCGATGATTATCGCCAAGATGCAATCGAATTAGCTAGAGTTTTTTGGGCGAATTTGGGGCGCATTAGAGGTAAGGAGTCGCAGCCTGGTAATGGGCTTGCGGTGGCGGATGTAACCTTCGATGAAAATATGGTCTTCGTAGATGCTCTTGTTAAAGAAAATCTAGAAGTGTTGATGGTTATGTTGAGGGAAAATGAAAGTAAGTACCAGTCTGCGCAGGGCGAGAACATTGATTTCGAAGAATGGGGTGGTGTTTACGACAATTTTATTCGTGAAATTGAAAGAGTGTGGCAGAAGGAAGTTCATGCTCTACGTATAAGCGCACAAGTTCCGGGTAAAAATGTACCCGTCAGATTTAGAATGCAACCGCAAACCTGTTTAGTGGTCAGAGCACCGAGTGAAGTAATAAAGGAATTAGAGTTTTTAGATGTTAGCAATCTTTAATCTCGATTATGACGTACGAGTATTAATATGCTAACTTTTAATTGGAGGTGTATATGGGAAATGAAATGACATTGCTGGAGGCGATGCAAGCCGCTCTTAATAATATTAGAGAGCAGTCGCCTGAAGAGTACATTGAGAATGTCAGGGCTCATCAGGACGCTCCGATAGCGCTTGCTTTAAGAGATTTGGGGATGACTCCATATGATGCTTTAGAGCAAGATGGCTCGCAGAGTCGTTGTGTTAGAGTGTCTTCTGATGACTACGTAAATCACGCTATGACATATAACCTGGTTGTATCTAAAACTCGATATGTCCAACTTAAACACATCGAGCCTTTGATTGCGGATAGTTTTTGTGGATGGGAAGACTCTGATGTTCTCTACGGTTCGGCATATATTTGTACAGGGGCTTCGCAAGAAGCCTCTTCTCGCCGCGTAATTGCAGCTTAGCTCTAGGTATCTAAGAATATTTTATGGATGAAAACATGGGTAGTAAGGATGAAGGTTTTGGATATCATCCAATTCAACTTAGAAAGATTGAGGTGCTTGAGCTTAACTTTTCTAAGTACTCTGACGATGTTGAAGAAAAAGACAGAAGCCACTTCAACTTTATGCATGCCCATTCTGCACTCGACCAAGAAACAAATTTCTTCAATGTAAAAGTTCGTGCTGAAGTGTATCCACCTGACCTCGAAGAGGAATATAAGATAGTAGTGGAGATAGCCGGTGCCTTTGAGGTTAATCTTGAATCATTTGATGTAGAGCATGTAGATTCGTTTGCAGAAAAGAATGCTCCTTTAATTTTGTATCCTTTTTTGCGAGAGCAGGTTTTTGGTGTGGCTGCCAGAGCTGGAGTGACGACACCTACATTGCCTCTTTTTCAGATACCGCCTTTCGTATTGTCAAAGACAAAGCAAGACTCTTGATAAAGCTGGCTCAACTGAAGGTGTGGGCGCCTGCAAGATTTTCAATGCAGCTAACTAAACGTTAATTGAAACTTTCCAACGGCGCTTTATATATCCAGCAATTTTATCATAATTCTCTTTTAATTTGCTCGGCTCGTATCCTTTAGAATAGTAGCCGAATGTTAAAGTCTTGGCGTTGGAATGGCCGACAATTTGAGCAGCGATATCTTCCCTGACTTCCGCACGCTGTGCTGCTGTTGCAAAGTGAACCCTTAAACTATACATAACCTTGCGGCTTTGTTTGTCTTCTATGACTTTAGACTTTAATCGTGAGAAAAGCCTTCCCACATCTTTACTAGACATATTGAATAACGGGGCTTCGGGCTCCAGAAGGTTGCAGTGCTCCCCAATATCCTGAATTAGTTCTTCAGTAAGAGGAAGGAATCTAGTGGCCGCAAGAGTTTTTCCTTGCTTTACCACCAACACCTTTACACCGTCATGTTCTTGAAAAGCGCCTGTAGTTAGGCCGCAAATCTCACTTGGTCTGGCGCCAGTAAATGCTAATATCTTTATGATTAATTTGAAGTCTCTGCATTGGTCATTTACGAGAGAAATAATTCCCGATAATTCATCGTCTTCAAATAGCTGTGTTTTGTTATCTCGACGGGAGTCTGGAACAACTATCTCGTGGCCATCAAATGGGTTTTCCGATGGGACATGGCCAAGGTTGCTGGCTTGCTTCCACAAGTTCTTTAATCGATTGAGCTCTCCTTGAATGGTAGCTCTTTTATATTCGAGTTCTTCTAGATGCTGGACATACTTGTGAGCAGTAACCTTATCGATAGTTTTCAGGATGACTTTTTGTGGTGTTGTTTTTAAGAACTGGCTAAATTTCTCCGCAGCTTTCATGTATCGATGAAGTGCTTCATCTGTGACGCTACCTACTTTGCGTTTACAGGTAAGTTCTACTGCTTCCTCTAGAGTAAGGCCGTATTTTTCACTAATCGATTCATTACCTTCTAACGCTTCTAATGCATCAGCTTCTACGTGCATCCCCATTGCTCTCATATCGGCAGAAGATAAAGGAAAATCAATGTATGTGCTGGATAGTCGATTGGGAACAGGTTTTCTGTACTTTTCTAAGTCAACCTTTGCTTGTTCAAATGCGGCTCTTGCTGAAGCGATTGGATTGCATTGGAGTCGTGATAGTTCTGCGTCTTTTTCATCTCTGAGTGCACGAGCTACCTTAATGTCACCCGTTTTGAGGCTTTCTTCTATTCGTACTTTACCCAGTAATTCATGAAGTTCTTTGGGTACTCGTCTGCTGTACCAATAAACACTACCTCTTTGCTTTAAATGTTTGTTGATTTTGAGATTCTTAGCCATCTTGTAGACATGTTTGTAGACACTTTTGTATGGCGTAAGTTTATGAAAAATATATTAATTGTTCAATATCAGTAGGTTATTAATTTTATGGGCGGCATGATGTAATCATCCCCCAAGCTTAACGCTTAAAAGAAAGGCGCTGCTCATAGAGCAGCGCCTTTTTTATTTGTATAGCAAATCTAGAGCGTAACAGGGCTATGCGCCTTGTTTTTCTGCAATATACTCGTCCACCAACTCTTCAAGAATGGCAAGTGGCACGGCACCGTTTTTAAGCACCACGTCGTGGAAATCGCGTAAGTCGAACTTATCGCCAAGGGCTTGTTTCGCTTTTTCACGAATTTCTAAAATCTTAATCATGCCTACTTTGTAAGAGGTGGCCTGCCCCGGCATAACAATATAGCGCTCAATTTCAGACGTAACGTCGCTAAGCGCCATACCTGTATTGCGTACCATATAGTCAATTGCCTCTTCACGGGTCCAACGCTTATCGTGAATGCCCGTATCTACCACTAAGCGCACGGCTCTGAATAGCTCAGCTTGAAGACGACCTAGGTTATCTAGGGGATTGTCCTGAAAGCCCATCTCCCATGCTAGGTATTCTGAATACAAAGCCCAGCCTTCAGTGTAGGCGGTAAAAGGCGACATTTTGCGAATAAAGGGCATGCCTTCAAGTTCCATCGCTAAGGCTACCTGGAAATGGTGGCCCGGAATGCCTTCGTGATAGGCCAATGTGCGCATGCTGTACTTAGGCGTCGCTTTAATATCATATAAGTTGGCATAAAATCGTCCCGGACGAGAGCCATCAATAGCGGGCTGCTGATAGTAGGCGCCTGGCGCGGTTTTCTCTTTGAACTCAGGAATACGAACCACTTCCATGCCGGCCTCAGGGCGAATTCTGAACGCATCGCTAATACCTGCATCAATCTCATCAAGTATGGTTTGGTAATCTTTTAGAATTTGCTCGCGCCCTTCATCACTGTCTTCGTAATAGTGAGACGGATCGGCGGCTAACGCGTCCATCGCGTTAGAGAAGCCTTGGCTAACGTCATAGCCTTCACCAGCAAGAATAGCTAACATTTCGCCCTGAATTCTCTCTACCTCTTTTAAGCCCAGGTTGTGAATTTCATCGGCAGTCATATCTGTGGTTGTGAAAAAGCGCAGCGCATTAGCGTACACCTTGTCGCCATCGGGTAAATGCCAATAACCGTGATCGTTTCCTGCTTTCGCTTGAAGCGTGGTGAAGTAATCGATAAACAGTTTGTAGGCGCGGTTTACATCATCACCTATAACCGTCTGGGCTTCAGCTAAATATGCGTCTTGCTGCTCTGAAGAGATATCTTCAGCCTTAGACATCTTCTCTTTCAGCGAGCTATAAAGAATATTTTCCTCTACAGGTGAAGAGATAAAGCCATTCATTTCGTCTAGTACACGGTCTATCACGAAGCGCGGAGGAATAATGCCTTTTTCCTCACGCAATTTAAGCCCTTCAAGCACTTGCGCAAATTTTTCATCTACAGCACGTAAACGACTTAAGTAATTTTCTACGTCAGTGGCATCATTAATTTGATGCTGACCTTCCATAAAACTTGGAAACCCGTTTTGTACACCGAAAAGTTGGTTTACTGGGTAGCTGTGATACTGAAACGGCTCGTTACTAATGAGATAATCAAGCAAGTACAGCGTGATTTCTTTTGAAAGCTGCTCATCGTCGTTTAACTCTTCGTCGTCATACGCTAAAACCTTTTCCCGTATATCATGGGCTTTTACAAACAAGGCTTCATTTTTTTCTTGGCTAACGTCATCAAGCTCAGCGTTGTGGCCTTTAATGCCCATTGATTCTAAAAAACCGAGAGAGGTTAAGGTCTCAGGACTATCAAAAGCTACTTTCACCATTTCTCGGTTAAGTAGGTTATTAAAGTAAAAAGGTTTATCCGCATACCACTCGTGCGCAGCAAAAGTACCGCCTGCCAATACAATTACCAGTAAACCAGTACCAATCCATTTAAAAAATCGTTTCATCGTTATTGTTGTCCGAATTTCATCCAATGTTTACGTTAACGGAAAAAGTTAATAAAAGTAAATGGTAATAATGAACTCGATATAAAAAGAAAGGCGCTGCTTATAAAGCAGCGCCTTTGTTGTTGTTAAACGTTTTTAGGCTTAATTTAACGGAGGAATGTCATCGGCATTCTGGTTAATCTTACCTACGCCCGAGTAATTGATAACTCGCTGCTTAACGACTTCGGCATCATCTAGTGCATAGTCGTAAGGCACTTCGTAGCTGGATGTTGGCGTGGCGTCAGGTCCTGCAACAACGTCACCATCAGCTGGCGTTGTCCAGGTTACGCCTTCGCCAAACAGGTTGCCTGACGTGTTCCAGTATCCAATAACGTCTGAGTAGAAAGAAACAATTGGGTTTTGCGTGTTCTCAAACACATTGTTTTCTACCTGTAGCTCTGCACCAATTCTTGAATTGATTGCCGTAGAGGATATCTGATTGTAGTAGTTGTTATACAAGTGGCCGTGACCGTAGCGGAATAACGGTAAACGTGACTCGATATTCTCAAAGCGGTTGTGGTGGAAAGTAATTAAACGCTCGGTATTATCACTGTCTACATCATTCTCAGTGTGGCCGTGTAACGAGGCCTTCCAATGATCATGAAGGTAGTTGTAAGAGATAGTGATGTTTTTCGCGCCCCGTTTACTATCTACTAATCCGTCGTAGAAATCCTTGTCCACAGACAATGTGCTGTAAAGCTCATTGTGGTCAATCCAAATGTTGCTGGTGGTAGAGCCGTCGTTATCACCTTCAATAGAGATAGCGTCTTTACCATCAGTAAGCACGTGGTGGATTTTCAGGTTTTGAATTATCACGTTATTTGCACGTCGAATTAAGATGCCAATGCCGTCGAATTCGCCTCTGTCTGCGACCCCGATAATTGACACATCGTTCATGTCTTTTATTTCAATCGGTGAGCCCGTACCGCCATTGTTTGCGTCGGTAATGGTGCCATCAACATAAATCGTTACTGGGGTATTGCTGTTAGCTGCACTGTCTAGTGCCGCTTGCAGGTCAGCGCCGTTATCTACGGTTACTACTGTACCGCCAGCACCGCCGGTTAATGCATAGTTGTATTGCGCAAAACCGTAAGCATCAAGCGTTGGAGCAGGTGCTACATCCGGTAAGTTAGGCTCACTTGGCACCCAGCCTTCACCGTTATTAAAGTGAGAGAATATCGCCGCTCTGCTGGTAAGTTCAGTCACTTCGCTGTCGGCAAGAATGTGGGCAAACTGACGGCTTGAAAGATCAAGCGGGTTACCCTGCATATCCATGCTGCCGTACTCACGCCATCCTGCTGCTGCGGTTGCAGGGCTAGGGTTTGGTGCCGGTTGGTCGCGTACTCCTTCACCCGCCCAGCCGATAGTGGCAATGTGTGTGTCGAAACGGTTATTAATAAGCGTAATATTGTCGAAGTAGCTCGCGCTGCCGCCACTTCTTGCAATATACGTAGAGTCGTCGAGTACACCGTTACCAATAGGGCCTGGGCCATTGGTGAAGCTGCTGTTTAAGAAGATAAACCCTTTATAAGAAATATCAGGTACGCGAGCTTGTAGAATGTAGCCGCCCGCTGTGTCTTCGTCAGGGTTACCATTTTTAGAGTCGCCAATGGTGCGAATTTCGCTGTTTTCAAACAGTGCGGTATTTACGTAACCCCAAATGAAATCAACGTTGCCGGCAATCAATGAGTTGTAGAACCAACTAAAGCCTTTTAACAGCAGCGTATCTTGTTCACTCACAAAGTTCATATCAACGGCAGTTAGACGACCTGAATCACTGTTAAAGTAAATCGTCTCAGCTTGGTTAGAGTAGTCGTTGCTTCTGATGTGTGAGTTTTTCAAAGTGAAGTTCGTTAGCGTCAGGTTATCTACGCCTTCCACTAAAAATACGCTTCTTCCGCCTGATGGCGTACCCGCCGCAGGTGCTTCGCTCTTGCCGCTACCGCTGTTAAAGCTTTCAAAGTTATCGTAGTACACCACGGTATTGTCTCGGCTCTCGCCTTGGAGCGTGACATTGTTGTTACCGCGAAGGAACAGCATTTCCTGATATTCGCCTTCACGAATCGTAATGCGAGATGGCGTATCGCTGCTTACGTTTTGCATCACGTAATTAAGCGCACCTTGCACCGTGCGGAAATCCGCTTCGCCGTCATCATCTACGGTAACATTCGCGCCAGAAGGTGCGGCGGCTCTTGTTTCAAAGCGCCAGTTCGCACTCTTGCCAATACCACTAAAGCTTTCACCGTTTAACGTTGCGCCGGTTACCGCATTATCGCTAATGGCTACGTAATACGACTGACCATATTGAAGGGCGTTTGTATGAGGCTTAATCACCAATCTGTTGCCTACAACTGATGCTGGGCGGTAAGCCACTTTGCGCTGTCTGTCTTGGCCTTCAAAGCCAATAAAGTCTTCATCAGCTGCAATATTGATAACGTCTACCAGGGTGTCGTCTGTCGCATTGTAAATGCGCACTTCACCGCTACTTCCTAAGGTGGGTTTGCTGTCGAAGGTTAACGAGAGTAGGGTATCGGGATACGCATTGTTATTGCCCGAATACGGTGTGGTATCTGGGAATAAGTCGCCATAGGTGGCGGTAGGCATGGTAAAGCCTTCGCCAACATTAACGGCAATGTGTTTGCCTAACGTAGGGTCAGAGCCAGAAGTAAAAGTTACCATTGCGCTGCCGGCAGCGCGAGGGGTAATGGTAACTTGTGGACCTTGCTGCTCGACGCTGACTACGCTCGCATCACTGCTGGTTACGGTAAACGTGTCTTCAGTTATACCGTCGTTTTGTACTGCGGTAACGTAAACGAATAACGGATCGCTACTGGTGGTGGTCTCCCACTCCGTTTCTTTGAAATCCAGAGTAAGTTGAACAGGTTTCACAGCGGGGTCACCCACTTTTAAATCGTCCAGCTCGAACGAACGGTTATTAGTGAAAAGGCCAATCAGTCCCGCTGCGCTATAGGTTGTATCTTCTGCTGAACCCATGTTCTCGCCGTCTAAATAAACGGTGAGTTTCTCGTTTTCCATTTCAAAACGTACGCGATACCACGTGCCGTCTGTACCGTCTTTTTCACCCAGTACAATCGGTGACTTAGCTTGGACAGGGCGAGAAATACTGCCTTCGGTACTTACCGCTACTTCCACTTGTGTACTGCTTGACGAGTTTTGTACATTCAAACCTCCGCCGTACCAGTTTCCAGCACTATCATAACGACCTAGAAGGAAGATCTGTTTATTTCGCGTGGTGCTGTTTTGTCTTGGACGAATGCGTGCTTCAACAAAGTAATTTCCATTTTCTGGCAGGTTGCTTAGCGCCGACTCTTTAACCAAGAAAATCTCGCCACCTTCACCGCCAGCGGTGTAGCGCATCACTTTGTTGCCGTCATCTTCTACAACATCAAACGTGCCTTGTGGACCGTTTGAGCCTGCGTCGTCTGAAATAAGCGTGAAGTTATCTAAAGAGCCCGATGCAAAGTCGTCACAGAAGTAAAGCTGTGGTTCATTTTCACAGCTAAACTTGCTGTCATCTGGCGCTTCACCCACATACGATATAACAAAGTTATCGATAACCACTTTGCCGCCACTTTCAGTACGAAGCTGTAGGAACGAGGTGGGTGTACCAATAAATCCATCGATAGTTAGGCGTTGTCCTGGCACAAGGTTATTAACCAGCTCGCTGTAGAATTTAGAGTCGCCACCATGTATCGATTTGCTGCTACTGCTGGTGTTGTTATCTACATATATCTGGAAGTTATTGTCGCCTTCACTGTCTTCAACGGCAATGATATCCATACTAATGGTATATTCACGGCTTAAATCTAATATACCTGTGGTTACAGTGTCATCAGCGGTTGTGTCTGTATCAGGGGTACTGTTGCCCATGGTAAAGCGAGCACTGTCGATGGCTAGTTGGCCTTCGGAGATCACTAAACCTGAACCGCCGCCCGTTACGCTATAAAACGGCGTGGCACCGCCATCAGTTGATTTGTATTCAGGGCTGAAGAAGGTGTCAGCGTCTGTTTCAAACGTCTCCTCTAACAGGGTGTTTTCATCAATATATTCAATGCGAATATTGTCGATGACCACAATAGAGCCACTTTCCGTTCTAAATTGAAGGTACGAGTTAGGCGTTGCTATCTGTCCTTCTACTGTCATGGTGGTTCCCGGTACTAAATCGAGCACAGGCTCATTAAAGAAGCGGGAATCTGAACCTAGGTGTGAGTTGGCGCTGCCAGATGTATTGTTATCCACGTAAATCTGGAATTTGTTGTCGCCTTCGGAATCTTCAGCAGAAATAACATCAAAGATAACATTGTAAGGACGGCTCAAATCCAGTGCACCGGTTGATGAGGTATCGTCAGACGAACTTTGGGTATCTGGCTCAGTATTACCAAGGGTAAAGCGTCCGCCGTCAAGCTGAATACCAGTGTCAATTTGCGTTACCGAACCACCGGTAATAGTAAACATGGCGACTTGCTCACCCGCTGCATTTTCAATCGCGGCAAAGTTTGTCGAGAAAATATCCTCGCTTTCACCTGCAAAGGTATAGGAAAGCGGCAGAGGTACACTTGGAATAACTTCTGGCTCTTCAGGTTCGGTAGGCTCAGGCTCAACCGGAGGCACTGGGTCAACTGCATCAGCTACCGTCTCAATTTTTAAGTTATCGATAGTGATAGTGGCACTAGAGTCTGTGCGCAATTGGAAGAAGCTATTAGTTACCGAGCTATCGAGAATTTTAGCGTCAGGTGCACTAGGATCGCCGCCACCAATATCGTCACCTGGCTCATAGGTATAAGTAAATCGCGTGCCGGGTACCATCGTGCCGTCTGCTAAACCTATGCTCACGAACTTAGAAGCAGCACCGTGTACAGAGTTATCTTGACCTGTGGTGTTGTTATCTACATAAAGGCTGAACGTACCGCCGCCATTATGAGAAATAACGTCGAAGCTAATGGTAAAACCTTCGCTAAGATTATAAATACCCATGCCTACCGTATCTGATGCCGACGTATTGGCACCTGGGTTGGCCGCAGCGTTACCAATACTGAATCGATCTCCTTCAAGGGTAAGCTGACCTGTGGTGGCGTCGACTAGCGGGCTGCCACCTGTTACATAATAAAGCGCACCGGCGTCTGGCTCTTCACTTAAACGCTTGTACGACGACGAGAAAAACGTATCGGTGTCGGTATCGAAATTCTCTTCAAGCGCCGCCTGGATAGAATTCGCAGCTTCTTCTAATTTTGCCAGTTCAACATCTGCTTGTTCCTGAGTAAATGCAAACAGGTAGTTTTGCGGGTCTTCGTTGGCAAGGCAGCTTTCAACATGAAGCACTAACGGCATAGACTGAGCGTTATTTGGAGATACAACGCACAGGCTGTATACCTCGTTAACCGTGTTGAAAGCACGGGAAATAAGATACTCTGTTTGCTCACCGTAGCTAAGGGCAATAACTTTTCGTCCAAAAGAGAATTCATAGCTACCTGTTGTGCTTTCCTCACCGTGCACCCTTACAAAAGTACCTGACAAGTTCGTTTCGTCGTCTGGCGTAAAGGTGTAAGTGGCTTGCGATACACTTCTGCCTTCCAGTGTCGGTGCGTAAATGTCGCCTGTGAAGCGGGTTACATCAAAGGTGTTAGGGAAGAGCGTACCTAATTCGGCTTCAAGATAATTCACGAAATGACTGATAGCCTGTGCTTTATCCACAAGCGTAGCACTGGCTCCGCCAGCAGAGCCAAGCCACACCTCTACATCGGCTGCAAAATCAGCATCAGATTGATTAAAGAAATCTTCAATGGTTTGCCCTTCGTCGAGGGTTGCCAATGCTACATCGCCAGCACTGGCGCTTAGCGATATACCGTTACTTGGGTCGCCATCAGTATCAAGAGATTGTAAAAGTCGAAGGGTGTTTACGACCGACTGGTTAAAAGGGTTGTCGGTTGCGAACAGGTCAAGAGGAGAGATAACGCTCGATGCCGGGGTTTCTGGAAACGCCAGCTGACCTATGCTGAAAGCGAGCTGTTCGCCTCTGAAGTAAGAGTATTCACCCTGCGCATTAGTGGTGCCGTTTTCCACAGAAGCAGAAGAATAATTAATTCCTTCAACGGGGCTATCAACAAATACGCCAGTCAGTGCTGGATCGGGGGGGAGGGTTACGTTGGTAGAGCTTTTCTCGCCGCAGGCAGTAACGAGAATAACACCACCCATCAGGGCAGCAATTTTCGTGAGTTTCATGGTACTCAATCTCCATATTTTACTGGGCGTACTACCGCACTTCATGTCCGCTCCAGCTTTATTATGTGGAAAAGGCCGGGTTTCCCCGGCGCAGACAATTAGTAGAACTTAATGTTTACACCCAGCTGATAGCTGCGGCCGTACTCTTCTTTCTGGTACAGAATATTACCGCCGCTTAACTCGTTACCTTGGAAGTAGCGAAGGTCTGACTCCTCGGTAAGGTTGATGGCGTCAAAGTACAATTGTGCGTACTCGGTAATGTCGTACTGAAGTTTAAAGTCTAAGCTTTTAACCGAATCTTGATATTGGTCACCCCAAATCTTGCAGGACTTAGGGTCGTTAAGATCGGCAGTAATTGGGCAAGAGCCAATTTGTTCAAGAACTTCAGAACGCACGTTACCAATTAAGCGAGCTGAGAACGTTTCACTTTCCCAACCAAATACAAGGTTGAAGGTGGTATCAGCTTGATCAGGCAGTGCCACTTTGCCTTGACGAATACTGCCATCAAGCGTGGCTTCACTATCTAGGATGGTGGCATTACTTTGAATGAATAAACCATTCTCGAAGTACTGGTTGTAGCTAAGCTCTAACCCGATAACCGAGGCCTTATTACCGTTTACGGTAATATTAATCTCGTTTAGGTATAAGTCCTGCGGAATAACAAACTCAGTAACCTGGTTTACCGGAAGCGTAAGCGGCAGGTCGTTAAGCGCCATGCCAATTCCGTTTACATCCACAATAAAGTTGTCGATGTCTTTATAGAAAATAGCCGCTTCCATAAAGAGGTTTTCGCTTGGATACCAGCCAATTGACGCATCGTAGTTAATAGATGTCATTGCAACGAGATTAGGGTTACCCACATCTAGTGCATTATCGGAACCGAGCACATATTGGCTTAACTGTTGAAGCGATGCGCCACCTTGACTGTCATCACAATCGTCCGAACCTGGAGGGCAAAGCTCGATATCGCTGTCAAACACGGCAAACGCACGGGCTTGTTTAAACGAAGGGCGAGTAAAGCTGGTCCACGCCGCTGCACGCACTAGGAAGTTTTCGCTGGGCTCCCATTTAATGTGCGCACTAGGGAAAAACTCGCTGTATTTAATAGATGCTTCAGGCAGTGGAATGGCGATATCCAGCGCGCCCGCACCTGCGCCATTAAATTCAAAGTCATCGTTTTCTAGCGAAAGAAAACCGGTGGAAGAGAACTCGGTTTGAGCCCAACGAACACCTGTTATTAACGTGGCATCAGGCCCTAGAGGTAACTCTGCCATAGCATACACCGCCTGCGTATCTTCGGTGATGCTGTAGTCGCCCTTAGTGCTTTCAATAGACACTTCGCCATTGGTGGCAGGTACCACCGTTTGACGGGTTGCATTAACAATTTGGTCCACTACACCGCGACTTTCAAAAGGCAACTGGAATGCGCTGTTTGAAGGAATCTGGGTGTCATAGTCGGCAAGAGTAGAGTTGACTGCGGCAATACATGCGTCGTCGCTACAGTCACTGGCAGAAGGGTCAAAGCTCCAACGGTCTTTATCGCGTACATGGTCGCGCTCACTTACCTGCACACCGAACTTAATGGTGTTTAACCAATCATTAAAAATGTCGGTTCGCAAGTTAAGGTTTACCGTCTTAATTTCATCAATTCGGGTTCCGCCTTCTAAAAATAGATTATCAAATTGATAATTTGAAAGGTCAGAACCATCGCCGCTTCCCGACGTGCCAAAAATACTGTTTTCCGGGTCGTAGGTTAGACCTGCGATTTCCGCAGCTTCCTGCGGGCTTAAAATACGAGCATTAATGTTGTCTCGACCACCTTGGCCATAAACAATCAGGTCTCGTTCACGAAACTGAACGCGGCGGTCACCGGTTGAGTCTTCTTCTGAGCGAGATTGAGCATATTCATAGTCAAACACGAATCGTTCGGCAATACGGTTTTCACCCCCTAAGCTGAACGTTATGGTTTTGTTTTTACTTTCTTGTAGGAAGTGTTGGTGGAACACATCTATATCGCTAAGAATAAACTCTTTCGTAGCGCCGTTTACGTAAACGATTTCATCGTTTCCTACAGAGCCTGCATCTTGAAAGTCGTAAAATTCACGCTGCGCGCGATCGTCATCTTCAAATTGTGTGAACGTACCTTTGGCATAATAGTACGCGTCGGCAGAGGGCTTATACTCTAAGTTAAGCGCAGCAGCTTGGCGGGTTCTGCCAGCAATCTCACGACGAATTTCTAACTGAGAAGGCGCGAGAATTTCGTCACCTTGAGCAATTTCTTCTTCCGTTTTACCCAAGTCAGCGGTGTAAAACTTCATTTCGTTGGTGCTGTGGTGGCGCGTTTCGTCTATCTGGGTTTTTCGGTCTTCGTGAGATATCGCAAAACCAATACCAAACGTGTTGTCGAGGAAAAACTGGGTGCCGTCTAAGCTAAATTTTGGAGAGTGCTCTTCGCGGGCTTCTGAGTACGCGTCCTGAATACGCATTTTTAAAGTGTTTTTACCGCGATCAAACGCTGAAATTGCTTTTACGTTTACTGTGCCGCCGATGGAATTCAGGTTTTGGTCTGGTGTGAGGGTTTTAAGCACCTCAATGGTTCCTAGCAGGTCAGCAGGAAGTGCGTCTAAGCCCACTTTCCGCTCTTCGCCTGCACCAGACATTTGTGCGCCGTTCATATTTATTGATACGAAGCCGGGCCCTAAGCCTCGAACGGTAACAAACTTACCTTCGCCTTCTGAGCGCTGTAGCGTTACACCTGGCAATCTTCGAAGAGACTCCGCTACGTTTTGATCGACAAAGTTGCCTAAGTCATCGGTAGAGATAACAGAGCTAAAGCCATTCTTCATGCGTTCTAAGTCACGCGCTTTTAGGTCTGCCTGTTTAACACCCTTTACTTCAACTACTTCAATTTCGCTAGGGGTTTCATTTGTTTCAGTTTGCTCGGTATTTTCCTGAGCCGGTGCAGTACTTTGCGCCATGGTGGAAAACGCCGTGGACACGGCTAGAGCGAGGGCTGTCCATTGAAACACTTTCATGTTTTGAACTCCTAAATTCCAAAATCGACATAGCTGTAGTATTTGTAGTTTGCTATGCCACCGGTGGCAGTATTGATCTTGTAGTTTAGGAATGCATTATTATTTAACGTTTATTTCACAAATTATTAATATATGAATATTTAGCCGTCACAATGTGGGAATTCCAGCAAGTACGCGCCATGAATTCTCTTCGTGGAAAGTAAGTGGAGGAGCAGTGTCGGCGGTAAAATAGTTGCGGTAATTCGTCCAGTCAATTACATCTAATTCGCTGTCTATAATCCCATTTTTGCTGTTGTACTGATTGTCTTGTATTTGCGTAATAGTGCGTTCATCCACGGGGTCTAGCCCTTTTCCAGCGCGAGTAAGGTTAGCACCGACCTGTTTGCTTTCAATCAGGCTTGCCCACGTCTGCTGTGTTGTTAGCTGTGCATCGCCAAGCTCATCTATTTTGTCTTGATGAAAAGGCGCGTTTGAAAGGGAACGAGCAAGTACAGCTTTTTCTCTTTCCGAGCCAGCTTTGGCACTTTTAACATCTATACCTTTGCTATTGTCTGAAGACATATCGCTATGGCCTTTCATCAGGTTTTCAGCAACGTACAGTCGAGTGAGTGATTCCTTATCGTCCCATAGTTGAAAAAACCATATTTTCTTTGTTGCGGGCCCAGGCGCGTAGACATTCCCCACCAGATTCGCAATGCCGTTTTCGCCGCCATAGGCTGAGTTCTTTTGCCAGTTAGCAATGACATTGTTTCGAATATCAATGAACTCTTGCTGTTGGGGGTAAGGCGGGTTCAGTCGCCATCCATTAATGCGAGGGTTTCTGCTGGTATGATTGACTAAAATATTACGTAGAAAGCTAGCGTTGCTGCCGCCCCAAATACCGCCATAACCGTGGCTGCCTTTATGGTGTCCGGCGTTGTTTAAACTCTCTGAAAGAATGCTGTTTTGTAGTGTAAAGCGCTGATTATTGTAGAACGAACCTACCTCGTCCTTTGACCAACTTAGCGAGCAGTGATCGATGATGACGTCAGTAGTGTTTCTTACAGTGACCGCGTCGCCTTCTTTACTGTCTTTCCCTGGCCTAAAACGCATGTGACGAATAATAACCTGGTTAGCTTCAACGCTTGTGGAAGCACCGGAAACCACAATTCCGTGAGGAGAAGTTTGGCCTGCAATCGTGACATTGTCGTGCTTTATCTCTAAGTCTTTTTCAAGGACGATAACACCAGATACATTAAAAACAATTAGTCTCGGATAGTCTTGCGCCACCGCCCAACGCAACGTCCCTTCTTGTGGGCTTTTCGCATTGTCAGACAACGAGTTAACAACTAACACTTTACCTTGGTTTCCACCTTGCGTGTATTTCCCAAAGCCCAGTGCGCCTTCAAACGCTAAGGGTTGAGCGTGACAATTAGTCAGTACAAAAAGCAAGACGATTGCGACAAGAAATTGGATGGATTTATGTTTCATTACTGCATGTCCTGCTCAAAAGGTTGGGCACTGATGGTTGGAAGACGAGCGATATCTTTAAGTTTTGTGCTCCATGCCTGCAAAATCTTAAAGTCGTGGATCACGCCGTCTAGTTCTATCGCTAAAATTGATACAAGCTCACCGTCTCGCATAAAGACCGGCACGGCAACCAGCGTTACATTTCGCGGTAAATAGTGGCTAACGGCAAAGCCTCTGGTGCAGGTTGTTGCTCGTAGTTTAGCGGCTTGATGTTCATCAAAATAAGCAGGGTGATTACTGTCGTCCATGTTTTGATACTTTGGGTGGTATGCCAACATGACGTGGCCCGCAGCAGATTCAAATAAGGGCAGTTTTGTCCCTGGTCTTATTGTTGTTATTTGCTTTTCTCTGGCATCTAATACGTCAATTACAAACGCGCAGTAGTCGCCTAATGTGCAGATGATTGCGCTAGCGTTGGTTGCAGCTATAAGTTTCGAAAGCGCAGGTGCAGTGATTCTCTGAACGTATCTGCTGCGCGAGTTAGCGGCGCTAATTTCGTAAATACGCGTCCCATAGAAATATTTTGTGCCACGCTTTTCTACTACTCGTTCACTGGTTAACGTTCTAAGTAATCTAAAAACTGATGTGCGGGGAAGATTGAGCGCAGACTCGATTTCAGAGGCACTTAAACCAGAGCGAGACTCGGCGATAGCTTGACATAGCTGCAGCGCCTGCATAACACTGGGAATTACATACCTTTCCATCTTTTTGCGGTCCCAAAATCAAGATAATACTGTCTGATATTAACACGAATTAAACAAAATGCTACCGGTGGCATTTTAAAATAATGATGATTTTTAGAACAGTTGCGTTGTGAAACGAGGACACGTTAATGTGCGATTCATCGCATTAATAAGACGCCTGGCGATTTGTGAATTGCTTAGAAAGCATCACAGAAATTCGGATTGTTAAAACAAATAATTAACAACTACAGATGGTGACAGGAGGTATTAAAAGCGTTGTTTAGCCTAGAGAAACCAAAAGATGCGCTGTTTATGTGTCAGTGACAGGAAGCGTCTTAGTACAGTGTGAGACTTTCATTAAATGTTAATGAATTGGTTATCAATGCGTTGTACTTCAAATCACAGGCCCTGAAAGCCCTAAGGTGGGTGGCTTGTGCTTGCTTTCAATTATGATTACCCTGCCACGCCTGCACCCAATCAGGTGGAGTTGCATAAATACTTGTGTATTTTTCATAAGGCATAACGTTCTATATGGCACAACGTCCTTTCAGTTTCTTAAACGAACTGAATTCACTAATTAGACCCGCAGTAAACTACACCAATGGTGTGGGCGCTATGCTGTGGTTGGCTAATATGGTGTTATTGCTGAACATTACGCTAGTTATCAGTGGTACTTTGGCTGACTCAGCAGAGTTCGTCAGTGCATTTAATGAAAGTTTGGTTGTAGAGCCTTTTTTCATTGCCCTTGCTAATCACACACTTTCACAATTTATCGTTCCTACCATAGCACTGGTATTAGTGGGCCTTTTGGTAAAAGCCACGGCGATAGCAAAGGCGCAAATAACAAAACAGCGCCGACCTCTTCCTTATCTTTGCCCTACATTTCCCCAACCTTTTGTTCAAACGGTTGGCAGTAGAGCGCCCCCACTTTCTAGTTAAACGTCTCCGATTTAATTATTTAACGTCGAAAGCGTTGCGCAGTAAGTGCGACAAAGCTTTACCGGTGTGTTTTTCGATGCTGTAACGCTGCCATTCTCTATTAAGCGGCTCAGTCATCGCCGTTTAACTTGTGGGTTATAGGAACTTGTTTTGTCTATTCGTAACCTTTTTACTCTAATTGTTGCTGGTGCAGGGCTGACGTTGGCCGGCTGCAGCGGTGGCGTGCTTGACCCTAAAGGGCAAGTGGGCATGGATGAAAAGAATCTGATTATTCTTTGTACCATCCTAATGCTGATTGTTGTTGTTCCCGTTATTTTTCTTACGCTTTACTTTGCGTGGAAGTATCGCGCTAGCCGCGATTTCGAAATTTATACCCCTAAATGGGCACATTCGACCAAAATAGAAGCGGTGGTGTGGTCCATTCCAATTCTCATTGTCGTGTCTTTGAGTGTGATCACCTGGCGCTCTACTCACGCACTCGACCCTTATGCACCGCTAGAAGGTCAAGGAGAGCATCTTACTGTTGAAGTAGTCTCGCTCAACTGGAAGTGGCTGTTTATTTACCCTGAACAGGGTATCGCAACGGTTAACGAATTGGTGTTTCCTGCCAATAAACCCGTTGCCTTTAAGATTACTTCTGAAAGCACCATGAACTCGTTTTTTATTCCTCAGCTAGGAAGCCAGATTTACTCTATGGCGGGAATGGAAACCAAGCTTCATCTTATTGCCGACGAGCCAGGTACGTACAAAGGCATTTCTTCAAATTACAGCGGTGCGGGATTCACTGGCATGAAGTTTAACGCTATTGCCACACCTACCGAAGATGACTTCGAGGCGTGGGTTGCCAGCGTTAAGCAGTCGCAAACATCATTAACTGCAGGTGCCTACAAGCAGCTTGCTGAGCCAAGCGAAAACAATCCGGTGACCTATTTCAGCAAGGTCGATGACGGCTTATTTCATAACATTGTTATGAAATACATGAAAGATCACGGCTCTATGGATTTCTACAAGAAGCCGGAAAATGCCGCCATGGGCGAACATCACGCCATGCCTGAAATGCAACACAGCCATCACCAAGAGGATGCACAATAACCATGTCTTTATTAGGTAAATTATCTATTGAGGCCGTGCCCTATCACGAGCCGATTATTATGGTGACACTTGCTGTTGTGGCAGTGGTGGGTGTGGTCATTGCCATGCTTATCACCAAGCACAAACAGTGGGGAACCCTGTGGTTTGATTGGATAACATCTGTCGACCACAAACGTCTTGGAATTATGTACATTGTGTTGGCTATGATCATGCTGCTGCGTGGCTTCGCCGACGCCATTATGATGCGTACTCAGCTTGCAATGGCCACCAATGGTGCGCCCGGGTATCTGCCGCCAGAGCACTACGACCAAATCTTCACAGCCCATGGCGTTATCATGATTATCTTCATGGCGATGCCGTTTATGATTGGGTTGATGAACATCATTTTGCCACTACAAATTGGTGCTCGCGATGTGGCGTTTCCATTTTTAAATAACTTAAGTTTTTGGCTGACCGCAGGTGGCGCAATTCTAGTAAATGTGTCTTTGGGGTTAGGTGAGTTCGCAAAAACAGGGTGGGTTGCTTATCCGCCGCTAGCCGGGTTGGAGTTTAGTCCCGGGGTTGGCGTCGACTATTATATATGGGCCCTGCAGATATCCGGGCTCGGTACGCTGCTAACCGCCGTAAACTTCTTAGTTACCGTGTTTAAAATGCGTGCGCCCGGCATGAAGTTAATGCAAATGCCTATTTTCACCTGGACCTGTACGTGGGCGAATATTCTGATTGCTGCCTCGTTCCCTATTCTTACTGCGGTGTTAGCTATGCTAACACTAGACCGCTACATGGACTTCCACTTCTTCACGAATGAAGCCGGTGGTAACTCTATGATGTATATCAACCTGTTCTGGGCGTGGGGACACCCTGAGGTTTATATTCTGGTACTGCCTGCATTTGGTATTTTTTCAGAAGTTATATCTACGTTTACCGCTAAGCGCCTGTTTGGCTACAAGTCGATGGTGTATGCGTCGGGTGCCATTGCCATTCTTGGTTTTATTGTTTGGCTGCACCACTTCTTTACCATGGGGTCGAGCGCCAATGTGAATGCCTTCTTCGGCATTATGACCATGGTTATTGCCGTACCCACGGGCGTGAAACTGTTTAACTGGCTATTCACCATGTATCGCGGTCGCTTAATATTGAGTGTGCCTGTACTGTGGACGTTAGGCTTTATGGTGACCTTCACCATTGGCGGCATGACAGGGGTGTTACTTGCTATTCCAGGCGCTGACTACGTACTTCATAATAGCTTGTTCTTAATTGCGCACTTTCACAACACCATTATTGGTGGTGCGGTATTTGGCTATCTGGCTGGCTTTGCTTTTTGGTTCCCGAAAGCCATGGGCTTTAAGCTTGACGAAAAAACCGGAAAAGCAGCCTTTTGGTGCTGGCAAATTGGTTTCCTTTTGGCGTTCATGCCCCTGTACGTGCTTGGCTTTTTGGGTATGACACGCCGCTTAAATCACACCAACAATCCTGACTGGAATATCTGGTTATACATTGCTGCATTTGGTGCGTTTGTTATAGCAATTGGTATTTTCTTCCAGCTACTTCAGCTGTTTGTAAGCTTCAAAAACAAAGAAAAGCTTAACGATACAACGGGCGACCCGTGGAATGGTCACACACTAGAGTGGTCAACGGCGTCACCGCCTCAGTTTTACAATTTTGCCAAGATACCTCACATCAAAGACATTGATGCGTGGACGGATATGAAGGAGCGCGGCGAGTCGTATCAACGCCCTGAAAATTACGCACCTATTCATATGCCAAAAAATACTTCAGCCGGTGTGTTTATGAGTATGAGCTTTACTCTAATGGGCTTTGCCCTTATTTGGCATATCTGGTGGCTTGCTGTTGTCGGTTTAGTGACAGGAATAGGAGTATTTATTAAGCGTTGCTATACCTCGGATGTTGATTACTACGTGCAGGTAGATGAGGTTGAACGAGTTGAAGCGACGCACTTAAGTGCCAATACAGTGGGAGGTCGCTCATGAGTACTATTGCAACATCAAGTTCAGCGTCAATGCCGCATGAACACGCACACGAAGAACATCATGAAAACAACACCGTGTTTGGTTTCTGGTTGTATTTAATGACCGACTGTTTGTTGTTTGCTTCTTTCTTTGCCACCTATGCCGTGCTGTTTATGAATACGGCAGGCGGTGTGTCTGGCAAAGATATTTTCGAGCTCAACTTTGTCGCAGTTGAAACCGCCGCACTGCTTTTAAGCAGCATTACCTTTGGCTTTGCCATGATATGCGCTCACCGACAAAACAAGTCAGGCGCCCTTGCTTGGCTGGCGGTGACATGGGCACTGGGTGCGTGTTTTATTGGTATGGAAGTGTACGAATTTCATCACCTTATTGAGCATGGCAACGGGCCGCAGCAAAGTGCGTTTCTAACGGCGTTTTTCTCGTTAGTGGGACTGCACGGATTGCACGTTACAGCGGGCCTTATTTGGATGACAATCATGTTTATCGAAGTAACCCGCCGAGGTCTAGGTGAGCAAACCGTTACTCGACTTAGTTGCTTAAGTCTGTTTTGGCACTTCCTCGATATCGTATGGATATGTGTATTTACCGTAGTGTACTTAATGGGGGCAATGTAATGGCGTTACACGATGCAAAATTAGCTTCAAATACGGACGGTCATGCTTCATCGACCCACAATAGTGATGACGTACATGGCGATGTAAAGTCTTATGTTATTGGCTTCATTCTATCTGTGGTGCTCACCGCTATTCCGTTCACTCTAGTGATGAATGGCGACCTATCTAAAGTTACCACGATTTGGAGCGTGGTAACCTTGGGCTTGGTTCAAATTTGGGTGCACCTTAAATACTTTTTGCACCTTAACTTTGTTACCGAAGAAGGCAGAGCCAATACGTTTTCGTTCTTATTCAGTGCGCTTATTATTTTCATGGTGGTTGGGTTATCCGTTTGGATCATCTACGAATCAAACGCCATGATGATGTATTAGCAAGTCTCTGTATATGCGTGGTCTAGCCTGACGATCATGTCAGGCTTTTCAATGTGTTTACTTCATCGCGGTCAGTACGATAAGCACTCATGTTTCGCCCTTCTATTGGGGCAACCTATTTGGGGGGCAACATCGGGGCTTCTCAGTACACCTTGATACGCGTCTAAATGGGCGCGTTTTAAATTTGGATTTTACCCATGACCTCTACTTATAAACGTTACCTGTCAGTCACCAAGCCCGGCATTATTATGGGCAATGCTATTTCGGTAACGGGCGGTTTCTTGCTCGCGTCCCGTGGCGATATAGATTACTGGCTATTGCTCGCAACGCTCATCGGTTTATCGCTGGTGGTGGCTTCAGGTTGTGTCATTAATAACTGCATTGACCGAGATATCGACGGCAAAATGCAGCGCACGGCTAGCCGAGTTACGGTAACAGGCGAGTTGCCATTACGTACTGCGATGTTGCACGGTGCTGTGCTAGGCATTTCGGGGTTCGGCTTGTTAGCGCTTTACACCAACCTTACCGCGGTATTTTTTGCTGTTTTTGGCTACGTTATTTATGTGGGTGTGTACAGCCTGTATATGAAGCGAAATTCGGTGTATGGCACCTTCGTTGGCAGTTTGTCGGGGGCCGTTCCGCCCGTAGTAGGTTATTGCGCCGCGAGCGGTCAGTTTGATATGGCTGCAGCTATTTTGCTGGGTATGTTCAGCATTTGGCAAATGCCCCATTCCTATGCCATCGCTATCTTTAGATATAACGACTATAAGGCGGCTGGCATTCCCGTATTGCCTGTTTCGCAAGGTATCGAGAAAGCAAAACGCCATATTGTTCTTCATATTGCGTTATTTGCTTTAGTGGTAATGCTGCTTCCACTCAGCGGTTATACGGGTATTGGCTTTTTAACAGTAGCTTTTGCAACTAGCCTTTGGTGGCTGTTGATGGCACTGCGCGGATACAGACCCGACATCAACGTAGAAGGCTGGGCAAAACGTGTTTTCGGTTTTTCCATTGTGAATATAACGCTGTTATCTATCGCTATGTCACTGGACTATCACACGTCAGTAACGAGTCTGTTTGCACTTTCGTTTTGAATAAGGCGTTTCTAGTCATCCGGTAATGTTTGCTTGAAAGCTTCCAATACAGTGTGAGTATTGCAATTCATTCACTTTGGGCAATCAAGACGTGTAGATTGGGAGCATAGTCTGGCATAGATAGGGAATCAGGCCTGACCGAGTGCTTTTTGCCCTCTGTACAAGCGAATAATGGTGAAGCTATTAACTGCCAGTAACGTAGCTTCAAGCAAGGTGCCGCCAATAGAGCCGACAATAATATTGTTGGTTAGCCAACATATTGCGCCGCACAAAAACGCTAAACGCATGCGGATCCCCGATAAACAAAACAAGGCATAAGTGCCTATACACGTGCCCAAAATAGGGAATAAATCGTACCAAACCTCGGCCAAATACAGCCCGGCTGCTAGCGATATCAATATAAACAGGTAGGCGACATTTCTGGAGCGAGTTTTAATTGAAATGCCTGTTCTTATCACTGAAAGCAAGGCACTTAAGCATGCGGTAACGGCACCAAGTAGCGCAAAATGCAGGGCGTGATTTAAATTCATCACCACCATCATTATTCGCAGGTGCTGATCATCACGCTGATAAAAGCACAAAATGCCAAGCGCAAAACTCAGCATTCCTATCGCTTGGGCCAAGTCGAATTCTGGTAACAAAAGGGAAGGCTCGTCAATGATTGATAAAGGTTAACGATACGCAGTTTTTAAACAGCAGAGTAGCCTTTACATCGCTTTTTTAACCCAACACATCACATTGACTAATGGCAGGTGGGTTGTTCACTAGGGTATACTTAGCGTGCACGATATTATTCTTAAACCCCCGAGACAAATTAGGTCCTTTCCATGGCAACGGCATCCGCACTTCACATTTTGGTTAAAACAGAGAAAGAAGCGCTTTCTATTTTAGAGCAGCTTAAAAAGGGTAAGGATTTTGCGACGTTAGCAAAGCGTCATTCTAAATGTCCGTCGGGCAAGCGTGGCGGCGATCTTGGTGAATTTCGCCGAGGCCAAATGGTAAAAGCCTTCGACGATGTGGTATTTAAAAAAGACGTGCTAAAAGTACACGGGCCGGTGAAGACCCGTTTCGGCTACCACCTTATTAAAACGCTTTATCGTAGTAATTAAAACCAGAGCCTTTTGCAATCAAAGCCGCTTAAAACCAAAGCCGTTATAGCCGAAGCAACCCCGGTCCATTCACCAAGCGTTTAAACTATGTCTTGGCTAATTACCTTGTTAATTGCCCGGCTCCCACTTTTCACCGCATACTGAATTTTTGGTAAATATGGCGTACGGGCTGTTGGTGTCGTGCAGTGAGCTGCGTAGCGCTGCGCCGTGATTTACCGTAATAAAAGGTGTGTCAGAGGCCTTGCCTTGTTCATCAAGCATAAAGTAGTCGCTGGAGTAGCTTGTTAGCATCATGCGATTGTCGTAACCCATATCGCTTAAGCGAACCCGGGTTATGGCTTTAAATTTAGCGCCGGGGTTAGAGAGGCCTACGATTTTCTTAAAAAAGTAGCCTTTATCAGACTGCAGCTGGGAAAAACCATTTAACGTGTTTATTAAGGTTTTTAAATCTATTGCTTCGCGCTGCAGCATGAAGTCGTGCTGGATGGCATTGCCATCTTTTCTAAGGCTGTCTTTCGAAGGTACTTTGCCAGCAGTATAGGCCTGCTCTGCTTCCAATGAAGAAAGGTGCGCTTGCCCTTCCTCTGTATAGTGAACCAGTGCGCTTGTATTCATGTTTACGTAGTAGTCGCTGATCCCCGCAGGTACCACTTCAAATAGCATAACATCTGGGGTTACGGCGCCTCGCTCTTCGGGCGTTTGAGGGCCTTTAGCGACGCACTTGTCAGAGATGAAATAATAATATTGGCCAGCTTCAATGGCGAAAGCTGAATTAGATAGCACCGCGCAGGTGGTCAGAAGTAGTAGCCTGGAAGTGAGCTGCTTAATTGCCGTTAAAGCACTGCCTATTTGCATATCAAAGAAGCCTTATTGTTTGATGTATTTATATACAATACCAACGCATGCGAACTGGTATAAGGCGTCATTGTAAGGGGTAGTGGGTAAAAGCGCGAGTTAAGCTTTAGAACGCGCTTTCGATTTAGTTTGTAGCCCAATAAAGCTAAATAAGAACCTATGAGCCAAGCACACCGTTAACGGGGGCGAAGGACAATAGTGTCGCTAGAGTAGTCTGTAGATATCTGTAAATTGTCGGCAAGGGCGGCAATAAGCGCATCTACGTCGTTGGTATTGAATAGCCCTGCTACTTGCATATTGGCAAGCGCTGCATCACCTAAAACTACCGTTTTATCCGTATATCGGCTTACTTCTTCAATCACGTCAATTAATGGCTCGCCGCGAAATACAATCTTGCCTTCCCGCCAGCTTAAATCATTCGCGATATCTTCATCTGACACAGTCTCGATGGTGCTGTTGGGTAAAGATAAAAGCGACTTTTCACCTTGAACTAACGTCAGTGGCTGAGCCTGCGGTTTAATAATTGGATCAATAATGCTTTCGCCATTCGCTTTGTTAAGTGTATAGCTGGCGACTTCTACCACGCCTTCGGTAACTACCAGTTCAAGGTCGCCGCGATGATATTGCACATTAAATGCAGTACCAACCGCCTGTATAGCTTTACCGGCTGCAAGTACATTGAGCGGGCGGGATTTGTCTTTTGCCACTTCGATATGAAGCTCACCTTTGACAAGCTGAATAACCCGTGAGGTTTCAGTAAAGGCAATGTTCACTTGAGAGTTGGTATTAAGCCATAGTGTACTGCCGTCTTCTAAGCTAATACTTTTGTGTTCGCCCGCTTTGGTCGTGGCTTGTAGCGAGTAGTTTGCTACTTGTAAAGCAGGTTCAGTTTGATTAGAAGACGAGAATAAATTTAGACCCTGATAACTTAACAATCCAACCATTAGGAACGAAGCTGCAATGGCCAGCGGGCGCTTCCAAGCCACAGTACTGTTTGTTTTGTGTTTGGCGTTAGGCTCAGGTGTATGAGGTACGATATCAGCCAATTCGCTAAGCACAGACATTTTGTCCCATAACGCTACCATCTCTAGGAAAGTGTCTCGATGCAATGGCGTTGCAAGCCATTTTTTTAGCGCTTGCATTTCCTCGTCATCAAGTCCCTCGTCTAGCTTCACAAGCCATTCGCTGGCGGTATCAAGCACACGCTCATCGCTATTAAATTGAACAACGTTGCTTTGGGTGTCTGATTTGTCGGTTTTAGTTTCGTTTTTAGAACTATTCATGGGCGTCTCTCTTTACATCCGCCGAGCTGTGTTGCCCACCATTTTGATAAGCGTTCGGCCGTGTATACGACGTTGTTTGTCGTCGCATAAATAAGGTGCATCTTTTTATCCCTTCAGCAATATGCTTTTCCACGGTTTTTTCGCTTATCTCTAATTCCTGGGCAATCTCTTTAAGAGAGTAGCCATACACTTTCTTCAACACAAATGCGCGCCTGCATTGTTTGGGTAGGGCGCGCACTGCATCACAAAACAACTTAAACTCTTGCTGGGTAGCGTTGTTGTGAAATGTTTCATCTTCAACACCGCTAATTGCACTTTCCAGCGCTGCCGCAACCTCTACGCTGTCGTCTACCATGCGCGTATCAGCACGCTTTAAATGATCGTAGGCCAAGTTTTTTGCGGTCTTAAACAAAAACGACTTAGGCTCTTTAATATGCTCAGTAGATTTAGCCTGACACAAGCGGACGTACGTATCTTGTAGTATGTCGTCGACTTCTTTAGGCGGCACAAGGCGCGATAGCATTTTGGCCATCGAGCCGCGCGCCGACATATAGGCATTATGTATGGCTGTTTCTATGGGCATATTGTAATTTTTTATCGTTGTTAATTACTAAGACGACAGCCACGCTATTTTCCCCCAGTATTTTCAACATTATCGCTCAAAAATTAAATTTGTTAATGGGTTGTATATAATGCGGCGCTAGTTTAAAACAACACCAACAATATAGAGGAGGGTGACGCGTAGGCATTGCCCCTTCATAAATTAATAATAACAATAGCGTAAATACAATTATGCCTGTGGCAAATAACCCATTCGACACACAACCCAAGCTGCCTTTTAAGCCTAAAGCTTTAACGGTTGCGCTGTGTATGGTGTCGTTCGGAGCAAGTCACACCGCTATTGCTCAATCGGTGCTTCCTCACCAACAAGCCGAAGTAATTGCTCAAAATAAGTCACCGCTTCCAGCGATAAATTTCGCTATTCCTGCACAAAGCGCAGATGAGGCGATCATCGCGTTTGCAAACCAGGCCGAGCTGACCGTAGTCTTTCCCTTCAATAAAGTCAGACATGTCTTTGCCAACGAAGTAAGTGGTAACTATACGCCGCAGGAGGCAATTAAAAAGCTTTTAGCTGGTACGGGTCTGAGTGCTCACATTGTTGATAACACACGCATAAAAATAGTGCCTGCTAGCGATGGCGATGAAAACAATCACTTGCTAGGTCGCTTGTTTAACGCCATTACCGCGCAAGACGATAGCTTGGTGACCGTACCGGATGAGCAAGGTAGTTACGACATTGAATACATTGAAGTAAGGGGCTTGCGAGCGCGTGTTGCTCAATCAGTGGGGATTAAACGCAACGCGAACGTCATCATTGATACTATCCAGTCGGTGGATATGGGTAAGTTCCCCGATCAGAACCTCGCAGAAGCGCTGCAGCGTGTGTCTGGCGTATCTATCGACCGCGCAGAAGGGGAAGGGCAACTTGTTACGGTGAGGGGCTTTGGGCCGGAATTTAATCGGGTTTTATTAAACGGCAGGCCTATGGCAACCGATAAGCTCGGGCGCGAATTCAGTTTTGATACACTGGCTTCTGAGATTGTCAGCAGTGTAACCGTACACAAACAAAGTCAGGCGACCATGCAGTCGGGTGGCATTGGCGCTACGATCGATGTTCAAACTGCTAAACCTTTATCCTTCAAGGGAATGCGGGCGGCTGGCAGCGTCAAAATGCAGTACGATACCAACTCGCAACAATACGCGCCTTCAACGTCTGCCATGTTCAGCAACACCTACTTAAATAACTCGTTTGGTATTCTAGCCTCTTTTACTCAGCACAAGCGCCAAGCGCGGTTAGAAGAAGCGCAAATCGATGGATGGTTGGTGAATACTAACGTACCTGAAAGTGAGCTTTCTGAAGACGTTCCTACGTTATACGTTCCCAGAAATTACGATCAAAGAGTGCGTTTTGACGATAGGACCCGTACGGGGTCTGCACTCGTTTTACAGTATAGACCTAACAACAAGCTAGAGCTTACTGCCGACTATTTGGGGTCGACATTCGATGTGGAGACCTCGGCAACCTCAATGGGGCATTGGTTTACATCAAGTAATCTTGAAGATGTTACGGTTGATAAAAACGGCACGGCGGTGGCTTTTTCACAAAACAGTGGGCACGCCACCGACTTTCACGCGCGCACATTTAACCGTTCATCGACCTTGAAAAGCTTCGGTTTTGCAGCAAACTATATCGCGAGCGATAGCGTAATTGTTGATGCTGATCTGTCTTATTCAATGGCTAATGTCGATGACAATAACGGAGAGGGCAATTCACTCTCTCTTATCGGCTATTTAAATCGCTCTTCATTTGACCATACTCAATCAAACATATTGCCGGCTATATCGGGCTTTGAACAAGCCAACCCTCGTCAAGTTAACGCTTTGGGTGAGCCTGTGGGGGTATCCCATTACTTAGACCCAGCTAACGGCCGTTCTCATGTGATGCTGCGCAGAGGATGGAGTGTTGACGACGATATAGGGCAAGGAAAAATCAATGTAAGCGTGCTTGGCGACGATAACTGGTTTAGCAAAATTGACGTTGGCGGAGCATTGACTCAGCGAGAAAAAGCCAACGAAAGAAGAGACAACGAAGCTGACGCAAGACACTGCAGTTTTTGTGGCTATTTTGATGCACCTGATATTCCCGATAGCTTTCAAACCATATTTGACGCAGGCGACGATTTTCTTGGGTCGATTAGTGGGCATGAGAACATACCTCACCAGTGGCTGCGTCACGACGGCGATACATTATTTCGTTACTTGGAGAACGCTGGTGATGTCAGTTTAGCCGCTGAAACTCGGGGGAGTTCGTTCGCGGTTAAGGAAACGGTGTATGCGGGGTATGTTCAAGCCGCTATTGAAAAGGATTTTGCGCCTTGGTTTATTGATGTGCATGCAGGGCTACGGGCTGAGTATACTGACGTAAAAGTAAGTGGTGTCGACGAACAGTTGTCGGCGTTAGTCATTTTAGACCAAACCGAACTGGGGCAAGAATTTGGCGCCTCGGTAAGCATTGATGAATCGTCAAACTACACCAATGTTTTACCTAGCGTAAGTTTTAAAGCCAGCTGGTTAGATAGCTGGGTATTTCGCGCGGCTTACAATCATAGTATTACCCGTCCAACCTTAGAGCAGATGGCGCCGGGTGTAACCTATACCACCACGCGACAAGGTGGCGATTTGCGGGCGCGTATCGGAAACGCACAGCTATTGCCCTTTGAGGCAAAAAATATTGATGTGGCTGTGGAGCATTACTACCAGGAAAATAGCTATATATCGGCAGGTTACTTTAGAAAAACGGTAGACAATTTCATTGTTAATGAAAGCAGTACGCAAACCTTTAATAACGTGACCGACCCTAGTACCGGCACAAATCCAAACGCGACTGACGATGCCGATGCGTTAGCGCAGTTTTCCGTAATATCTCCAAGCAATGGCGAGTCAGCAACGGTCGAAGGGGTCGAGATAGCAGTGCAGCATTTGTTTGGCGATTCAGGGTGGGGAATTCAGGCCAATGCGAGCTTTGTAGACAGTAACGCTGAATTAGACACTGCCAATATTCGCTCAACCTTTGCGCTTACGGGGTTGTCGGGTGCCAAAAACATGGTGCTGTTTTATGAAAAAAATGCGCTGCAATGGCGGGTGGCTTGGAACCAGCGAGAAGGCTTTTTGCAGTCCCTAAACCAAACCCAAAGCACCGAGCCTACCTTTGTTAGCCCTTACCAGCAGTGGGATATGAGCCTTTCATATCAGTTCAGCCCTAGGGTTTCTATATTTTTTGAAGGTATCAACATTACCAACGAAACCGTGCATAAGCGCGGCAGATTCAGTAATCATCTCTTGCTTGTGCAAGATGCAGGAGCGCGCTACGCCTTGGGTGTGAACATCACGTATTAGTATGCGGTAGCACGCAACCTACAAGCGCTTAGTTTCATGCCCCTTGCGTGTTCTTCTCAATTGTTTCAATTTCTTTCCATAGCTTTTCTGATTGAGCGGTAAGCAATGAATAAGTCTTTATGTCACCGTTTCTTTGCGCGTGCATGGCTTTTTCAAGAAGGGTGTCATACTGCTTTCGCATCTTTTTGGTTGGATTGCTTTTAAAAAGTCCAAACATAGTGAAAGTCCTGAATAAAGAGATAGCAAGAAAACGTTTAAACAGGAACTTTCGATCACCCATTTTCGTGAACAAACTTTCATAAAGATTCATGGGAGAATACTTGAGTGAATAGCAGGCCACTTGGCTAAGTTGAGCTAAGTATGGCCTGCACTTTGGTTACATTAGAACTGGTAAGTGACGTAGGCACTAATACTTCTACCTGGCTCTGAGTAGCGCTGGTATCCATTACCGCTCACACCACCAAAGAAACCACCAGTACCGTCTCTTACGCTATTAAGCACTTCCCAGCGGTAATATTCTTTGTCTGTAAGGTTGTAAATTGCCGTGGTGAAACGCAGGTTTTCAGTAATGTCGTAGTAGGCGAGCAGGTCGAAAACAGCATAGCCTGCAGGCGTATGCGATGGACCTGCGCCGTTGTTCAACGAGGTGTAGCTAAGTTGAGTACTTTCTTCTACCCCTTTACTCAAAATTGCGACAAGTTCTGCGCCCCAATCACCTTCATCAGATACGTAGCCTAATCCAACTGTTGCGGTATCTGGCGATACGGTTTCTAAGTCGTCACCTGCATTGTTGAAAGCAGACGCGGTGTCGTAGGTACCGTCCAACGCTGTATATGCAAAACGACCTGATACATTATCGGTAAAATGATAATTGGCGGTAACTTCAAAACCGTCAACAGTCAGTTCACCCGTATTTTGTGGCTGCGTGAATACATCATCAGTGTTCACTACAGTTTCACAACCGAAACGACCGCACTGCACGGTAGTTACTTCAGTGCCATAAGGCGTTGAATAAGTCTCGTCTTGGATCATGTTGGTGTACTCAGTTCTAAACACCGACACGCTGACATTCCCGTTCTCGAAATCACCAATATAAGTGAGTTCATAGTTAGTCGACTCTTGAGCATCAAGTTCACTGTTGGCGATACGATCAAGATCGATAAAGGTGTCACCAGTTATAATATCGGTAACTTCATCCCCTGAGTTCGTGCCAAAATATAAGCTTTGTAGCGTAGGCGCTTGGTAGCCCTGAGCAACACGGACATTTATAGAATGACCTTTTACGAATTCGTAGGTTGCACCAATCTCACCAACCACCGCACTAAACTCGCTGTCTGAGATGCTTAACCCTGTGGGGTCTGAAAATGTGCTATCTACAGTAGGCGTGTATTCGGTTGAATCGTAGCGAAGTCCAAGGTTTACACTTAATTGCTCGCTAAGTTCAACCGTGTCAGCTAGGTAGGCTGTAATCAATGTTTTTTCGGTTTCCGGAACAAAGCTTTGGTCGCGAATAGGGTAGCCGTCTAATATAGGCGAGTCCGCGGTTTGTCCAGCGAACCTGCGGTCGAACATCACCGCTTCTGCGTCCACCTGTTGATAACTAAAGCCATAAATAATCTCATGGTTAAATTCTCCGGTGATTGATTTGGCTAAATCAACATTGAAACTTAATGAGTCCTGGCTGAAGTTGCGGTCTTCGGTACGCAATATAGCGTCGCCATCAGCACTGCCGAAAAGAAAGCTGGTTACACCCGACGAAAATAGCTCTTGATAGTTCAGTGTCACGTCTATGCTATCGGCAAACGCTAGGCCCAGGTTTTCGTTGTTAAAGAAAAGCCCAATTCGCTCGCGGTTATTTTCATCCGCTGAGGTGAAGTCAAAATAAGAGTCACTTTGGCGAGAAAGGGGTACGCCGTTCGTTTCTCTGTCTGTCTTTTCGTAAACAACGCCTAGTTGCTGGTGCTCGGAAAAGTTATAAGCAAGTTTAAGTAAAACTGCATCGACTCGATTATCCATCGGGTCAGCCTGACCACGTGCTGAGCCAGAGATATTTTCACCATGGCTGTGGGCTTCTGTTTCACTGCTATCGCGCATAGTGTATTGCAATAGCGAGTCGAAGTTACCCGTTCTATTAGCGACGGTGCCGTGTACTAGCCATTCGTCAGAGCGTGCATCAAAACCGGTTTTCAATTTAACGCCTGTGGCATCACCTGTGGCAGGTAAAAAGTCGCTCGCTTCATTGGTCACGTAGGTAACTGAGCCAGCAAGGGAGCCTGGTCCTTGCGCGACAGCGCTTGGGCCTTTAGTGATATTGACGGCTTTTACGTGTTCCAATTCAATTTCACCACGGCTTGAGCCGTACATACCATAAGCGGCGAATGAGCTTGGGTTTAGCGTTTCGCCCTGACCTACGCCATCTACAGTTACTGCTACAGCGTCCCCTTCTAAGCCGCGAATGTTGAAGCCATCGTTACCGAAACGGTTACCCGTATCATTAGTTTGTACTCCTGGAAGATAACGAGCAGTATCTTCAATATTCGTGATTGAGCGCTTTGACAGGGTTTGTGCATCCAGCACGGTTTCGACAGTCGTTGTAAGTGTTTCTTCACTTTTGGCTTTTGTTACTGCCAATTCAGACTGCTGAGCTAAGGCAGGGAGTGTTAGCGCACAGCCAAGCGAAATAGCTACCGTTGAGCGTTTAAATTTCATTGTTCTTTTCCAAATTTTAATAAAAGTGCAAATGATTGGTATTTCGTATCAACGCTTAGCCTCCAGTTTGCGTCGGTTGATATCATTTTTATTTTTTCTAAATCGCGCCTGTCAGAACGATTTTTTGACACATCGTGCGTCAAAAATCGAACGTAATACTATTGATAACAATTATCATTTGCAATAGTATGATTCCACTTTTACACAACTAGCAAACAAAAAAACCATGAAAAAACACACGCTCATCAATTTACCCTTGCTTATTGCAAGCTGCTTCAGTGGCGCTGCTTTAGCTCACGTAGCCTATTTGAAACCTCTTCAGTTTGAACCAGTTAGAGGCGGTAAAGTAACGCTGGATGCATCTTTCGCAGAACAGTTTTTTGTACCTGAAGCGGCGATTACGAATGCATCGTTTGAAGTAATTACCCCTGACGGAAAGTTAGTGAGCGTGGAAAAGGTTGTGGATCTTTCTACCCGCAATGTACTTGAGCACACTTTAGAGGAAGAAGGGACTTACCAGTTTTCAACGGGTAAACGCATGGGGGCAATTTTTCGCGTGTATGAAAAGGACGGTGAGCGTGGCTCTATGCGAGGTAATGACAAGCCTCTTCCCGAAGGTGCGGTGTTAAAAGAGCACTTTCAGTCGGTAACGTTTGCTACGACATATGTTACGAAGAAAGGGCCAACTGAACAGGCGCTAGCGCCAAGAAACGAAGGTTTAGAGATTGTTGCAATTAATCACCCTAACAGTTTGTTCGCTAACGAGAGCTTTAATTTCAAAGTTCTGTTCAATGGTAAGCCTGTAACCGATCACGAAGTATCGGTTTACCAAGGAAAAGATCAGTTCGCCGAAGAATCTGATGTAGAAAAGTTAACGACAAATGCAAAAGGGCAAGCGTCGTTTACTCCCTCAGCTCAAGATGTCTATTTGATGCAAGTAAGGCTGCGTACCGATGCGCCTGAAGGTGCAGAAGTGCCTACCTACAGTTATACCACCACACTTTCGTTCGAAGCCTATTAATTAACAAGGGTACAAGGAGATAATTATGTTGAAAACAGTAAGTTTAGCCGTTGTATCTGCGCTTTGTATTAGCGCTTCGGCGGTAGCTGCTCCGCATAGCGCCAGCGGTATTATATTGACCTATGACTTAAATAAGGACGAGTCACTTCCGTTAGAAGAGTTTGTTGATGCAAGACGCGCTCGCTTCAATGCTTCTGATTCCAATAAAGACGGTGTGCTTGATGAAAGCGAATACGTTTATGAGTGGGAAGGCAAAGTAGAGAAACGGTTAGCTGAAGACAGAAAAGCATCGGTAAAACAAACTCACATACGTTTCCATGCTGTCGATAGTAACGATGACGAGTTCATTACTATTGATGAAGTCAATGCGGTGGGTGAGCGAAGTTTCTCGCGTATGGACAGTGATAATGATGGTGTTGTTGCACTTGGCGACCCTGAGCCTGCACCCCGTCGCTCGGCGTCACAGGAAAAAGATGACAAACCTGAGCTAGTACAGCGCCCTATGTTGCGCATGCCGACCAGTCACAATATTGAAGGCTTTGTCACCTTGTACGACCAAAACGGTGACGAAAAGGTAACAAAGGAGGAGTTTCACGCCGTTCGCAAAGCGCAGTTCCAGCGCACAGACGAAAACAGTGACGACAAACTCACAGAGCAAGAATATGTACTTGAGTTTGAAGACAGACTGGATGCACAGATTGAGAAAACCCATGAAGGACAAATTAAGCAAACTTACGTTCGTTTTGAAGTTCTAGATACAGACGAGAACGGCAAAATGACATTTTCAGAGTACATGGTGTCTGGGTTTAATGCTTTTCATCGCTACGACACTAATGGTGATGGCTACTTAACGTTAGCTGATCCAGCGCCTGCGCCACGTCAGCAGGAGCAAAGTGACACTACCACTGCACAAGTCAGCGAATAATGGTTGGGCGTTTCCTTTTATATCTGGCGGTGTTTACCGCCAGCTATACCGTTAAGGCCGAGTTGTATGTGTTTCCCGCACCATCACCAGAAGCAACCACCCACACGCTTAACACAGAAATAACCCTGTACGAAGAGCAGACTCTTAGCGCCATTGAGCAAAAGAATATTGATCTACTGATTAAAGACACCTATCAAACGTTAGACAAATCAAACACAACGAGTGCGCTTAGCGAAATTAACCGACGTTTCGAAGGTACACTTCCGGCGTGGCTGTACAGTGCCATTAAGCGGTGCGAGGATTGGTTTAACCGCACTGAAGGTAACATAAGCTGCCGCAACGGTGCGCTTTATGACTATTGGGCCGAATATGTTCAAGGTAAGCATGACCTTTCACGTCGCGAAGTGAGACGTCTTGCTCGTGTGGCGCGCATTGCTGAGGTCAATTTTAACGACGATAACAGCGTGGCGTTTGCGTCACCTATCCAGTGGGATTTGTCTGAGTTCGCAGCGTCCCTTGCCGTAGAACGCATTGCTAACTACCTGACATCACTTAATATTCGCTCTTACCACATTAGCGCGCAAGGGCTAGAAACCCACGCCTCGAACCAAGGTTTTAGTTGGCAGGGAACTGTGGCTCAAGAAGCTGTAACCCAAACTGGCCGCACAACAGACGCTGTTTGTAATCAAAGTACCATCGCATACATCAGACCGTGGCAGCGCCCAGTACTTTCCACTTCGAAGCTGGTGTCTTTAGAAAAAGGCGTGTTAAGCCACAGTGACGGTTGGCCTAGCGCCAAGTTTCAAGCCATATCAGTGGCGGATAACGCATTTGAAGCGATGTTGTTAGCACACTTTTCGGCAACCAAAACAGCGCAGCAAGCCATGGAGTTAGTTAACGCGAACCCATCACTAGCGCTGAAGTTAATTGATGAAAATGGCAGGGTATTTACCAGCAACACCTATACTGCTCGCACGTCGGGTGACAGCTCGGGTGAAAACAAGGCTGAAAAAAATGGCCACGCCATTTCACTGGATATCACCTTACCGCTATTCGACATTGCAGACTATCGCGGCCCTTACGTAAGCGTGTGGGTAAGCGATGAAAAGAACCGGCTAGTAAAAAGTTTAGCGCTTCGCGGCACCAGCGAAAGATGGCTAGCTGAGCTTCGCACATGGTGGCGAAGAGTGGGCCGAAAAAATGAAGGCTTAGTCGATGGGTTTGCCGGGGCTACTAAGAAAAACGCGCCGTTACACATTGAGTGGGATGGTTTGGATGATTTTGGAAAAAGCGCTAACTCAGCCTCGTTAATACTTCACGTAGAAGTAGCTAGAGAGCATGGTGGTCGAAGCTACGAAAAAATTCCATTTACCTTTGATAGCCTGAGTTCACCAATAACCGTAACGGGCACGGATGAAATCGCGTCTATTACACTTTCACTAATGAACTAGGCGTCGATCTTAAAATTGCAGTAACGTAACGAGCACTACCAAAGGCAGCTATCGCAAATCGCTATCTTATAGTTACATAGCCACATCGTTAGGGGTGAGAGTTTTTACTCTTTAAAGATGATACTGGCGTTTGCGGTTAGCCTGCCTTCTTTCACATCAACAGAATCCGAAATATCGTTAGGTAAACAGCCGCTGTGCAGCAAGTTGGCTGGATATAACACGGCGCGATTAAACATAGGCTCAATGCGGGCGATTTGGGTGTACATGGCGGTATCACCGTTTATGTACGCTTTAGGTGGTAACCCTACGCTGGTGGCCTGACGTTTTAAGGTTTTAAAATAGCCTTCGTACTGCGCTGCGTTAACCCGCTCTAACCCCGTTTCAATATGTCGATAGAAAGCAGTACCACCCAAAGGAGCGCTAAACAGATAGTGCACCAATGCCCATTCATTATCCTTTTGCGTATCGATGTGCGGAATACATTGAATGGGCGATAAGCTTTTCGGCGCTTGGTTGGCTATGGAAAGTTGCACTAGGGGTAGATGAAGCGGTTTTTCCACGCCAAAATTTTGTAGCCCATTATGCGTAGCAAGTTGGCTAAAAAGTTGGGGAAGCGAGGTATGTAGGTGTTCCACATACTCCTGGGGCGGGTGACTCCTCACCCCCGGATAAAAGTCGCCATCTCGTTTCGTAAACGGGTGGTGTTGCGCAATTGTTTCTACCAAACTCAGCGGGTTTGGTATGAAATTATCGATTATGATAATCGGTGTGGATTGCTCACCAACCTTAATTAATTCGTAGTTTGAAACCATGCGTCTGCGTTTTTATTCGCCTTGTTCTTTTTGTCGATAAGGGCATAGATTTGTGCGTTTGACGCTATGAGCGTGTAAATGCTTTGCAGCATGTGTTGTGCATGCAAATCACCAATTGCGTCAGCGCTAAGCGCCGCTAGCTTATCTTCGTCAATGGTATATAACCCTGTTATAGACGTTTTGCTTTCGTTTTCAAAGGTAATATCTAGAGTGAATGGCGTAATAAGGTTGTGCTCTTGCAGCGCGGCAATAAAACGCTGATTTTGCGTTTCACCGTCAAGAAGCTGAGCAAGGATCTGCTGCTTCTCCAACAGGTAGTTGCTAGGCTCTCCTGTGTTATCAAAGAGCGGCGTTCCTTTTTCTTCGCTTACTGAGGCATTATCCATATCAATGCACAGCACCCGGTTACTGCTGTCAGCGCTTTGCGCTTCCGTTCCTACATAAAAAGGCAAGCGTTCAAACTGTGCCGGAATATAAACCGCATCCCATTCACCTTGCTGCCAAAATAGGTTTTCCTTTTCTTCAAAACCTAACAAGGCAGATAAGCCAAATTGTCCCGAGTCGTCAAACTTGGTGATCACCACGGGATAATGCACCACTAGCTTGTTTAGCTCAGAGACCACCACAGGAACAAGGTGCTGATTGGCACTGAGTGACAATGCATCGTCGGTTACTTTCAAATCTGCATGCTGTTTATTATTAATGGCAACCATATGAGTCATACGTAGGTCCTGCTTATTGATTTGCTGTTAAACGGCCTGCAGGCCGAATTGGTGAATTTTATTAATAAGTTCGCGATGTTTAGGCAGTTTCTCCACCGCCATGGCGCGTGCTTTCCTGTTCTGCATCAATTGCTGCTTGGCAAAGTCGGCGTTCACCCATTGCTGATGTGTAGCTAAATCTGAGGTAAACCCCATTCCGTACAGCACATATTGATAGCTTGCCGCGGGGAATACTTCATTATTGCTGGTGAAGTCTTTGTCACTAGGCGGGTGGTATTGCCACAGTGCGAGTAATTCTTTTAATGAGTCTGGAATACTATGACTATCGCGATTGTCCCGCCAAAATGCGCTGTCTTCTCGCTTACTTAGCATGTAATGAAGCTTTAAAAAGTCGATAATTCGCTGCCAACGGTAGGAAAAGGTTTCATTGAAGCGCTTCGCCACAATATCCATCACGGCTCGGTTTGCGGGTAACTGTTCAGCAATCATTGAGGCAGACAGCTCAACCAGTACAAGTGCTGAGGCTTCTAAAGGCTCTAGAAAGCCCGCCGCTAGCCCAACAGCCACGCAGTTATTTTGCCAAAAGTGCAGCCTGTGTCCGCTTTGAATAGTAATGTCTTTTACGTTTATCCCATCTATGCCGTTTAACGTGCTGGTTTGGCGTACGTATGAGTCTAAGCGAGCATAGGCTTCATCTTTACTTTGATGCCTACTGGAATAGACGTGGCCTACACCTCGGCGTGACTGCAAACCGATGTCCCAAATCCAACCGGCGTCTTGTGCGGTGGAGATAGTGTGGGAGGCAATAGGACTTTGCGGAGTGTCATAAGGTACGTGTACTGCTAATGCTCGGTCGATAAAAAGTACATCGTCACAGGGAATAAACGGCACTTTGTAATGCTCACCAAGCAGCATAGATTTGAAGCCGGTACAGTCAACAAAAAGGTCGCCCTCTACAATTACTCCTTGCTCGGTGTGAAGGGCTTTAATATCGCCGTTATCGCTGCTTTCGACGCGGTTAACGTCGGCTAACACATGGTGTACGCCTAGTTTTTCAGTACAGTGTTTGGTTAAAAAGGCGGTAAATTTCCCTGCATCTAGGTGATAAGCATAATTTGCGGTGCCTGCAAACTCTGCGTGACGTATGCTTTTAGGTGCACAGCCTGCTTCGCATATAGCTTCCTGAACACATACTGCATGGGAAAAAGATTCGTTTAATTCGGGTGCAACAGACTGCCAATAAGGGCCTAAATTTGTTTGCGAAAACCCTTGGGGCAGCATGAGAGGGTGGTAGTAAAAATCGTGCTCTTCACCTGTAGTCCATTTAGCGAACTTTGCCCCTTGCTTGAATGTGGCGTCACATTCCTTAATGAAGGTGGTTTCACTAATACCCAACGCAATCAACGTAGATCGCATGGTAGGCCAGGTGCCTTCTCCCACGCCAATAATAGGCACATTGGGGCTTTCTACTAAGGTTACTTTAATGTCTTTGCGGATAGCGCATTGATGTTGCGCTGCAATACGACCAGCCGTAAGCCACCCTGCGCTGCCGCCACCGACTACTACAATGTGCGTTATGGGAGTTGCTGTTGTCATACTGTGTTCCTGAATAAAAACTGTGGCTACCAAAGGGTAGCCACGAATGTGGGGCCAACAAACGCCGGCCCCAATTACGCGAAACTAAAAGTTTCCGCGCACACCGAAGGCCCAACGTCTGCCGCTGTCTTCAACCAACAGCAAGTGATTAGAGAAGCGACCGCGCTTATGTACGAACTCTTCTGTAAGGTTAATACCTTCAAAGAAGATTTCTACATTGTCTGTCACGCTGTAGCTACCGCTAATGTCAAGCTGTTGATAAGACTCAACAATGGTTGGGCCGTCACCCTGCCCTTGTGTTAACGACTGAACAAATGCGTCACGCCAGTTATAGGCAAGACGAATTTGATAGTCGTCAGTTTCATAAAATGCCACTAGGTTGTAAGAATCGCTTAACCCAGTTAGCGCAAATACTTGGTTAATATCGAATGGATCGAGTTCGGCATCACTATCAACAATGGTTCCATTGGCAAGTACACCAAAGCCGGTGTCAAACGTGTGCTGAAGCGCAATCTCGAAGCCGTCTACCGTCGCGTCTTCACCGTTATTTGGCAGTGTATTGGTAAACACAGCTACGTCGTCACCCGCATCTGGCGCGCTAGCGTTAGTGCCTGTAGAAGGGTCGGTTAGCAGGCTGCCGTCAGCAAGCTCGAAGATTTTGTCTTCTTGACTATTAACAATAAAGTTCGATACCAGCTTTCTGAAGTAACCAATCGATGCATAGCTTGCTTCGTCATAGTAATACTCTAGTGACAAGTCCAAGTTATCCGATTTGAATGGCTCTAACGCAGGGTTACCACTGGTAGACGTTAAGTCACCACCTTGGCGGGTGGTTGTAATTACCGTTACCGGCGACATGCTGTTAAGCGTAGGGCGAGTGATAGTTGAACTCGCCGCAAAGCGCGCAATTAAGTCGTCGGTAATTTCCAAACGTACGCTGAAGTTTGGCAATAGCACGTCGTAATCAGACTCAGTGGCAATACTTTGCGCATCACCAAAACCAGCCAGCATTTCGGTCTGATCCAGAATCGTTAAGCCCGTTATTGGCGCTTGCGTTCCGTTAACCGTCACATCCGTCATTTCATAACGCACACCTGCGGTTGCGCTTAAGAACATGTCTGCAACTTCGCCTTCAAAGTCGAATTCCATATAGGTAGAGATGATATCTTCTTCAACTTCAAAGCTGTTATTACGACGCACCGCATCAAAACTAATCGACTCACCGTTGACGCTTTGATAGTAAGACTCTAAAAACGCAAAGTTGGCTTCGCCATCATGGGCAAGCCAAGAGGTGGGCATGCGACCGCTACCACTCACATCAGAGAGGAAGTCGCTGCCCGCGTCAAAAACGTATTGGCTGCCCGCTGGGATCTCAGGTAAGTCGGGGTAACCACAGTAGGTACAGTGAATCCCTACACCTTCATTGTCCCAACGGGTAAGTGATTTGGTTTCGGTGCTGTACTGTGCGCCAAAGCGAATTTCAGTTAGGCCGCTGCCATCTGTTACGTATTCGCCGTCAAAGCGCAGCTGGCTCACTTCATCTTCTACCGCCCAGCCTCGACGCAGCATTACGTGAGCTCGGCTGTTAGCTTCATCAAGATGATTGTTCACACCATCAGGTGTCAGTGCCGGGTTGTATATAGGAAAGCCGTCAGGACCTGTAACAATCGCGCCATCTAGTTCTTGTTGTCCGCTATAAATATTGTCATTAGGCGAAGCAAACATGCTGGCAACAGGTAATATTTTGTCGTCTACTTGGAATCGTACGCGGTTGGCATAACCAATAAGTGAAAGCTGATCGCCGCCACCGTTATTGGCTTCGCGCTCGGCTTCTGAATGACTCAAATCAAACGATAAATTCAGATTATCAGAGTACTGGTAATCAAAGTTAAGACCTACCGCATAGGTGTCGGTTAAACGGTCGAACGTTTTGGCGTGCATATCTGTCGCCAAACCGACTTCTTGGTATAAGTCTACAATAGTACCGTTCGCATCAACCGTTGGGCTGCGGCGATTGCCATTTTCATCAAACAGGCTGCCGTCATCGCCCACACCCTGAATATTTGGTGCAGTAAACCAGTGGCCGTACGACGTTGCTTCAGACTCTACGTCAAAATCTGAATACAATGCGTCAGCGGTTACTACCAGTTTGTCGTTAGGTGCATATTGAAATACAAGATTAGCGTTTGTACGAGTACGCTCTTCAAAGGTCACTTTGTGATCGTAGTTTCGCGGTGAAAATACATTGCCTGTCCAAGCATCGCCTGACTGCGTAACAGGGTTTGGCACGCCAACGTTCTCTAGCCAACCGTCCATCTGAGCTTGGTTTAAGCGAGTCTCACGCTCTTGATGTGAAACGGCAAGCAATACACCGAAAGTGTCATCATTAAACGTGTTGCTAATAAGGCCAGAAAATTGCGGCGTTGTTTCTTCGCTATTTTCGTCATACACGCCTTTTACTGAGCCCGCCATTTTGAAACCGTTTAACGCAAACGGGCGTGCAGTATTAATGTTAATAGTAGAGCCTACACCACCAGACTGCATTGTGGCCGTTGACGTTTTATGCACGTCAAGGCTGCTTACTAACTCAGAAGCAATGGTGTCGAAACTGAACGCACGCGAATCGTTTTCAGACGCCATTTGACGACCGTTCACCAACACGGTGTTAAATTGTGGACCAAAACCACGCACCGTAATCAACTGACCTTCACCGCCTGAACGGTCGATAGATACGCCGGTAATACGCTGTAGTGATTCAGCTAAGTTGGTATCGGGGAAGTCGCCAATGTCTTCTGCGCTAATGGCGTCGACTACGCCAGCAGAGCTGCGTTTAACATCCATCGACTTTGCAACCGATGAACGAATACCACTTACCTCAATCACTTCTACGTCTTTATTGGGTTGCGCGTCTTGGGCAAATGCACTATTTGCAGAAATAGCTGACGCTAAAACTGCAGCCACTGAGCATGCAAGCTTGGTTTTCCTATACATGATGGTGTGTGTCCTAATCGTTAATTTTAATGTGCCTTGTGGTGTGCACCCCACAAGGCTTTCTCTCACAGCTTTTCGCTGTTAATTCATCAAGACGACACGGTTTGTAAAATCCCCCAAATTTATTTAACAATTTTTTAAATTAATTAAATCGTCATGCTCAAAAGACATTATTTTTCTCAACAACGGTAGCCGCTTTTCACCTTTACGTTTGTGCAAAAAATGCGCAACGATTAATGTATTCATGGAATAAATGCTTGGCCATCTAGCTCATTTATCTTCTGTATGTCATTTCTATATAAATATTAGTTATGACTCGTAAGTAAATGATACTAGTGATGTATGCCCATATAGCGTAGCTTTGCCGCAGTTTCGCTTGAAAAATAAGCGAAATGAGGGGTGCTATTCGAAGCAAAATAAATACAGAAATTGCCTGTGCTGTTTTTGATTTAGCTAGAGAATGCTAGGCATAAGTGAATAAAATGGCTTGGTACTGTTTAAAGGGTGTCATTCTCGGATAGCCGGAATGTGAGGAGAAGCGTGTGAAAATCATAATATTAAATGAGTCAAAAGCGCCAGATCCGCTAAATAATGTGGAGAAGCGATGTGCGGCTACACCAAGTAGTGCACAGCGTCTGGTGAAAAAAGGGGCGACCTTACTGCTTGAAGCAGGAGCAGGCGTACATTCAGGGTATTCAGATAAAGAATACGAAGATGTAGGTGTTGCTGTCATCGATGATGTGAATGATGCATTATCAACGGCAGATATGCTGGTAGCGGTGAATAAGCCCACCGATGCGCAGCTAGCGTTGATGAAAAAAGGGGCCATTGTGGTAGGCCATCTCGACCCTTTCTTTCAGCAACCGCTTATTGAATCTATTGCAGAAAAAGGGCTGACCGCTATTTCTGTAGAGATGATTCCTCGTTCTTCTCGTGCACAAAAAATGGACGCGCTGAGTTCGCAAGCAAGTCTTGCGGGTTATGTAATGGTGATGCAGGCGGCGAACAAATTGCCCTCTATATTACCTATGATGATGACACCGTCAGGAACTATAAAACCAGCGAAGGTATTTATTATTGGAGCAGGCGTAGCGGGTCTTCAAGCTATAGCAACCGCGAAACGCTTAGGTGCAAACGTGCTTGCTTATGACACCCGCCCTGTGGTGGCTGAGCAAGTCGAATCGCTAGGTGGCAAGTTCCTTAAGATCGACATTGGGGAAACAGGCCAAACGAAGGACGGTTACGCAAAAGAACTGACCGAAGAACAAAAAGCGAAGCAGCAGGAAGCGCAACGCGACGCGATTGCAGACTCTGACATTGTTATTACGACAGCGCAGTTATTTGGTCGCAAACCACCAGTGCTTATCTCAAAAGATACATTAGCACTTATGAAGCCGGGCAGTGTGGTAGTAGATATGGCCGCAACATCAGGTGGCAATGTTGAAGGCTCGGTTGCTGGCGAAACCGTTGAAGTTAACGGTGTTAAGGTAATCGGTAACGGAAACTGGAGCCAGTATGTGGCTAAAGCAGCCACCGACATGTACGCCAATAACATCTACAACCTTGTTGATGAATTCTTTGATGATGAAACCAAAACCTTTGGGCTGAATCTAGAAGATGACATTTTGGCCGGCTGTGTTATTACCCACGACGGTAACATTACCAACGACATGCTTATCAACGCATACAAAGGAGCCTAATCATGGAAATCATTTACTTACTTTTCATCGTGTTACTGGCTGCTTTTTTAGGTTTTGAGCTAATTCGAAAAGTGCCAGCAACCTTACATACACCCTTAATGTCAGGCTCTAACGCGATATCGGGTATTACGCTAGTGGGTGCATTGGTTGCCTCTGGCAGCGACAACAATTTGCTAACGACCATTCTTGGTACTGCAGCGGTAGCGCTGGCCAGCATCAACGTGGTGGGTGGCTATCTTGTTACCGATCGCATGCTTGGCATGTTCAAGAAAAAAGATAAATAAGGAGTACGCAAGTGAGTGATATCGTAACCGTAATAAACCTTGCGTACGTAGTAGCTGCGGCTCTATTTATACTTGGACTTAAATTACTCAGTCATCCAGATACGGCTAAAAAAGGTAACTTTATTTCTGCCATTGGTATGTTGGTTGCTGTCGTCGTTACCCTGCTTGACCAGCAGATTATTAGCTATCATTACATTCTGTTGGGCTTTGTAATTGGCGGTGCCTTTGGTGCGTGGAAGGCCAAGACCGTTGAAATGACAGCAATGCCTGAAATGGTGTCATTGTTTAATGGCTTTGGTGGAGCAGCGTCATTGCTTCTGGGGTGGGCAACATTAGCCGGAATGAGCCTAATTACCCTTAAAACTGAAAGCGCGTTTACTTTTATTACCCTGTTTTTCACTATTTTAGTTGGGGGCATTACGTTCTCGGGCTCGGTAGTGGCGTGGGGTAAGTTGTCAGGAAAAATGAGCTCTAAAGCCGTTATTTTTACAGGACTTCGTGAGCTGAGCATCTTGCACCTAATTGGCATGGTGGTGATTGGCTATTTCTTTACTACCGACCCAAGCAACCCACTTTGGATTTACTGTGCTATTGCGTTATCACTAAGCTTCGGCTTGTGGGCGACTATTTCAATTGGTGGCGCAGATATGCCGGTAGTAATCGCGCTATTAAATAGCTACTCAGGTGTAGCAGCGTCGGCGGCAGGTCTTGCTACAGGCAACACAATATTGATCGTTACCGGCTTATTAGTAGGCGCGTCAGGCTTAATTCTTACCAATATCATGTGTAAGGCAATGAACCGCTCGCTGATGAATGTGCTGTTATCTGGCTTTGCCAAACCAGTAGAAGCCGGCGAGAAAATTGAAGGTGAGATTAAAGTACTGTCAGCGCAAGATGCATTTTATGTATTAGAAGCAGCGCAAGCAGTACTGGTGGTGCCTGGTTATGGTATGGCGGTTGCGCAAGCGCAGCACGCGGTACGTGAACTTCAGTCGTTGCTAGAGGAAAATGGCTGTACGGTTGATTACGCCATTCACGCTGTAGCGGGGCGTATGCCGGGCCATATGAACGTGTTATTGGCAGAAGCTGACGTGCCTTATGACCAACTATACGAGATGGATGACGTTAACCCGCGTATGGAAAACTATGACGTGGTTATTGTTATCGGTGCAAACGATGTAGTTAACCCAGCAGCCAAAGAGATGAAAGGCAGCCCTATTTACGGCATGCCAGTTATCGAAGCACATCGTGCGAAAACGGTCTTTGTACTTAAGCGTTCTGCGAATGCCGGTTTTGCCGGTGTAGACAACCCGCTGTTTTTCAAAGACAACACGCGCATGGTTCTGGGTGACGCTAAAGACACTATTAACAGTATTATCCGTGAGTTCGGAGACGACTAATTCAAAGCACTTCGTTTGCTAGAATGTTCGAAGGGCCTGTGTGATAGCAGGCCTTTTTCTTTTAGGGTATTAAACTTAATTACAAAGTATTCAACTATAGTTGTAGTTGCCGCTTTTCAGCTCTACTATGTGAATGCTATAGAAGTTGAGTTAACTATTCATATAGTCGCATAGAGATGTACGAGTAAATGTCTACGACCCCTTTTCATATTGAGCCGTTTAGAAATTGTATTCTGGTCACGCTTCGCGGTAAGTGGGATATGTCCACGAACATTCAGTATCTCGCTAAACTTTCTGATTGCTTGAAAACCCGTAAAGGCAGGCCATTCCACTTATTTGTCGACATGCGTAGTTGGCAAATCCCCAAATCTGATACCTTCAATCAAATAAAAGCGCCTATAAAGCTAGACAGGCGAAGCCAACTCAGCGAAACGTGGTTGGAAGATAACGCAACTGATGCTGATCATATCGCTCAGAAGTTTTTTACAACGCCATCGGGTAAACTAGGATTTGAACTTGAACGTACTCAAAGCATCTCAGAGTTTATAACGCACTGTGAAGAAAAAGCAGATAAGATTGTGTTGGACTACGTTCGAACATGGATTGCATCTTAAAAATAATGTTCGATAAACAAAATTAGTCGCGACAATAGATATTTTATATCGCAACAACTATCGCGTTCAGTCTTGCGTTGACTATAATACGCTGCTTATTTTCGCACTTTCTATGCTAGGTATTGGCCTAGCCCACTTACAAATAGGTGAATAAATTGTCAGATTGGAGCATCGAAGAAGCGGAGCGCGTCTATGGCGTGTCTCAATGGGGTGGTGGCTATTTTCAAATAGGTGAAAACGGCAACGTCCATATTACCCCTGTTCCTGAAGATCCTAGCATTCAAATCGACTTTAATTCGGTAATTGAAGATATCCGCAAAGAAGGCGTGCAATTTCCTGTCGTCGTTCGTTTCCACGATATTTTGCGTTCGCAAGTTGCTGGTTTGAACAAAGCATTTAGAAGCTCCATCCAAGAAGCCGAATACCAAGGCCAATACCAAGGCGTGTATCCGGTAAAAGTTAACCAAATGCGCGAAGTGGTTGAGGAAATTGTCGATGCGGGCAAGCCTTTTAACTACGGTTTAGAAGCAGGCTCAAAAGCCGAACTTCTTACTGTGCTTGCCATGAATACCAACGAAGAGTCGCTGACTATTCTAAATGGTTATAAAGACGATGAAGTTATGCGTCTAGCACTGCTAGGCAGAAAGCTGGGTCGCCGCGTTGTGGTAGTGGTTGAAAAATACACCGAGCTTCTTCTTCTTGTAAAAATAGCTAAAGAGCTGGATATCGATCCTATTATTGGTGTGCGCTCAAAAATGACCGTGAAAGGTCGCGGCAAGTGGGAAAGCTCTGGTGGCGAACGTGCGAAATTCGGTTTAACCATTACTGAAATCATTAATGCAGCCCGCTACCTTGAAGAGCAAGGTATGGCGCATTGCTTGAAGCTACTTCATTTCCATATTGGTAGCCAGTTAACTGACATTCGAGCAGTTAAAGAAGCGGTAACCGAAGGTGCGCGTATTTATGCTGACCTTCATAAAATGGGCTTCGAGTTAGATTACGTTGATGTTGGTGGTGGTCTAGGTATCGACTATGACGGCAGTAATTCAACCAATGAGTCGTCGCGTAACTACAGCATGCAAGAGTACGTGGCTGACGTTGTCTATGGCATGAAAGAAATGTGCGACCTTGAAGGCGTACCGCACCCGCATTTAGTAAGTGAAAGTGGACGCGCAATTACAGCACACCACAGCTGTGTGATCACAGAAATTGTGGGCGAAATTAAGTCGAATGCATCACAAATGGATACGTCGGCGAAAGCGGGTGAGCACTTCTTTTTAAAGAACATGCGAGAACTTGCAGACACGTTTGATGAACAAACGAACATGCATGAAATTTACAACGATGCGTCGCAGTACAAAGAGCAAGCGCTTGATGCATTTAAATTACGCGTGTTGTCACTTGAAGAGCTGGGCAAAATAGAAACGCTTTACTGGCAAATTATGGGCCGCTTACAGCAGTGGTATCGCAACGAAGAATATGTACCAGAAGAGCTTCAAGAGCTAGATTACAGCTTGTCGTCTCAGTATCTGTGTAACTTCTCAGTGTTTCAGTCGGCGGCTGACACATGGGCAATCGACCAGCTTCTGCCGGTAGTACCGCTTATTCGTATGAACGAAGAGCCAACGGTGAATTGCTCGTTAGTGGATATTACCTGTGATAGCGACGGTAAAATTGACCAGTTCACTATTGGCCGTGAAATTACTGACGTATTGCCAATGCACCCGCTTAAAAAAGACGAGCCTTATTACATTGGATTGTTCTTAACGGGTGCGTATCAAGACGTGATGGGCGACATGCACAACTTGTTTGGTCGTTTAAACGAAGTACATATTTATAGCTATGACGACGATCCTGAAGACTTCTACATTGAAGAAGTGGTGAAAGGGTCATCGGTAGAAGATGTACTTAACGTTATGCAGTACAACCCACGTGCAATGGCATCAGATGTAAAACGCATGATAGACAAGCAAGTGTGGGACGGTAAGTTAAACCCTCGTGAAGGGGTTCGCTGGACCGATTTCTACGAAAACTGTTTGGCAGGTTATACATACTTAAAACAGTAGTGTGTAAGCACACAAACTGCTGAAAATACCGAAAAGCCGATGCTGATATTACTTATCTGCGTCGGCTTTTTCTAAATAGCGCTTCCATAGTTCAGCCGTTGTTGAATTAATCATGTTCGACTCTGCGTTCATCAGCATGACGTAACCCACTTTGCGTTCAGGTATGAACGCCACGTCAGCGCGATAGCCTTTCACCCATCCTCCGTGGTAGTTCATCTGTAGTCCATTTAAGTCGTAAATACGCCAACCCAAGCCATAGTGAGCATCACTTATCATGCCGCGCCAACCTCTTCGGTAAGTTTCGCGCTTTGTCTTCACTCGCTCTGTAGTGACATAGTCCACCATCTCTTTAGAGATCACCGTAGGAAACTCGCCTAGTAAAGCTTGCAGATAAATCGTCATATCTGAAATGCTTGCGTTAACGCCCGCTGCTGGCGAGAATCGGTAGTAGTTACTTTCTACTTGTCCTTCACGCCATTTATTTCTGGCAATAGCGATGTGAGGCTGTGCCCACGACTCCGATGCAAGCAGCCCGCCTTTTCCAACACTCGCGGTTTTCATGCCTAGTGGTGCAAAAAGATTAGCCTGAAGCTGTCGGGAGTAAGACGTATTGTTATTGCTGAAATAGTATTCCAGCGCGCCAAAGAGCGCATTTTGATAGGTATAGCACTCGCCCGGTGCACACAGTGGTTCAAGTTCCCCAAGAGATTTAAGTACGCGTTCTAGCGAGTAGTCTGCTTCGATAAGGTTGTCGTAGGCATTAGGCATAAAGCCACTCGATTGACCTACAATATGTTGCAGCTGCAGTGCGCCCATTCCTTTACCTTTAAAGGGAATGTCGGGCAGTAGGGTAGATATCGGGGTTTCCCAACTAAGCTGGTTTTTTTCTACGAGTTTAGCCGACAGTAACGCGGTAAAGGTTTTTGAAACTGAGGCCAGCCTAAATACGGTGTTCTCTGTTACCTTTTCCCCGCCGCGTTTGCGGGTGCTGCCATATACGTAAACTCTTGGCGCTTTGCCCTGCTCATAAAACACAAATGCATAACCGGGCACGTTGTATTTTGAGGCTTCTTTTTGAACGTAACTTGCATAGTCATCAAGCCAATCCGCAGAAGCGCTTTGTGTAACAGCCACTAGCATTGCCATTAGCCATATTTGAGACAGGCGCAGCTTGATGGTGCGCAAAGTGTTCAGCATACAGTCCGCTCGTTAAGCCTGTGGTTACTACTGTGTCCATCAGGCGTTCATTATTATTATCGCATTATTATGCGTTTAGCCGCTCCAATGATCAAATGTCGCTAATTATGCTCACTATGTCTTCAATGATTTGATTTATTTTAACTGTATGTGAACCGTCTTGAGAATATACAAAAATGGGCGATAGGCTCGACTAGAAAGGTTTATAACTATTGAGTTCCGATTTTGTCGCACGATTAGGGCAAATGCACGATACACTAGATAAAGGTAATACACGACGGGTGGGTAGCGCATACTAATGCCGGATGATCAATTTGTGCCAGATGAGAGTGATTCAGGAAACTCGACACTCGCTAAGTCAATGCTTGCGAAGGCAAGATTGAGTAGAGATCCGCGCTTTGACGGACGATTTTTTGTGGCGGTAAAAACAACCGGTATTTTTTGCAGACCGATCTGCCCGGCGAGACTTCCGAAAGAAGAAAATGTTACTTACTTTCAACATGCTACACAGGCGATGGCACAAGGTTATCGCCCGTGTTTTCGCTGCAGACCCGACAGTGCCCCTCGCTCCGCTGCGTGGAAGGGCGTGGGCGCAACGATAAATCGAGCGTTGTCGCTGCTATCTGTTATTCCCATTGAGCGCGTAGCAGATATTGCCACTCGGTTGGGTATTAGTGAGCGTTACTTAAATAAGCTGGTTGTTAATGCAGTCGGCATTCCGCCTAAACAGTTTCAAAATATGCAGCGCGCTTTGTTTGCAAAGCAGCTTATTCAACAAACCCATTTATCTATGACAGATGTGGCAATAACAGCAGGCTATCAATCTCTTAGGCAGCTGCAGCGGGCTATCGAGCAATATTGCGCTACCTCTCCTACCCAGCTTAGAAAAAAAGAGCCGGTTCAACAAAAGACTATTTCTTTGTTTCTGTCTTATCGGCCGCCTTACAACTGGCCCTACGTACGAGATTTCTTGGCAACCCGTGCAATTGAAGGCATGGAGCGCGTAACACAAGAAAGCTACGAGCGTTATTTTTCATGCAAAGAGAGCATAGGCTTTTTTAAAGCCGTGCATGATGACGTACGCCATGGGTTTAAACTTTTCATCGACCTGTCTGATTTAAGCAGTCTTCATACAACCATTGAAAATATAAAGCAGGTGCTAGACCTTCACGCCGACCCGCTTTTAATTGAACAAAGCTTAGTCCAGTCTGGTTTACCGCCCGAAAAGTTAACACCTGGGCTACGCCTTCCCAGCGCATGGAGTGTGTTTGAAAGTGGCTGTCGCGCTATTGTAGGTCAGCAGGTAAGTGTGAAAGCGGCTAGTGGGCAGGTTACGTTGCTTGTGCATCAGCTAGGCAAAGCGGTCTCAGAAGAGACCGCATATAAAAGCGATAAACGTCACACCAGCGAATGCTATAGCTTTCCTACGCCTGAAGATGTCGCCGAAAATAACCTTGAGTTTTTACGCATGCCGCAGGCAAGAAAAGAGGCCGTGCGTTACTTTGCCCGCTTATTCGTAAACGGTAACACACCAAAGCATGAAGATATTCTTGCTATTAAAGGGGTAGGGCAGTGGACACTTGATTATTTAAAAATGCGCGGGGAGAGAAACCCTGATATTTACCTTGGCGGTGATTTAATCGTTCGTAAAATGGCGCAGCAGTTCCCTGTTCAGCCTGAAAAGGCGGCACCTTGGCGCAGCTATCTAACCCTTCAGTTGTGGCAGTTAAGCAGTCAATAAAGAGAATCGCAAGCATGATATATACAAGTTTTGTAAACAGTATGCAGGGTCTTATTAAAGTTGAAGCTACCAATGAAGGCGTTACTGCCATCAAGTTTGTAACCGCCGCTGCATCAGAGATAGCTACCGACGTAAACCACGGCGGCGCAAGTAAAAAAGATGCCGCTCACGATAATGCTATTGAAGATTGCTTGTGCGTGCGTAACAACGCTATTACCGATGCAGCATGCAGTCAGTTACAGGCATACTTCGACGGTACGCTACGGGAGTTTGACCTACCGCTATGCCCAAGCGGTACGGCGTTTCAGAATCAGGTATGGGATGCCTTGCAGCAAGTAAAGTACGGTGAAACGGCTAGCTACTTAGATATTGCAAAGGCAATAGGTAATCCAAAAGCTGTCCGCGCCGTGGGTATGGCAAATGGTCGTAACCCTATTGCTATTGTAGTGCCTTGCCATCGTATAATTGGCAGTAATAAAACCCTAACGGGCTACGCAGGTGGTTTACCGCGTAAGCAATATTTACTTAATTTAGAAGGAGCCCAAGGGGTGCTGTGGTGATAAGAGAATGGCAATAAGAGACATTATCTCGCTGCTGGTGTTAGCGGGTATTTGGGGCGGTTCGTTTATTTTTATGCGTGTTGCTGCACCAGAGTTTGGCATTTACGTATTAGTAGCCATTCGTACCGTGCTTGCTACAGCGGTATTGCTACCTTTGTTACTTATACGAGGGTCGGTAAAAGACATAAAGCGCCACTGGTTGGCTATTGCGCTGGTGGGCATGGCCAATACGGCGGTTCCATTTGTTCTTTTTAATTACAGCAGTCTGCATTTAGAGGCAGGAGTTAATGCCATTCTAAATGCCACAGCTCCCATGTTCGGCGCTATTGTTGCCTGGCTGTGGTTAGGTGACAAACTAACGAAATCTGCAGTAGCTGGGTTGTTTGTTGGCTTTGTTGGCGTAACTGTTATTAGTCAGCAAAAGCTCGGCGAGGGAGATATTAGCTTTCTTCCCATTCTCACTGCGCTTTTAGCCACAACAGGTTATGGCATTGCGGCGTGTATGATGAAGAAATGGCTGCAGGGGGTTAAACCCTTAGTTGTTGCAACAGGTAGCCAGGCTATGGCCAGCGTGATGCTAGCGCCGTTTGCACTTGCAACCTTGCCAGATGCCATGCCAAGCGTGAATGCATGGATAAATGCAGTTGCACTCGCGGTTGGCGGGACGGGAATAGCGTATATTCTATATTTCAAACTGATTGCCGATATCGGCCCGGCAAAGGCTATTACGGTAGCCTACTTAGTACCATTGTTTGGCATTATTTGGGGTGTATTGTTCTTGCAAGAGCACTTATCAATTCAAACCATTGTGGGTGGTTTAATGATTCTTTTCGGAGTGGCGCTAACCACGGGCGTTCTTAAACGAAAACGCCTTAAGGTTAAACCCGCTTAAAATACGGCTGATAGACGCTAGTCTATCAGCTGCATTCTTACTAAATTGCTGCCGTCGCGCTTCGCTTGATAAAGCGCATCTTCCGCGTGCGCTGTTACTTCGTGCATAGCACGTGGGGACGCGGTGTAGGATATACCAATAGACGCCGTAATAAGCAGTTCTGGTAACTCTTGTAGCGGCGGTAAGGTCGCAATGCCGTGGCGAAGGTTTTGCGCCATATCAAATGCTACATGTGGGCCAGTATGCGGCAGTAAAATAATGAATTCGGCGCTGCTCCATCTGCCCAGAACGTCTTGCTCTCGCAAGTGCTCAGCCAAATATGCCACAACTTTATCTAACAAGTCGTCGCCGGTGTTTCTGCCGTGGGCGTCGACAATGTCAGAAAAATCATCAACGCTTATTAGCATCACACTTAATGACTTATGTTCAGCTAGCAAGGTTTTGTAAATAAGCTGCAGGTTCTCTTTTTCTGGCAGACGATTAGTGTGTCGAACAACTAAATCGGGCTGCATGTCCTTTCTGAAGTAGTACAGCAAATTGTAGATAAGTAAAAACAGCGAAAATACAACAACCAGTAAAGTAACTACACTGAAGATAAATGCCTGTGAAATTTCCGCCTGACGCTCTTCAAGAGGGCTGAGTAAGAACACCGTCCAGCCAAATTGATTTAGCTTTACTTCGGCAATAAGGTAATCGTTCTGATCGATAGTAACTAATTTGTTATTGAGCGCTTGCTCGTTTTGAATAGTCAACGGAAGACTGGCGTACCACGGAAGTTCAGACAAATTAGTGAACTCAGAGTAAGAAGCGATAAGGTTAGGGTCGGAAGACAACATAATGTCACCTTGACCGTCTACAAATAGAAAATCGTAGCCGTACTCTTGCTTGTAGGTATCAAACACCTCGATAAAGCTACGCAAGCTTTTGCCAACACCAAAGAAGCCTAAGAAGCGGCCATCTTCATCGTGAATTTTTATATCAATATAAAAATGGGTATCTTCCCATTTACCGATATCTGCTACGGCATCGGTAGGGGAGTCCTTGAACTTGAAATACCAGCTTACTTCCCCTTCTATAAGGTTAATAATGCTGCCATCTGAATTATATTGTTTTCTATCTGCCTCGCTGGCAATAAAGAAAGATAACCCGAACTCATTTTCAAGACGATCCAGTGTCTTAAAAACAGCCTCTTGATCAATCGTTTCTCCATCCATCAAGTCTACCAGTTCCGTAGAGTGCCCCAAGGCTTCAGAGATATGTAATGGTTTGAGAAGTTGCTCCACAATAAGCGATATCGCGGGCGAAAGTGACTGTTGTTGCGCTCGACTCTGCTCGGCAACAATCTTGGAAATACTAAAGTGCACCAGTGTAACGATAGCGACAACCACTACCGCAAACAACACTAAAATGCTTCTATGCAGTGTTCTAAATGTGTTCACAGACTACGCATGCTCCCTTGCCTGACTGAACTTTACCTATGTCGGTAAGTATACCTGTTGCAATAATGAACTACTAGGTGACTATCCTCAACTTTAGACTAAATGACAATGAAGGAAAACACCTAGTTTTTACACTTTTTTGCTGTCGTTTTAACCCCAAACAATCGCTGACATATGGCGGTCCCTTGGTTACACTATGCGACAATTTTCATTCTCTTTGCGAAATAAAGGAATTATATGGCTTTCTCAGTGGTTGTTTTAGCAGCGGGTAAAGGTACTCGTATGAAATCGTCGTTGCCAAAGGTGTTACACAAAGTAGGTGGCGTACCTATGGTGCAGCGTATTATCAACACAGTAAAATCACTGGGTGCTGACAATATTCACTTGGTCTATGGTCACGGAGGCGACCAGCTTAAAGCAACGATTATTGAAGATAATCTAAACTGGTGTCTACAGGCCGAGCAATTAGGCACAGGTCACGCCGTTCAGCAAGCGGCTCCTCACATTAAAGATAATGAAGACGTACTTGTTCTGGTTGGCGATGCTCCGCTTATTCGAGAAGAAACGTTAAGTGCGCTGAAGACTGCAAAAGAAAGTTGCGACTTAGCATTGTTGACCGTTAACCTAGATGACCCAACAGGTATGGGGCGCATTATTCGTGAAAATGACAATATTACTGCGATTGTTGAACACAAAGATGCCACTGATGCACAGCGTGAGATTAAAGAAATTAACACCGGCATGATGATGATGTCTGGTGCAGATCTTAAGCGCTGGTTGGGCGAGCTAAGCAATGATAACGCGCAAGGTGAGTATTATCTTACCGACGTTATTGCCATGGCCGCGGCAGAAGGCAAGCGAATTCAGTCTGCACAGCCGCAGTCTGCGGTAGAAGTTGAAGGGGTTAACAACCGTTTGCAGTTGGCTAACCTTGAGCGCGCGCTTCAGCGTCGCCAAGCTGATGAGCTAATGACTAATGGTGTAACTCTGTTAGACCCAGCAAGGTTTGATTTGCGTGGGCAGCTCGAAAACGGTAACGACGTAGTGATAGACGTAAACGTTATTGTTGAAGGTAAGGTTACCCTGGGTAACAACGTTTCAATTGGCGCTAACTGTATCTTGCGCAACTGTACCATTGCCGATAACGCCGTAATTGAAGCAAATTCTATTGTCGAAGAGGCGAGTGTAGGTGAAGGGTGTACGGTTGGGCCTTTCGCGCGACTGCGCCCTGGTGCAGTAATGCAGAAAAATGCCAAGGTGGGTAACTTCGTAGAAATGAAGAAAACCATTTTGGGTGAAGGGGCAAAAGCAAATCACCTAACCTACTTGGGCGACGCTGAAGTGGGCGCCAAAGCGAACATTGGCGCAGGTACAATTACCTGTAACTATGACGGTGTGAACAAGTCCAAAACCGTCATTGGCGAAAATGCCTTTATCGGCTCAAACTCATCGCTTGTAGCACCGGTAAACATTGGCAAAGGCGCTACTGTAGGTGCTGGCTCAGTGATCACGTCGACAGTAGACGAAGACGCATTAGCCGTTGCGCGAGGAAAGCAGCGCAACATTCCTAATTGGCCTCGTCCGACGAAGAAATAAAGACGGTCCCCCGCAAGGCTACTTAAGCTTTAACTCAAGAATTAGGGCTGGCAAACAGAAGCTATGATTTGCTGGCCCAATATCTTCTTGGGCTCTATCCAAAATAGCGCCTAATTTAATGAACGAGCAAAACAAAAGGCTCAAGTAGGCGGCTGGAATAAACGATTAAAGCAAGCGTCTAGAACTAACGCTTGGTATGTGGACGTACGATAAACTATTCCAGCTTTCTACCTTCTTATGTCTTTCAAATAATGAACCTTTCCGGGTTCTCACTATCTACCATTGCTGATAGTGTGTGTTCACTTACCTCAAGATTTCCGTAATACAAGGAGCTGCAATGATATCTACATTACTGGTGGGCTTTGGTTTTTCCGCTACAACCTTTCATTTACCGTTTCTAAATTATCTGCCGCAGTTCTCTGTCGATGTAGTTATCTCTTCAAAGCCCGATGCTGTTAAAGCAGTCTTGCCCCACGCCGAAGTGTATGGCTCGTTGGAAGAAGCGCTTAAAATTCACGATGTAGACTTGGTGGTTATTACCACCCCAAATCATCTTCACGGGCCACAGGCGAAACTGGCATTAGAGCACAGTTGTCACGTATTGGTAGAAAAGCCATTTACATTAGATAGTGAAGAAGCAGAAGCGTTAGTAGAGCTCGCAAAAGCTCAAAATAGACAGCTTTGTGTTTATCACAACAGACGTTTTGATGGCGATTTTCTTACGATTAAGCAGCTAATTAACGATGGAAAACTTGGCGAGATTAAACGCTTAGAAAGCCGATTCGACCGGTTTCGTCCAGTACCACGGGATAGATGGCGTGAAAATGCGGGGCCAGGTAGCGGCATCTTCTGGGATTTAGGCCCGCATTTAGTAGACCAAGCGATACAGCTATTCGGCGAGCCACAAGAAGTGTCGGCTAACATTGTGGCTCTTCGAGAGAACGGGCAGTCAGACGACACGTTCGATATTACGCTGCACTACAGTGACAAAGTAGTAAAGCTTGGCAGCTCCGCCTTTCAGGCCAGCGCGACATTGCGCTACGACTTGCAAGGTACTAAGGGCAGCTTCCGTAAATTTTATTTAGACCCTCAGGAAGATCAGCTTCGTGCAGAGCTATCGTTTGACGACGAACACTGGGCAAATACAAACGAAGAACAGCATGGCGTACTAGCTGTGGTTAATGAAAGTGGCGAGCTAGTTGAAGAGACGGTCAAAACGTTGAAAGGTGAATACCTGACATTCTTCAATCGTCTTGCCCATGCCATTGAAGACGGTAATTTCTCACCAGCAGACGCGAGCACTGTTGTACCTGTTATTAAAGTCATTGAGTTGGCCATAAAAGCGAGCGCTCAAAAGAAGACATTGACGTTTAATTAAACAATTAGCTTGATCGCCATTTCAATTTAACTTACGATGCTTTCACTTTAAAATTTATAACTTTCGTTTTGAAATTTATGGGTTTGTTTGTGGATTAGTTCGAGGGCTTTTCTTCAGCTTATTTACGATAGGCTATCGCTATAAGCGAAGCTTAGTAAAACATCCACAAAAGCATCGAGGTTGTATTGAAAAGTAGTAAATCAGTTGAACATCGTCGCCAACAAATAGTGGCGTGGGTGAAAGCACATGGTCAATCACAAGTTGAAGATTTGGCCGTGCGTTTTGCTACGTCTGAAGTCACGATAAGAAAAGATCTTGCAGCGCTATCACAGCAAGGTTTGCTAATTCGACAGTTTGGTGGCGCAGTGCCTGTACCCGATACAGGCGTGATTTCTGACCTCTTAGAACCTATTACCAGTGACCCTTTCGCGAATTCAACTACTAGCCCATCAATTAACGCAATAGGGCAACTCGCAGCGAGCCTGGTTAAACCAGGCAGTAAGCTAGTTATAGATTGCGGCTCTACCACCGCATCAGTCTTGCCCCATCTGGCAAAAATCGACGATTTAGTGGTAATGACCAACACGTTATCCACTGCCAATTATCTTACCCAAAGTGATAAAGAGCCTACGGTATTAATGGTGGGAGGCACATGGGATGCGCAATCTCAGTCATTTCAGGGCGCGATGGCTGAACAGTTAGTTAGTGCCTATAGTTTTGATATTGCATTTATTGGTGCTGCGGGCATAGATGTGAACAGGGGCACCACCACCTTTAACGAACTTATCGGGGTAACCCGTGCTATGGCCGAGGCGGCCAGTAAGGTCGTGGTATTAGCTAGTTCAAAGAAATTGACGCATAAAATGCCTAATCTTGAGCTGAGCTGGAAAAACATTTCTGTTTTGATCACTGATGAAGGCATTAGTGATGAAGACAAATTTAATATTGAAAATCAGGGCGTGACAGTACTTATTGCTGCGCCGAGTGGAGAATAATTATGTGTGGAATTGTTGGCGCTGTAGCTGAGCGTAACGTGGTTGAAATCCTATTAGAAGGTTTAAAAAGACTAGAGTATCGCGGCTATGATTCAGCTGGAGTGGCGCTACTGCAAGGCGACGGAACGCTAACTCGTATTCGCCGTACAGGTAAAGTACAAGAGCTTGCTGATGCGGTTGCAGCAGGCGAAGCTTTGGGCACAACCGGTATTGCTCATACCCGTTGGGCAACGCACGGTGGTGTGACCGAAGCGAACGCGCACCCTCACTTTTCAACTGAACGTGTAGCTGTTGTTCACAACGGTATTATTGAAAACTACGTTAACTTAAAAGCGCAGTTAAAAGAGCAGGGCTATACCTTTACCAGCGACACCGACACAGAAACCATTGCACACACCGTTCACGAAGAGCTTAAGTCAGGTAAGACTTTACTAGACGCTGTGCAAAGTGCCGTTAAAACTTTCCACGGTGCGTATGGCACTGTCATCATGGATAAAGAAGATCCTAGCCGCGTAGTCGTTGCGCGTTCAGGCAGCCCGCTTGTAATTGGTTTAGGTCTTGGCGAAAACTTTATTGCTTCCGACCAAATGGCATTATTGCCGGTAACACGCCGCTTCATCTTTTTAGAAGAAGGCGATGTGGCAGAGATTACGCGTCGCGACGTTAAAATCTTCGATAAAAACGGCAACGCTGTTGAACGCGAAGTGATTGAGTCGAATATCGAGCACGATGCCGGTGACAAAGCGGGTTACCGCCACTACATGCTTAAGGAAATTCACGAGCAGCCAACTGTTGTGCGCAACGCGCTTAAAGATCGTATTGACGAAAACGGACTAACCGCTGATGTATTTGGTCAAGGTGCTGATGAGATATTCAAAAAAGTACAGCACGTACAAATTATTGCCTGTGGTACCAGCTACCATGCGGGTATGACGGCGCGCTATTGGCTAGAGCAATATGCAAATGTGTCGTGCAATGTAGAGATTGCATCAGAGTTCCGTTACCGCAAGTCAGTGGTGCATCCAAACAGCCTGCTTATTACTATCTCTCAATCAGGTGAGACAGCCGATACGTTAGCTGCACTTCGCTTGGCAAAAGAGCTGGGCTATATGTCTAGTTTGACTATTTGTAACGTTCAGGGCTCGTCGTTGGTACGCGAGTCAGACCTTGCATTTATGACCCGTGCTGGCGCGGAAATTGGCGTAGCATCTACCAAAGCGTTCACTACTCAGCTAACTGCGTTCTTAATGCTAACTCTTGCGCTAGGCAAAGAAAACGGCATGACTGATGCTGACAGCAAAGCTATTGTCTCTGCACTTCACAGCCTACCTGCCAAGCTTGAAGAAACGCTAGCTATCACAGGCGGAATCGAAGATTTAGCTGAAGAATTCGCAGATAAAAACCATAGTTTATTCCTAGGTCGTGGCGATCAATACCCTATCGCTATGGAAGGGGCGCTTAAGCTTAAAGAGATTTCTTACATTCACGCTGAAGCGTATGCGTCAGGTGAGCTGAAGCACGGCCCACTTGCGCTAATTGATGACGAAATGCCAGTAATTGTGGTTGCACCGAATAACGAACTGCTTGAAAAATTGAAGTCGAACGTTGAAGAAGTGCGTGCCCGTGGCGGCATTATGTACGTTTTTGCTGATAAGGATGCCGCGTTTGAGGGTGATGAAACCATGCGCGTTATTGACGTACCGCACTGTGAAGCGCCAATTGCACCTATCATCTATACCTTACCGCTACAGCTATTAAGCTACTATGTAGCGCTAATTAAGGGCACAGACGTTGACCAGCCGCGTAACTTGGCGAAGTCGGTGACGGTAGAGTAAAGCCCGCTGCTAACACACTTAGTAACGCTTACATACAAAGCCTGCGATTGACTAAATCGCAGGCTTTCTTATTTAACTAAGGTGAATATTGGCTTGCAGTCAAACAGCGTGCTCCAGGTTTAAGCCTCACTGCTTTTTAAACAACCTTCACTTCATCGATAAACCCTCTCCATCCGTCTTACTTTGCTATGCAGCGCCGTTGTAAAACAGGAAGTAAGGTCATACTTATGAGTAATCACACGGTTTAAATATTGCGAGGCAACATGGCGATACCTTATTCACTGCTAGATTTAGCGCCGATATCAGAAGGGTTTGGCGTAAAAGACGCGCTGAATAATTCAAAGCTAATGGCTATGGAGGCAGAGCGCAGTGGCTATGAGCGCGTGTGGTTGGCTGAACACCACGGTATGCATGGCGTAGCCAGTTCCGCCACCTCGGTAGTGTTAGCGCACATTGCCAATGCTACTTCAACAATTAAAGTTGGTGCGGGCGGTATTATGCTGCCTAATCATGCACCTTTGGTCATTGCTGAACAATTTGGCACCTTGGCTGAATTATTCCCTAATCGCATTGAGCTCGGTCTTGGTCGTGCACCAGGCACGGATATGGCGACTGCAAGGGCGCTTCGTCGTAATTTACAAAGCGATGTAGACAGTTATCCAGAAGATATTCGAGAACTTCAGCATTACTTGGGTACACCGCAAGAGGGTCAGCCAATTGTTGCGGTACCTGGGGCAAATACCCATGTTCCGTTGTGGTTGCTGGGCTCTAGCTTGTACAGCGCCCAAGTGGCGGCAAAAATGGGGCTGCCATATTCGTTCGCTTCGCACTTTGCGCCCGATGCGCTATTTGACGCGCTTCATGTTTATCGCAATATGTTTAAACCCTCATCACAATTGTCAGCGCCGAAAGCGATGGCGGGTGTTATGGTGGTGATTGCCGAAACCGACGAAGAAGCCAAGTATTTGTTCACTTCGGTTCAGCAACAATTTATGAACATGCGCCGTGGACTAAATAAACCTTTCGCCAAGCCGATGCGTAACTTTGAGGAGTATTGCACCGCGACAGATGAAGCAATGCTATCGAATGTGCTTAGGTATGCGCTGGTGGGCTCTAAAGAAACAGTGCAGAACAAGTTGCATCATTTTGTTGAAGCAACAGGCATTGATGAAATTATCGTGTCGATGCCAATTTATGATATTGAGGCGCGCTTATTCAGCGTCAATGCATTTGCTGAAATCGCCTCTTAGACGGCAGGAGGTTATTACCTGAGTTGACTGTATGGTTATAACTTCCTCTATGAATGCCCATCGAATAACTTTATGATACGTCCATATGTGCGTATTTTCAGTTAGTTGTGGTAGGACTACATTCATGACAAAGGTCTGGTTTTCCTTATGCTTTGCCTTCTTTTCGCTGGTGTCGGAGGTAAGCGCTGCGTCTGAGAAAGAAGCTTTAGACCTTATCGTTCTTGAAACGCTGCCCGTTCCGGTTGTTGCCGAGTCTCGTGCTGAGTTCGAAAAAGAGCTAGTACGAATTATGCCGGAATACGAGATAAACGTGACCACGTACAACGCAGAAGGTTCTGAAGTCCGCGCCAAGGAGATCCTTGCCGAACTTGCGCAGAACCCAGCTCCTGACCTAATCGTATCCGTGGCCACACTCGCAACACGTGCGCTAAACGCGTCAGAAGAATTTCTCGATACACCCAAGCTTTTTATGGTGGTTTCTGCTCCTGTGGAGGAGGGAATTGTGCCCGCTATCGGCGCGGTGAGTGAGCGTAATATGACAGGCGAGTCACACGTGCTAGATGCTAAGGTGAAACTAGACATGTTAGAGGGCGTATTAAGAGCTTCTAAACCCTCTTCTCCCTTTTCTATTGGGCTAGTCCACTCTACGTACCCATCTTCTAGCAATTTGGTGAATCAATTGCTGGCACTTAATGATGACTATGAGAATATCAATCTCGTTGCTGTTAGTACGCCCTATTTAGAAGGCGATGACGGTCTGCTTGAAATGACTGACAGTATTATTAGCAGCTTGCAGCAAAAAGCAGGTGAATTAGATGGTTATTGGCTTTCATCAGGCCCGCTAGCTGAATCAAAAGGCTTAGTCACGAAAGTAAAAGAAAAAACCGGCTTACTCCCATTATTTGCGGAAAGCATTTCTTCGGTGAAAGAAGGAGCGCTTCTTGGCGTTGTGTCTGAGCCTGCAAGTATCGGAAAATCAGCAGCACGGAAGGCAAAACTCATTCTAGAGAAAAAATCGGCGAGAGACATTCCCGTCGATAAGATGGATACGTACACTGTAGCGGTTAATGTATCAACGGCAATAAAACTACAGTTGCCCATCCCTTCAAGTTATCTGAAGTTATCTAAAAAACATGTGTATCAATAAGGCCTGATTAGAAGTAAGTATGCGGATTAAAACAAAACTGCTGGTTATATACATTCCAATATTACTTATTGGAATGACGCTCACAGGATATTGGGCTTATTTAACAGCGTACGATTCAGTGCGCGAGAGGGAATATCAGCTTCTTACTCAAACGCTTACTCTAAATGTTTTAGAAATTATCGACGAACGGCGAGAGCTGCTTATTGAATCTGGTCTAGAGAATGTGCCGGTGTTTCGAGAGGCTTATCAAAAGGAAGTGTTTGAAGAGTTAAAGTCGTTACAGCAAGCCACTGACCGTCACTTTGCTATAAGTGATAAAAGTACTGATACGGTCGTGTTTAGTACAATGGAACATACGCTTGTGCCCAGTGCCGAGAATGCAACGATAGCGACCATTGCCCGCAGGCAGGTGGCGTTTGGCGAGTCAACCATCAATGACGCTGACGTGTTATTTGCGTGTTCTGAATTTGCACCATGGAATTGGAAAGTTACCGTATTGCAGCCTGCTGACGCACTGCAATCTTCCCTGTCTACTATTGCGTGGCTCACGTCATTAGTGACGCTGTTCGCAGTCGTTATCGTTAGCTTATTAATGGGAAGAGTTACGCAAGTTTTCGTTGTATCTCCTATCGAAAAAATAAAATCTGCAGCGAGCCATATTGCCGTTGATCACAAGAAGGTTAACATCGATTTACAGCAAAATGATGAACTAGGGAGTTTGGCGCGAGATGTAGAGGCAATGTCTGGCGAAATCGAGCAATATGTTGATGAGGCACAGCAGGCCAACCGGGCAAAAACAGATTTCCTCGCGGTTATGAGCCACGAAATTCGTACCCCGCTAAACGGCATCCAAGGGCTAGCAACGCTACTTCTTGATACACCGCTATCAGATAAGCAGCACCAGTATGCCAGTGATTTGAAGTCATCGGCGTCTATCTTAGCTACCGTCATTAACGACGTTCTGGATCTCTCAAAAATTGAATCAGGTATGACAGAGGTCGATGTAACAGAGTTTGACCTCGACGCCATGCTAAACGACCTCATAACGTTACTTGGCACGAATGCCAGTGCTAACAGTACTCGGTTGATTTACAGTAGCAAGAACATGGAGTCTGTGGCTGTAATCAGTGACATTACTAAGCTTCGCCAAATCATTATCAACTTGGTCAGCAACGCCATTAAATTTACTCACAAAGGAACAGTGAGTATCACTGCCAGACTTAAGCAGCCGTCAACAGACACTGTGAGTGATAACCGTTTGGTAATTGCAGTTAAAGATACCGGCATTGGTATTGAGCCAGACAGGCTTGAGCATATTTTTGATAAATTTACTCAATCCGATTCGTCTATAACGCGAAAGTATGGCGGTACGGGATTGGGCTTGGCGATTGCTAAGCAGCTAGCCCAGATACTAGGCGGCGACATTAAAGTAGTAAGTAAAGTCGGGGAAGGCTCATGCTTTACGGTTACCGCAAGCGTGCAGTCGCGACGCAAGGTGGAGTCGGCAGCTGATTCAGATTCCGCCCGACAAGCGGAGCGCGCTAGTTTGCCCGCGGGTATTAAAGTTCTATTGGCAGAAGATAATGCGATTAACGCCGTCGTCGCGCAGGCGCTTTTAGAGCAGCTCAACTGTGATGTTGAGCATGTGGATAATGGGTTAAAAGCCGCTGCGCGAGTTGAAGAGGGCGGTATTGATGTTGTCTTCATGGATGTACACATGCCGGTAATGGATGGTATTGAAGCAACGAAGCGCATACGCAAACTAGAAGGGGAGCTTAGTAAGACCCCTGTCATAGGGCTTACCGCAGAAGCGTTTAAAGAGCGTCACATATCCTTCAAGGAAGCAGGTATGGACGACATTGTCACTAAGCCAGTTACCGTTGAAGCGTTGCAAGAAAGTTTGCTAAAACTGGCGCTTAGCCAAGATGTCACTGATAATAGTTAAAGCAAAGCAGCTTCAGTGAGCTGAAGTTGAAATAACCGGTGTTTACTTCCATCACTGGCGTTTCTTCAAATGGTAAACGGTAATTTATTGCTTAAGGTGGCGTGTGCAAATCAATAAACCCAGCGAGTTACTTCGGCTGCGAATAGCGCTGATCATTGGTGCAGTACTCGTGCTTGCCTTTATGGCCGCCGACTTAATGTTAATCCCTCATAGTATGTATGAGTTGTATGTATTTGACCGCTTACTTCTTCAGCTTCCCATTGTACTTGCCGTGGTTGTGCTTTCCTTCTGGCGCAAGTTTATTCAATATCGAGCATGCATTTTCGCCGCTTTACTCATCGCTCTTACTTACAGTAACTACTGGCTGATATGGGTTTGCTGGGAAGAACACAACTTCATTTTCCCTTACGAAGGTACCATTTTATATTCCTTTTTTTGTGTATTTGCGCTGGGTATCACGTTTAAATTAGCGCTTGCCGCCAATGTCATCAATATATTGGGTTTCTTTGGTTTAATGTGGGTTGCGCCGGTGTACGGTGACAGAGTGCCAATTTCAATGGCATTTGTTTTAGGGTCTTTATTTATCTGTGTTTATGCGCGTTATCGATTAGATCGCAGCGTGCACATGATTAAAGAAACTAACGACAGACTACTTAAGCTTAGCAAGTACGACCCATTATCTGATTTATTAAATCGACGCGCCCTTAGGGAACAAAGTGAAAAGCTGTTGGCATTCAGCAAGCGTCACAAGGTGTCGATGGCGGTAATGATGCTCGATTTAGATGACTTCAAAAAATATAACGACAGTTTTGGTCATCAGCAGGGTGATGAAGCAATAAAAGTGCAAGCCCGCATTATGAAGCAGGTGTTTAAGCGCGAAACAGATATATTAGGTCGATACGGCGGCGAAGAATTTATTGTTGTATTGAGCGACATTGAGCAGTCCCAAGTAGAAAAGCACTGTGATGCACTATTAGGCAAGTGGAAAGAGGCGGCTTTAGAACATGCACAAGAGGCGAAACACCCGCTAATGAGTTGTTCAATTGGTGTGGTATTCGCGAATTCGGTCGATGAAATGACCATAGATTGTCTTATCGACGAGGCCGACAAAGCGCTTTATGACGCCAAGGAAAAGGGTAAAGCGCAATATGTATTAGTAGAGGCGCAGTGTACAAGCTAACACTGCGCCTCATTCTGATAGACTTAGAACTTAGACAGATTTATAGCTTTATTAGCATCTTTCCGGTGTTCTTGCCTTCAAACAACATATTTAAGGCTTTTTCAGCGTTCTCCAAACCTTCTACCGTATGTGCGCGGTATTTAATTTTGCCTTGTTGAACATAAGGTGAAAGTTTTTGTAATAGCTTAGGAATTTCTCCCCAGTGATCCGGCATAGCGAAGCCGCGAATGTTTATGCGCTTTTTAATCAGTGGGATCCAGTTCGGGCCCGGTGACGGCGTTTCTGACTGGTAGTCGGCAATCATTCCACACACCACAATACGACCATGGGCATTCATTCTATTAAAAATGTGCTGCTGAATAGGACCGCCCGTATTTTCGAAGAAGACGTCTATTTTGTTTGGTGTAAGCTCCGCCAACTTTTCTTCTAAATTATCGGTTTTGTAATTTATGGCACCGTCAAACCCAAGTTCGTTCACAATCCAGTCGGCTTTTTCGTCGCTACCCACGACCCCAATTACGCGAAGGCCGTCTGCTTTCGCAAGTTGCCCCACAATGGAACCTACCGAGCCTGCTGCGCCCGTAACAATAAGCGTTTCACCTGCTTTTGGGTCGCCAAAATTGTACAAACCCGTTGTGGCTGTCAGTCCTGGTAGTGCGAAAACGCACAGAGCCATTTCTTCGGTAATACCAGGCTGAAGTTTGTTAAACCCAGTGCCATCACTTAGCACATATTCACTCCAGCCGGTCATACCCATCACTTTGTCGCCAACTGAAAAGTTAGGGTTGTTCGACTCCACCACTTCGCCCACACCGCTTGAGCGCATCACATCCCCAAGCTCGACAGGTGGGATGTAGCTTTCTCTGTCTTCGCTCATCCACCCCAGCATGGCAGGGTCTAAAGACATATAGGTTTGTTTTATCAAAATTTGCCCATCTTTAGGCGTAGGAATTTCAAGCTCTTTGCTTTCAAAAAGGTGCGGACCAATTTTTCTATCATGGGGACGCTTAACAAGCGTAATAGCTTTGTATGTTGACATGGTATCCTCCGGCAACAAGTAAATGGGAACGGCGTTTTTCGAACGGTGCAGCGCGTTGTTTAACACAGTCGCGTCCAAACCTTGAAAAGAGGGTGGGGTTTATGGGCATAAACACAACCTCTAACGCTGACTGTTTATAAATTTGAGTGAAACGTTTTCACATTTCCAATAGTTGTTAGTGATAGTCAATTAAAATGGTGTTAACAATATTGAGATCTTTCATTAACCGCACATTATCAATTTTGCTTATAAATGCATCGAAGTTGTCGCTATAATTGTAAAAAATGCGATAAAAGTGCGTAAATGGCGTTTACTTGCATTGAACAAAAGTACTCAGATCCGTAGAATGCGCGGTGCAATTTTCCCCTATTACAATGAGTATTTTATGAAGCAACAGTTTTCTTTACGTGCCTCAGTTTGCTTAGCGCTTGCTACCTTAGCCTCTTCTTCTGCGCTGGCAGCTGGTTTCCAAGTTAATGAACACAGTGCAAACGGCCTGGGCCGCGCAATGGCTGGTCAAGCAGCTAAGCCAGAGAATGCCTCTATTCTAGCGACTAACCCAGCAGCAATTGGTGTATTTAAAGAAGCTGAGTTCAGTGCGTCAGTAAGTTTTATCGATCCTAACGTCGACATTGATGGTGATGTTAGCTTTGCATTAGGCGAAAGCCCAGTTGGCCAGCCTATGCCAGCGGCAGAAGACAACATTGCTGATACTGCTTTTGTTCCAGGGTTCTTTTATGTAAGTCCAATTAATGAAAAGCTATCTGCTGGCGTGGGTGTATTTACAACCTATGGTCTTCGTTCAGATTACTCTGATGATTTCGGCGCGCTGCACTTTGCTGACACGGCTGAAGTGAAAACGGTAACTCTTAACCCAGCTGTTTCTTACAAAGTAAATAAACAGCTTATGGTTGGTTTTGGCTTGAACATCACTTATGCAGAAGCTGAAATTGGCTCTGGTGTATCAAACACTCTTGCAGGTACGGTTGCTGCCCTAGCGCCAACAGCAGAAGCTTTAGGTATTACTTTACCTACTCTTACTCCTGGCAACTCACTGTTTAGCATGGAAGGCGACGACATAGGCTATGGTTGGAACGCAGGTATTTTCTGGCAGCCAACTGATATGACTAATGTTGCGCTTTCATATCGCGCGGAAACGAAACTAGAGCTGGAAGGCGCAGTATCTTCACAGACGCCTGTGTTTCCTATCAACTTAAATCAGCCTGGTAGCCTAGATTTGAATCTTGCAGCCATTACAGAGCTAGCGGTTGATCAGAAAATTGATAACCAGTGGTCAGTGCAAGCAAGTGTTACCTTCACTGACTGGAGCACGTTTGAAAAGCTTGAAGCTAACCTAGAAGACGGTATCGATTTCCTAATTAAAGAAGAGAATTTCGATGACTCTTGGAGAGCGGCGCTTGGTGTAACTTACATCCTAAATGACGAAATCACTCTACGCGCTGGCTATGCGTATGACGATGGTGTGGTATCGGTAGAGAATCGTTCACTAAGTATCCCTGATACGGATCGCCACTGGTTCTCTGGTGGTATGACTTATACATTGAGCAAAGACACATCAATTGATGTAGCGTATGTATTCATTGATGGACGTGAAGCGAATATCAACAAAGACAGAACTATTCTAAGAAATGTTCTGCCTGGTACTGATTTCACAACTAACTTCACTGGTACTCAGTCAGCTACTGCGCACATTCTAAGTGTTCAAATGAACACTCGCTTCTAAAAATAAGGAAGCCAAGGCAAATAAGAAAGGCAGCGTATTTACGCTGCCTTTTTATTTGCGATGGAACTCTTGCGCAATATTTTACGGCTAAATTTGCGCGAACAAATCTTGCAAACAGGTAATTGCTGCACTGATTTTGGCTGGCATTAGCTCGCGCTTTGGGGTTACCGCATATACCGTATAATCAGGTAGTTGCCAGTCGGTAAAGAGCTGTTTCATTTCACCAGACTTTAATAGATGTCTCACTTCAGGCTCCGGTAGAACAGCGTAGCCAACACTATCTTGGGTAAGCTTAATGAGCGTCTGCATAGAGTTGACGTCAATGCGTTGAGTATCCAGTTCATACTCGCCCCCGTCTGCATGTTTCATCACATAGTCGTCGATATGCCTGTGAGCAATGTATGCATGTGCACTAAGTGCGTCAGGTGAAGTAAGCGTTTCGTTAGCAAGTGGATGGTCTGCAGAGACACACAAAATACGCTTCCACGTTGCAAGTACTAAGCTGCTGAAATTGGTATCAGAAACCGGGGCGAAACAAAGAACAAGATCTGCACTAGAAGCGATAATGTCTTTAGGCTCGTCAGTCACGGTTAAAGAAATTGTTATTTTAGGAAATTCTTCACACAGCTTTTTCAGCGGTTCGCTTAACAGTCCCCCGCCAAACCCCTCAGGTGCGATGATATTTATTTTACCAGTGGGATCATCCTGTAGACTTTCAATTTTCTGCTGGGCAAGTTCTGCTGTTTGCAGCATTTGCTTACTGGTTTCGTAGTAGATGCGGCCTGCTTCCGTTAGGCTTAAGCTTCGGGTATTTCGATTAAAAAGGCTAAGACCGATATCGTGCTCTAGCTTTCTTAACTGCTGGCTAATAGCTGAGACAGTCATGTGAAGCTCTCGGGCGGCTACACTCATGCTGCCGCTATCAGTTACTGCAACAAAAACCTGAAGAGAGCGAAGTAATTTAGTGTTCATGGCGCTTGGTTAATCCTTTTTATTGGCCGCAGCATTTTGACTGTTCATTTGTAGCAAATTAACGACGGAAATGGTCGAATTCTACCGTGTTTTAACGTTGATGAACGCTTTTGAAGCGGGTCTTTACGCAATGCTTACATTAGAAACGTTATGCAGCCCCATTGCATTAGTAGCTAAAAGTAACAAGAGAGTTCACATTGTTTTAAAGATGTTTTCTTTCTGTTTTTAATTAGTAAATTATTGAAATGCAGCGTTTCTTTATTTGATTAAAGTGCTAGTTTAATTATTCACTAACTAAGCAGCTGAGAATCGCGAATGAAACGATTTACTTTGATGATTATCGTTCTGCTCTCCACGTCGTGGCTGGGCGGATGTGCTTCTACCCAAACGTCCGTTAACTCCTCATATGGACCCGCCGCGTTCTCACAACCGGCATTTACAGCAGTCACCGTGGCGTATGCACCAGAAATGCAGGGTATTCTTAATCGTATTGAACAAGACCCCAATGCATCCATTCATACCACCACAACAATTAAGGGCGTTACATATCGCATTGGTACCTATCACGACGAGCCAATATTGATATTTGCTACCGGAATGAGTATTGCCAACGCTGCAATGACTATGCAGATGGCACTTGATTACTTTCCGGTTAAGCAGGTGGTTTACATGGGGATTGCGGGAGCGGTTAACCCAAAATGGCAACCGGGTGACGTAATTGTTCCCGCGCGTTGGTATTATCATGACGAAAGCGTGTATACCAATGAAGACCCAAATGCGCCGGGCGAATACATACTTCCTGAATATTATGCAAAGTTCATCGAAGAGCAAGATGAACGCCGCGCTAAAGATCCTCACACACCAAAATATAAGCCCTTTCACTTCATTCATCCTGACGAAGTGCTTATTGTGAAAGAGGGGATGGATACACCACAAGACACCGCCTATTTCAGCGCGACACCACGCCTTTTAGCCGCTGCAAAACAGGCTATAAGCTCCATGCCAACGCAGCGCGTGCTAGAAGAACGGGATGCTGAACTCTTCGTTGGCGGAAACGGTATTACCGGGTCTGTGTTTATGGATAACCGCGAGTATCGAAAGTGGACAAGAGACGTATTTGATGCCGAAGTAACTGAGATGGAGTCAGCCGCGATTGGTCAGGTGTGTACGGTTAATGATGTCGATTGGGTGATTGTTCGGGCTATTAGCGATTTAGCGGGTGGACAAGAGGGGGTTAACGTAGAAAACAAGTACGACCAAGAAGTCTCTAGAATTGGCGCTAACGTTTTATTTTCTGTGTTAGACACATTAGCTGAGGACGAGTAGCGGTTAGCATGATAAGCATCGATAACGCATTTGCCTCTTTGCATATATCAGAGCGTTTCAATGTGAAGCCAATAGCGACAACCTAAAATGAAAAAGGCGGATAGGGAAGGTTAACAATACGCTCTATCCGCCTTTCTTAGGTGCTTCTAACGTTATCAACTGAACGTCAGCGAGCAAACCGTTGACGTGGTGGGACTAGCGAATGGTTCTGACCATATTTATGGTGTTAGTCGCAAGTTTTACTTCAACCAGAAAGACAATAAGCGCACTAATCAAAAACATCATAGCCAGTATGAACAACACGATGACAGGTGTTTTTAAATCGACAACCCACAGCGACCCAGAGAACAGTGCCATAATGACAGTACACACCATTAGTCCAGCGGCGACACACAGCCCAATCGCCCAGTTAATCACTTTTACCCTGCGCCATAGCACCTTAATTTCTTTCTTTGAGCGATCGACAATATGCGGGTCTGATAGAGTATGAATCTGTCTTTCCGCCACCCTCACCCTGTCTGATATTCGGCCCAGCCGAGATGACATAACATTGAGGAAGCCCGCAATACCGGTAAGTAAAAATACGGGGGCAACAGCGAATTCGATAAGCTGTGAAAGACTAGGAATAAGTGTGTCCAATGGTTCCTCCAGCGAACAAAGTTTGGTGTTCTAACTTCAGGCAAAGGGTGATTAACCCGTTGCTGCAATCTATTTACGTACTGCCAGTCTATTTACGTTAAATACACGTAACATAGAAACAGTGTATAGGACTAAGACATGTGTTGTGACAGTAAAGTCTGTGAACTGCAAAGTCTACGCCAACGCTTAAAACAGTGATATGACGCAATTGTCGAAAAGCCGCAATAGTTTAGCGGTTTTTAACCCATCCTTACCTAAATTAACGGTAAACTAGCACCCATTGCTAAAAAAATATTTTGTCATCATAAGGATAGATAATGCGCTTTGCCCCATGCTTTCTTCTGTCGTTAATCACCGTGTCTTTGCTGTCGCATACAGCTACTGCTCAAGAAAAAAATGAAATAGAAACAAACGAAATAGAAAGAATTGAAACCACGTCTTCTCGTATACAGGGTAGCATGAATGCTTCTGGCTACGCGGTGTCGTCGATTTCAGAAGAAACGCTTTCGCTGCTTTCATTTCAACATATCCAAGAATCGCTGAATTACATTGCGGGCGCCGGCGTACAGCGGGGCAACGGACAAGAGTATTTGCCAGCCCTTCGTTCGCCAGTGTTAACTGGTGCCGGTGCATGCGGCGGAATTTTAGCAGCCGAAGACGGTATTGCGTTGCGCGCAGCAGGGTTTTGCAATATCAACGAGCTGTTTGAAGCGCACGGTGAAATAGCACAGCGTATTGACGTGATAAAAGGCCCTGCGTCAGCGCTTTATGGCTCTAATGCGATACACGGTGTAATTAATGTGATTACCCCTGACACAACACAAGGCGACGGAGAGCTTAGCGTTGATTATGGGTCTTATGGCTTTCATCGCGTAAAGCTTAAAGAAGGGAAAGATTTTGGTCGCAGCGGCGTGGGTATTGCTGCCAGTGTTACCAGAGATACAGGATATCGAAATGAAGAGGGCGTTGACCAAGAGAAAGTCTCGCTTCGCCACAGGCTAGAGTGGGATAACACGGTTATCACGAGCGGCCTTACCTATACCCATTTAGACCAAGAAACTGCCGGCTACATAGAAGGGTTTGAAAGCTACAAAAATACACAAATAGCCAAGAGCAACCCGAACCCAGAAGCGTTTCGAAAAGCAGAAAGTCTTAGGTTATGGAGCAAGTTCGATACAAACTTTAGCGGCGGCCATGCACTGTCGATTACACCTTACTTACGCAACCAGGACATGCGTTTTAGAATGCATTTTCTTCCAGGCAAACCCCTTGAAACGAATGCCCAAAAAGGCGTTGGTGTGCTTTCTCAGTTCAATTACGTCATTAATGACAGCTTAAGTGCGGATATAGGGCTAGACGTAGAATACACCGAAGGTGAATTAACCCAGTCACAAGACAGCGTCACAGAAGGGTCAGCCTTTTTAGTTGAAACCATTCCTGTAGGCAAACACTATGATTATGATGTAGATGCAACGCTATTTGCGCCTTTCTTTTCGTTTAACTGGCAAGCTGAACGTTGGGCTATTTCTGTGGGCGGACGCTTTGAATCTATGCAATACGACTACACCAACAATATGAATGTCGGTCGTTTACGCGAAGATGGCACAGAATGCGGTTTTGGTGGATGCAGATATTCCAGACCAGCAAACAGCGAAAATGATTTTGATAACTTTAGCCCGAAGCTTTCACTTCGTTATCAACTAAACCCTCAAACCCAGTTATTTGGCGGCATCGCAAGAGGCTATCGCGCACCTCAGGCAACAGAACTGTATCGTTTGCAGCGTGCACAAACAGTAACTGATCTTGACTCGGTAACCGCCGATAATATCGAAGTGGGAGTTACAGGCACGCTACTTGAAGGTAGCTATAAACTTAGCCTTTACAGCCTACAAAAAGATAATGTGATTTACCGCGACAGCGACTTTTTTAACGTGAGCAACGGTGAAACGTGGCATAGAGGTATAGAGCTTTCTCTTGATCAGCAGCTTAATGACGCATTGCTCTTAGACTTTGCTGGCACGTATGCAAGACATACCTACGAGCACAGCCAACTTTCAGGTGAACAAGACATTAAAGGTAATGATATTGATACCGCGCCAAAGCTTCAGTTTAACGCGCGTTTAAGCTTTGATATGTCGAGAAAGGTACAAACGCAGCTAGAGTGGCAACATGTTTCGAGCTATTTCACTGACGCTGAAAATCTCAACGAATACGAAGGGCATGATTTAGTTCATGGGCGTGTTCGTTATAGCGTGAACGAAGACGTTACGCTATACGCACGAGTTAACAATATATTTGATACGGACTACGCTGAACGTGCCGATTTTACTAGCTTTACAGGCCCTCGTTACTTTCCCGGTCGTCCTCGAAACTTCATGATAACGGCGTCGTTTTCATTATAGTTTCAAATAAATAGGTGTAATAGATAACTATTAATCCTGAAAATGCAGACTATTGCCGTGATTTGCTTGTACCCCATCGGCTTCAGGCGTAGTCTGTAGACATCAGCATGGGTTTCAGTCACGCCATGTATAGCGCTTTTTAAGGTCAGGCGACATACGTGGAATGATTGTTAATAGGTATACCCATGCAAAAAATAGTAATTGTTGGTGGCGGTGCTGGTGGTCTTGAATTAGCCAGTCGCTTAAGCCGCACCCTCGGGAGAAAGAAACAAGCCGAAATTACCCTTGTCGACCGCAGTCGAACCCATATCTGGAAGCCGCTATTACACGAAGTGGCCGCTGGCGTCATTGATAAACATTCAGACGGTGTGGACTACGCTATTCACGCTGCCGCTCATCATTACCGCTTCCAATTAGGTGAAATGTGCTCGCTTAACGCGCAGGCGCAAACTATAACCTTGTCGCCTCTAATCGATGAGGAAGGGACACAGGTTTTGCCTGAGCGCGAGATTCATTACGACCAGTTAGTGCTGGCGGTTGGCAGCGTGAGTAACGACTTCGGTACGCCAGGGGTTGCTGAGCATTGCTACTTCCTCGACTCGTTAAAGCAAGCTGAACGCTTTCACCGAGCGCTTCTTAATCAGCTTATCCGCATTAATCAGCAAGAAGACAAAGACGCCAGAATTGATGTCGCCATCGTCGGGGCAGGAGCAACAGGTACTGAGCTCGCCGCTCAACTTCACCATGTGGCTAATTTGTCTAAGGCTTACGGTATGCCAGATATGTCGGCTTCTCGACTTAAAATTACTATTGTGGAAGCCGGAGAGCGCATATTACCGGCGCTTCCTGAGCGCATAGCAAACTCTGCAAGAAAAGCACTGCATAAGTTGGGCGTAGACATTAAAGAGCAAACCATGGTGGCCGAAGCCGACGCGACAGGGTTGATCACCAAAGACGGTGGCCGGATTGACGCTGATTTGATGGTGTGGGCTGCAGGGGTAAAAGCACCTGACTTCATAACAAAGCTAGAACTTTTTGAAACGAACAGAGCCAATCAAATTCTTGTTGATAAGCAGCTTCGCAGCACTACGCACAAAAATATCTGGGTATTAGGTGACTGCTGTGGATTCCAGCAGGAAAATGGAAAGTGGGTGCCACCTCGGGCGCAATCTGCTCACCAAATGGCTGACATCGTTGCGCACAATATAACGTCGTTATTTACCCAAAAAGGTACAAAGGACTTCACTTATAAAGACTATGGTTCGCTGGTTCACTTGAGTAAATACAGCACAGTGGGAAGCTTGATGGGCTCACTGTCAAACAGCAGTATGTTTATTGAAGGGCGTCTAGCTAAGTTGGTTTATGTTTCTTTGTATAATATGCATCAGTTCGCGGTACACGGAAAAATTAAAGGTGCACTTAAATTACTAGTGAAGAAGTTAAGTCAGGCCATTAGCCCTAAGCTGAAACTTCATTAACCACATATAAAAAAAGAAAGCCCCGTGTTCGGGGCTTTTTTTAAATCATAAATTTAGCTCGCTGGAACTAAATGGAAATAGCTATTGCTTTACGCCTTCAACGTGAAGCTCAAGTTCTACTGTCTGCGACGCTGGGCCTAAATCATAGTCGATGCCATAATCCTTAAGTGCAATAGTCGTCGTGCCCATAAAGCCTGCGCGGTAGCCGCCCCATGGATCTTTACCTTCGCCAATTTTCTTGGCTTCAATAGTAATAGGATTTGTCACACCGTGAAGCGTGAAGTCACCCGTTACATCCATCGAGCCATTGCCTTTATCGACAATTTTGGTGCTGACAAACTTCGCTTCTGGAAATTCGTCAACATTTAAGAAGTCGTCGCTTTTAAGGTGCTTGTCACGCTCAGCGTGGTTTGAATCGATACTTCCTGTATCGATAGTCACCATTATCTTGGCTGCACTTGGTGCTGCATCGTCGTAACTAAAAGTACCTTTGAAATCGTTGAAGCGACCAGTAAGCCACGAGTAGCCCAAGTGTTGAATTTTGAAATTGATAGACGCGTGAGCGCCTTTGCTATCAATCACATAATCTGCGGCGTTAGCGGTGCTCAAAGACAGCGCAGCGGCCAAGGCAAGTGTTAACTTCTTCATCATTTCTCCTTTATCCTGAATATTATCGAAGCCGTAACATCTGCTTCAGTGTGTCCGTTGTTGCTAAAACGTACAGCACAAGTCATGCGATCTAGTGTATTTCCAATTACACCGGCTAAACATCATATTTAATGAGAGTGTTCATTCTTGTTTTTAGAATGAAGACATAGCCAATCGCCTTTAAAAACCACGTTAATAGTTAGCGTCTTTAATCTAGCGTCGTTTAACGGTCGATAAAATGCGCCAAACACCTCTATTAAACGCGCTAAATACTCTTATAGTTTAAATAAGAAGTAACAAAAGTGGCTTCTTGACTTCAACGTTGTTTAGTTCAGTAGAGGTTGTACGCTTTGCGCGTTTCATACGTTTTGTTGGCTGTCATTCTGCCAGCGCTATTTTCATCACTGGTTTCCGTCTCTGTATTGGGAGAGGGAAGAAGTGTGCAAAATATGGCGGGGCAATCAAACAGTGCTACTGCGCTTTCAACCCTTATAGGTGAGTGGGAAAGCTCGGCTTTTGAGGTTTCTGACGACGACATTGATGACGGCATTCCGTTTGTTAACATTGCCAATGGTGTAGAGCAGTATTGGCTTTCTGCTGGAAAAGCAGCTGATACAAAAATCTTCACCAAGCTGCGCGCAAACATCATACGAGGGCCCCCTACTTTCGCTTAATCATCAAAAAAAACGCATTTTTTATTTTTGATTAGGAGAAAGGTATGCACGCCTTAAATCTATATAAAACCGAAGCTATCGATACCTTGGCATGGCCGGTTGTTGAAAACACTATTACTGTCAATTCATCTGCTATGGCGGTCTTCACAGACTTTAAGCAGCACTTACCCCACGTTATTGACGCTCGAACTCCGGCAACGAAAGTAGAGTCGATTATGCGTCAGTCTCATGTTCGTATGATGCTGGTGGTAAACAGTGAAAACCGTTTTATAGGCATTGTTACCAGTCACGATGTGGGTGAACAGCAAATCATTCAGCGTGTGAGCGAGCTTAAGGTTAAGCGAGAAGAACTCACCGTTCATGACTTCATGCGCCCTAAAACCTCGCTCATGTCGTTCGACTTCAGTGAACTAATGCGTTCGTCTGTAGGTGACGTAATAGAAACACTTAAAGACTACGGACAGCACCATTGCCTTGTCATGGACAGAGACAGTCATGAAATTCGCGGAGTGATTAGCGTTAGCGACATTGCCAGAGAACTGCGATTGCCGCTTGATATACAAGGCCGCCCTACGTTTGCTGAGTTAATTAATATCCTCGCAGCTTAATTTTCAATTTTTTCAATACTGGACCATACTTTGACTACGCGTTGCTTTTAACCAACGCGTAGTCAAAGGCATATATCGCATTAACGGTATTTGCTAACTCAACATTTTACTGAAGTAGTTAGGTGGTTATATGCAGTATGCTCATGGCGAATTCATCATTACACGCTGTGGTGATGCGGTGCTAACGCAAGCCTATGGGCCTTGGAACAAAGAGTGTGTGAATAGTTTTGCTGGTGAATATCGCACTCACTCTGAGAGTCTACATGGGCAGACCTGGTGCGATATCGTTTGTGTCATCGGAGAATCCCTGCTTATCCCAGATGCTGAAACGCTCCTTCACGAACGTGTTGCTTCAGTAAACCCCATAGGGCTTACACATGTTGCCTTAGTGATGGGGGAGTCATCCGTGCGAGCAACCACACAGGCGCAGCTTAAACGCGTGTATCGCGATACCAATATAGAATATGTTTTCGTGGATTCAGTAGAGGACGCCGTTGAATGGTTATCTTCAAAAGGGTTTACGGTTGACCAAGAAGGTATTGATGCACACCGCGAGAAGGTTTCTATGAAGCTTTAGGGCAAACTTGGTACGCATTTCGCAACGTCTTATAACATCTATATAACATTGTTCGATAAGACGAGGCGATACTATGAATAGATCATTATTTCCTACTAGTGTTGTTACCAAAGCGTTTACTTGGGCGTACCAAGAACTGGGTCTAAATATCAAGCAAGCTTCTGAAATACTGGGTATTTCTCCATCTTCGTTGGCGCAGACCACGCTACTTGGCTTTGAAAGTGGTACCACAGAATATAGAAAGCAGTTGGCGTTTATTCGTATGTATCATTTACTCATCTCATTGTCAGATGGGGACACTGAGCAGATGAAAGTGTGGTTTAGCAGCTACAACGTTACGCTTGAAATGACCCCATTCGAAATGTGTAAAGAGCACGATGGTATTGAACGCGTAGCTGACCAGCTTCGTAAATTGAAGCAGTCGTCATGTGGCAGAGAGCGCTCGCTGGCCGTTATCGAGTATTCCCATAGGGAGCAGGTAGAAAAAGTCGGCGCGACTCTTCATTAATCAATCGGCTTTGCTCTTGTCGTCTATCGATTCAATGAAATCTGCACATGCTTGTACCTGTGTAACGGGGATCATGTGACCGGTGTTAGCAATGACTTCGTGTACAGCAGAGTCAATCGCTTTAGTCACTGCCGCGATGTGTTCATCTGGTTTTAAAATGGTATCTTTTTCGCCATACAACACGCCTACCGGGCATTGAATTTCTCCGTAGCGTGCTTGTTGTCTGTGCAGACTACCTTGAGCTGAAACAGTATCTCGGCTCCCCTCATAAAAGCTTCGAGAGTGAAGCGCCAATAAGCCCCCTCCAGCGGTTGAAAAAGAAGCCGGTACCGGTTCGGGGTGAAAAATTTGGGCGACTTGTTTTCTGCCTAACCGTGCTCTTAACGGACTGGCGATTGTTTTTGCCACACTACTGCGTACCCACTCATTAGGAATGTAGAGAACCGACAAAGGGCCAGCACCACCTTTAAGAGGCGTAGTTAGCGGGCATAAGAGCGAAACTGACTTAATTTTTTCAGGGGCGTCAATTGCCATCCTTAACGCAATGCCTCCTCCCATTGAGTGCCCAGCAATGCTTGCCTTTTCAATACCCTCTTTTTCCATCCATTCGAGTATCATTTTACTTTGCTGCTCGAAGTTTGCTGGTGTTCCTTTGTAACGGCTCGAAAACCCGCTTCCTGGCCGGTCAATTAAGTAAACCGTGTAACGGGGGGCAAGGGTTTTGGCTAATTCATTAAAATTGTTACTATTGCCCAATAAACCGTGAATAAGAATAAGCGCCGGCCCGTTTCCTTGCTTTTGCCAATGTATTACTCCTCCTTCAACAGGGGTGAGTTTACCTGACGGAGAGAATGCGCTTTCGATGCTGCTGTCCATTTTGGCAGTAAACCAAATAAGAGCCACGAAGATACAAATAAAAATAAGCAAAGCAATGAACATATTGTACTTCCTAAATAAGGGTAAAAATTAACCTATCGGTTAACCCTGAAGTGGTCAAGTAAGCAGTAGTGATAGTGCCCTATAGATGCAGCGGTGCTATTGATGCAAAGTTAACGTGGCTAAGCCATGAACAAATAGGATTTGAGATGGAATTAATGATAACCCCTTCTATCGCTATAGATGAGGGCGAAGCGGAATTGCAAGCCATTCGGGCCCAGGGCAGTGGAGGGCAGAATGTCAACAAAGTAAGTAGCGCTATCCATTTGCGTTTCGATATCAATGGGTCATCGTTACCTGAAAAGCTGAAGCAAAAGCTGCTTCAACTAAATGACAGTAGGGTGACAAATGACGGCGTTTTTGTGCTTAAAGCACAGAATTTTAGGACTCAGGAGCAAAATAGAGAAGATGCGTTAGCGCGTCTGGTTGAGTGGATAAAAGCTGCTACCGTTGAACAAAAACCGCGCATAAAGACCAAGGTGAGCCGTGCGGCAAAAGCACGTCGTGTCGATGTAAAAAAACAACAAAGTGCTAAAAAATCTATGCGTAAGAAAGTGGAATTTTAAACAAAACTCGTCTAAAGTATTAAGCCTTATAGATGTCATTTCGCAAGACAACGGAAAATTCTTAAAATAATAAACGAATGTGTCTTGTGCTTATGCTAATTATTGGAACTTAGGGAAGCATACAAAGTGACGCGTTCGAACGTTATTCCTATGGTGCTATTTGCAGCCATAGTAGTTTCGCTTGGGATTAATACACCACAAGCCGCAAACGAGATTATTGCTCGTTTGTTCAACAAATCCATTTCTAGTACCGAACTGCAGCCTTCACAGGCTGATGTAGACCGTTTTCAATCTATTTTGACCGACAAGTCAGAGAAAGAAGTGCGAGCCATTTTGGCTCACCGTGCCCTTGGTAATAAAATTACCGAGTCTGTACTTTCTGACTTTGCCGATAAAAATGCGATCGAGCCCAATGAAAGCGAAATTCAATCTGCGTACTCGGTAATAAAACTATGGACCGTAGATTTAGACAGTGATGGCGCCTATCAAGATGAAGAACTAGAGCGTTATCGTTTAGCTATGGCTGAAGGCATGGCAAAAAGCTGGAAAGTATCGAAGGCACTTTACGAAGCGTATGGTGGTGATGTGGTTTTCCAACAAGATAACCCACTCACGCCTGTTGGTGCTTATCAAAAACTGTTCGAACAATATCGCGAAAAAGGTGAATTCGTTATTTATGACCCTGCTTTTAAAGCCGCGTTTTGGAGTTCAGTTAAAATGAAATACGCCAAAACCTATGACCCAGAGAATATAGATTTCTCGCTTCCCTGGTGGGAAAAAAGCATGACTGCTTCAGAAAAATAGTTCGAAAAAGCCCTGTTTTTACAGGGCTTTTTTAATTCTTTTTAAAAAATCTATTTTTGCGCGGAATAAAAGATCTTCTTCAATCGTTATCTCAGTGTCCTTTATGAAAAACGGAGATAAACGGATGAAAAAGTTAAATACTGCAATTGCACTAGCTTTAGGTATCGCTTCAACATCAGTGTTGGCTCAAGAAACTGCATTTTCTGCGAATACTTCAGCTAATGCATCGACTTCTGCATCGCTTTCAATTACAAACGGTGCAAACTCACAATCTGCTACTCAAGCTAATACGCAGAATTCTGCTGAAGGTGAAGCCCTTACGCAAAGCCAAGCGTCTACCGAGAATTCAGCTGACGCTAGCGGACAATTTTCGGCAAGCCAGTCAGGTAATGACCTATCTACCGTTCATGGATTGAACCAAGTGTCTGAGCTAGCCCCTGAAGAAGAGGGTGAAGAGAACGCTGACCAGCCAACACCAAACGAAGTGGCGCAAACGTCTACGTCAAACGCCAGTTTGTTAGCAAATAGCACTCAGCAGCTTTCGACAGCAGCGGCATCTTTGTTATCAACTTCGCAAGCTTCGGTTGATGGTGCGGTGTCTGCAGCATCAGAAACAGCAAATACCATGACAGCGTCGGTGTCAGGAACGGTGACAAACAGTTTGTCTGGTTCTTTATCTGCGCTTTCATCAACTTCGGCAAACACAGACCCAAGCGGTGAAGCAGAAAGCGCTACACAAACTGCGACACAGGGTGCGGAAGTAAACCAAATAAGCACCCTAGCTAACAGTAACGCGGTAAATACCGCAGGTGGCTCGCTAACGGGAGGTGTAAGTGGCGCGCTCACTAATACTTTACAGGCCGCCGCAGGCAATAGTGTATCAAGTGCGGCAGAGAGCACGGCTGCAGGCACTATTGAAAGTGCAGTAGACGGCGGCGTAACTAATACAGTGACCAGTGCTGTAACTGGAACGGTTGGCACCGCTGTCGAAGGTACGGTTACTGATACGGTAGCAAGCTCTGTAGAAGGTGCAGTTTCAGGGACTGTCGAGCAAACTGTGTCAGCAACAGTTGGAAATACTGTAGCAAATACGGTGGAAAGCTCAGTAAATAATACAGTGACGAGCTCGGTAGAAAGCGCCGTTACAAGCACGGTAAACGACAACGTTACATCAAGTATCTCAGGCGCTCTAGGCCTTTAACATCTTGGCCAAAACCAATAGGTGGGAGCCGAGCAATCTTGAGCTAGCGCTTTAGGTAGCCACCTTAAAATCTGAGAGCGGCTTGCCTAAGTAGAAAGGTAAGCCGCAATCTAAGGTTCTGGCTATACGTACGGACGCATTATCTGGTTATTCCACATTTCCAGTCAAATCGTACGTCTCAAGTCAATTCTCACGTCTCCCCTTACTTGAATAGAGCAAAACAGTAATCGCTAAGACTTATTTTCTCTGTGGTAGGTAAAAACAATGAACACGAAAATATCTCAACATTCACTCACGACATTTATTTCTACCTTTGGTAGCTACCAACGCCTTTCTTTTGCCGTTACCGCTGCTTTACTCGGCTGTAGTGCTGCCTATGCGGGTGCTGAAAGTCAGTCAAACGCTGCTGAAGGTGCAAGCAATACAAGTGATAGCCATCAAACAGTTTCATTCTCAGGATCTGGTTACATTGGCTACCGCAATGATAGTAATGTGAGTGTAAGCGAGTTAGATACGAACTCAGATGTGGCAGACGGTGCGATTCAGTCAGAAGCGCAGCTAAAGGTGTCAGTGAAGCCCACTGAGAAGTGGGAAAATGTACTGTCGGTAAGTCAGGCTAATACCAACTATCAAACACTAAGCGAGTTTGACCTTGGCCTTACCACTTTGTCTGCAAGCACTAGCTATGCGTTTGATTTCGCGAAGCTAGGTACGCACTACTATCACGCTAGTGCAGAACTTGATGGTCGCGATTTTCTCACTTATCAACAATATGGGCTATCTGCGGGAAAACTACTGGGCCAGCGCACGTATTTGCGCGTTAGTAGTGATCTTATCGACAAACAGTTCGAAAACACACCTGAGGATGCGCCGATTAGAGATAGCGACGCTATCGCCGTACGCAGTGATCTATTCTACTTTTTTGAAGGAGACGACTTTTTTCAAATCGCACTTAAGTATCAAAACGAAGATGCTCAAAACAATGTGTTCGACTACACAGGTAAGGGGGTCGATCTTGCGTACACCTATCCCATAGCGATGTTCAGTAAACCTCTGAAGCTTAAGGTTGCCTATCAACTTGATGTAAGGGATTACGCTTCAGAACAAGATGGAGGCATTGGTAGGGAAGACGACAGGCATATTGTTGAGTTAAGTGCAGACTACGCTGTTCACAGCAATGTCGATATAAAACTGTCTACCCAATACGGCGACTACGCGTCTAGTGTAGATGGTGCAAACTACCAAGAAACCATTGCTGAGCTAGGCATTAACGTTCATTTTTAGTGAACGTTAATGTAAATCATATTATGAACGGTGTTTTTAACTTAAGGCAATATGCCAAAACCAAACACGCTGTCCCGCCCGGGCGTTCCTGCGTCTATGGCTAATTGTTGCAGCTTTATCAGGGCAGCGTTCCTTTCTTTCTCTTTGCGTAAATAGCACGCATATAAAGCGGTGACACGAGGTGATGCCATAGAGGTTCCCGTCTGCCTAACTGTTTTCCCATTGGGGTGTGCTGCATCTACCGACACGCCAAATGCAGCAAAATCCACATAATCACCTTGATTCGCCCATCGATAAATTACATTAGACTTATCAACGGCCGTAATACCCAACGTTTCTGAATAAGCGGCGGGGTACAAGGGCAAAGAGGCAGGGCCTTCATTGCCCACGGCTGCAATGACTTGAATACCACTTTCATCAAGCTGTTTTATCACCCGCGCTAAAACCGGGTTGTCAGGCCCTGCTAAACTCATATTTATGGCGTCTACGTGCTGTGATGCAAGAAAGTTTAGACCTTCAATCAACGACATCAGCGTGGCGCCTTGGCTAACACTATTACGTGAATAAAAAACACTGGCATTAAACACCTGACTTGAATCGGGCAATGATGCCGCCAATAAGCTAGCTACCGCTGTACCGTGGTCAGACGAAAACGCCACGGTATTTTCTTGGGGATCCGAAGTCTTTTTACCTGTTTTTTCAGCTGTACCCTCGTCATCTGCGTTGCTATCTTGCTCCTGATTCTGACCTTGATCATGACCAACGATGAAAGACGCTTGTGTTAAATCAATGTGTGAGAGCAATGGATGGGTTGGCGCTACATGGGTGTCAACCATTCCAATGCGCAGCGGTATGGAACAGGTTTCCAGTTCGTTGGCCTCATTTTCAGTTTCAAATTCTTGAGTCAATTCATTGGTTGGGGACCTGCTCTGCGATAGATAGATATGGTTCCGGCCTATTTGAGACCGTAGATTGTGTGGCAAACTGTTGCGAATATACGACACTTCATCTTCATTCCCCGTCACTTTAACTTTATAAAGCCACTGGGAGAGCGCGGGTAAATACTGAGCCTTTTGAATCGTTATATTTGCGCCTTGGAAGTGCACTCTGTCGGTTTCTTCACCTAAAAAAAGCCATTCTTTTTCAACAGCAAGAAAGCCACCTTCAACGGTTACTTCCTTAACAACCACTTGGCCAGACGCTGATAAAATGTTTGTCGCAGCGGGGGGAGTAAATTGGGGTGTTGGTATGCCGCTAATAACGTCTGAAGCCAGCGTAGACACGTTGCTTACACCTTCTACAGATGATTGCACTTTCCGTCTTGCTTCCTCACGAATAGCTTTTAAATCAGAGGGCGTTCTATCTATTACAGGACGCACGGGAGAAACCACTTGATTCAATGTTCCCGCTAGTTGGGCTTGCGATATTGAAGCCGCAAACAAACCAACAAATCCCATAATAATTGTGTACTTCATTTTGCTACCTTTACTTTAACGTTGGCGCAGTTTGATGTTGTAAGAAGGAATGGCATAAATTGTGCCATGGCTCTTATCACTGCCTAATAGTGTAGTGACGAATAGATAGAAAAAAAATTCCAATACGAGTCCGAAGATCTACGCGTTTTAATTTAATAAAAAAATTCTTAATACGTGGAATAAAAATAGTTGTGGCTCGTTAACAGGATATAGACAACGGAAATCCTCACAAAGGTACATGAAAATGAAAGATGAGTTGACTGAACTCGTCCCGTCATTGCGAAAATTCGCATACTCGTTGACGGGTAACATGCATGATGCTGATGATTTACTTCAGAACACCCTTGAAAGGCTATTGAGTAAGCCGCTTCCTGAACAAGTTACGCTAATGGCGTGGGCATTTAGAGTGTGCCGAAATTGTTGGATAGACGAATATAGAGCGAAGAAAGTGAGAACCAACGCAACCGATGCACTTTCTTACGAAACGCAATCAGCAAATAGCAATACTGATCTGGATGACGCGGTCACTCAGACTATTACGCTAAAACAGGTATCAAGTGCCATGGACGAGTTACCTTGTGAGCAAAGAGAAACCCTTTCCTTAGTTGCAGTACAGGGAATGAGTTACGCTGATGCTTCGGAAGTGTTACAGGTTCCTACTGGGACCATCATGAGCCGGCTTGCCAGAGCGAGAGCAAAAATATCAAATTTACTTAATGGCCAAAACGAGGTGTTATCGTGATCTTAACTGATGAAAAACTCTCTGCATTTTTAGATGGCGAGCTAGACACTGCTGAGATGGACCTGGTTCGTGAAGCGATAGCGCAAGACGTTGCCATTTCTGACCGGCTCGCCGCGCTTGCTGAGGTCGATAGAGTGGTAAAAGCGGCGGCAGAAAAAGCGACAGCAGTAGCGTTACCTAAAGAAATAGTGGCACTTTTGAGCGATGAAAGCCGCCAAAGCGATAAAAGTGAAGCACAGGCAACTGATGTGAGCTTAGAGCGCGAAAGTACCACAGAGCAATATTCAACGGAAAATGTAACGCCGTTTCAGCAGAAGACGAGCTCGATTAACAGTGCGCAGCAAAATCAGACAAAGTGGAAGGGACCCTTCGCCATTGCTGCAAGTGTGGCGGTATTAGCGGGCCTAGTTTTCTTTAATCAGCAGGCCGCTGAAACAACGCAGCCTACACATTGGGCAAATGTATCGTCGGTGCTGGACAGCAACCTAACTGGTGAAGCAACCACCTTTGACACAGGTGTTACGGTTACACCCCAGTTGTCTTTTGTAAATACGGATTTTAATTACTGCCGACAGGCTGAAGTGGCATCTCAAGATGAACTAAATGTAATGATCGCTTGTAAAGATAAACAAGGCGTGTGGCAGCTTGCTGCTAGCAAACTGGATGAGCTAGGTGAAAGTACAGGGCAATATCAAACTGCCACTAGCGCCAAATTAATGGAAGACGAACTGGATAACATGATGGCGTCTGCGCCATTAAACCGAGAGCAAGAGAAGAACGCAATTGAAGCAACTTGGCTAACTGACAAGGCCAAAGGAGTAAATGATGAAAACTAGAATTATGTTAGTACTTGCGGTGTTAATCATGGCGGGCTGTGCGAGTCAGCCTGATTACAGACAGGCTAAAAAAGGTGGTTTTGGCTATACAGAAAGCAAATTAAGCGATACACAATATCGCGTGCACTTCAAAGCTAAAGGCTCAGACAAAGGCAAAGCGATGGATTACGCCATGCTGCGTGCAGCGGAGCTTACGTTACTGGAAGGCTACGACTGGTTTGTAGTGACTGACCGCGAAACCTTGGTAGACAAAGAGACGGTACAAGCCACACCTACCGCAGGGTTTAGCCAGCGCTATGCACGAGTAACAGAATGTGGCGTACTTACTTGCCGTACGTCGTATCATCCTACAACGCAATTCGAAACGGGCGTGTTTGTGGGAGGTTCACAACAAAGTGAGATAGAAAGTATTTTGAGTATTGAGATGGGTAAAGGTACTCGCCCCACTTCGGCAACCAGCTTTGATGCGAGAGAAGTCCGCGATAACTTACAGCCGAAAACAGAAGAATAATGCCGGGCTAGTGGGAATAACTGTTCCTGCTTTGGTATTAGGATAATTAAAAAGGGCCGCAGCATGATGCTGCGGCCCTTTTGGTAGGAGTAGAAGCTAGCAACTTCAGTGGTATCACATAGAGTTACTAGCGTCTTAACTTACAAAGCTAAGCGGCAATTAGTTAAAATAACCGTCTACTTCTTTTTCAGCTTCGTCACGGCTTTTGCCATAAGCTTGTTGAATCTTACCTACTAATTCTTCACGACGACCATCAATTACATCAAGGTCGTCATCGGTAAGTTTGCCCCATTTCTGCTGCACCTTACCTTTCATTTCTTTCCAATTACCTTCAATACGATCACTGTTCATAACTTGCTCTCCTTATCCAAACAATTGGCTGAAAAAACTGGCGAAAAACATTGACCAGTTATTCTTTTAGCAGCAAATGGTGTTCCATTGTGTAGGCGTATGAAAATAATAGCTTTTTGCGATTAAGCGCCTAGTTCAAAACCCAATTCTCATGCAGAATTTACAAGCCCTTGCAAACCCTACATTAAGGCTGGATAGACGCTAGGCCAACGTTTTAATAAATGCTTCGTTATCCCGCCTTTTTTCAATTTTATGTTGATCTTCACTACGGCCTTTCTTCCAGTAGCTACTAATATAAATATTCTCATGGGCAACAGCCTTTTCATCCTTTAGCCATGCCCTAATTTCTCGCATATCAGAGAATTCACACGCCACCCAGACATTGGGTATGCCTTCATGCCATGCTAGTTGAGCGAGACGCACAGGTAAGGGGTGCTCATATTCCCATATCACAGTGACTCCTTCGGGTTTTTTCAATGCCACCGCATCTTTTGCATCTTCAATTTGAATGACAGCATACCCCTTGGTTTGTTGAGGTAGCTCCGCGAGATGATTTCTAATACTGGGTAACGCTGTCATGTCCCCCGCCAATAGCACCCAGTCGTATTGCTCGCTTAGCCCTTTACTTGAGCCTGGACCCGCAATTGTGATGATGTCACCGGGTTGAGTGCTCGTTGCCCATGCCGATGCAGGGCCAGTTTTACCGCCATCGGAGTGAACAACCATATCAAGAACTAATTCGGGCTTGGCAGCGTCAAACTGCGCAACGGTATAGGTACGCATTGCTACTTGGTCTGTGTCTGTAGGGTGCTGGAGCGGATTTCCGTTTAGGTCGAACAGCAGCTTCACGTACGCGCCAGCCTTAACAACAGGAAAGTTAAGCAGATCGTCACCACTAAGATAAATGCGTTGCATGGTTGGGGCAATACGGACTGATTGGGTCACAACAGCTTGGCGAAGTTGCGGTTTGGGCATTAGCTTACTCCTGTAATATGGAGCTACTATCTTATTTGGTAATAATTCTCATTACCATTTCTAAAGGTGAAACAAAAAAGATTATTTAATTCTAATTTTTAGATTAACCGGAAGAGCCTAGAGAAAGCGTGAGCAGATTTAACAAGTTGATACAGAATAGAAAATTTCAAGAAGGGTAAATGTGACAGCTTGTAATAAGAGGATAAGCAAAAGAAAAGGGGCTAAAAAGCCCCTTAAAAAACCACAACATAACTTGGAAAACACATTTACACACCACAAAGACGCACACTCAACGACTTCATGTATAAGTTAAGATAGCTCAATTTAAAAAAGGTTCCGCTTATTTAAAAATAAAAGGTAAAAAAATAAATACCTTTAAAAAGCGCTTTCAAACGTTGTGGTTGGGTACTGTAAAAGACGGCACCAGTATTCAATTAATGCGACTTGCTCTTCGCAACGTTATGTAGACAACACACGTAATGATTGTGATTAACGTAGCCGCTACAGCAAAGGGAAGGGCGATATCTACCTGATAAATAAAAGCAGCCAATGGTGGGCCAATTACGTACCCCATGGCAGTGGTGGCAGTGATTAGTCCAGTAACAGTAGCTTGTTGAGATGGTGCGCAATAGGTTGTCGCCGCCGCTGCTAACGAAGGGTAAGCCATACCCATACCTAAACCCATCAGTGTCATGGCAGTGTAAAGCACGGCTAATGAGTGTTGAAGGTAGAGCAGTAAATATGCAACTCCAAGTAAGGGGAGTGCGATTGTTATCATGGCTTCTTTACTGACGCGCCCCTTTTGAACCCACCCGAATTGTGCAGTAAGCGAAGCGGCTGCACTGACCATCATGGCAAAGCCTACTTGTCGGGCGGCTTCTACAGGGGAATAGTGGTAAAAATCTATAAAAAAGAAACCTAAGGACTGCTGCATCATCGCCATCGCGCAAAATACACAAATGCATGCTGCAACAAAGATATACGGCACCTTAGTTGATGCTTTGCCTTTGTCGCTCGTCTGCTGAGTACTTTGTTGCTGGGACAAAGGTGGCAGAACAGGTAGCTTAAAATATACCAATGCCAGCGCCAGTAGAGTTAATAAAACAATGCTGTACAACGGAGCTAATAAGCCAAAACCAACTAATAAACCGGCGTAAGCGGGCCCAACGATTTGCCCTACATTGCTTGCAGAGGTTACTTTGCTGATTGCACTTACTCTACTTTGGGGCGTACTTATGGCGACGGCGTAACCCACGGCAGAGGGCGGAGTTGCGGACATAATAGTTGATTGCAAACTACGGCTTATCAACAATGCCAGAAATAAATTGGTTCCGCTTATAATGCCAGAAAACCCTGCCATCCATGCGCTTGCAAAGGCAAAAGTACCCAAGCTATAACCCGTTAACCCTACCATTAAAATTCGTTTAAAGCCTGCACGCCTCGCAACCTTACTCCACACGTTTGTACCAAACGCAAAAATAAGCGCAGAACTAGACATAATAGTGGCAATGTGGAATTCAGAAAGGTTTGCTTCCCGACCCATAGAAGGAAGTGTGGTGAGCATAACGCTTTGGCCAACAGATGTAGCGAGCAGTGCACAAAAAAGTACTCTAAAAACAATGCTTGATGCAGACGGCGATAACACGCAGGTAGCCCTTTTAGTAGGCGGCAAAATTCCTGGTGATTTTATCACAATTGAAGATAAAAAAATGCCCGCCAAAGGCGGGCCAAAATCAGAGGTATGTAAAGGCCGGGATGGGCCTTTGAGGGGAGAGGGTAGTCGTCGGATGACAACTCACTAATAACATCGACGACATTACCAGTGTCCTCACAATGGCTTCGCTGAAGCAACACACACGTACATTCAACGAATCCAAATTGGGTCAACAATCCCTTGCTGCACGAGACATCACTGTCGGTGCTTGCGATGTAGGTACTCAGAGCTTGTTTGCAATCCCTATGAAACAAGTGCCTTGCGTCCTGCGAGTTTAATTAGGTTGTCTTTTACCTAACCTCATCATCGACCAGCAATTTAACGAATCTTCTACAGTCATCCATTAGTTCTGATACTGACACTTCCATCTTTCCTTGGTGACACACTCCTTGAACTTCCCATGTCGTCACCTTCAGTACCTTTCATCTACGCAATTTGGCCTCTCCGTCGCTAAAGCTGTCCTAGCTACAAACTGCGTTCTGTATTTATCCGTTAGTCTAATGTATGCGTGATCTGTGCCAAACCTTAAAAACAATTTAGAAATATTATATATGATTGATTTGTATGGTTTATTTTTTGGTTCATTAGCTCTTTCTATCCGTTTTGTAAAACTGTCGTGAAACGACTCTGTAGTTTTTTCTCGGTAGTGTGTAGCATTTTACAAACACATTTAACACTCATATGTCGCTTGTCGCATTACCCTTGATCTTTTCTGAAAATACATTAAATTGTTCATATAAGATTTATCTTATTTAAAGTTGTTAGTCTCGCGTATAACTTTAATTAAGTTGCAGCTCTTATTAAGAAGCAGTCTTCGAATCTATTTCAGTGCAGCAGGATGATGCATGGGAAAAGCCAAATTTTTCTAAGCATTAATGAATGCACTTAAGCGCAGTCCAACTAGGAGTTCATTGTTATGTTTACGGCAGTTATTGAAAGATTACTGTTTTTGTCTACCCACAAAGGAAAGTGGGTATATGCCGTCTTATTGTTGGCTGTCTTATTTTGTGCTTATCAAATGCGGTTAATTACGATAGACACCGATCCGGAGAATATGCTTGAAGCCAATCATCCTGCCCGCGTGTTTCATAACGAAGTGAAGCATACTTTTGCTATGCATGACGCGATTGTGGTGGGGGTTATAGCATCGTCGGCGAATGACACTGCTACTGAGAATGCCGATAGAACTACCAATAAAGGTATCTACACACCAGAGAATCTAAGTGCAATAGACAAGGTTACTCAACATATATTGAACACTGAGGGTGTAATTGCTCAAGATGTCATGTCGTTTTCAACGGTGGACAACATCACTCAGGGCGACAGTGGCGAGCTTAAGTTTTCTTGGATGATGCCAAACGCTCCAGCGTCTCAGGAGGAAGCGGGGAAAATTGCTGAGGCAATAGCACGTCTTCCAATGTTGCAGGGAACCCTAGCTTCTTCTTCTAAAAATGCAGCCGCTATTTATGTGCCTATAAAAGACAAAAATGAAAGCTTTCGAATTGCAGAAGACATTCGCGCATTTATCGGCGCGAATACAACATACGAAACATTGCAGTGGCACATAACAGGGCTGCCCGTTGCTGAAGATCAGTTCGGCGTTGAAATGTTTATTCAAATGGCAATTTCAGCGCCAGCTGCGGGATTGATGATTTTTATTCTCCTATTTGTTTTCTTCCGTAATTTCACGTTGATTACTGCCCCAATGGTGGTAGCAATGGCAACGGTAATTATCACAATGGGCGCCTTAATCGGCTTAGGTTTCACTGTGCACATCATGTCATCTATGATTGCCATATTTTTGATGCCAATAGCTGTTGTTGACTCGGTGCATATATTGTCTGAGTTTTCAGACCGCTATAAACCAGGTCAAAAGGCCGATGATGTGATTACCACTGTGGTTGAACACTTATTTCAACCGATGCTGTATACGTCGCTGACCTCCGCAGCCGGTTTCTACTCACTTATGCTTACACCGATCCCGCCGGTGCAAATCTTCGGCGCCTTCATTGGCTCAGGTATCCTGTTGGCTTTCGTTATTACGCTCACTTTTATTCCTGCTTATATATCAAGAATGTCCCCAGAAGCGCTGGCTAAGTTGCAGGCTGCGTTACATACCGATGCCAACTCATCTTCAGTAAAGGCTACGTATCTACAGCGATTTGTATACGGTATTCGCAATGTTGCGCTTAATTACAAAGGTGCGTTACTCGTAGCGTTCATGGTGATTTCAGCGGTATCAGTGTGGGGTATTTTCCAAATACAAATTAACGACAACCCTGTGCGCTGGTTTAAAGAAAATCATGAAATTCGTGTAGCAGATAAGGCGCTTAACAAGGAGTTTGCGGGTACGTACAACGCGTACATTGTTATTGAAGATACCCGCAAGCTGAAAAGTGCAGGTGAAATACTGCAAAGTGCAGTGTTGCCCTCTTCGTTAGATGAATGGCGCAAAACAACCCTCGATACACTCAACAATGAAAATGCCGGTAATAATTATGAGACTCTCGCATTTGCCGTCGATGATGCATTATTCGGTGGTCTTGATAGCGACGAATATGACGCTTTAAATCGCTTGCTTTCAAGCATTGATGAAATTAAAGGCACAAGCAAAACGTTTCAACAGCCCGATAATGTAGCGCTGCTTTCAGACCTGCAAAGTTACTTAAGCACTCAAACGCTGGTGGGTAAAACTCAGTCCCTCAGTGATGTGGTTAAAGTAGTTAACCGAGAGCTGCACTCGGGCAATGACAGTGACTACGTGTTACCTAATACTCAGCCAGCGATAGCACAGACGCTTTTACAGTATCAGTCCTCTCATAGACCGCAAGACTTGTGGCATTTCGTGACACCAGACTATCGTAAAACCTTGGTGTGGCTGCAGCTATCAAGTGGTGATAACCAAGATATGACAGAGGTAATTGAGTTGGTAGATAACTACTTTGCTCAACATCCATTGCCTGACGGCCTAACTTATCAATGGGCAGGTAAAGCGTACCTAAATGTAGTGTGGCAGGACAATATGGTTGCAGGCATGTTAGACAGCTTACTTAGCGCCTTCATTATTGTTTTCGTGATGATGGTGTTGCTGCTGCGCTCGCTGGTGTTTGGCCTATTAGCTATGCTGCCTCTTACCATAACTATCACCTTTATTTACGGCGCTATTGGCATTGTAGGTAAAGATTACGACATGCCAATTGCCGTGCTTTCGGCCCTTACATTGGGTTTGTCGGTAGACTTTGCCATTCACTTCTTGGCTAGAGCTAAAGAGATCTACAAGCAAACTGGTGATGTGAATGCCACGCTAAGTGCTATGTTTGAAGAGCCTGCTAGCGCTATAACTCGTAATGCGCTGGTTATTGCGCTTGGCTTTACGCCGCTGCTTTTAGCGCCACTCGTGCCTTACATTACCGTGGGTATTTTTCTGGCAAGTATCATGTTTATTTCGGCACTCGTTACGCTGCTGGTGTTGCCAGCTGCTATGACTTTGCTTAAACGTTGGGTTTTCAAGGAGGCCTAAAATGCGTATTTCCCTATTATCAACTCTAAGGTTGCGTCGACCAAAAAAGTTAAATCTACGCAGCTCATTCACGGGGCTTGTTGCGCTATTACTTATATCAGGTAATGGTTTCGCTCAAACCTCGGCAAACCAAAGCGGTAGTAATATAGATGTTGCCGAAATCGTCAATAAGGCCGAACAAGCAGCGTATTACGCAGGCAATGACGGGCGTTCAATGGCGAGAATGCTGATTGTAGATGAGCAAGGTCGAAAGCAAATGCGTCAATTTACTATTCTGCGCAAAGATGTGCTGAATGAGGAAGGCGCCGACACCGGCGATCAACGTATGCTGGTTTTCTTTAGCCGTCCTACTGAAGTTGAAGGTACGGTATTTCGCGTTGAAAAGCATGCGGCGCTTAATTCTGATGACGACCGTTGGTTATATTTACCGGCTTTAGATTTAGTAAAGCGAATCGCGGCAGGCGATAAACGTACATCGTTTGTTGGTTCTCATTTCTTCTATGAAGATGTTTCCGGCCGCGCAACGGCGCAGGACAGTTTTGAGCTGCTTGAACAAACCCAAACTCATTATCGCTTAAAAGCGACGCCTAAGGACACAGCGCTCGTAGAGTTCAGCCACTATGTAGTAGAGATAGACAAAGACACTTACTTGCCCACCTTAATTAACTTTTATAAGGCTGACAATAACTACCGTCGTGTTGAAGCTGTGACCATTGAGACTATACAGGGCAACCCTACTGTGGTCAGAAGTAAGGTGACGGACCTGGCATCAGGTGGCTATACCCTTATGGAATTCAGAGGGATTGAGTACGACATAGGTCTTCCAGATAGCATATTTAGTGAGCGTAGCCTACGTGTGCCACCGCAAAACTATATTAAATAACACTATCTCTAAAAAGGAGGGCAGCACTGTGCGCTTGTCTAAATTACTAGCTCCATCCATGCGGATAACGCTGCCTAGCCAAGCCCATGGTCTTTCTGAGCGGGTTAAAATGCAATGGAGGGCGCACGCTTTGCTCGCGCCTGTTATTTTCACTTTTGCGTTCACGGCTATAGTTAGTCTACCGCTAAACGCCCAGACGGTGGGTGTTGAAAACCAGAATCAGAAAGACCTAGTGAAAAGCGGTGAACATGAACAGGAAGCTAACGCAAACGACGAGTGGGACAGCGTGTGGCCTGAGGACGACAATGTCGAATCAGGTGATGATTGGAATGATGAGTGGGATGACGAATGGGGCACTGAGAGCAAAAGTAAACTTCGTATTTCTGGCTTTGCCGAGCTCGCCGTAGGAAACCGTTTTTCCCGTGACATGGCTACTGCGTTTGGCAGTCAGAATTCACAAATGAACGAGAGTTTTCAAGCTGCTAACGCGCCATCCGTGTTAAATAAGAGCACATTGCGCGACGCCAGAGTTCAATTTCGCGCAGACTATGCATTAGACAGTTCTTCCATTTCCAGTAAAGCCGACGTTTGGTATGACGGCGTAACGTCGTCGTGGGAATCACAACTTCGCGAACTGGCATGGCAAGGAAGCTTAAGCAGCATTCTACCCAGCGCTTTAGTCGGCACGGGGGACTGGGCAAGTGCATTTGACATCAAAGTCGGTAAGCAAGTACTGACCTGGGGGACAGGGGATTACTTGTTCTTAAATGATCTCTTCCCTAAAGATTATCAGTCGTTCTTTGCAGGAAGAGAAGACGAATACCTTAAAGCGCCGAGTAATGCATTAAAGGTGTCGGGCTACACGGATTTTGCCAATGTAGATTTAGTCGTCACACCTGAATTTGAGCCTGATATTGGTATTACAGGCGAAATATTTTCTTTTTACAGCCCGCAATTGGATGAAAACATTGCCCCTTCGTTTTCTGTTGAGCGTGAGAATCGCCCACGAGGAAGTGAGCTTGCCTTAAGGGTGTATAAATCCGTTAAAGGGGTAGAGATCGCAGGCTATGGTTACACCGGTTATACAAGGCAGCCCACCGCGACAGATTCTCTTGGAAGACCGCGCTACAGTAAAATGAATGCCTATGGCGCAAGTGTTGTTACGCCTTTGGGGCGGGGGATAGCAAATGCGGAATACGTTTTCTACAACAGCCTTGAAGACATAGATGGAACTGACGGGCAAATAGCGAATGATCAAAGTCGTTTCTTACTAGGCTATAGCCAAGAAATTGCCGCAAATCTTACCGGTGGTTTCCAGTGGTACACCGAGTACTTACACAATGCGGATGGCCTAGATAGAACAGTCTCGTCTTCTGAGCGAGTTCAGGAGAAATATCGCCATTGGGTGACGACCCGTTTAACGTGGTTAGCACTTCGTCAAACACTGACATTAAATAGTTTTCTGTTTTATTCACCCAGCGATAGCGACGGATACCTAAAGACTACAGTGGCTTATTCGCCCACCGATAAGTGGCAAGTGCGAGCGGGCGTAAATGTGTTTTCAGGTAAGGATAACTATACGTTTTGGGGGCAGTTTGAAGACGCAAGTAATGCGTTTGTTGCCTATCGATTTTATTTTTAATCTTCTTCAATATTTAAGGAATTCGTTATGTCACAGGAAAAAGCATTAACTGCATTTGCAGGGTTCATGGTGTTGTTATCTGTAGTCCTAACCCAGTTTGTTCATGCAAACTTTATGTGGTTCACCGTGTTTATCGGCGCAAACTTGTTCCAACAGAGCTTCACTGGCTTTTGCCCAGCAACCCTATTTTTTAAACACGTGCTTGGCCTTAAAAGTGAACGGGAGCTAGCGTCATTAACTGATGCTTCACAAATGCGCTAGCAAAGCATTTTCTATTGAGTAATTGGCGCTAAGTAACATTTTGCAAAGATAAACGTTTATCGCAATTCACTACGCTGTGATATGTTATAACGTGATTTTTAAATGGTATGTTAGGTTATCTTTGTGAAATTTTCTGTCGCGCTTTCAAGCGTTAAATTCGGTTTAATTGCGGCACTATTGGTTTTATTTGGCACATTAAACCCAACCCAAGCCGCCAATTACGAGGAAATTGACTGGGTAGCTCTTATGCCCGAGGACGATTTGAGTGCGCTTTTAAACAGGCCTGAGTTTTTAAACGATATTGCCGATGGCTCTGCCGCCGACTCTGTCGATGACTTTGCTTCAAAGCAGCTAGAAGATGAACAAGCACAGCGATACCAACAAGCGTTAGTGTCGACGCGAGTGATAGAGGCATTTGACGGGAAGGCTATCCGCATCCCTGGATTTATTGTGCCTTTAGAACAAAACGATGAGCAAAAAGCGACGGCTTTTTTCGTCGTTCCTTATTTTGGGGCTTGCTTACACATGCCACCACCGCCGCCAAATCAAATTTTGTATGTTGAATACAAAGAAGGCATTGCCGTTGAGAACTTGTACGACCCTTATTGGTTTGAAGGCACGGTAAAAATAGACAACCACGAAAGCGCACTAGGTACATCTGCCTATTCGTTAGTGCTAGACAGCTTCGCGCTTTACGAGGAGTAACTGATATGAAAAAAACAGTCGTTGCTGCTACCGTTTTATCAAGTCTTATAGCATTTCATAGTACTGCGTGTGAGTTACACGCAGGTATGGGAAACATGCAGTTTGGCTTTCAGCACCCCATGATGCAACAGCACTTAGCGGCAGCTAAGGAGCCGCTCATTTCACTCAATATCGACAGAAAGCGAGAAGTGGCTAAGTTTGAGGCGTCAGCCGTTCCGCTGCGATTTACGATTCCTTCAAACTACAAAGAAGTTAGCGTAGATGTGATGGCAAGTGATGGCGTAACGCTACTTTCGCCGCAGCGCTTTTCTCTGCCGTCTACAAAGGGCGAACAAGCCATTAGCTTTCAGGCACAAGAAGAAGGCACGCACGAACTTCTTCTAAAAGTCTATGCGCTTAAAAAGAATGTGCCGGTAACTTACACCCGCAAAGTCAAAATTTTAGCAAGTTAAAAGCTAGGATAATGTATGAAGCGCGCCACGTACGTTTTACTGGCTTCTCTTATTGCTTTCACTGCATTGGGCGCGCTGGTGGGGCTCGGCCTGAAGGATAAGTTAAGCGGTAAGCTTGATAGCGTAATTGAGCGTTTTTTTGAGAATAACACGGCGATTTATCAAGACAGCCACAGGTTAACTACCGTTCAACAGTTCCAACCCTTATCGTGGGACGCGCTGTTACCTGACGCCGAAAAGGCGCTGTTGGGCAAGACCCGATCGACTCAAGATCCTCAGCAGAATTTACCCCTTCACGAACAGGTATTTCAGTCTATTCAACGCACGTTTGACGATGAATACCAGCAAGCGCTAATCTCAGTGAATACGGTTGATACATTTAACGGCAAGTACGTCGAACTCAGCGGGTTTATTGTGCCTGTAGAAGCCAATGCACAGCGAGAAATAACGGCGTTCTTTATTGTGCCTTATTTCGGCGCGTGTATTCATTATCCACCACCGCCACCGAATCAAATTGTGTTTGTTTCGTTGAATAATACCTACGAGCAAGGCGGTATTAGAGGAATAGACATCCAGCAGGCGTATACGTTCTCGGGTAAGTTTTCTACCGGGTTGTATGAAGACCCTCAGGGCACAGCCGCTTACTTACTGGACGTGATAGAAATAAAGCCCTATTCAGGGCTGGGAAACGGCATTAACGATGATAACGCTAATTTAACGAACGGCGCTTTCCATATAGAAAGCGACATTCGTTGATTTTACTTTATCAATGGTTTACCAAGAACCGTACATGGGGTTTGGCAGAATAAAAATCTCTGTGCCCACTCGTGGCATAAGCAACTCAACGTTGGCAGATTCTTGAGTTACGCCGCCTACATCTTCAATGTTGTCCCCAATTTGCATGATAATAGTGTGAGGCATAGCCCACGTAGACGTCGCGTCTTTAGACGTATTTGAGCATGCGATCTTGCCCTCGGTAAGCTGCATTCTGCGCAAGTCTTTGTCATTAACCATACCTTCTTGGCCTACCGCTTCTTTGTCTTCAGCAGTGCGGCCAACAACACAGGTATTACTCGTGGTAAGCGGCAAACCTTGCGCCAAAAGGTTATTCCAGGTGTGACTATCAAGCGCTTTATTGCGATTCGTAATAAGCGCCACCTTGCCATTTCGTGCAACTACTTCATCGATGAAAGCGGCTACACCAGGCACCAGTGTGGCTTCTTCACGCTTTACCCAATCAGCCCAGCTTTTTGACGAGTAGCCCAAACCTACGCTTTCGCGCTCTTTCTGGTATGTGCTGTTATCTAATACAGTTTCATCAACATCCATAACCACAACGTCGCCATCGGCAAAGCGCGTAGGTAGTGCTGCAATAGCTTGGTTATACACAAAGCTGGAAAGAACAGGGTACTCTTTGCTGCTGGTTTGATACACCACGGCGTTCGAAAGGGTATGTGTTTTTACACCAGCAAGCGGGGTTGATGGCGTAGACGAGCATGCCGCAATAGCTGATACTGCAGCGCCTATGCACGCTGCTTTGCTGATGTAAGAGAGTTTGTTAAGAGATAACAATGTTATTTTCCTTTTATCGTTTCTTCTGCCTAAGGGTTTCAACACCATAATTACCCCTGAACTTATCGATAAACTGGGCCTGATAATTCAGCAATGGCGTCGTGTGCATGCAGACTTTCTTGATGTACTACTTTTACACGAAAATAGGTAGCTTGGTAATACGTACTTAACGCTTCATGCAGCCGCCTTACCGAATCTTCTACAAACATTAGGTTTTCAGCATTACGCTTGGCAAACGCCTGTTCGTCTTCACGCTTAACTGCTGTTTGAAGCGGTGTGCCTAACGCGTTTTCTATCAGATCAATAATACCAACAAAATCGGGAATATTGTTGTCGCTTAAGTCTAGGGTTATATCGGCAAAGGAACGCTGCGCATGTGCCGTGGCGATACTGGCTTGTTTGGAAGCCAGCCAAGCCCCCATTTCTTCTACAAATAAATCTTTTCCTTCGAATTGCTGCACAAATACTTCTGATAACGCCTTGCGAGAGAGGGAGGCGGAACAAGGACAAGTACTAGAATACGGTACTGTTAGCTTTAACTGCGCCTTATAACCGGTTGGTGAACGCCTTATGCAAAGTGAAGCAGGGTACGATTGATATCCTGACATCTTACTTATAAGCGCCGGGCGTGACACGGTGAGGTCAAAGTGTAAATTAAGCTGAGCGCTGCTACTCAGTCCATCTTGAGACTCGATAAGCGAGTTCATTAACGATACTAGCGCCGACTTATGCAAGTCTTGGTTGCTCAAATACCGCTGCAGCAGATTGTACAAACGAGACATGTGAATGCCTTTGGCATTGGGATGATCTAAACTTACTGTTACATCAACCGTAGCCTTACTGGCTAAGCGATCACCGCGTTTACCTAGCACGTGCAGAGGGATAGCAATGCCCTGCATACCAACTTTATCAATAACCGGAACTTGCGCAGTAGATTGCTCGGTGGTGACATCGGGAAGTACCGTATTGGGAGAATTGAAACTGGCCAAAATTACCTCTGAATGAGACCTTAACAACGTCTTACATCACTATCTTTTAAAAAGCAGCTCGCTTTTGATGAAGTAATGAAACAATAGGTGATGGGGTGGTGCTGAGCTTTGCGCAAATAGCAATTCGCACTTTTGGTGCTACAAAGCATTTATTAGATATCTAATTCACAGCGCTCCTGACCCTACCACACCCTTTGAGTGTTATAACATAACATCTAAAGGGTGTTATTGATACATTATCACATTTAAGGTTTACAAAGAGCCTGATAATAGCGCTGTTTTAAAGCGCCATTGGCGTAATGACGTTAATCGCCGGATAAGCTGAAGCTCAGATTATTTAATGGGCATCAGGCTCAACTTTTAAAGCTACGCAAAATCCAGTAAGTCAGTACCAAAAAAGTTATCAATAACACAGCGCCATTCACCACTTGCATCCCTTTGCAGAACGTAAACGGCGCGCTTACCCTCGCAGGGTAGGGCGTTGGGTGTTGCTTTGGGGACAAGGTAAAGCTTAGCGACGACTAGCGCTACGTCACCGGCTTGTATAACCCGTTCATCTCCGGTTGTAACAAAATGATCGGGCATGAATTTCTTTTGAAATTTAAGCAGGGCTTCAACGCAGTCGCGCTGCGTGGCATGTTCTTTAGCGGCTTGGTTTTGCGTTAAGCTGGACATAGGGGTCGCGACCACTGTTGCATCGCTAGCATAACATTGGGATAAGGCGTCTTGATCGCCGCGGTTTACTGCGTCATGCAACTGTTGTAACACGTGAGATATTGGATTGTTCATGGCTGTCGTTCCGTTATTCTTACCGCAAGACGAGCCAATAAAAAACCCGCCTTTGCGGCGGGTTTAGTGAATTCTATTTACGCACTAGCAAACCCGCCCATTCCTTAGAATAGCGAGAATAATAATCAGCGCAGACGCTGAGTAAGCAGTATGTGTATTCGTGTTTTTAGACATGGTATTTAAAAACAGTGCGCTGCTAGTGAGTATTTAATGACCTGAGTATCCTGTGCACAATAAAGAAAGTCAATGGGTTTTTTAGGTGTAGAAATTAGACCCATGGGGATGAGTGGGCAAGCGGTGAGTGTAAGGTGTAAGATGTAAGGTGTAACGCTACCCTAGGCTTCAAATATGGTAATGCGAATAATTGAGCCCTGCTTTAAACACTCATTAATATCTCTATCAGTGAACCCGCTATTGCGGAGAAGTTGCCTGGCAACAAGCTTAGCGCCTTTTGTACATTGCTTGTCGCATATTATTCGAAGTGCTTTGTTTAAATAACTAATAGACGGCATGATAAATAACCTTACGCGCTAGGCGTGACTCTTGTATGATATTTAAACGATGCGTTTCGGTGTAATGATCACCAAAACCACGCAAACTGTGTTACGAATTAAAGTGGAATTTGACCCTTGGAGTTACTTTATAGCTGGTTAACGGCCAATGATGCGCTGTCGATATCATCATCAGTAGTACTTGTTGTTACATCCTTCTTTACGTCGATGATGACAGCAACGCTGGGTATTGGTGGCGGGGTCTTATTACTGGCAGTAATGGCCGGTACTATGCCGGTTAGTGCGCTAATTCCAGTTCACGGGTTAGTTCAGCTTGGTTCAAATGGAAATCGTGCACTGATGACGGCAAAGCATATCGACTGGAGCATGCTGAAGTATTTTTCTTTAGGCGCAATCGTTGGCGCGTTCTTGGCGTCGTTTATAGTGGTTCAGCTGCCGTTGGTTATTATACAATTTGCGGTTGCCGCATTTATTTTATTCCTGGTGTGGGGGAGCAAACCCAGAGCACAAGAAATGAAACCCGCTGGTAGAACGTTGGCCGGAGTGGTGACCACGTTGGTATCAATGTTTGTAGGTGCCACAGGGCCTTTGGTTGCGGCATTTGTCCATCGAAACAATTACAGCAAAATGCAGATAACCGGCACGTTTGCCAGCTGTATGACACTGCAACACGGCCTTAAAGCGTTTGTTTTTACCTTTGTAGGATTTTCCTTTGCCCAGTGGGCGGGGCTTATCATTATTATGATTGCCAGTGGTGCACTCGGCACATTCATCGGCTTGAAAGTATTAAAGCGTGTCCCGGCTGAAAAGTTTATGCTAGCGTTCAAGATAGTGGTGACACTGTTAGCCCTGCGCCTTTTATGGCAGGCATTCTCAGCTTTATTTCCCGCTGTAATCTGACACGGTTCTTTAGCTTCAAAATACTTATGTTAGTGCACAAGTTTTCATTTCTAGCGTTTAAGCTCTGCGGCTTAATGGAATGTGTATCAGATATTAAGTGAAGATAAACCAGCGGAGGCAGACCACTGGTTTATCTTTTTGCCTTTCGCTTTTACTCAGGGCTGAACCTACATATTGCGTTTGGCTTTTGGGGTTTGAGTTTTAAACGGTTAGAACCTGTAGCTTAGCGATAGATGCCACTCTCGTCCCGCAGCGGGTAATCGCTCACCTACTGCAACATCAGTATTCCTCACGCGGTTGATTCCTGCTGTGTGTGGAGCGTATTGTTTATCAAACAGGTTATGAATGGTGGCCGTAATCTGAAGATTTGACTGCGAATTATCTATAAAAGTGAAAATCCCCGTAATGTGCACTAATCCATATCCAGCGGTAGTGTTTTCACTTTGTAGCGCTGAAACGTGGTTTTGTGCTCCTGCCAATTCTGACGTTAGTTGCAGCGCCATCGGCGCATTAAGTAGCTGTGTATCCCACTGAATGGTGGTGATTAGCTGTTCGGGGGCGATACGAAACAATGCATCGTCGATATCGTCGCGATTACCGTGCTGAACACTTGCTACTGCGTTAAGCTTCACGTTATCAAGCAGGTTACCCGAAACAGTCAGATCTGCCCCTTTGATTACGGCGTCTGTATTAGTCCATTGAAATGGTGTTGTGCCTGCCATCATGGTAGAGACCATATTGGCCGCCATATTCGTGCTGGGAGAGCCTGTAATATAGTCTTGAATGTCCTGATAAAAGAGGCGAGGAGAAACTAACCAGCTTTTGAAACGGTAATCAATACCCACATCTATCTGGCGTGCAGTTTCGTTGTCTAGAGCCAAGTTTCCAATGTAGTTAAACCCGTCTGCCATTCCCCCAGAAATACCAAGAAGCAGCCACGTATAGCGTTCGAAGTAAGTAGGGGCACGGTTTTTCTGCGATACGCCAAGGACAACATCGACATTGTCGCTGGCGTGATATCGCGTGCTAGCGGCAACGTCCAGCATGTTATAGCTCTTACTGCGTTCTGCCGCGTTGAAATCATCAACGAGTTTGGCAATGGCAGGGTTCATCATAACCATATTAGAACCAGCTAGCCCAGCATCCATGTCAACACGTGTATATCGCACGCCAATCGTTGTAGAGAAAGACGCTTTATCCTGCTGCCATTCGGTGTACACACTGGCCGTGTCTTTTTCTGCATTGGTAAAGTTATCAACGAAGAACATGCCGTTATTAGGGTTGGTGATAGTTGAGTTATTCCTGCTGTGGTGCAGATAGGCACCCAGTTTGAGGTCACCTTCATAAAATGGCATTACATAGGTGGCATCTACACCTTGAGCAATAGCATCAGCGTTATTCTCTCTCGCCATGTCGGCAGACATCACCATGCGCTGTGAGAAGTTGTCCATGGCATGTTGGTTGCTGTTGCCAAACCAGCTTAACGTGAAGAACTCCCTATCGTTTGCGTGATAGCGATAGCCCAGTCGATACCAAGCGGCATCAATAAAACCAATGTCCATGGCTAAAGCAGGCGTGCCGCTTTCGTTAGTATTAAGTTGCTGATAACTCACATCGACTTGGTGATTGCCCCACTCGACGCCCGCCCTAAACTTACCGCCATTTCTTTGGTAATGGCTGTTTGGTATAACGCTGTTATCTCCCGACTCTTGTTCGTCGCGCTGCTGATGAGTGAAGGCGCCGCTAACAAAAGCCTGCTCACTCTTATAAAATACATTGCCTTGGTATTGCTGACCGCTCCCCGGAGATATTGCGCTGGCACTTACGCTACCGCTAAAGCCTGTATTCAAGTCAAAAAGTGCTGAGGCATCAGAGTGAATGCGAAGCTTTCCGCCTAGCGTCTGCACACCTGCACTTACTGGCACAATCCCCCGGTAAAGGGTGGCGGTCAGTCCTGGTTCTGGCAGCACATGAGAAAGGGGCGAGTCCATGGCGTTAGGTCCTGCTCCAGCAATATCAACGCCATCAATGCTTACGCCAACTCTGTCACCATAAAGTCCTCTATACTGAATAAGCCCTGTCACCGGGCCGTTTCGAGATATCGACACGCCAGGTAATGTGGCGAGCTGATCGCCGAAGTCAGCGTCAATATTGCTGGTGGCATTAACAGACTCTTGTTCGACATTTTGCGTGCTAAGGGAAAGCGGTGTGCCAATAACGGTGACCACTTCTGTTGAAGTGTTATCGGCCAAGTCGGTAGTGTTTGCGTAAATATGTACAGGCGCGCACGCAGTGAATACGGCAAGCGCAATGATAGATTGCTTCATAACATTTTCCATTTTAAAAAACGAGTGTTGTGCATGGTGAAAGCATGCATGTTCAGTGTGTTTTGGAGGTTGTTATGCGTGTGGTGGGGCGCGGCTTAGCGGCGCCGCGTAGGCGAAGTCTGTAAAGGGCTTAGCCGCTAAACGCGCCACTAAAGCACGATAGCGAACTAGCGACAGCAAAGGTAATGTGGCATGTAGTGGCTCGTCAACCTGAGGTAGGTCGGCTAACGTGCCATTGGTGCAGTCAACGTGCTCGGCGGGAGCTTTAAGTAGTTCAGGGCTTACAAAAACGAACTCACCTTCAAACTCTGTGGCGCTGACTGAAATGTAGCGCATGGTTTTGCCAGTACAGATAAGTTCTATATCTTTACCTACAAACGCACGTGCTTGCTGCATAGTATGGGCAGCAAGGCCGAGTGCTAATGCATTTTGCAAAAGCATACAAAGGCACAGTGTTAGTGTAAGTAGGCGCTTTAAAGTCATTTTTTATTAATCTGGTGAGCACTTTTTTATCATAGCCTGCAGCTAAATACTTTTTCTACCAAATATTTTTCAATTACTTCCAATCCCTGCCTTTTTTAGCTTTCTGTAAAGTGTACGGGTGCTCACGCCCAGCGCTTTTGCAAGTTGCTGTGCATCGCCATTAAAAGATGAGTAAACCTGACGTAAGTATTGGCCTTCCATTTCGTCTAAGGTCACAACGTTACCGCGAAATGACGAGGCATCATTGATAGAATCAGAGCTTATGTTATCGAGCTCGGGTAAGTCTGTATCGTAAATAACGGTTTCATCAGCCAGTAAAATAGCTTGGTCTACAATGTTTTTGAGTTCGCGAATATTGCCTGGGAACGGGTAGTTGGTTAGTTTTTCTAGCGCGTTTTTATGAAACCGCTTTTTCTCTTTAGACATTGCTAGAAAGTGGGCTGCTATCAGCGCTATATCTGACTTTCTTTGTCTTAAAGAAGGCAGATTGATAGGAAAGCCGGCAATACGGTAGTACAGGTCCTGTCTGAATTCGCCCGTTTCCACCATATGCTTTAGATTTTTGTGTGTTGCACACACTAAACGAAAGTTAGCCTTTTTAGAGACTACACTTCCTACTGGACGATAAGTTTGCGACTCGAACAACCTCAGTAGCTTTACCTGTGTTGAAAGTGGAATATCACCCACTTCATCAAAAAACAATGTGCCGCCTTCCGCTGCTTCTACGAGCCCTTTCTTATTTGTGGTTGCGCCTGTAAATGCCCCTTTTTCATAACCGAATAGTTCGCTTTCAAGCAGCGTGTCAGACATGCCGGTACACTCGATGATAACAAATGGTTTGCCAGCACGGTGACTACTCGAGTGAAGTGCTTGGGACACCAGCTCTTTACCCGTGCCGGTTTCGCCAAACAGTAGTACTGAAATATCTGAGTTAGCGGCGCGATTTATTTTGTTTAGCATTGCTTTAAATGCCTCTGATTCGCCTACCATCTTTCCTGCTGAAGGTCGGTTTGAAGCAAACGAAAGCTTATCAAGTATTTCCAAGAAACCTAATAATTCTCCGGTACCGTCGAAGATCGGGCGCATGAGGATGTCGCAGTAGCTTTGACCCTCACTGGTGGTATGAACGTGTACTACGGTAGCCGCTCGTCCTGTGGCTTTACTCTCTTGCATGGGGCAATGCTCGCCGCACTTATCGCAAGGTTTGCTGTTGCGGTGAGAGACTTGATAGCAGGTACTAAAGCCAAGCTTTATATCCACAGGGTAGGTGTCTCTGTAGGGCTGGTTGACAGCTTCAATAACGTAGCTTGGGTTAATGAAGATTGCGGGTTTATCTATCGCATCTATCATTTCTTGTACTATGGATATATTCATGGGTGGCTGAATATTAGTTTGTTCTAATTTGATTTTGGCAATTTATCATATTGGCATAGAGCTTGTTCACTGTTTGAGATAAACGGCAATACTTCGGTAGCAACTCATTCAATTCCAAAGAGAGTTTTATAATGAAAAATAGCGTAATGCTGGTGGCGATAACCTTATTGGCAAGTAGTGCTCATTCATTGGCAGATACAGTGACTGCCAATGAGAAAGAAAGTGAAAACAGTGTACAGGAAAAAGTCAAAGAAGCGCGATTACACGCAAAAGCACTGGGAGGCGCGCTAAAGTCACGACTACAGCAAGCAATTCAATCCGGAGGGCTAGAGGCTGGCGTTAACGAATGCCAGATTGCAGCGGCTCCTATTGCTCTGGCGCTTAGTCAAAACGGGTGGGAGGTTGGGCGTACCGCGCTGAAAGTAAGGAACCCAAACAATGCGGCAGATCAATGGGAGCGTGAGCAGTTAGCGTGGTTTTCACAATTACTGACCAAAGCTAAGCAAGACAATTTGGCCCCTAAAAGACCCCTTGAAACTTATCAATACGATAGCGAAAGCGGTAAGTTTAGGTACATGATGGCGATTGAACAAGGTCAGGTATGCATGGCATGCCACGGAGCTAATGTGGCGCCTTCAGTAAAACAATCCATTCTAAAGCACTATCCCAACGATCAAGCTACAGGGTTCGAATTGGGAGAATTACGAGGCGCGTTCACACTCTCATATACACCCTAACGCGCCCTATTCTCTACCTCTCAATGTTCACCTACGTGACCTTTCTTTTGTGTCATATTTGTCATTTGAGTGACAAATATGGCGCATTGTTCACCATTAATTGTTGCGTTGGATCAATAAGCCACACGCTCGGTCGTGGAATAATTTATCTGCACAGTACGAAAATACCGCCGTTTATCGGTAATTGCGCTTAAGCAGCCAAATCACAGATGTATGGCATAAACCGTGCTCTTGCCATGCGGCATATTCATGTGTTCATCACTGAATTTTAAACCACTTTTTCTGCTAAGCGTTTAACGCGCACACGAAATACAAGGGAGCTAACCCATGAGCGATACGTTAATAGAACTATCGCGGTGGCAATTTGCATTAACTGCAATGTTCCACTTTATATTTGTACCCTTAACTTTGGGACTTAGTTTCTTACTTGCCATTATGGAATCGGTATACGTAATGACGGGTAAAGAAATTTATAAGCAGATGACCCAGTTCTGGGGAAAGCTGTTTGGAATTAACTTTGCCATTGGTGTAGCCACAGGCTTAACCATGGAATTCCAGTTTGGAATGAACTGGTCGTATTATTCTCACTACGTAGGCGATATCTTCGGCGCGCCACTTGCCATCGAAGGTCTAATGGCCTTTTTCCTGGAATCTACCTTTGTGGGGTTGTTCTTCTTTGGCTGGGACAAAATGTCAAAGGTGAAGCATCTTATGGCGACTTGGCTGGTGGCCATTGGTTCAAACTTCTCTGCACTGTGGATCATGATTGCCAACGGCTGGATGCAATACCCGGTAGGTGCTGAATTTAATTTTGAAGCCATGCGTATGGAAATGACCAGCTTTGCTGAGGTTATTTTTAACCCCGTAGCACAGGTCAAATTTGTTCACACTGTGTCAGCAGGTTATGTTACCGGCGCAATGTTTGTGTTGGCAATTTCAAGCTATTACTTACTTAATCACAAGCACATCGCCTTTGCGCGCCGTTCGTTCGCCATAGCTGCTAGCTTTGGCTTGGCGTCAACGCTTTCAGTGATTGTGCTGGGTGATGAAAGTGGTTACGAACTTGGTGATGTACAAAAAGTGAAGCTGGCAGCGGTTGAAGCTGAGTACGAAACCCATCCTGCACCTGCGCCGTTTACCGTGTTTGGTATTCCAAACGACGACAAGCAGGAAACCGAGTACGCCCTTCAGATTCCATGGGCGATGGGCATAATCGCTACCCGCTCGTTAACTGAAGAAGTGAAAGGCATTAAGGATCTTAAAGAAGATAACCGCGAGCGTATTTTAAGCGGAATTAAAGCTTATGAAGTGCTTGATGATGTAAGAAATGGCACCGCGACAGCTGAACAGCGTGCTGCATTCGATGCAAATAAAGATAGTTTAGGCTATGCCATGCTGCTAGAGCCTTTTACTGAGAACGTTTCAAATCCTTCTGATGCCGCGCTTCAACAGGCTGTAGATTACAGCATTCCGCCAGTTGCTCCTTTGTTTTGGAGTTTCCGTTTGATGGTTGCGGCTGGCTTTATCATGCTAGCGCTATTTGTGTGTGCCTTTTACTACAGCACCAAGCACAAAATTACTAAGCCACGCTGGCTATTAAAAAGCGCGCTCTACGGCTTGCCGCTTCCTTGGATTGCTTGTGAGGCTGGCTGGTTTGTCGCTGAATATGGCCGCCAACCATGGTCAATTGCAGAGGTGCTTCCGGTGCATACGTCTGTTTCAAACCTCGCGGTAAGCGATGTGGTAATAACCCTTGTGGCCTACAGCGCCTTCTACACCGGCATGTTCATTATCGGTTTTTACTTAATGAAGAAGTTTGCCAAAAAAGGGCCGGTTCCCCCTGCAGATAAGCAGCCTGAGACTGAATTTGATCTTATTGACCTTGATGAGCAAGGAGCAAAAGCATGATTGATTATGAACTACTAAGAGTCATTTGGTGGTGCTTGGTTGGCGTTCTGCTAATTGGCTTCGCGGTTACTGATGGCTTCGATTTGGGCGTTGGAGCTCTGCTCACGCTTATTGGTAAAAATGACAAAGAACGTCGCGTAATGATAAACACGGTAGGCCCGCATTGGGATGGCAACCAAGTTTGGTTTATCACCGCAGGTGGCGCTATTTTCGCTGCGTGGCCGATTATTTACGCCACTGCGTTTTCTGGGTTTTACCTAGCATTGGCCCTTACCTTAATCGCCCTTTGGATGCGCCCGATAGGCTTTGACTACCGCAGTAAACTACCAAACCCCCAGTGGCGTAAAGCGTGGGATTGGGCGCTATTTGCTGGCGGTATTATCCCAGCCCTTATCTTTGGTGTGGCGTTTGGTAACCTGCTGTTGGGCGTACCGTTTGAAATGGATAGTACGCTTAAATCAACCTATACAGGCTCGTTCTTTGGCCTTTTAACACCGTTTGCGCTGGTGGCAGGACTGCTTTCAGTGGCTATGTTGCTGAACCACGGTGCAACCTGGCTACAAATGAAAACCGATGGCTTTATTGAAGTTCGCGCACGTGCAGTATCGGTTGTGTTAAGCCTGACTGGTGTAACGCTATTTGTACTTGCAGGTCTGTGGGTAGCATTTGGATTAGATGGCTTCGTGATTACCTCGGCAGTTGACACCATTGCTACGTCAAATCCACTTAAGAAAGAGGTTGCCATTGAAGCTGGAGCTTGGATGAGCAACTACAGCAAATACCCCTTTATGATTGCAGCACCTGTGCTGGGCATTATTGCGGGTTTGGCCTGTGCGCTTTTCTCTAAGAAGGGTAATGCAGGTATGGCGTTTGTATCGAGTGCGCTATTTATAGCAGGTGTCATTTTAACGGCAGGCTTTTCAATGTTCCCATTCCTAATGCCAAGCATCACTATGCCAGAGGCGAGCTTAACGGTTTGGGACGCTACGTCTAGCCATATGACGCTCAACGTAATGTTTATCGTTGCCTGTATCTTTGTGCCTATTGTACTTAGCTACACGGCCTATAGCTTTTACGTAATGCGCGGGCGTATTAAAAATGAAGACCTTGACCAGTCTCACACCATTTATTAAGGAGAACGCTATGTGGTATTTCGCTTGGATTTTAGGAGTTTTACTGGCGTGCTCTTTTGGCATTATCAACGCCATGTGGTTGGAGTCGACGGAAAATATGGATAGACCCGAAGACCAAGAGTAGAAGCGGAGGTAGGCTGGCCGCCAGAACACGCCGTGAGCCCGTCCTTGGGGGCTCTTCAGCAGCGTCCCTGCTGCTGAAGGTTTGAAAACGGGTGAACACCGAGTCATCAGTTCAGTTGGCAGGTGTTGGAGCGTTCTTGCAGCCAGCCCACCACCACTTCGAAAAAAATGAAAAAGAAATGCGAGATTTGCTCTCGTTACTAAGTAATGAAAAAGATGAGTAAAAACCACAGTGATCAAAGAAAAAGTTCCCAACCGGCAAACGCTCAACGCGTGGTCCAATAAGATAGATAAGGCGCAGTCGCTTGGCTTGCGTACCTCTCTTACGGCCCAAGTAATGGTTAAGTGTTTGTCGCTTTTTTCTTTGATTATTGGGTTCTATTATTTTTCACATATTGCTCATGACTGGGTAGTAAACCAGACTCCTGCAACAGCGAGTGATGTCACAGGACTTGCCGTTTCTCTGGGGCTTAGCTGGCTGCTACAAGGCGCATTCAATGCCTTATCTAGTAGCGCAAGAATGCAGGTGTTAAACAAGCTCGAACAGCACCTACAACATGTATTCATTGAGCGTCAACATGCGCTTATTCGACAGCACTCGGTTTACTATTGGCAAACGTTGTGGCTACAGCACTTACAGGCTTTTGCCGACTGGGCACTTGAATATCGAGTGCAGCAATTGATTGCAGTTGTTGTCCCATTATTTGCTTTAGCCGTTATTTTTTATGTGAACCCCGTTATAGGGATTGGCCTACTGCTTACATTGCCAGTAGTTCCACTTTTTATGATTATTGTGGGTAAAGGGGCGGCAGCCCTTCATCGAAAGCACTTTATCGCCCTTGAACGTTTGGGAAGTTTATTTACTGATAGGTTAGCTGCATTGCCTATGCTGACTAGCTATCAGGCGCATCAAAAGCAAACTGCCTTGCTTAAAGATGCCAGTGAAAACTTGAATGCGCGTACTATGAAAGTAGTGAGCGTAGCCTTTTTGTCCAACAGCGTGCTCGACTTCTTCGCAACACTCGCGGTTGCACTTACGGCAGTATTTATTGGTTTTTCACTGTTAGGTGAATTGAGTATTGGGCCGGAAATAACGCTCCAGCAAGGCTTATGGATATTGCTGACCGTACCTTTGCTGCTAAGTGAAATGAAAAAGTTGGGGCAGGTATACCATCAGAAGGCGCAAGCAGAAGCAGCCAAAACTGAACTCGCGCCGTTATTCTCGTGCTTCACGCAAAATCTTGATAGTAGTGCAGTGAATCCGGCTAACACTGCCGCATCCCACTATCATTTTTCAGAACCCGGTGTATTGCTAACGGCTAACAATCTTAAGGTCTACGACATTAACGCCGGGCAAACTCACTCGCAAAGCTCTTGCGCTACAACGGATGTAGATGAGCCGTCTGTGCTTTTGCACGCTGAATCTCTAGAAGTATCAAAGGGCGACAAAATACTTATTAGCGGGCGCTCAGGTTCGGGTAAAACACTGTTATTAGAAGCCCTAGGTGGTCAAAGACCTAGCACACATACATTCAGTGAACCGGTAATTTGGATAACCCAGCACCCCGTGATTACGCCAGGTAGCGTGCGTGAGAACTTGTGTTTAAACGACAGCTATACAGACGACGCGCTTATGAAAGCGCTAGAAGCAGTAGAGCTTGACGCGTGGCTGTCGTTGTTGCCTTTAGGGCTTGATACGGTAATGACTGATTATCCGCTGCTTTCAGGTGGAGAAGCGCAACGGCTGTCGCTAGCGAGAGCGCTGTTGCGCAAAGACAATATATGGTTGCTCGATGAACCCACGGCCCATTTACCTGATGCTCAGCACACAAGATTGGCACAGCTAATTGAACGTTTGGGTAAAGATAAAACACTAATTTGGGCTTCTCACAAAGCCCTCCCTGCAAACTGGTTTAACCGCTTTTGGACGGTATCGCGAAGCACGCCTGAACAAGACGTTCTCTTAAAGTCAAAGGCAGGACTTAAAAGCAAGCTGGGCGCAAAACATGAAGGGCACCAACAAGGTTGTAGTAGCGTTGTAGAAACAAGTTTCAAGACGAATGCCAATCAAAAGGAGCGTAGCCTTGATGAAAAGTAAACCGGCTTATCTCACGCTACTGCTTGCTCTTCTACACGGTGTGGCAGGAATAACCATTCTCGTTATTTCTTCGTGGTTCATCGCTATCAGTGCTATTGCACCTGTAGGTTTTAACTACGTTATTCCGGCGGTGTTCATTCGCGCGCTAGCGCTACTTCGCATAGCATCTGGGTATGCCAGTATGTGGGTGGGGCACAACGATTTACTTGCGCGTATCGCAGGGGTGCGACTACGTGTTTTTAGGCAACTTGAAAACAGTAAAATTACCGACAAAGCCTTCACCACAGAAGCGTTAGCACAGCACACCGAAGAGCTTGCCAGCCGCTGGATTGCATGGATAGCTCCGCTTTCTAACATTACATTTATATTCACAAATCTTTGCGTTGTTGCAGTATGGTTTGACCTTCCCGGTACCTCATTTTTAATTACGCTTTTTGCTATTTGGTTAGTGGCAGTGGTGGTACAAGGCTTAGGTGCACTAAATATTGCCAAACGAGTAACGAAAGAAAATAAGGCATTTCGCCAGCAATCGGCCGACTTTCTTAATTGCAGCGCTATATGGCACTTAAATAAAGCAATGAACAACATGCCAAAGGAAGAGGGAAGGCATGTGATCAACAGCGCTCCGAGTGCTCATAGTGTTTGGCAACAACAAACTGCGCAGAAAGACAAAGCGCAACGCGCGAATTGGTGGTTTCAGGGGGCTGCATTTTCTACCGTTGTATTAGTCATGTCGGGCGTATTTAGCTCGCCATCTGAGATGTCGTATATGCCCATCGCTATTGTAGTACCTATGATACTTCTGGCTGCCCCTGATTGGGCTGGCGCGGCGTTTCACAGTATCTCCAAGTTTGCACAGCACAAACAAAGCGTGAAGGCCCTTAAAAAGCTCAAAACCACACCCATTCAGGTGATCGAAAATACCGAACTACAGCATTCACTTACATTGTTTGATTTTGCAGCTAAAAACAGGCGTCTACCCTTGGTGAGCGCAACATTTCCATCTTCAGGGATCGTATCTGTATCTGGGCCCTCAGGCTGTGGTAAGTCATCTTTGCTTCAGTCAATTGCTGGAGTGCTGCCATCTACAGGCATTAAAGAGGTGGATGGCATGCGTATACCCGATGGCTTAATTAAAAACTGGCGCTATGTGGAACAAGAGCCAATAGTACTTTCTGGCAGTGTCTCATCAAATTTAGACCCTGCCGGAATGGGTATTCCCCTTGATGACATGACTAATCTGTTGGCTCAATTAGGGCTAGAGGCACTGATGCCACTGTCGATTTGGGTTGGCAAGGCGGGAAGGGCGCTTTCTGGGGGAGAGCGCAAGCGGCTTGCGTTAGCGCGCGCTATTTTATCTCACGCCAATGTGTTGCTTGTTGATGAACCCTTCGAGGGCTTGGATGTAACTACTCAGCATAAAGTGTGTGAGGTATTAAACCGCTACGCTGCCAACCACCTCATCCTTGTTGCTTCTCACGTTACGCCAAGCACGTTGAATGTGTCATCAACACTATCATTAGGTGAAGGGAGTGTTGGTAACCTGAGTAAAGGTCAGCGCCTTAACATGGTCACTTGAACATCAGTGCAGTTTTAAATTATGCACATTGCTCAAATTCTTCCGTGATTTCTTCTAACGTTCTTCCTTTTGTTTCTGGGAAGAATTTAGCAACTAATATCAGGCTGACTAAGGCAAACCCGCCGTAGATTGCGAAAGTAGCCGCGGCTCCCAAGTTAGCCAACTCCCATGGAAAGATGACCTGAACAAGAAAGCTGGTGAGTGAATTCACCATGCCCACTAATGAAATAGCCAAAGCGCGGGTTTGATTCGGAAAAATTTCAGCAAGCATTGCCCACATCACTGGGCCAAGAGACATCGCAAACGAAGCAACAAACGCAATAATGCCAAACAAAACCAAAGGCGCATTCATGTTAATACTGCTTGTTAGCAAAGGTTGCTGGTAGGTATCGTATTCTTCGCTGGTAAGTGCGGTTTTAAGCGCACGCTTAAACTCGACGTCTGAATAATAAGTATCGTTGGTTAATGATGTTAGCTTTATTGCCACACTCGGCGCGTCTTGCTGTATTTCACTTATGGCCGTTTGCTGCACTTGGTACGTTGCTTGTTTAAAGCCATAGGTACAAATAGACATGCTGATCACTACGCCAGTTAAGCCAATAAGTAGCAGCGGTTTTCTACCCCATCTATCAATGGTCAGCATAGCGACTACGGTAAATGCTACGTTAACTAAGCCAATCCATACAGCCTGCATAAATGCCGCATTGGTACCTACACCGCTTTGTTCAAAAATAGTGGGCGCGTAAAAAAAGATAACGTTAATGCCAGTAATTTGCTGTGCAATGGCAATGATAATGCCGACCATTAACGGAAATCGCATGGCTTTTGCTTTTAGAAAGCCGAGACGCTCGCGAAAAGGCCACGACTTTTCTTTAAGTGAAGACGCTATATCTTCAACAAGAGCGCTGGCTTGGGCTTTGTCGAATAAGCGGTTTATAACCTGTTCGGCTTCCTCGTGTTGGCCTTTGAGTACCAGCCACCTGGGGCTACGCGGAATAGTAAACAGTAAACCAAACCATAGTGCAGCGGGAATAACCTCCAAGCCCAGCATGTAGCGCCACAAATGCGTATCTATACTCCATTCAGTAACCCAACCTGCACCGCTGTTACTCAGCTGCAACAGGTAATAGTTGGTGAAATAGGATAGGGCGAAGCCAAATACAATGTTTAGCTGGTTCACCGACACCATTTTGCCTCGGTTTTCAGGGGCGCTTATTTCCGAGATATACAGCGGGGCAATGATCAGCGAACAAAAGGCAATGCCGCCAATAAAGCGAGAGAGCACTAGTAGTTCGAAATTAGGGGCTAAGGCTGAGCCGACAGAAGAAAGCAGGTAAAGGAAAGCGACAAGAATGAGCGCTTTGCGTCTGCCAATAGCGTCGCTAACGCCGCCTGCAAATAGCATGGCTATAAGCGCACCTAGTGTCGGAGAGCTTACGACGAAGCCTTGCTGCCAGTCGCTTAAGTTAAATTCGGCATCGATAAAGCCATTGGCTCCTGCTATCACACTGGCATCAAAGCCAAAAATGAACCCTCCAAGAGAAACAATGAGAGTGTAATACAGCGACGGAGACAGGGCTTTATTCATTTTATAATTTGCCTAATGTGTCCCTATTTATTACTTCGGGTTCAAATAGGTGCTCAATAGGAATGGGGCTTTTTATGTCATAAACATGTTGTAGCACCCAATAAGCAGCCATTTCTCCCATAGCGTGAATAGGGTTATTAATGGTAGTGAGTTTTGGATAAAGGTAGCGCGAAAACAGCACATTATCGAAACCGATTATGGAAAGCTGCGAAGGGATATCAAAACCCGCTTCTCGTGCAGCGGTCATTGCGCCAGACGCCATTTCGTCGTTAGCACATACCAAAGCTGTAAATTGAGGGAATGCCTTTTGAAGATGCTGCATACCTTCTTGGCCTGATGACTCGTGGAAATCGCCTTCAAAGACGCTCGTTTCATCAAAAGTTAGCCCTGCTTCTTGTAGCGCTCTTTTGTGACCTGCCAGACGATCGTTCGCATCCTTTTTAAATAGCGGGCCGCTAATGTACGCAATCTTTTTGTGGCCTGCATCAATAGCAGCTTTCGTTGCCATGTAACCGCCTCTTTCGTTGTCCACAACAAAGCAGTTTTCGTCGAGTTCTTCCACTTTTCGGTTTATCACAACAACGGGGATCTTACTGTCTACTAATGTTTTTAAGTAGTCATCGGAGACGGCTTCAGCGTGAAGAATTAAGGCATCGCAACGGCGGCTTTTTAAAAACTCAATAGCTTCGTGTTCGCGTTTTTCATCCACGTGACCGGCGGTAATAATAACGTGCTTACCATTTTGTTTTAGCACATGTTCTACCGTACTCATCAGATCGCCAAAGTAAGAACCGTGAAGTTCTGATACGAGCAAACCTACGCTGTTAGTGCGGTTTGACGCAAGAGATTGAGCAATGGCATTGGGTTGATATCCCAACGACGCCATAGCATCCTCTACTTTTTTGCGGGTGCGTTCACTTACCTTCGCGTTGCCATTCATAACGCGAGAAACGGTAGCTAACGAAACACCAGCAGCCTCTGATACTTGGTAAATTGTTGCCATACGGTTTGGTACTTGTCCTTATTTGATACCGCTAATGTACCCATTTATCCGGCTCTTAACCAGTTTTGAATAAGCCAAAGCACTTTGTTTTAGCGTACGTTTTTGGGTTTCGTAGTCAACATAAACTATGCCGAAACGCTTTGAATAGCCCAGTGCCCACTCAAAGTTATCCATTAGGCTCCACGCAAAATATCCGCGTATATCTACGCCTTTTTCTATTGCCTCATTTACCGCATTTAAATGTGTGTGAAAGTAGGCGGTACGCCCGTCGTCTAACACTTCACCGTCTATGAGCTCATCATCCATTGCGGCTCCGTTTTCAGTAATATAAATAGGCGGTAAATCGTAGCGCTGGTGTAAATCAACAAGCAGTTCGGTAAAGGCATCTGGGGTAATTTCCCAGCCCATTGCGGTTAACTCGGTTGTGGCTGGTGGTACAATTTCAAACCAACCGTTGCCATCGCTTTGATACACAGTGCGGGTGTAGTAATTAATGCCTAAGTAATCGATTGGTTGGCAAATAAGAGCCATATCACCGTCAAATATGTCAGGTTTTGCGTCGGCATCAAGCTTATCGATAATGTCTGGGTACTTACCTTCTATAATAGGCTTTAGATACCATTGATTGTGGTAGTCATCGGCCAGCTTGGCGGCGTGAATGTCTTCCTGTGAATCACTTCTTGTATGGCAATTACTAAAGTTAAGTACGATACCGTTTTGGCTATTTGGACAAACTCGGTTAAGCACCTTCAACGCTAAACCGTGGGCAAGTAACAAATGGTGCGCAGCCTTTCGACCATTTGCCATGCCTGTCTTTCCAGGTGCATGAATGCCTGCCTCATAACCCAAATAGGCTGAACAAAATGGCTCATTTAATGTAGCGTAGGAGTGGACTTTTTCGCCCAACGCGTTTGCTACGGCTTCAGCATATTTTTCGAATTCATAGGCTGTATTGCGATTAAGCCAGCCACCGTTATCTTCAAGATGTTGCGGTAAATCCCAGTGATAAAGCGTCACGAACACTTTCATGCCGCGCTTGATAACTTCATTGACTAAGTTTACGTAAAAGCGCATGCCAACTTCGTTTACGCTACCGTCTTGTTTCATTACTCGCGGCCACGAAATGGATAGGCGGTAAGCGTCTACACCAAGGGAGTCAATTAGCTCTACATCTTGTTTCCACAAATCAATGTGATTACATGCAATATCGCCATTAGTGGCGTCAGTAATAGCCCCTTTCTTTTCACAGAACGTGTCCCAGATACAATCCAATCTACCTTTACGGTCTCCCTCTATTTGGAAGCTCGATGTAGCCACACCAAACAAAAAGTCTTTCGACAACATCATTGAGTTGGATGGAAGGTTAATTTCTTGCATCGTGGAAATGTCCTGACTATAACAATTTCTTCATATTAACCCTGCGTTAGACAGAGCAAATAACATCATATTTACATTGAATTCGATTACGCTTCGTGTAATTATCTCTTCAATGTAAGCGCTTACAAAATTGCTTGTGGTTAGATGTAAGCGCTTTCAAATGTAAATTTATCATTAAATAGAAAAATAGCAACAGAGGTTATTCGTGGACACACCAGTGCAGCCTAATATTTCAAGCGCCCAAGAGGCAGAGGCAAACGGTGGATACCGTTTTGCGCTTATCTCACTCACCACGCTGTTCTTCATGTGGGGTTTTATTACCTGTTTGAATGACATCCTTATTCCTTACTTAAAAGGTGCATTTAACCTTAGCTTCACTCAAGCAATGCTGATTCAGTTTTGCTTTTTTAGTGCCTATTTCATTGTTTCACTGCCTGCAGGCATGGTGGTATCGCGCATTGGCTACCAAAAAGGGATTGTACTTGGGCTCGCCATAGCCTGCGCGGGGTGCTTGTTGTTCTTCCCTGCAGCCTCAAGTCAAATATACGGTATCTTTCTGTTAGCTCTTTTTGTCTTAGCGTCTGGAATCACTGTACTTCAGGTCTCTGCCAACCCTTATGTAACGGCGCTTGGTGACCCTAAAACTGCCTCGTCACGGCTAACCATGACCCAAGCATTTAACGCTTTTGGTACAACTGTGGCTCCCTTTTTCGGTTCTTATCTTATCTACGGCGCAACGGGCGAGCACGGGGGCGGTACGCCAAGCGCATCAGACGTTCAAGTGCCTTACCTAATTCTTGCTGCATCACTGCTTCTTCTGGCTCTTATTTTTATGTATCTAAAGCTCCCGAAGTTAAATCACACCAGTGCAAGTACTGGAGTATTTAAAGGCGGAGCATGGCACCACAAGCACCTTGTTTTAGGCGCGGTCGGCATTTTTATGTATGTCGGCGCGGAAGTGGCTATTGGCAGCATGCTGGTGAACTATCTAGCGAGTCCGGCGGTTGGCGGATTAAGCGAGGCAGGGGCGGCCAAGCTGCTTGCTTACTACTGGGGAGGCGCGATGGTAGGGCGCTTTATCGGTGCTGTGGTCATGCAAAAAATCTCGGGTGGCTACGTGCTGGCGTTCAACGCTTGTGTGGCTATTGCGCTTATTTTGCTATCACTTTCAAGCACAGGAGACATAGCGCTGTGGAGCATTTTGGGAGTAGGTTTGTTTAACTCAATCATGTTCCCTACCATTTTTAGTCTTGCACTTCACCAGCTAGGAAAAGACACCCCACAAGGTTCAGGCATTCTTTGTTTAGCCATAGTTGGCGGTGCCATTATTCCACTGCTTCAAGGCATGCTTGCAGACACCGTCGGCGTTACGCTGTCATTTTTACTACCCGCTTCTTGCTACCTTTACATTGCCTACTATGGGCTTGTAGGAAGTCGCGTATCTCACATTAATACCACTGAAAAGTAACGAGGATAAATAATGCGAAAAAGTATAATCGCGAAAGTTGTTACCGGTGCATTGGTTGGCGTTTTAGTTAGTGCATGTTCAGCTGAAAAAAATACGTCTTCAGTCGATGACGTTGAGCCACAGCGAAACAAAGCGGGCGAGGTATGGCCTAAACTAGATATTGAAGTTAAAACAAACGCTACTGTCGAAACTAAGGTAGAAGAAATTCTGTCTACCATGACTATCGAGCAAAAAATTGCGCAGATGATCCAGCCTGAAATTCGCAATATCACGGTAGAAGATATGCGCAAATATGGATTTGGTTCTTATCTTAACGGCGGTGGTGCATTCCCTAATAACGACAAGCACGCCACACCAGAAGACTGGGTAGCGCTTGCAGAAAAGCTCTATCAAGCTTCCATTGACGACAGTTTGGACGGCTCGACAATTCCTACAATGTGGGGGACAGACGCTGTACACGGTCATAACAATGTTATAGGCGCAACCTTGTTTCCTCACAACATTGGATTAGGCGCGGCGAATAACCCTGAACTGGTAGAGAAGATTGCGCACATTACAGCTAAAGAGGTCATGGCGACAGGTATCGATTGGGTATTTGCGCCTACCGTTGCTGTGGTTCGCGATGACCGATGGGGCAGAACCTATGAGAGTTACTCTGAAGATCCAGCCATTGTTAGAGAGTATGCCGCTTCAGTGGTTAAAGGTCTTCAAGGCGCAGCTGACAAAGACTTTTTAAGCGATCAGCGTGTAATTAGCACAGTAAAGCACTTTGTAGGTGACGGCGGTACGGTTGGCGGTGATGACCAAGGTGACAATGTTGCCAGCGAACAAGAGTTATTTGATATTCACGCCCAAGGCTATGTGGGCGGATTAACGGCAGGCGCGCAGTCTGTCATGGCGTCGTTCAATAGCTGGAATGGCGAGAAGCTTCATGGTCATAAATACTTACTAACCGACGTACTTAAAGAGCAAATGGGCTTTGACGGGTTTGTAGTCGGTGATTGGAACGGTCATGGGCAAGTTAAAGGTTGCAACAACGAAGATTGTGCGCAGGCCATTAACGCAGGTTTGGATATCTTTATGGTGCCCAACGATTGGAAGGTGCTGTATGACAACACTCTTGCTCAAGTAAACGACGGCACCATCCCTATGTCGCGTATTGACGATGCGGTACGCCGAATTCTTCGAGTGAAAGTACGCGCTGGGCTTTTCGAAAAGCCAAGCCCGGCAAACCGCCCGTTATCTGGTGACCGTTCGCTTATCGGTAAGGCAGAGCATAGAGAAGTGGCGGCGCAAGCGGTGCGCGAGTCTCTGGTGCTGCTGAAAAATAAGAATAAAACTCTCCCGATTTCTGCAAGCAAACGCATTCTGGTAGCGGGCGATGGTGCAGATAACATCGGCAAGCAATCTGGGGGTTGGAGTATTACGTGGCAAGGCACAAATAATACCAACGATGACTTCCCTGGCGGCAGCTCTATTTATGACGGTATTAAAGCGCATGCAGAAAATGCAGGTGGTAACGTACAGCTATCAGTTGACGGTAGCTTTGAAACTAAACCTGATGTAGCCATTGTGGTGTTCGGTGAAGAGCCTTATGCAGAAGGTCATGGCGATAGAGAAACCTTAATTTATCAACACGGTAGCAAGACGGATCTAGCGTTGCTCGAAAAATTGAAATCTCAGGGCATTCCCGTGGTGTCGGTATTTATCAGCGGCCGTCCGATGTGGGTTAATGCAGAGCTAAATGCATCTGATGCATTTGTTGCAGCTTGGCTTCCTGGCTCTGAAGGTGCAGCGGTGGCAGACGTGCTGTTTGGTGAGCAGGACTTTAAAGGCAAGCTGTCTTTCTCTTGGCCGTCAGAACCCCAGCAAATCGTTAACAAGGGCGATGAAACCTATGAACCTTTGCTGCCTTATGGCTTCGGCTTAACGTACAGCGATGACAACGTTCTAAGCGATACGCTAAATACTGAAATCAAGGTGAGTACGGACAGCAACAAGCCGATGGAAATTCTAAAGGGCTCGGTTGAGGCACCTTGGGTATTATGGCTTTACTCTGGTGATGATTCTCTGGCAGTGAACGCTAGCACGCATACTGTTGGAGCAATTACTTATCGTACGGTTGATAAAGAAGTGCAGGAAGATGCGCGTAAAGTAACCTTCGATGGCACTGAGTTCGCCGCTATGCGTTTTGCAAGCAAGAGCTTTTTCCGTGAAGATTTAAGTGCGCAACTACTTACGCATGGTGCCTTAAGCTTTAACGTTAGTCGTCACTCAGACATAAATGCACCTGTAACGGTAGGCATGAACTGTGAAGGCGAGGGAGACGCAGCGGGCAGCTGCTCAACTCAAATTGATATTAGCGAGCAGCTAAAGGCAATGCCAGCTGACACATGGACAAAAGTAAGTATTGACCTACAGTGCTTTGTAAATGAAGGTATCGACTTTACCGGTCTTGTGGTGCCGTTTGAGCTGGGAAGTTCAGGGAAGGCTAGCTTGAGTGTGGCAGATATTCAGTTTACGCCCGAGGCTGGCAAATCGGCGAGTATAAATTGCCAAAACTGAGTTACTGACAAGCGACGAGTTGAGTGAAAAAATACCGCCATGATTATCTAATCATGGCGGTATTAACCGACGATAAACGCTCTTATTTTTGCTTTTCGCTAGGTACAGGTTGCCCGTACTTCGGAGAGCGAGGGCCATATAACAGGCCGTTATAGCTTTCAGCAGAAAGAAGTCGCGCAGAGGTTATAGCTGCAATATCAAAACCTCTATCTGTGACGGTTTCAAAAATTTGGTTTACCGCTGCTTGTACTAGCATACCCACTAAACCGCCGCTGTTGGCGTTTTGCTGTTCTGCACTCGATGCGGTAGCCGCTCCGGTCCAAAGCAAGTTTCCAGTCTCAAGATCTACAAGAGATGCTGTTACAGTTACTCGTGTTTCACTTGAAATAACCACATAGCTTGTGCCGTAGTCATCGATAGTGACGTAAAGTGCCGTGTCTGCACCGAATATCTCTTTTAGCTTAGTCGTCGGAACTGCTTGAATATCGGCGGCTTGCGTCAAACCATTATTGTTAAAGGTTTGATTAACCATAGCGACAGGAAATACATAAAAACCTGATTCGGCAATTGGGGTAGCAAGCTGTGTCATAACACTATATGGCGCAATCACTTCAGGGGTATTATTCAACGGAGGTAAAATAATAACCGACGCAGGATTGGCTGCTTTAAATGCTGTGTAGTCGTGAGCAGGTGGCATGCTTACGCATGCAGACAAAGAGGTAATTAAAACAAGTGCACTAAGGATTCTAGCAAACATCAATTACGCTCCTTTAGCTGAATTAAGAAGGAAATCGATGTATTGCTTCGATTCTGGAAATAATTGCTTTTCTGTTTCGAAATGCGCTTCGCCTTGCAGAATATTTCCACTTTCGAAATACAGCATTCCAAGATGTGCATGTACACCAGGTGCAATATTTTTTCCGTTTGCCGCAGCGAGTTCAATAGTCTCTTCTAGAACCATAATTTGTTCTTCGACGGTCGTTTCTTCGCCTTTGAGGTAACTGTAAACGGCTTTATTATATTCACCGTAGTAGTAAAGCGGTTCGGTAGTTTTACACCCTACAATTCCTAATGTTAGGGCTGTAAGTATTATTAACTTTTTCATTCTTAAATCTTCCATGCCCCTGATTCGATACCGTTAACTAAATTGTTAACCGATTCGCGGATGGCTAAATCAAGAACCTTTCCATTTAACGTGGCATCGTAGCTTGCTGTGCTGCCAAAGCCGATAACCTCTCTTTCTGAAAGACTGTATTCACCTGCGCCTGCGACAGAATAAACCACTTCTGACGTGGAAACATCGACCACGTTCAACGTTACTTTGGCATAAGCAATTTGCGATTTACCTTTACCGAGAATACCGAAAAGCTGCTTATCACCAATTGCTTTACGACCGAACTCAGTAACGTCACCTGTGATAACAAACTTTGCGCCAGAAATTTTTTGTTCTGTACCAGTACGCTGAGCTTCTTCAGCTAAGAGATTCATATTATCTCTATCTAAAACGCTGAAACGATTGGTTTGTTGTAAGTGGCTCATCAACGTGGTCTTAGCTTGGCTACCCAGACGGTCTTGGCCATTTGAGAAAATGCCGTTTTGGAAGCTAGAGCGATTTACGAACTGGCCGACAACGAGTTTTTTCTTTTCGCCTGTATACTGAGTGTTATAGCTATTTACTTTCGGTGTCTCAACTACTTGAGAAGATGTTGTTGCACATCCTGATGTGACGCCGATGATGGCTAGAAGTGATACCGCTGATATAAACGTTTTATTATTAATCATATTCACATTAATCCCTTTATCCTTTGTGAAATAGTGAGGCGTGTGTTCCTCAATAGAGATTCTATATCACAAACACGTATCGTTGGAGCTAAATTACAAAAAGCTTTCACGTTCAAGTCCAATGCTGAAAAACCACAATGCGAGGAGCCAACAAAGGTGATCGTATGCTCATGATTAAATGAAATTTCATTTGTTTTCGATAGATGAGAACGGTACCAACTGTCTCTTAACCTGCTATTTATCGATCTATTATGCAATTCATCCCGTAGCCAATCTGTAACATTAACAATAATCAGTGTTTGAATGAAAGCTGGTTTAGGTGTTTGTCGGCTGTGCATTCATTCTTATCACTCATTGAATTACAGGGTAGTAAAATGACAGATGAACAGCGTGCTACACCAAGTCTCTTACTTGCGTTAACACCTGTTGTATTAACGCTTTTAATCCTCGGCACCCAGATATTTTACTTTGGTGTATTTGAGCCTCATATACCTCTAGCCATTGGCATTGCATTGACAAGCTTTGTAGGTACCTATCTTGGCCTTACATGGGAAGAAGTGCGGGCTGGAATCTTTAAAGTTATCCATGTCGCCTTGCCGTCGGTAAGCGTACTTATTGTCGTAGGAATGATTATTGGTATATGGATAGCAAGCGGGACAGTCCCGACTATTATTTACTACGGCTTGAAAACCCTGTCTCCTCAGATATTTCTTGCGGCAGGAATGGTTATCTGTGCAGTGGTATCCGTTTCACTAGGCACAAGTTGGGGTAGTGTAGGTACCGTTGGCCTTGCCTTGATGGGTATCGGCGAAGGATTTGATATTCCTATGTATTGGACGGCGGGCGCAGTAGTTTCCGGCGCATTTTTCGGCGATAAAGTGTCGCCCCTGTCTGATACTACAAACCTTGCCCCAGCTGTTACCGGCACGGATGTGTTTTCACATATCAAAAATATGATGGCCACCACAATTCCTGCCATGGTTATCGCATTTTTAATTTATCTTGGCGTTGGCTTTTTCGTCATTGACGCTCAGAGTGTTTCATTTGCAAAAATTGCAGGTATTACTACAGCATTAGAAGACAACTTTACCATTTCCGGCTGGGCATTATTGCCAGCGCTTGTTGTTATGGGGCTGGCGTTAAAGAAAATTCCGCCCCTACCTGCACTATTCGCTGGGGCTGTAGTTGGAGGCGTGTTCGCCATGTTTATGCAGGGACAAAGCCTACAAGCCGTCTTCGACTATGCAAATAACGGCTATTCAATTCAAACTAATATCGTTGAAATAGATAGTTTGCTTAACCGTGGTGGTGTTCAGTCTATGATGTGGACCATTTCGTTGGTACTCATAGCGCTTGGTTTTGGCGGTGCGCTAGAAACGACGGGCTGCCTAAGAAGCATTATTAACGCAATTAAAAGCAAAGCGAAAACCTTCGCTGGTACTCAGGTTGCAGCGGTAGGAACGGCCTTTGCCACTAACTTAGTAGCTGGCGACCCATATTTATCAGTTGCCTTACCGGGAAGAATGTATTCACCCGTTTACCGTGGTATGGGTTATTCCACGCTTAATCTGTCTCGTGGAATTGAAGAGGGCGGCACCTTAATGTCACCACTCATTCCTTGGAATGCTGGTGGTGCGTTTGTAATATCTGCACTTGGTCTTGGAATATCCGGCGCAAGCTTGGAAAACTTACTGTATATCCCCCTTGCATTTGCATGTTGGACTGCTCCATTGATAGGCATATTGTACGCCTATCTTGGCTGGTTCTCGCCAAAAGCTACCAAAGCGGAGCAGGAAGAATGGAAGTCTTCAGGCGCTGATATTGCGAAATTTAACAAGGACGGGACGCCAGTTACTGACTAATGATAATCGACTTGCTAGGTAGCTTGGCGCCTAGGCGATATGGAAAAAAAAGGGCCTGGAAAGGCCCTTAATAATATTGCTTGCTGAACTTAGAAAGTATATCTAGCGCCCAGCGTATAGCGTGGTCCGTATTGACGAGCAAACAAGAATTGCTCTTCGAAGCGACCATAGCCACGTTCTGTTTCATCGTTGATGTTCACGCCTTCTAAGAACACGGTTAGGTGTTCGTTTACGTCGTAGTTGATGCTGGCATCAATTTGACCGAAAGTGTCGAACTGAGTAGCTGGGTTATCTGATGACCCTTGTGCCTGACCAATACCAACAACGTAGTCTGAGCGCCATGCATAGGTGACTTTTACAGATAGGCCTTCTTTCTCATAAAACACCTGGAAGTTGGCTGAGTCGCTGATGCCTACAAGCGGGTCTTGCTCGTTCAGGTTGTAAGGGTCGTATTCAACGTCGCCGTCAACCAACGTCGCGTTCGCGCCGAAGCCAAAGCCAGTGTCGCCAAACGTATGCTGAATAGCTAACTCAATACCTTCAACGGTTTTTGAATCGCTAGAGTTACCAGGCTGTGTGGTGCGCCACGTGGTTAACGGGTCGTCCGCATTAGGGGTAACCACACCGTTTTCGTCAGCATAGCCGTTATCAATGAAGTAGTTATAAATAGCACTATCGGTTGCCTGCTCACCGGCTGCCGTTAATGCAGTCACTGCCTCGTTCCAGCGTGGTCCTTGGTAGATGTCGCGTAAACCTTCAAACTGCTGGTCTTGACCTGTGGTCGTAATATAGTTTTCTACCGACTTTCTGAATAAGCCAACGGCAAGCATGCTCGACTCGTCGTAGTACCACTCAAATGAAAGGTCTAAGTTAGTTGACTCGAACGGTAACAAGCTTGTGTTACCAGCCGATGCGGTTCTTGCACCAATTTTAGGGCTGCCACTAAATGCTAGGCCACCTTGCAGCAAGCCAATAGGAGCTCGGGTAATTGACTTACCCCATGAGAAACGCGCAACAATGTCGTCCGTGAGATCCACTTTCACATCGAACATAGGCAGAAGAACATCATATTCGCCGGTAAAATCTTGTACTTGTAGCTCATCTTCAAATTGTGTGATCCACTCAGAAGCGGCTACCCAATTTACCTGCACCGGAACGCGCACTTCCGCAGAGCTTGGTACCTCCGTTTCTTCATAGCGCACACCTGCGTTAATTTGAACGAAGTAATCACCTACTTCGAAGTCCCACTCTGATTGAACATAAATCGAGTCGGTAATCTCTTCTACGTTACTGACAGAAGGTGCGCCACTAAAATAAGGGTCGATAGAGTAGGCGTTACTTTCGCCGACCACATCGCCTGTGATAAAGGCAAGCTGTCGGGCAATCGCTTCATCAAAATCATAGGTGTAGTAATAGCCTGGATTCATGCTTGCGCCACCGCCATCAAAAGCGTCTAAGAAGCCAGAGGTATCATGGCGAACAAACATACTGTCAGGGAAAATTTCGGTAAACGATGGGCTAAACCCTGGGCCACCGCGTAGTCCACTCCACGCACTAAAGCCGGATAGCGCTTGCTCTGTGCGAGCGTAACCAAAATCGATTTTTACAAGTGGAATCTCGAACGCTGAGTTGTACCAAGTGCCGTCTAGTTGAAGCTGCTCGATATCAGAGCGACCAGGCGAGTAAATGAACTGACTGAAGTTTGAGTCAATTTCACTAGGCAGAATTTCATTGGTGCCATTATTCCAGTTCACATAAACCTGCGGAATCTCACCTTCGCGGAAATCATAAACCTTTGAATCAAGTTGGTTTGAGCCTAAGATGATTTGGCCAGAGCTACCTAAGCCTTTGTCGTAGCCGTTGTCTATTTCGTTGTACGAGTCGTGGTAATCAAGGCTGACGTGCCAGTCGTCGTTAATCATCCAGTCAAAGTTAACACCTAGCGAGCGGGCATCAACACGAGTGGTATTTCTACTAGCAGTAAATGAACCATCATCACCGCTAATGTCAGCGTACACCGCCGTACCATTCTCATCTAATTCATATGCATTAATGTTAGCGCCGAAGTTGTTCCATATTCCCCAACCCACGGAATTTGTGCCAGTTGTGGCGCGCGAAGCGGTATAGTCTACTGTCGCTGTAAAAGCATCAACCGGGCGGAATTGCAGTGTGACTTGTCCGTTCTGGCGCTCACGCTGAACATCATTGATGCCGTAGTTCATATCTTTCGGGAAGAAAGCTACGTCGGTAATGTTCGTGCGGTTGTCTACCACATTCGCTGGGTCAAGATCAGGCAGAGCAGCGTTTTCTTGAAGCTGCCACCCTTGGATATTTGCAGACTGCTGTTGGAAATCACGCTCTTGGTGCGAGAACGAAACACCGAAACCGAACATTTCATCCGCAAAAGTATTGCTATATACACCTGCAATTTCAGGCGTGAGGTCATCGCCTTCCTCAACAGAGGTGTCATGAATGCCTTTCACCGAGATTGTGGCATTTTGTCCCGGCTGAGAAAGAGGCTTCATAGTAATAATATTTACTGTCGCGCCTAGACCGCCACTAGGGTTTTCTGCGCGTGCAGTTTTTTGTAGTTCAAGCGTACTTACACCTTCAGAAGACAAATTCGCTAGGTCGAATGAGCGAGTGAATCCGGTGCCCGGCATTTGGCGTCCGTTTAGTGTAACCAAGTTGAATTCTGGTCCAAAACCACGCACAGTAATCTGACTACCTTCACCGTTATTTCGGCTGATAGTTACACCGGTAATACGTTGAAGTGCTTCCGCCAAGTTAGTGTCTGGAAATTTACCTAACTCCTCGGCAGAAATGGCATCTACAACGCCATTGGAACTGCGTTTCAAGTCCATGGAGCGGATCATACTGCCGCGAATACCGCTTACTTGAATAACTTCAACTTCGTCTTCTGCCGGAGTAACGGCTTCTGATTCTTGCGCGTAAGAGGGAAAAGCTAGGGTAGAGCCCATCAACAAAGCCATTGATGTGGCAAGCTGGGTCTTTTTAAATGGTGTGTTTTTCATAATTGCCCTACTAATTCTTATCAATTGGTAAGTGCCGCTTTAAAAGATAAAGCGGCATTTGCTTTGTTACTGTGCAGCTATTTCTACATTATCTATGCGATACACCGCGCCTTCACCTTGACCCCATGCAGGGAACATCATGATGACGTTAATAGCGCTGATATCTAAGCCAGCATCAAATAGTGTTTGTAATGGAAAAGTGTAGGTTTGCCATTCGCCCTGAACGGGATCGGCCCCTTCTAGACTTGCCGAAATAGGTAACTCAACAGCGGTTGATGCGCCTATTGACTCTATTTTGAATAGCCAAGGTGCTGTCGAATCATTTGGCATTGAGCTTACTTTCATCTCAAAGCGCACTGCACCATTGGTTAGCAGAGCAGATGCATCATATGAGTGACCGTCGTCAGCGATAATCCCCATAACAGTTGGTGTCGCGCCAATGCGGAACTCGGCAACCGTACCATGCTCAGTATCATCCACTTCTTCTGTTGGTGTTGAACCGCCACAGCAATCCCAAATACGCCATTGGTCCGCTGCTGTGTCTGCAAAAAGCGTAATGCCGCCAGCAGGTGCTTCAGCGCCGCTATCAGGGTGGTAAAACTTCACATTGTCTAAACGATAAACCGCACCTTCACCTGTGCCCCAGGCTGGGAATACCATGATTACGTCAATGGCACTCACGTCTAAGCCGCGTGCTTGGAGGTCAGAAATAGGGAATGTGTAAGTTTGCCATTCGCCTTCTACAGGCGCTTGACCTTCAACACTTTCAGAAAGTGGCAGCTCAACAGCGGTAGCGGCACCATTAGATTCGATTTTGAATAACCAAGACGCATCGGCGTTATTAGGCGCGCTTACTACGCGCATATCAAATTGCAACAGGCCGCCATCGGTAAGTGCAGTAGCATCAAATGGTGTGTCACCGCCGCCAGATTCCGGACGTGTTATAAAGCCCATTACCGTTGGATCCGCTCCAATGCGGAATTCAGCAGTTAGACCATGCTCTTCGTCGTCCATTTCTTCAGTAGGGGTAGAGCCACCACAGCAGTCCCACATTGGCCAGTTAGGGTTTTGTCCTTCTTCGAAGATGACTAGTTCTGGGTAGGTAACGCCGCCTTCCTGAGAAATTTCAACATTAGCCATGCGATAAACCGCACCATTACCGGTATCCCACGCAGGGAAAACCATGATGACATCAATAGCGCTTGTGTCTAAACCTGCTGCTGCAAGCGTGCTAAGCGGAAATTCATAAGACTCCCATACACCTTGTTCAGGAGTGGCTCCTGCGGTATCTGCTGGCCCAACGTAGCCATCCATTAATGGAAGTTCAGCGGCAGTCGACCCTTCAGAGCTTTCAATTTTGAACAACCAATTGGTGGTTGCATTCGCAGGTAGTGAGGTTACTTTCAAATCGAACTTAACGCTGCCCGTTTCTTCCATAGGAGAAGCATCAAACGGTGCAGCTTCGCCTTCTGGGTCTGTGATAAATTGAGCTCGACTAATAAAGCCCATTACGGTTGGTGCTTCATTAATAGCAAATTCGTAAACTTGACCTTGCTCAGCATCTTCTACAAGCGCTGGCGTTGAACCACCGCAGCAATCCCACGCTGGCCAGTTTGGATTAGGCGTTCCGTCAAAAATGGTAAGGTTTTGTGCAACACCAGTAGACGGTGGAGCTGGAATAGGTGCTGCACCTTCCACTAACGCATCATCTAGCGAGTTGTAACCTGGACGAACAGTTTCGCACCCTTTACCTGTGTCAGGGTTTGAAGCACATTCGTAGACACGAACATAATCAATCTCGTAAGTCTGACCTTCTGCAAATGCATCAGCGTCAATACCTGTTTCGTTTACATTAGCTGGCCAGTCGCCACCTACAGCAAAGTTAAGGATAAGATAAAACTCTTGGTCAAAAGGCGCATTATCCCAATGCGTGGTTAATTCGCCCGTGCCTTGTTCGTAGTATTCTGCATACCAACCACGGTGTGATAGCCCGGTTGCATCGCCGTTTGCGTTATAGCGAACTTGTGAACGACGCTGTGTCGCATAGAGGTAATCATCCATGTACCAGCGAATTTCGCCTTCTTGCCATTCAACTGCGTAAGTGTGGAAATCATCTGCCGGATTTGCACCATTAGGTAGTGAATAAGCCTTACCTGAACTATCGTTGTTTGGCCATTCTTGGCCGTAATGAAGTGTGCCGTAGATATGGCTTTCAGGGTTGCCGTCGGCATCTGATGCCTTAAGATTAACGGCTTCCATAATGTCGATTTCGCCAGAACGAGGCCAGCCGCCATATACTTCATCAGTAGGCATCATCCAAAACGCTGGCCAACTGCCTTGGCCTGAAGGTAACTTGGCACGCATTTCAATACGGCCGTATTTAAAATCTGCTTTGTAGCGGGTATTGAGACGGGCTGATGTGTACGGCTTTTGCGCTCCCTCTTCCGCGGGTAGTGCAACAATTTTTAAGCTACCGTCAGAAACGAATGAGTTATCTTCACTGTCGGTATAACACTGTGCTTCGTTATTGCCGCCACCGTCACAGTTAACTTCGTGCGTCCAGTTGTCATCGTCAATACTGTTCCCATCGAATTCGTCGCTCCATACCAGTTCCCAGTCAGAAACGGGTGTAGCTGGATCAACAACGTCGATGTCTGTAGATGTGGTTGCCCCGCCTCCACAGCCAAATAGGGTTGCGACTGAGATCGCGGCAGCTATCCGCGAAAGTTGAGATGCTTTTTTCGTCATTGTTTTCAGCCCTGATCTAAAGAAATTGGGTTTTTATGTAGTGGCAAATGCCACGTAAAAAGCTTTTTGTAAGCGCTTACAATTTAGGTCAAATAAAAATGGCTGTTTGAAAGCGCTTACATTACATTAAGCGACTGACACGTAAAGATCAATACTGTTCTCAAAAAATTAACATTTGGGGTTTTCTTACATTTCCGCCATTTTAAATTTATTTCTTTTATATTTAATAGTTTACGGTTGTTTTGGGGGAGGGTTAAAAAAAGAGAGACGCTTGCTTCACTCACTATTTACAAATTATCCTGAGAACATGTTAACAACCTGTGCTCGATATTTTGTTCGCACCTATCAACACATCACGTTAAGCTCAGCATATCTTCTTATGTGAGTTGTTATCATGCATCACCATAACCACAACACAAGCGTTTCCAACCAGCACAAAGGCCATCATCACGGTCACCACCACGGCGCACATACTGAGGCACTAGGTACAGACTCCACCCGGATTGGGTGGGCGTTCTGGCTGAACTTTATTTTCACCATCATTGAATTTATCGGTGGTTGGCTTACAAACAGTGTCGCCATTATGGCGGACGCGGTTCACGATTTAGGAGACTCTCTCTCTATAGGCCTTGCGTGGTATTTAAGTAAGCTAGGAAACAAAGCTTCAACCGAAAAGTATACGTATGGCTTTAAACGGTTAAGCCTGATGGGCGCCATGATCAATGGCGTTATATTGGTCATTGGCTCAATTTGGGTATTGTCTGAGGCCATTCCCCGTCTATCTAACCCAGAAATGCCCGTTACGGAGGGTATGATTGGATTGGCGATTCTCGGTATTTTCGTGAATGGCTTTGCTGCGTATAAGCTCCACGGCGGTCATTCGATGAATGAAAAAGTGCTTAACTGGCATTTAATAGAAGATACCATGGGGTGGGTTGCGGTACTGGTAGTAGCCATCGTTCTCCACTTTGTCGATTGGCCCATACTCGACCCTATCTTATCTATTGGTTTTACGCTTTTCATTTTGGTGAATGTTGTTCGATATGTAGTGCAGACCATGTCGTTGTTTCTACAGGGTGTACCTGATTTGGCGACGAGGAATGCTATTAGCAGTACGCTATTAAATATGGAGCACGTTGAAGAAATTCACCATGTACATTTTTGGTCGCTTGACGGAGAGCAGCACGTGCTTACTGCACACGTGGTAATAAACTGTGCAATAGACAATGACAAGTTACGACTGCTTAAAGAAGAAGTGCACGAACGGTTAGCGCCATTTGGGCTTGCTCATACAACCATAGAGTTCGAGTTGCCGGGTGAGCCATGTCGTGACGATAATGATCATTTACACGCTCACTCTCACGAACATCAGCATGAAGAACTATAAGTTGCGTTAAACTCTGGCGAGAGTAGGGATTCGTTTTCTAACGGCCAACGAAAATCAAGCTTTTGTAGTGATACGCCTTTTTAGCAATAACTATAATTAATAAATAAAAGTATGAATATCAGATATCAAGCGATTCTCCCGGGAGTAAGCGTTTCGGTCATTACCGGCTTGGCGGCTCTTTTTCTCAGCGAGCACTACGGTTCCCCTGCCATGCTGTTTGCTCTTCTGATAGGAATGGCTGTTTCTTTTCTCTATAGAGCTGATTCACCAAGTGCCGAAGGCATTGATTTTTGTGCCAGTACTTTATTGCGTACAGGTGTTGTACTCCTCGGTTTAAGACTCGCACTTGAAGATTTAACCGCACTGGGCTGGGATACGCTGGGCTTATTGTGCATTGCCATTTTATCGACCATCTTGCTTGGTATTGGCCTCGCTAGAATTTTGGGGTTAAAAGGGCAACTAGGGGCCTTAACAGGAGGCGCAGTTGCTATCTGTGGCGCGTCCGCTGCATTGGCTATATCTACCATTCTACCCAAAGGCCAGCACCATGAGCGAGATACCCTAGTTACCGTTATTGGCGTTACCGCTATGTCTACAATCGCAATGGTACTTTATCCTATTATCGCTGTTCAGCTAAACCTGTCAGACAGTGAAGCTGGCATATTTCTAGGTGGCACTATTCATGATGTTGCGCAAGTTGTAGGGGCTGGCTACTCGATTTCTCAGGAAGTAGGCGACATGGCAACGCTAACGAAACTTGTTAGGGTGGCCATGCTAGTTCCAGTAGTTATGATTATGGTGTTAGTCGTAGCAAAGACCTTATCTGTTGGTATCAAAAGCCGTCAAGCAAACAGCCCTAAGATACCACTCTTTTTAGTCGGCTTCGTGATGATGATGCTACTGAACAGTTTCTTTGTTTTACCTGAAAGTGTTGTAGAGATGGGGAGTCAAATCTCACGCTTTTTCCTCATCGTTTCCATAGCCGCGATTGGAATGAAATCAAACTTGGGTCAGCTCATCAATGTGGGTGTGCGACCAATAATTATGATTTTCGCAGAAACCCTATGGTTAGCACTCATCATTTTAGGATACTTACACTTTTCGTAACCTTAGATAAGAAACTGGACGCAGCGTTTTAAATGTATCGAATTTAGAAAATCTGCCGATATTCAATGCATAACGCTACTTCAGACTAATAGTTAATTAGTCTAAATATCTGTTAATCTGAACAAAATAACTCTATAAAAAATAAATCGGTAACCACAAATGTTTGTATCTCGCAGTAAATACGAAGAAAAAGAAGCGCAAGTACGTAAACTCGAAGCAAGAGTGCAAGAAGCCTTGGACAAAATTGATGTTTTAGAGGCAGAAAATACTGAACTCGTTAATGCCATCGAGGCAGCAAAAGGCCAGCACGCATCGTCAAACGACTCCGTTGTTATGAAATGTATTGTGGACGCTATGCGCCAGTTAGAAGGTATTCGCGAAACAGTATTAGCTACTTATCAGCGCATTGATGCGGAGAATCAGTCGGTGGCGAATATTAATGAGTTGTTTAGTGACTCAGCCACAACGTTACGCAAAATTGTTACCGACATGAGTGGGCTCAACCTTCAAATGGGCAGTATGAGCGAACGTATTTCAGGGCTATCGACAACAGCAGATAACATTAATAAATTTGTTACCACTATTACGAGTATTTCCGACCAGACCAACTTGCTCGCGTTAAACGCCGCGATTGAAGCGGCTCGAGCGGGCGATGCAGGTCGAGGGTTTAGCGTTGTTGCCGATGAAGTACGTGCACTGGCAACAGAAACCAATAAATCTGCAACAGAAGTTTCAGAGTTGGTTAATGGCATTATTCAATCAACATCCAAAGCGGTGTCGGGAGTGAATGAGCTGCGTGGAAATAACGAACAGCTTGAGACAGGCATTAATCAACTTAATGGTAGCTATGAAGTCATGGTGAAGCACTGTGACAGCATGAAATCCACTATTAGTGAAGGCGCCATTGCTACATTTATCCAAACAGTAAAGCTGGATCATGTAGTGTGGAAAGCAGAAGTTTATGCGGTGCTATGTGGTTATAGTAACAAATCGGTGGCGGACTTTGGCGATCATAAAAACTGTCGCCTAGGGCAATGGTATAGTGATAATGCTAATAAATCGATAGGCCAAACTACGGCATTCAGAGAGATTGAAGCTCCGCATGCAAGAGTACATAGCAGCGGAATAGCCGCAGTGCTAGCTAAACAAAATGGCGACAACGCTGAAGCTGATGCTAAGCTTATAGAAATGGAACAAGCCAGTGAGAGAGTAATAACACTCCTTGATAGGCTAGTTAGCTAGCGGCCGCAGAACTCTATGGTTCGATAGGCCCTATTGAGACGCATGGCGCTCTGAGATTTTATCGGCGATTTAAATGGAGGGCTTCTAGGTGAGTGAAACATCGTATTCCACCGAACACGAGCGTATTCTTGCGCTGGAAGCCCGCGTTAACTCGTTAGAACGACAACTTAAGCGTCAAAAAATTGCGCGTAAAAACGCAGAATCTTTCTTAGAAACCTATTCTCAAGATGCTTATCTAGCAAACCAAGCGCTTAGAAAAGCACTAAATGATTCGAAGCAGCGAGAGCGAGAGCTGCTCTACCTCAACAGAGCTGCATCGCAGCTTTCCAATGCCCAGCCAGGTAAAAGTTTTATATTCTCTGCCTTAGAATCGGCGGTGGAATTTAGTAATGCCCATTGTGGAAAAGCATTCATTGTGAAAAATGATGAACTAGTAGTGGGTGATGATAACCAAGTACTTACTTATGACGAGGGTTGGCGTAGCTCCCCAGAGCTAGCCGAATTGATTAAGTTTGAAACACCACTCTCCTTAAGGGACAGTTACTCCCATTGGTGTGTTAATGCAGTTCAGCGACCCGACACTCAAAAAGAAGCGCGCTTACTTCACTTCATGCATGAGATGGCTGACGGCGAATACGCCTGGCTAGTGTTACTTACCAAAGATGATCACCTTGAAGAAGAAACGCTTCACGTTTTGGATACAACAAAACACTACTTAAATATTACGTCTCGTTACCAAAATAAAAAGATAGAGCTTAACAGCCAAAAAATTGAATTAAGTACGGTCAAAAAAGACAGGGACTTTTTAGAAGAAAGATTGGTTAGCGCAGATAAAATGGCGATGTTGGGCCAACTTGCGGCGGGCATAGCCCATGAAATTAATAACCCAATCGGGTATGTTCGAAGTAATACCGTTGTCGCCAAAGAAATCTTTAATGACTATCAACACGCGTTAGATGAAATAGGGCTACTGTGTCGTACTGCTGGTGGAGAGATTGAAGCGCAATTCGAAGCGCTGGAGAAGCGTTTTTCTCTGCGAGAAAGTGCAAGCGAGATTTTAGAAATGTTCAACGAATCTCATGAGGGCATTGAACGCATTATTGAGATCGTAAAAGCGTTGCGAAGTTTTTCGTATCCAGGCTCAGGAAAGCACACGCAAATAAGCGCTGTAGAAGCTATGAATACGGTAATCAAGCTAACGAACAACCTGCACAGGTACAAAAACAAAGTTAATTTAGAAGTACCGGATAAAGATGTTTATTTCCTTGGTAACGCGGGGCAAATTCAGCAGGTATTGGTTAATTTCGTAACCAACGCTATCTATGCTACCCCAGAAGGAAAGTCTATCACCCTAAAAGTACAAAAAGATGAAAAGAACGCCATGCTTATCGTAGAAGACGAAGGTATCGGTATGTCGAAAGAAACACTGGATAGAATATTCACGCCCTTCTTTACAACTAAGCCTCCTGGTGAAGGAACAGGGTTAGGCATGTCTATTTCCATGACCATTGTCGAAGAACACAACGGAAAAATAAATATCACCAGTGAAGAGGGGAAAGGAACAAGCGTTGCGGTTTTATTGCCTCTATCCTAAAGTATAAAGTGCTTTCCTAAACTGCTGATAAAATATAGAATTTCTCTAATTTTTTCTTCCAGCTAGACAGAAAATATTTATGTTCTAGTCTTAGGAGATAAGCAAAATTTCCTACTGTTCACGGATGATTGCTTTGTTACATGGAGAAAGCACCCAATGAGAAATAATCAGCCAGTTACCCAAAAAGAATATAAATTCCCATCACATCACCGTCTTATTTCCTCCACTGATAAACGTGGTGTAATCCAGCATTGCAACAGCGCATTCGTAGAGGCGAGCGGTTATACTCGTGAAGAACTCATTGGTAAAAATCACAATATTATCCGTCATCCAGATATGCCAGCCCCCGTATTCAAAGAGATGTGGCGTACTTTGGAATCTGGGCAGAGCTGGTTAGGTTTGGTTAAAAACAGAAGAAAAAATGGCGATCATTATTGGGTTTCGGCATTCGTAACGCCTGTGTACGAGGGGAAAACCGTTGTCGGCTATGAGTCCGTTCGCGTTCCAGCGTTGAATGATGAAATAACGCGTGCTTCCAGTGTTTATGCAAGAATGCAGCAAGGAAAGTCAGCGGTATCACCGATGTCGCGCTTAGCTCAAAACCTAATGCATCTGGCGCCTACGTTGCTGATAAGTGCTATCTTAGTACTAGCTCTTGCATTTACCCACGGCGCCGCTGCGGCTGGTATTGCGCTAGCAGGGGCAATTATTTTAATGATTGCCCAAGAAGCCAAAACGAGAAAAGATTGGGGTGCGCTGCTTTCTCTTAGCCCGGAAAGCTATGCAAACGAAACGGTGGCGCAAACCTACTTCCCAGACCCTATTCACATTAGCCAAGCTAAACTCGCACTTGGGTGTGAACTTGCCAGAAATCGCACGGCGTTAACCCGTATCAAAGATGCATCCGCGGGCCTTGAGTCAATCGCTAACACAACGCATCAGCAAGCTGAAAGTACAAGTGCTGCGGTGGTTCAACAAAACCAAGCAACCCAGCAAATCGCGTCTGCGGTGACGCAAATGAGTCAGGCCATCCAAGAAGTTGCTGAACGCGTAGAAAGCAACGCAAAGAGCGCAAGGACTGCAGCGGCAAACGTTGAAACGGGTAATCAAAAGGCAGAACAAGCCATGCAGGCGATTGTCGCCTTACGCGAGGCGGTTGAGTCAATCTCTACCACGGTAACAGAGCTGGCTCAGTCAACCAGCGATATTGGTGAAGCGGCCAATATTATTTCGACTATCGCGGAGCAAACTAACCTGCTAGCACTTAACGCTGCGATCGAAGCTGCAAGGGCTGGCGAACAGGGAAGAGGTTTTGCGGTTGTTGCCGATGAGGTTCGTACTTTAGCTTCGAAAACTCGCGAATCGACCGATAAAATTCACAATATCATTAATGAATTGGCTGAGCGTTCTGACCGAGCTGTAAGGGTATCGACGGAAGGGCTAGCTTCAGCAGAGCACGGCAGCGCGATTGTGGAAGAAACCCGAGGTGCACTGTTCGAAATTAATAACGCCGTAAAAGGTATTGCCGATGCCACGGTAGAGATGTCCTCCGCTGTGGAAGAACAAAGTACGGTGGCAGAGCATATTAACCAGCAGTTAGTAGAGGTTGCTGACGGCGCGTCTGAAACCCAGCGTTCATCTGAAGCATCGTTAGCAGCGAGTCACGATTTACGCGCAACGGTTAATCAGGTTCACGAACTAATATTGCGTTTCAGCACAGATAAGCGAGTGGGAGAGTAATACTCTCCCCAGCTCTCTTACGCCCACTCCACTAAAAGGCCTATTGCCTATTGGCGTAAAGATGTGGCGCTAAATAAAAGCCTATAAAACTCGAAACAACGTTTTAGGCATAGGTATTTATTAATTCGCATTAAGCCCTGCATGTAGGGCGCGTCTGTAGGCCGCCACAGCTGGAAACAGCGAAACCAAATATGTGCACCCTAGTATAAGCAAAATAATAACAATACTGCTTTGACCGAATAGTGGGCCGCTTAAGAAGAGTCCATAAGCACTGCTTAACCAAGATTTTAGCGCGCTCATAAGCCCAGCTACCAAGCCTAAACTCAGTGCGGCACTCACAATTGTAAGCAGCATCGCTTCAATCTGTATGAGTAGCAGCAAAGTAAACGGTCCTGCGCCTATAGTTCGTAAAACCGCGATTTCTTGATAACGTTCCCTCATCGTTGCCAGCAGCATAGTCGCAAGCCCAATTAGCGCGCAGATGACGATAAGACCGGAAAGGCCAAGCAATAGCGATTCTACATTTCCCATAATTTGCCAAAGTTCAGCGAGTGCCATGCCCGGTAGAATAGCCATTAGCGGCTCATTCTTACTTTGATTAATTTGATATTGAAGCTGCAGTGCAGTTACCCGATGTTTAAGCCCCAGCATCACCACGGATACTGACTCAGGCGTAAATGCTTCGCTATGGTAAGCCGCATGTTCTTCGGTATGCTCGTCATGCTCATGCTCATGCTCATGCTCATGCTCATGCTCATGCTCATGCTCATGCTCATGCTCTTTCGCCTTGTCAGCAGGTTTACGGCCTAACATTGAGGTGGGCGAATGTTTAGGCCCTGTGTGGGCTTCTTCAAGTCCCTGTAGGGTAACGTATACGGCTTTATCTACGGGAGTGCCAGTTTTCTTAAGAATGCCCGAGATAGTAAAAGGATGTGCATCATGATTGTTAAATGAGACATTCCCTAAACCGTGGGAAATAATGATTTCATTCCCTACCTTGTACCCCAATGATTTGGCGATGTCTGCGCCAACAACAGTAGACAGTGGCTGCGTAAATGCCGAGCCTGCTGCCATCTCAAGTGATTGCATATCACCATATTTAAAGTGGTCAAAAAAACTGTTGGTCGTACCTACCACCCTAAAACCTCGGTGAGTATCACCTAAAGAGAGTGGAATGAGCCACGATACCTGTTTGTTTGATTTAAACGAAGCAACACTTTTGTATTCAATACCCTTGGTGGGCGTACCTATATTAAACACAGACGACAGGAGTAAATTTAGCTGTCCACTTGGTGCGCCAACAATAAGATCAACACCAGAAACGGTACGCGTAAAACTGGTTTTAACTTGGCTGCGAATAATGTCCACGCACAAAAGTAAACTAATGCTGATGGTAATGCTTAGAAGCGTGAGAATTGCTGTGGTTTTCCTGCGCTTTAAGCTTTCAATAGCAATGGTGCTAAGCATTACGCACGCTCCTGTGCTTTTGGGGCCTCATCGCCTCGCGTTTTTATGTGGTTTGTACTTGGGCTTAATTCACTCATGCTGCAGTGGCGGTCAAAATAACTCTCCATGGCTTTGTCGTGACTCACGAAAATCATGGTGCTTTCACCTGCAACGTCTTTTAGCAGCGACATAAAACTATCTCTGGCATCGGTATCTAGGGCAGAGGTAGGTTCATCGACAATTAATAATTGTGGGTCGTTAATCAGTGCTCTAGCAATGGCAACGCGCTGCTGCTGACCAATACTCAATGCGTCAGCTTTCGCATGCAGCACGTGAGAAGGCAGCTGTAGCTTGTCCAGTAAATGACGAAGCTTTGCGTCTTCTGTTTTTTTACTAGGTTTAGTACCCGCAAAGTACACCGCCGCATTAATGTTCTGTGCCACAGAAAGGTAGGGAATAAGATTAAACTGCTGAAAAACAACGCCGATATTGCGTGCTCTAAACTTGTCCCGCTGTCGGTTCGATAATGCGGAGAAAGGCTGCGCTAATAAGGCGATGTCGCCCTGAGTTGGAGTTAATGTTCCGCACAGCAAATTGAGCAATGTGCTCTTTCCGCTACCCGAAGGCCCTGAGAGAAAAACGTGCTCACCTTGCGAAACTTGCCACGCTTTAATGTCAATGATGGGGGAACTTTCTTTGGTGTACGAAAACTGTAAATTGCTAACTTCAATCGCTGCGTTGTGCTCTTCAGACACTGCGCTGCGGCCTTCAGACACTGCGTTGTGCTGGGAGTGAGTGCTATTGTTTTTATTGATGGTATTCACGCTAAGCCCGACCTGTATTTACGTCTTATGTTCACATTAGCAAAAGCGACACGTCTGTTCACCCAGTTAAAAACCAGAGAAAACACATTGCCGCGTTGAGGTAATGTTATCAAATAACATTTTTGCGTATAGCTATGCTATCAGATCTCATCAGCCTAAAGCGGCAATTGCTCTTATTAATTGCTCATCATAACGACGCAAAAGAGAGGCGCGCCTAAATTATCAGCCGTTAGCTTGTAGCTTTACCACTTCTGCGCTTTCATCTTCTAAAACGCTTTCTGCGGTAGCGCCTTTGAAAATCTTGCTGATTTTATCTTTATTTTTAGACAGCATAATGGTGAGTTCTTCCACAACACTATCGTCTAGCTTGATGCCCTTCGCATGAATGTAATCAGCAAGGTTATCTGCCGCATCAAGCATTTTGTCATACTGATCGGCTTCTTTTTTGTCGGTAGTTACCAATTTTTCTACCCCTTTGTGCGTAACAACATACTGTGTGGTAATGGCCATGGTAGGTCCCCTGTTTATTAAAGACACAAAAACTGTACAGTATTTTACTGTATAAATAAACAGTATTTTGATTAAATGTCTGAGCGTAGTGTTTGGGGAAAGGGCAAATGATTGTTCTAAAGGTGATTAATGCTTGTGCAATTAGTAACTGCTGCGTATAATGCGCGCCCTTACAGCCATCCCAATTCGTTCCTTGTCTCCATACAGTCGGCTGTACTGTCGAGGCTACAACCGTAAGGAGCTATAATGCGTCATTACGAAATCGTATTTATGGTTCACCCTGATCAGAGTGAACAAGTACCTGGTATGATCGAGCGTTATACCACAATCCTAAAGCAAGACGGTGGTCAGATTCATCGTTTAGAAGATTGGGGCCGTCGTCAACTGGCTTACCCAATTGAAAAGCTGCACAAAGCCCACTACGTACTAATCAATGCTGAAGCGTCTGCAGAAGCTGTTGATGAATTGGAAAATGCTTTCCGTTTCAACGACGTGATCCTACGTAACATGGTTATGCGCACTAAGACTGCTGTGACTGAGCCTTCTCCAATGATGAAAGAAGAGCCTCGTCGTGAGCGTCGTGACGATTCTGCTCCTCGCCAAGATCGCGCGGAAAAGAAAACTGAAACCACTGAAGACAACGCTTAAGGAGATCACCCATGGCTCGTTTTTTCAGACGTCGTAAGTTCTGCCGTTTCACTGCAGAAGGTGTGACTGAGATTGATTACAAAGATATCGCTACTCTTAAGAACTACATCACTGAGAGCGGTAAAATTGTCCCTAGCCGTATTACTGGTACAAGCGCAAAATATCAGCGTCAGCTGTCTTCTGCGATCAAGCGCGCACGTTTCCTTGCGTTGCTTCCGTACACTGATTCACACAAGTAATTTGGCGAATATAAGGGTTAGCTAAGATGAATATCATCCTACTAGATAAAATCGCCAACCTTGGCGGCCTGGGCGACCAAGTGACTGTTAAGTCTGGTTACGCTCGTAACTTCCTTTTCCCACAGGGTAAAGCGGTTCCTGCAACTAAAGACAACGTTGAAAAGTTCGAAGCACGTCGTGCTGAACTTGAAGCGAAAATTGCTGAGCAACTAGCTGCTGCTAACGCACGCGCTGAAAAAGTTGCTGAGCTTGCTGAAGTTACAATCGCAGCTCCTGCTGGTGACGAAGGTAAACTATTTGGCTCTGTTGGTACTCGTGACATCGCTGATGCAATCACTGCAGCTGGCGTTGAAGTACAAAAAGCAGAAGTTAAACTACCTACTGGTACTCTTCGTGAGACTGGTGAGTATGACATCGACTTACAACTTCACTCTGACGTTATCACTTCAATCAAAGTGATCATCATTGCTGAAGCGTAATCGCTGACGTATTTGAAAAAAGCCGCTCCTAGAGCGGCTTTTTTTTGCTCTAAATTTTTTTCCGATACTTAAGAACAATACCAATCCGCATAGATGATTGCCCACCCAGAAGGTGCTGGCAAGTTTCCTAGCAAAGCGTGGGAATGCAGGAATGGCCGTTGCTTTTCAAATTCCTAGAGTGAAGCTTGCCAGACCTTACCGAAGGGCGAGTTTAAAATATCCCTACCCTCACTCCACGTCGCGACGCCTAATTGACGGTGGGTGTAACCAAATATGTCCAGCGCCGACAAACAGCGTATTTTTGAGGTTCACTCATCTGCGATAAATAACGTTTTTTAAACGGTATTTAAACAAAATGTTAATAATCGCTGAAATTCTTAGTGTCATGGCTTTAAACTTTTTCTGTCACTACTGCGACCTATAGTAAACCAAACAATAAAAAGCATAAGTGCCATATTATGGACATCACTAAGCAAGCAATAAAAAACGCGACCGGGGTAGGTATAGGAATAACACTGCTGGTATTTTTAGGGCTATATAGCCTGTTTAATTTACCTGTACAGCTGTTTCCTGACATTGAAAGACCGAATATTAACATCCAGACCTCGTGGCGCGCTGCGTCGCCCCAAGAAATTGAGTCGGAGATCATTGAACCTCAAGAGGAAGTGCTGCAAGGGATCCCTGGCCTTGAGTCGATGAATGCATGGGCAAACCAAGGTAATGCGTGGATTAATCTAGAGTTTGGTTTAGATACGGACATGCAGAAAACGCTCATTGAAGTGATTAGCCGCATGAATCGCGTACCGCCACTACCTCGCGATGCCTTGTCCCCTAATATTATGCTTGCTGGAAGTGGGGGAGACGCCCCCGCTTTGACCTACTTTTTTCTTCAGCGCCTTCCGGGCAATCCAAACGAAATTAATACCTATGTAACCTTTTTCACCGATGTCATTAAACCTCAGCTTGAATCCATCCCGGGCGTTGCAAGGGCGCGTATGGAAAGCGGTGTTGGCGGCGTTGAGGAGTTTCAAATTGTTTTCGACCCGTTTAAAGCGGCGCAGTTAGGCATTGACCTAACGGCAGTTGCCAACGAGTTGGGGCGTGCGAATGATATTTCAGGCGGCTTTGTCGATGTGGGCAGAAGACGCTATACCCTGCGTTTTGAAGGTCGCTACGAGCCTACGCAAATGGGTGAAATGATCCTTGAATGGCGAGATGGCAGCCCTATCACTCTAAATGACATTGCCGAAATTAAAATCACCCGCGCTGACGGTGCAAACTACAGTGTGCAAAACGGCAATCCGGCTATATCTATTCGCGTAGACCGACAAAACAACGCCAATGTTTTAGCTACCTTAGAAGCCGTAAAAGCAAAAGTTGCACAAATAAACGAACAGGACTTGGCCCCTGAACAGTTAGTAATGGCGCAAAGCTTCGATGCCTCAGTGTTTATCTATAGAGCGGTGCAGCTAGTTACCAGCAATTTATTTATAGGCGTGCTGCTTGCCATTGCCGTGCTTTGGCTCTTTATGCGCCAGCTGCGGGCAACACTCATAGTGGCATTGGCCATTCCTATCTCACTACTTAGCACTTTTGTGGTGCTTCAACTTACTGGTCGCTCGCTCAATATCATTTCACTGGCAGGACTCGCCTTCGCGGTAGGTATGGTGCTAGATGCCGCTATTGTCGTGCTGGAAAACATTGTAAGAACGCGCAAGAGCTCCGAAGCCGAAATCGAAAATAAAGACCCAAATTCACAAACGCACATGGAGGATTGTGCCCATCGGGGAACGAAAGAAGTGTTTGGTGCCCTCATGGCGTCAACAGCCACCACCGTTGCTATTTTTATTCCCGTCATGTTTTTGGAAGATGTTGAAGGGCAATTGTTTGCTGACCTCGCTCTTACCATTGCCATTGCAGTGTGTATGTCGCTAGTGGTTGCGGTAACGGTATTGCCCGTCGTTGCCGCTAAATACCTTAATGGCAACATGCCAGCTGATAGCTTACAGCGGGTATGGGCTAAGATAACCCGCGCTATTATGTCGCTATCAAGTACGCCGCTTCGCCGCCTTGTATTAGTCATAACACTCATGGGCGTGCCTATTACAGGTAGTGTTTTGCTTATGCCTTCCATGGATTATTTGCCGCCCGTAAAACGCGATGCCGTTGACGCCTTCTTAAGTTTGCCTGCGGGTGCCAGTGAAAACTTTATTAGTGAAGAAGTGATGCCAATTATCGTTGAGCGACTGCAGCCTTATATGGACGGAGAAAAGCAGCCAGCGCTGAAAAACTACTACATTATTACATGGCCAAATGGCGGAAATTTGGGTGTGCGCGCTAAAGATCAGTCTAAGGTCAAAGAGTTAGAAGCCATTGTTCGCGATGAAATTTTAAAGGATTTGCCGGATACACAGACCTTTTCACAACAGGGCAATTTGTTCGGCGGCTTTGGAAACGGTCGCTCAATCGACATTCATCTTCAAGGTACCGACCAAGCCATGCTCGGCATCGCTGCGCAAGCAGGTTTAGATAAATTGAGAGAAGTTTTCCCTAACGCTAATGCGCGTTCGAATCCTCCACTAGAGCAAGCTGAACCAGAGCTTCGCTTTTACCCTAATGACAGCCGAATGATGGAAGTCGGGTTAAATCGCGGCAGTATGGGGAACCTGGTACGTGCCATGGGTGATGGTATGTATGTGGGGGAGTACTTCGATGGCACCAAACGCATGAATATTATCTTTCGCTCAGCCCCCTGGTTTACACCCGAAGACTTAAACAGTACGCCAGTCATGACACCATCAGGCGAGGTGGTGCAATTAGGCGAACTGGTAGGTATTGAAAGAGCCGTAGGTCCGAGTCGTATTCAGCGCATTGATGGTCGAAGAACCCTTACGCTAAACGTAAATCCGCCAGAGGGTATGAGTTTAGAAGAAGCCATGAAAGTGATTACCTCTGAGGTTGAGCCCGCCATTATGGCCATGATGCCTACCGATGGCGCTATCAATTATGGTGGTAGCGCGGATAGCTTAAAAGGCGCTATTGCCTCGATGGCTGATAACTTTCTTTTTGCCATGGTGTTGCTACTGCTGTTAATGGCGGGGTTGTTTAAATCGTTAAAAGACAGCGTGCTGGTAGTACTTTCTATTCCGCTAGCCACGGTGGGCGGGGTGATTGCTATTCGTATCATGAACATCTTTACCTTCCAGCCCATGGACCTGTTAACCATGATTGGCTTCATTATTTTGCTAGGGCTTGTGGTGAACAATGCCATTTTACTCGTGCATCAGACTCGTATAGGAGAGCAAGAAGGGCTGACCCGTGATGACGCGGTAGAGCAAGCCATCAAACTACGTTTACGGCCTATCTTTATGAGCACGCTGACTTCCATCTTCGGCATGCTGCCCCTGCTGTTACTACCTGGTGCAGGCAGCGTTATTTACCGAGGTCTTGCGGCTGTTATTGTGGGAGGAATGACGGTGAGTACCATATTCACCTTGCTACTACTGCCTACCTTGCTGCGTATGACGGCTTCAAAGTCACCTGTAAATATACTCAAACCCCTGGCCGAGCGCATAGAGAGCACTGGCGCTTCGCCGACTACCTCATCCACCGTAAAACAAAATAAATACAACGATCATGTGTAAGGAAAAGACAACCATGAAAGCAATGACCTCTACTCTCGCCCTTAGTGTGTTTGCCTTATTTGCAAGCAGTGTATCGTTGAGCGCACACGCACAGGATAGCAATCAACCACCGCCGGTGCTGGTTCAAATAGATGAAGCCAGAGAGCAAGCGATTTCACAACTAACCTGGGTTCCTGGAACGGTACTAAGCGTTATCGATGCAAACCTTGCTTCTGAGGTAGACGGTCGCATCACTTGGATGGCAGATGTAGGTGATGTGGTGAAAGCGGGGGAGCCTTTAGTTAAAGTCGACGATACTCGCTTAAGCATTACCCGCAATCAAAATGCCTCAAATATTGCCAGATGGCAGTCGCAGGTTGAACTGTTTACCAAACGACTCGGAAGGTACAAAAACCTTCAGGCCAGTCAAAACACGTCCAGAGGCGAGTTAGAGGAAGTGGAAGCAGACTTAGAGAATGCTAAGCAGGAGTTAGCGCAAGCCAAATTGGATTTAGAATTCACCGAATATCAGATAGCACAGAGCAGTATTCGTGCTCCCTTTACGGCTTTGGTGGTTGAAAGGCTGCAGTCGCCGGGCGAATACACTGGGGTAGGGCAAACCCTGCTTCGCGTGGTAAACCCTGATAGCGTTGAAGTTCAGGTGCGCGCACCGCTCAACGTATTACCCTATATTGCTAACGGCATGAGCGTTAGCGTTCACAATAACGTGAACCAAGTAGAGGAATCTATTCGTGCCATTGTACCGGTAGGCAACAGTACATCGCGCATGATGGAGCTACGAATTGCCATCAACCCCGGTGACTTTCCTATAGGCAGTGCAGTGCGCGTGGCGTTGCCTAGCAGCGATACTCATGATGGTGTCACCATACCCCGCGATGCACTGGTACTAAGAAAGTCGGGCACCTTTATCTATCAGCTCAATGAAAATAATGAAGCGGAGCAAGTTAAGGTGACAACCGGGGTGGGCATGGGCGATAGAATCGAAGTGTTTGGCGATGTGAACCCGAAGCGCTCGGTTGTGGTGAGAGGAGCTGAACGTCTGCGTGCAGGCCAGAAAGTACGTTACAACAATGAGCGTGAGTCTTTGACAGCGAAGAACTGAGAGAATTGTAACAAATGTAAAAGTGCTATCCATTTAGACTAAAGTTAATGAGAATGTTTCTTATTTGTAATTGTTGATTATCAAATGGAGACATCCTTGAAAAAGTTAGTTTTAGCCAGTGCAGTGTGCACGCTATCCAGTCCGGTAGTATTTGCGCAATCCCTAGAAAGCCAGAATGAAGAAACCAAGTCTATAGAGCGAGTTGCTGTGGTAGGCGCAGCAACTAACTTGAGCATTACTGCCGAGGATATTGAGCAGTTTCAGGCAAACGATTTAGCTGACGTTTTTAGAGAGTCTCCGTCGGTCAGCGTTGGCGGTTCAGTAGGTGTAGCACAGAAAATCTTTATCCGTGGACTAGAAGATGCCTACCTGAATGTAACCGTAGATGGCGCGCAACAAACCTCAACCCTATTTCACCACATAGGCCGCGTGACGCTAGATCCCGATCTTTTGAAGCAAATCGATGTGCAGGCTGGTGCAGGTGAAGCAACCAGTGGCCCAGGTGCCATTGGTGGTTCAATCCGCTTTAAAACCAAAGATGCACAAGATTTATTGAGAGGCGACGAACAATTTGGTGGTCGAGTAAAAGCGAGTTATTTCTCAAACGAAGGCACCCGATATAGCGGCAGCCTTTATGGAAAGCTAAGTGATTCATGGGGCTTGCTAGGTTATTACAGCACGGTTGACAGAGATAACTTTGAAGACGGCGACGGCAACGAAGTGCTGGGTACTGCCGCAGATCAAGATCTCATGTTCCTTAAAGCCAGTGGTTACATTGCGGATAATCAATACCTTTCAATAAGTGCAGAGCAACGCGATGAAGAGGGTGAGTTTTCGGCAAGACCTAACTGGGTAGTACTAGAAGGTGCTCCACTTTATCCTAGTGAAGCAGAGCGTGATACCTACGTAGCGAACTACCGCTTTGACCACAGCGCATTGGTTTTCTTAGAGGCCACTGCATACCAAACTTCATCATCGTTCCGCGGCGGCCGTTTCGATTTCTTGTCTGATATCGATACCTATGGTTTTGATATTAGAAACACCACCGACATTTCAAACCACGTATTCACCTACGGTATCGACTATCGTAAAGATGAGGTAGAAAGTGGTCCTGGCGTAGGTCCTGTGCAGAACGCAGAAGAAGGCAGCGTAATGGGTATTTACGCGCAAGCTCATAGCAATATCACACCAGAGTTGTTGTTGAGCTACGGTGTTCGTTATGACGACTTTGATTTTCAGCAACAAATCTTGATCGATGACTATTACGGCACACCCGTTACCGATGAGCCATCTGGACTAGACGACAATGAACTTAGCTTTAACGTCGGTCTTGAATATCAGCTTACCGAAGCTTGGACCCTTGGTCTTGGTTACGCAGAAGCGGCGCGCGGTAAGCAAATTGGTGATGGTTTCACGCTTGACGAATACTTATATGATGGTGAGGACGTTCCCGTTGTAGCCAGTGACGTGGTGCCTGAAACTGTCACCAATATTGAAGCGTCAATCGAATACAGCGCGAATAACCTTAATGCGCGCCTTAGCGCCTATGAATCTACTATTGATGATGTGCTATTTAGCGGTTATCAAGGAAACTCGGTATTTAATAATATCGGCGACCTAGAATCATCTGGCGTAGAGTTTAACCTTGCGTATCGCTGGGACTCTGTTGACGTGTACTTTGGGTTTTCAAGCGTAGATGTTGAATTGATGCCTCGTGAAGATCTGTACAGCGTACCCTATAACAGCATCGATATTAACGGATACGAGTTTGTTGGCTTAGGTAATAGTCGCGGTGATACGTGGGTACTTGGTGCAGATTACACCGTTACTGCAGACATTAGCGTTGGCTTTAACATCACTATGGTTGACGACATCAACATAGATACACTACATCAGGCCTTGGAAAACGGTTGGACCGACTCGCTTTATTCACTTAACAAAGCAGACTATACCCTAGTGGATATTTATGGCGAGTGGGAAGTCACAAACGACCTTCGCTTAAATCTGGCGGTAACGAACTTGTTTGATGAAGCGTATATCGACCATTCAAGTGTGGGTGACTACAGCGAAGTATTCCCAAGCGTTATTGGTCCGCAAGAAGCTGGACGAGATATTCGTTTGTCTGTGACTTACGATTTCTAAGCAACGCCTTTAGATGAACTTTTCCACGTTTAAAAGGTGGGTCTTTTGGGCCCACCTCTTTGCTGGCTTATTGGCCAGCATTGTCGTTTTCATTATGGCTTTTACTGGTGTATTACTCACTTATGAGCGCCAGTTCAAAGAGCTAAGTGAAATGGCTTATGCGCAAACGATTGATATCGAAAAGTCGGTAATCTCGACTGAGAGGGTTGTAGCAATACTTCGTGAGAAGCATCCTAACGAAGCGCATATTTTTGTCCGATGGGTCAATAGCGAGGGAGCGGCAATTCCCGCATGGGCCGGCGAACACAGCTATCTTATTCACCCCTATACCGGAGATATATTAAGAGAAGGAGAAGGGGTCGTTGAAGAAGCATTTCATGTCATAACTGACCTGCATCGATATCTTTTAATGGAAGGGGATTACCAATTAATTGGCAAAACCATAACGGCTTATAGCAATCTTATTTTTATTTTTTTGCTGTTATCGGGAGTCATCATATGGTTGCCCAAACACATATCGAAAAAATCCTTAAAGCAGCAAATGTGGTTACGGCAAAAGTACACTAATACACAGCACCGTCACCGACATTGGCATTTTGTTTTTGGTATGTGGTCACTGCCTTTTTTACTAGTGATTGGACTAACGGCTACCCTGTTTTATTTTGAATGTGCTAACAAAGCACTGTATGGAATGTACGGTGAACAAGTCCCTGCTCGCGAAAAGAAGGCTATGCCTGAGACGCTAGACGCCGACGTTGTCAGTTACGACACGCTATTTACCAAAGCTCAGCAACACGCCAATGAAAATGGCTATCAGGATTGGTATTCCATGTTGATGGAAATTGGCAAAAGTGAGGGTGTTGCACGGTTTTATATCGATAAAAGTATAGGGCACAGGCAAGAGTTAGCGTATTCACTGTATTTCGACACGGGAACCGGTGACATCACTAGGGCACTGTACAAAACCGATTGGCCCAAAGGGAGTCAGGCTTGGGGTACTTCCCGCTTTTTGCACACGGGAGAATACTTTGGCTTTATAGGGCAGACCATTGCAGGGCTGGTAAGCTTGCTTTGCTGTATCTTAGTTTATACTGGCACACTACTTGGTGTGCAGAGACTTCTCAATTTGCGAAAGCAGCATTAAAAGACTTAGGCAGGGTAATGGTAACGACTAGCCCTGTTTGCTTTGTAGTACTAGCGTCTCTATGTAATGCAGCGTCTTTGATTAGTGCAGCGCGATTTATCGCTGATATGTCGCCGCCCACAGCGGCAATTTGACGTTTCGCCAGTGCAAGCCCAAGGCCAAAGCCAGAGCGCTTTGCGGCATGTACGTAGTTTTTGGCTGCCCGTGCCTTGTCTACCCTGAAAAAAGGTTCGAATATGGCGTCTAGCATTGATTCAGGGACGCCGGTGCCTTCGTCTGTAACCGTGATAACATAGTTATTATTATCGCTGGTCAGCGTTAAACTCACTTTGCTTTGCTCAGGGGTATGACGCAAAGCATTACGAATAATATTTTCTAACGCCTGCCCCAAAGCAAGCTGGCTGCTCTTTTCAATATTCGCGCATTCAGGTGTGTCGACATGCAAGGTTCTATCAGGGTATTCAAACCGCGCATCTTCACAAATAACATTGATAAGTTCTACCAAGTCAAAGTCATCGCTGTTCAATTGTGGCGATTCTGTATTTAGCCATGCAAAGGTTAGGGTATCTTCAACAAGCTCTCTCATCGTGCTCGCTTCATAACGCAGGCGTGAAAGTGCTTGTTCACGATTAATGTCTTGCTCTACAAAGTCTATTGCCATATCAATGCGGGCAAGAGGCGTGCGAAGCTCGTGAGAGAGATCAGCAAGCAAACTTCTTTGATTATAAATGAGACTGCTGGTTCTTTGGGCCATCTTGTCGAACGTTTGGGCAAGCCCAGTAAGTTCGTCATTTCGCTTGGGCATTGCAGCCATTGCACGGGCTTCTAAATTGCCATTTGCGAAATCTTTTGTGGCATTTTCTAATTGCTTTAGTGGCGTCATTAGGTGTCGATACAGCATAAAACTCAACAGACTTAATATAACTAAGGGTAATACAATTTGAAGCGTTAAGCGTGTGGCGAGCAATAACGAACCTGGGCGCATACGCTGTGGGAGTTGAATTAAAAAGTGCGTATTGTCATCGACGAAGGGGACTTCCATCACAGGGTTTTCAGAAAAGTACAAATGTATCTTCCATTCGGGGCTGCGGCCTATTTGAAATCGGTCAACAAACTCATCTAACATTTGGGTGTCAGCGAATGTGGTCATTTGGGAGTTAACTACGGCAAGCCACGTGTCCTCCTTTGTCTTCACTTCTTGCAAAAAAGCAGCTAACGCTTGTTCTCCATCCTCCAGGTAGATTTTCTCCGCTTCTTGACCATAGGAATAAAGGGTTTCTTGATGAGCTTTATCGATAAAACTCATGCTGGTCTCGGTATGATTGGTAAGCCACGCGATGGCCCAAAATAACAGAACAGTACCAACGGCAATAAATGCGCACAGTCGCCATAGCAGTTTATTTTTCACGAAAAGCGATATCCTTGGCCGTGGACAGTGGCAAGGCGTTCAGGGGGCATGCCAGTCTCAACGAGCTTTTTGCGTACTCTAGACAAATGCATATCTAAGCTTCGGTCGTACCTCGAAAAGGGTTTGTTAAGCACGCTGTGATAAAGAAATGCTTTGCTCAATGTTTCCCCTTTGTTATCTACTAACATCCAAAGAAGCTTAAATTGTATTGGCGTGAATTCGAGTAATCTTGAGTGGTATTTGGTAACTTGCTGAATGCGATTTAAATAAAGCACATCAACAATGATTTCCGACTTTTGCGTTCCTGAGTCGTTTAGTGTTTTGCTGCGTCGCAACAGTGCGTCGATGCGAAGCATCATTTCAGTAAAATTGAAGGGCTTGGGTAAGTAGTCATCTGCGCCCTTACGGTAGCCTTCAATCCTTTCTTGCTCGGCACCTGATGCCGTGATCATCATCACCGGGGTTTGCTTTATTTGCCTTAATTGGTTTAACAGCGACAAGCCGTTTAAAGAGGGAAGGCGTATGTCGAGTAACACAAGGTCAAAGTTCTCCTCAAGCACAGCTTGTAACCCAGCATTACCGTCACTTTCGTGGCGAGTGTCAAATCCTCGAGACTGCAACAGCTGTGTGATTTGTTCATTTAACGTCGCGTCATCTTCAACAATGAGTATTCGGGTTTTACGCATAATGGCTTCAGGAAAGAATTTTAAACATACTATTAATAATAGTTATCATTTGCAACTAGTCGGTTTGTGACGATAAAGGCGGCCGCTAACGCGCGCTTTTATATTGTTACAAATTTACTGTGGTGCTGATGGTTTCTCGCTTTACAATAACGGTTAACCGCTATCTTAGTGCTTGCGCTAAACTGCGGTGCTCTTGATGTCTGCACAATTGAGTAAATAAAACATAGATGCAGTGGCTAACTAAGCGCTTTGCCTTCAAGGATGGAGCTACAAGGATGCAATGTTAAAAATGGTAATGAGTTTAAAGAAGTTAACGAGGTTGTCGGCGTCGGTAGTAGTAGCAGGAAGTGTCTTGACTGGTTGCGCCAGCTCTAATCATGTTACTCAGATAGAAGGTGAAAATGCTGTAATCAAGTACACCAATGAGCCTGGGTATGAGGATAGATTCAGCAATATTTACGGCAGTTTTAAAGCATACCCCGTCACGTGTACTAATGATTGCTACCCGGCGTCTGCCGATATTGAATGTGAAAGTGACATGCAAAATTGTCAGTTCGTTGGCAACAACCCGCCAGTCAACTCACATACCGGCTTTACTGTAACCTGGTTGGGGCACGCAAGCTTTTTACTTAACACCGCAGGTGGCGAGCAAATACTTATCGACCCCGTGTTTGGCCAGTTTGATTGGCCCGTTAACTGGGCTTTTCGATTGGCGGAGGGATTCAGCCGCAACGAACCCGCTGAGGTAGGTGAAGACAAACTCGCACAAACCGATGCTGTAGTTTATTCCCATATTCATTATGACCATTTTAATAAGGCTGATATTGCCGAATTAGGCACAAAGCCCGAATATCTTGTTCCGTTAGGTTTCGCAGAGCACTTTCCTAATAGAGGCTACACCATTAGCGAGATGGCGTGGTACACCAGCAAAAATGTAGGCAAAACCTCTATTCACTTCGTGCCTGCCCATCATTTCAGTAACCGAATTTGGGTGCCGTATTTGTACGAGGACGACAATGCGACACTGTGGGGTGGTTGGGTATTTGAGAGTGAAGGCAAAACATTGTTCTTTGCGGGGGATACGGGATATTCACCACACTTCAAAGATATTAAAGCGCGCTTTGGTGAAATAGATGTTTGCCTGTTACCCATAGCGTCTTATTTCAGCGAAACCTCACCTAAATGGTATCGCAAGGTACATACTACGCCAGAAGATGCCATTGTTGCGGCCCAAGACCTAGGCTGTAAAGCCGTGGTGCCTTGGGGCTATGGAAATGCCAGCTGGATGATGGGTGACAAAACGTCACATTCTGCGCTGTTTCGATTGATGAAAATGAAGCAGCAGCTAAACCCTGCAATGCCTTGGATTATTTTGAATGAAGGTGAGCAAGCGTCTTTTTAATTTAAGCTACGGATAAATGGCCTATTTATCCGCAATCTTTTGGCATTTTCCCCGCCATTCATCATCAAGCGGTTCAAGTTTCGCTAGCTTTTGAGCTAGTGCTTTGTCGGCTTTAGTATGGGCGCACTGCATTAAGGTGTGAACATTAACGGTATCGTCTTCACGGTGCAGTAGCGTTACTTCGTCGCCAACGCTAATAGTTCCAGTTTTAACAACCCGGTAATACCAGCCAGTGATACCTCGTTCTCCGACAAATCTGTCTAAATTGGGAATGTTGAAACGCTGAGAGATTTTACTGCAAGGGGCACGTGGGGCACTTACTTGCAGTTCTACCTCGCCGAACTTCCATATGTCGCCGATATAAACAGTGGCATCGTCCATGCCCTCTACACTGATGTTTTCGCCAATGCTGCCCAGCGAAAATTCGCCTTCAGGAAAATGCTTTCTTAATGTTAGATAGTTGGTCGGGTTGAACTGATGCAGCACTTTTTCCGGTCCACCGTGAAGACGTTTATTGGCTTGTTCGTCTTCATCGGTTCTGTCCATATGTACCGTTAACTTGTCGATAGGGCTTTTGACAATACTACTCGGAGCCCCACGAGGACCCAGTGGCTGAGGTTTTCCAGCAAACAAAGCGTTAACAGTAAATGTGGCAGACATGGAATCTCCAAAAAAATATTTTTGTGCATTTAAACCTTTCTACTATAGGGTACGACTAACCTTATAACACTAACAAGTGCTAATGCTAATCAGCACCACAAATAACAAAGAGAAAAGAATGGAACACACACAACAACGTGTTGTACACGCCAATGTGGTGTTTGGTAACAAAAGCGAAAACGAGCTGATATCTAAAGCGAAGAGGGGCGACAAACAGGCGTTTAGATCCCTTTACGATGAACATATTGGGCGAGTCTACGCGCTTTGTTACCGGCTAACAGGTGAAAAGGGAATGGCTGAAGATGCTTCGCAAGAAGTCTTTATTCAGCTATGGAAAAAATTGGGTAATTTTGACGGTCAAAGCCAATTTTCCACGTGGTTACACAGCGTAACGGCAAACATTACCATTTCCTATATGCGCAAGCAGAAAGGTTGGGTGCAGCGCATGTTCAACTTGGAAAACAGCGGTATTAACGAGATGCCGGCTGAAGGTAACAGCACTGATGTGGACTTAGAAGCATTGGTTATTCGTCTTCCTGAGCGAGCCAGAATGGTTTTCGTGCTCCATGCGTTAGAGGGTTACCGACACGAAGACATTGCAAATATGTTGAATATGGCAGTGGGTTCGAGCAAAGCGCAGTTTTTCCGTGCTAAGCAATTATTAAAAGATTTTATGGGAGTCGATGATGAGTAATTTTGACGACAAGCTTGCTCAGCATATTTCTGAGCTATCAAAAGAGAAGCAGCCCGAGCGAGATCTGTGGCGAGGCATAGAGCTAGGTATAGCATCGGCTCAAGACAACCCTTCAAACGATGACGCTTCATCACCTACGGTTACATCGAGACAGTGGATGGCGATAGCCGCAAGTGTTTGTTTAGTTACTGTATTGTGGTTCGCTGCTCCTTTTGCGTTTAAAGCTGATGAAAGCCGAAGTGATGGCTATGCCCTGATCGACGCAATGAGTATGCAGCAGCAACAACAAGTAAATAGTCTTCTTGCTAGTTATGAAAGTACAACAGCGCTAACTGAAGATTGGCAAGAACAATTAAAAGAATTAGACGATGCTGCTGATGTTATCAAAGCGGCGTTAAAGGACGATCCAGACAACTCAGCATTAATCAAAATGCTGCATCACGTATATCAACAGCAAATTGCCTTAATTGAGCGAGTGCACGCGCCAAAGTGGCAGCAAATTTAATAAGGGTTTAAAGATGAATATGAATACTAAAAACACATTTTTGCACACGTTTAAAACGCCTGTTGCGGCTAAGGTGCTACTTACTACTGCGTTGCTAAGTATCGCTACAGCGGCATTTGCAGGGGAAAAGGTAGATAAGACCATCGATACATCGGCTTCGCCGAAAGTAGACATCGAGCACATTAACGGAAAAGCGGATATTCGAGTTTGGGATAAGTCTCAGGTTCGTGTCACAGGTGAACTGGGCGATCAAACCGAGGAGTTTATCTTTGAAAGACGTGGCGATGTTGTAGTTATACACGTTGAAGTCGAGCGCCACTCAAAGAGCTGGTTTAATAAAGGGAAAGATGGCGACGACCTTGTTATCTATATACCTTCAGCAAGCGACCTGCATTACACCGCGGTCAATGCAGACCTTATTGCGGAAGGTATTACAAAAGCAGTAGATGTTGAAGTCGTGAATGGCGACGTCACACTTAAAAATATTGGTGAGCGGGTTGAGGTCGAGTCGGTGAATGGAGATATCGTGCTTGAGAACGTAAGAGGCCGATTAGAGGCGGAAACGGTAAACGGCGAAATCGAAGCGACACACTCAGGAAACACGCCAGTAAGTTTTGCGTCAGTAAATGGCAAGCTCGACATTACTTCCGATAGCCCAGACGTATCAGTAGAAACCGTCAACGGTCGAATTGATGTAGCTCTTCAAGCGGTTGATGTTTTGCAGATTAATACAGTTAATGGGCGTACTTTCGCGAGTTTAGGCCTTAACAAGAACGGCAGTGTAAAAGCTAACTCTGTGGGCGGCGCGATGGAATTTGTCTTTCAAGATGGCGTATCGGCACAATTTGATATTGAAACGCACGCTGGCGGCAATATTGTGAATAATATCAGCGATGAAAAGTCGCAAAAGCCGAAGTATGGCCCAGGTAGCTGGCTGCGCTTTATCCATAACGGTGGGGCTGCAAATGTAGATATCTCTACGGTGCACGGCCGAATCGAAATAGACCAAAAGTGAATAAGCTATAGGCAAGGCAATTGAAACTTTAGGTTGAAAAAAAGAGTTTAGTCCACATTTATTAATCAGACATGTGGTGAGTATTGAAAAGCTGCGAGTTACCGCAGCTTTTTTTGTTTGGTCGCTAAAAATGTGTGATTGAGCGCTTAAAAGTAACAAAACTACATTTTAATCGCTCTTAGGTACACGGTAGGAATACTGCGCGCTACGCCTAAGAAAATTGCGCAGTTAATTGTTTTATGCATGGAGGTCAAATTGAGTATTGTTGGACACGTCAAAAGGTTTTGGCGGTTTCATAGCCTAATTATTGGTGCGTTTGGGATTTGCGCGTTTACCTTAGGTTGTGCTGTTCAAGAGCCCGCTTTCTACGAGGGTACTTGGGTTGTAACTAAGGCCTATAATCCGGGTATTTCCGCCCACTCTGTTTCAGAATCAGAAAAGTTCTTAGGTCGCTCTGTAACGTATGCTTCAGACACGGCTAAACTAGATCAGACGCTTTGTGAATTGCCGGTCTATTCAACAAAAAATATCAGCAACCAAGATTTTTACGCTGCTTTTAAAGCATCGCCGTCTTCTCTTGGTTTTAGTGACGACAAGATTACTGAAGTGAATTTGTCTTGCTCAGAAGGCACGAACGTCTTAGGTTCTACCCTAATCTTTCAGGAAAACGGTAATACCTATACCTTGGTCGATGGTACGTTTTTAAAGCTGGAGAAAACGCTTTAAACGATGTCGCCTTTTTGCGCTTTCACAACAAAAGTCCTACTTCCTTTGTTGAGAGATGAGCGTTAAAAGCGCATAATATCCAACTGACTTTTGTGCATTGGAATAGGTTTCACTCGTGGCGTCTGCGTCTAAAAACGATAAAAATGTTGAGAAATTGAAGGTTCCACCTCATAGCATTGAGGCTGAGCAATCTGTTTTAGGCAGCATGCTTATCGACCCCGAGAGCTGGGATAAGGTCGCGGAACTCGTCACCGATAATGATTTCTATAATCGCTCACACCAAATAATCTTTCGCGCTATCACTCGACTACTAAACAGTAGCCAGCCAATCGACCTAATTACGGTATCAGAAGAGCTGGAAAAGCATGATGAACTGGAAGATGCAGGTGGATTTGCCTACTTAGGTGAACTTGCCAAAAATACCCCAAGTTCCGCGAACGTTGTGTCTTATGCGCAAATTATCAGTGAGCGCGCGATAACCCGAGAGCTTATTGGCGTAGCGCATGAAATCGCTGAAGTAGGGTACAACCCTGAAGGCCGAGACAGTGCAGACATTCTTGATCTGGCGGAAAGTAAAGTATTCGAAATCGCCGAGCGAAGAACTGGTGAAAACGAAGGTCCTCGCGATGTTGAGTCAATTCTAGGCAAGACTATCGACCGTCTAGAAGAATTGGTGAAAACCAATAAAGAGGTGACCGGTGTTACAACGGGCTTCACCGATTTAGACAAGATGACCAGTGGTATGCAGCCTTCTGACCTTATCATTGTTGCGGCTCGTCCATCGATGGGTAAAACGACCTTTGCCATGAACTTGATTGAAAACGCAATGATGGCAGAAGACAAGCCTGTGCTCGTTTTTAGTCTTGAGATGCCTTCAGAACAAATCATGATGCGTATGCTGGCATCATTAAGCCGCGTTGATCAAACCAAAATTCGTACCGCACAGCTCGACGATGAAGACTGGGCGCGAATATCCAACACCATGGCTATGCTTAAAGACAAAGACAGCTTGTTTGTTGATGATTCATCAGGTTTGACGCCAATGGACGTGCGAAGCCGGGCACGTAAACTCGCTCGCGAACGTGGCGGCATCAGCCTTATCATGGTCGATTACCTCCAGCTGATGCGTGTACCTTCTCTTAGCGACAACCGAACTTTGGAAATTGCTGAAATCTCACGGTCACTGAAAGCGCTGGCCAAGGAACTTGAAGTACCTGTAGTTGCTCTTTCTCAGCTTAACCGTACGCTGGAACAACGTGCTGACAAGCGTCCAGTAAACTCCGACCTTCGTGAGTCTGGCTCAATCGAGCAGGACGCCGACCTTATCATGTTCATTTATCGTGATGAGGTTTATCACGAAAACAGTGAGTATAAGGGCATTGCAGAGATTATTATTGGTAAGCAGCGTAATGGTCCAATAGGTACCTGTCGACTAACCTTCCAAGGCCAGTTTTCACGATTTGATAACTACGCAGGCCCAGCCATTGCGGACGAGTACTAAAGCCAATATTTATCGGCTCTGTATTCCCTCTTTTATACATATTGTTTACCGTTCCTGCACTCCACGCTTTGTTAGGAGACTTGCCAGCGCCTTCTGAATGGGTAATGAACTATGCGGGTTGGTATTAATTATATTTTAGTAGCGCAAGCTTTTAGAGAACGGTGTTCAAGCGCTAAACGCATACAAAAAAGGCGCCTTTCGGCGCCTTTCTCAATTCATATAAAATGAATTATTTTTCTTCAGCTACTTTCACAGTGTCTTTAACTGTCACTGAAATGCGACGGTTAACACGGTGTGCTTCAGCGTTCTTACCTTTGTCTAGAAGCTGAGTTTCGCCGTAACCGATAGTCTCTAAACGAGAGCCTTCGATTCCGTACATGTCTACCATAACTTCTTTGAAGTTAGCAGCACGACGCTTAGAAAGATCCATGTTGTAAGCTTCAGTACCTGGTGCAGAAGTGTGACCTTCGATTACAGCAGTTGTTGAAGGATACTGCTTCATGAATTCAGCGAATTCAGCAATTTCTGGATCTTTTGGCATCTTAACAACAGCACTTTCGTTGTCGAATAGAACGCGTAGTGTGATTTCTACTGTCTCTTCGTCAAACACTGTACAACCTTTAGCGTCAACTTTTACGCCTGCAGGTGTGTCAGGGCACATGTCTTTGCTGTCTACAACGCCATCGTTGTCAGAATCTTTGATTGCACAACCAGTTGCATCTACTTTAGTGCCAGCAGGTGTGTTAGGACACTGATCAACGTTGTTTAATACGCCATCGTTGTCGTCATCGATGCTACAGCCGTTAGCGTCAACACGAACGCCAGCAGGTGTCATTGGACACTGGTCTTTGCTGTCTACAACGCCATCGTTGTCGCTGTCTTTAGGCATAGAAGGCGTGCTCTTACCAAATGGAATCGCAAGACCTACTTTAACGCTGTAATCGTTATAGCTTTCGCCGAAGTCGTGGTATGTCGCGATTTCTGTGATTAGGCGTGCAGTTTCACCTACTTTCCAGTGTTTACCGATACCGATGTTACCAAGTGTAGTTGAATCGCCTACTGATTGGCGCTTAACACCACCGAAGATAAACCACGCGTCGTCAGGCATAAAGTATAGTGCGTCTACGCCAGTCATTTCGCCGCTTTCATCACCGCCGTCACGGAAGTCTACAGACAATTTCGTGAACTCTACACGTGCAGCCCAGCTTTGAGTGAAACGGAATCCGTATTCGAACGTTGCACCTAAGCCGTCATCGTATACTTCGCCTTCAGTTAGTGAAAGAGGGCGAGAAACGTCGGTGTTGTAATGCATGCCTGAAATACCAAACCAGTTTTTGTACTCTGGCTCAGATGAGTCTTGTGCGAATGCATTGGTTGCAGAAATTACAGCAAGAGATAGCGCTGCCATTTTAAAGTGTTGTTTCATAGTCACATCCTGTTTAACGTTGAGTGATTATCGATTTTTGATAATTTTGTGTTGTGCTTTGCGTAATACGCTAGCACAAATTGTGCCATTTATAATATGGGTTAGGCTGCGATCCCTTGTAATGTGGCAATAATTGTTCGTCTTCCACCATGATCTCGGTGTTCGCCGAGCATGATACCCTGCCACGTTCCAAGTGCAAGTTTGCCTTGTTGGACAGGTATAGTAAGTTGACACCCTAGTATACTCGATTTTAAGTGAGCTGGCATATCATCTTTACCTTCGTAAGTATGCCTGAAAAAAGAAAGTTCTTCTTTTACACTATGGTTGAAGAACGCCTCCATATCCTGCCTTACTGTTGGATCGGCGTTTTCATTGATTGTCAAACTTGCACTTGTATGCTGAAGCCAAAGGTGTAAAAGCCCAACTTCAACCTGACGAATGCTAGGTAATGCAGATTCCACCTGCTGCGTAATGAGGTGGAATCCTCTCGGATAGCTGTCGAGTGTAATTTTTTCAGACTGCCAGAAATTATTTGTCAAAACAGATTTCCAAATGCGCTAGTCCTTCGTCGCACATGAAAGGGAGAATGATTTTTGCGCCGTCTACCTGATGGCTAATGGTATGTTGCTTTCCTGACACAACTATAGGCGTCGCCATGCCAAACTCGTAACCGCGCTCCGCAAGGTCTCGCTTAGCATTACCGCATATCATGTTAGTAACTTCTCCAACCATGTCACCTACTTCGGCATCGAGTTTGTCTGGACGCTCGCCTACCATTCTTTCCATTATGGTAAGAGCCAATGACTCGTCAAACGTGATTGACATTGAACCACGTACGTCTGGACCCACCATGCCAATTAAGCCCGATACATCGCCTTTAGCAACATCGCTTTGCTTGCGTTTAGGCTTGCCTGGGGTCAGCTTAGTCTGTGCCATAGTTTCAAGCACATTCAATAGACCAGCAATAAACGGGTTCACAAAATCAGCATTCATTTACACTCTCCTGGGCAGCGTGATCTTCCGTCTGTTGACAATCGGCACATAATCCATGGGCCTCTATAGTTTGTTTAGATACTTTAAATCCGTGCTGCTTAGCTTGGCTTTCAAGGGTGTCTTGAAGGCCTTCGGACTGAATCTCAGCAACATCACCACAACTGTCACAAATTAGGAACTGAACGGGGTGATTACAACCGAAATGATAGCAGGCTACGAACGCATTGGTAGATTCTAAGCGGTGAATAAACCCAAAATCGAGAAGAAAATCAAGGGCGCGATAGACTGTCGCAGGTTTGGCACTAGACTCAGTTTCTTTCAGTGAGTCGAGTAGTTCATAAGCACCCATAGGGCCGTGTTTTGAAACGAGAATTTCATATACCTTTTCTCTAAGCGGTGTGAATCTGGCACCGCGTTGCTCACAATAGGCCCGCGCCTTATGAATAAGTGTGGTTTTGTTCATTGATGATAACCGTAAACTCGACTTTCATTGTTATATTAAAGCGTCACTTCTGGATCACGTTTTTTTGTGTGCACATGAGCTATCAACTCATCTTCCAAGGCAAAACGCTCTTCTAATGTCTCACCAAGCTTGGCTAGGGCTGAATCAAAATCAGCGGCCTGCTCGGGCGTTACTGCTTGTGCAAACGTATCATTAAATGCGAGTGCTGCGTCAGTGGTTTTTGTCAATCTGGGGTAAAGTTTATCTCTTAGCGCAAGACCTTCATTATCGTTTTCAACCAACATATCGAAAACTTCGAAGTGGCCTACCGACAGATAATCGAGTAACGCGCTGCAAAAGTTGTCTATTTCGTCTGGACCGGGTAAACACTCGCTGCGTTTATTAATGCCTGCTAATTCACAAAACGAAACTAACAGCGCCTGCCTGTCCATCAACCAACGGTCAATAACCTGGCTTTTCCCACCCCATTTTGATTTAACGCTTTCTAACTGTTGCAACATTTTGATGTGTTACCCGTTTAGCGACAATAAGTTTCAGTATAACACTGTGCACTAGCGACACAAATTTTGCGCGAAAAACTTCTTTTCAAAATGTACGGAACGATCAATACGCCTTTTAATAGTGTAGTATTAAGCACCAGAAAACAGGAGTGACGTGCAATGATGATAAAGTTAGACGAGGCAAAGTTAACTGCTCAGCAAGCTATGTGGGTTGTTTTTAGCCGAGGCAAAATCGTAGTGCAAGAGTCTTCTGAGTCTATTCCTGTTGCTCACCTAACCGATATTCCTTTCTTAGCGTCTTACGTAGATGATATTCATCAACTTCCTCCTTTGAACGAGACAGCAGAGCGCGATATGCCTGTTTTTGTTGTCGATTTAGGTGCTGAACATATTGATGAACCAGGTTGGGAGCGAGTTTCACTTAGACAGTTACTGTTTGCTGAGCACGATATTGCGTTTTCCGTTATTGGGCGCGCCTGGCAGTACATTCATTTTTTGCGAACTCATCAATTTTGTGGACAATGTGGTGCAAAGGCAGAGCGAGTAGAATGGGAAATGGCGATGCACTGTCACCGTTGTCAGCATCGAAGCTATCCACGCGTGTCTCCCTGCATCATTGTTTCTATCCATAACAATGAAAAAATTCTTCTAGCAAAAGGAGTACGCCACAGGGAATCGAATATGTATTCAACCCTAGCGGGCTTTGTGGAGAGTGGAGAAAGCTTGGAGCAAGCGGTCCATAGAGAAGTTTTTGAGGAAGTCGGGGTGAAGGTCAAAAATTTACGCTACTTCAACAGTCAACCTTGGCCATTTCCACATTCTCTTATGGTTGGGTTTATTGCTGAGTATGACGACGGGGAAATTCGCTGTCAGGAAAACGAGATAGATGACGCGCAGTGGTTTGACATAGATGCGTTGCCGACTATTCCACCTAAAGTATCCATCGCTGGACAGTTAATTGCTGAAACGGTGTCTCTAATCGGCGACAAATAAAAAACCCTGCCGAGGCAGGGTTTCAATAAGTTTAGCACGGTCCCATGTAGGGCTTCTTTTCTTTAACGGTTATAGTAATAGCAAACACTCACTTTAAGTGCAAGCGTCTTTTTAACGTAATGTTCAAGTATTGTTTGTCTTCAATAATCGACACTACACCGATTTGTCGTTAGAACGTTGATTTTTTAATACAGGTTTTAGCACACCTTGGGTAAGAATACTGGTATACTTTCGCGCTCAAATATCTTCAGTTATTTAGGTGAGTTATATGTCGCAAAATTTCCCCAGTGTTGATAAGCCCGCGTTAAAGAACGATCGTTACTTACGTGCGTTACTTAAGCAGCCGGTTGATGTCACACCTGTATGGATGATGCGACAAGCCGGGCGCTACCTCCCAGAGTACAAAGCCACCCGCGCAGTAGCAGGCGATTTTATGTCGTTGTGCAAAAATGCTGAACTGGCGTGCGAGGTGACACTACAGCCATTACGTCGCTTTCCTCTCGACGCGGCTATTCTCTTTTCTGATATTTTGACCATCCCAGATGCGATGGGTCTAGGTCTTTACTTTGAAACAGGTGAAGGTCCACGCTTTAAAAATCCAATCACGTGTAAAGCGGATGTAGACAAAATTGGCCTTCCTGATCCAGAAGGTGAATTACAGTACGTAATGAATGCCGTTCGCACCATTCGCCGCGAGCTTAAAGGTGAAGTACCGCTCATTGGTTTTTCTGGAAGCCCTTGGACGCTAGCGACTTACATGGTTGAAGGTGGTTCAAGTAAAGCCTTTACCAAAATTAAGAAAATGGCATTTGCTGAGCCAGCAACGCTTCATGCGTTACTAGCAAAACTGGCGGATTCTGTTACTGAGTACTTAAATGCTCAAATCGCTGCGGGCGCGCAGTCAGTCATGGTATTTGATACCTGGGGCGGCGTATTATCTCCGCGTGACTACAAAGAGTTCTCGCTTCAGTACATGGAGCGCATTGTAAGTGGGCTAACCCGCGAAAACGAAGGCCGTAAAGTGCCGGTTACCTTGTTCACCAAAAACGGTGGTATGTGGCTAGAATCGATTGCGGCTACAGGCTGCGACGCAGTAGGTTTAGACTGGACTATCGACATTAAAGAAGCGCGTGCGCGCATTGGCGATAAAGTTGCGCTTCAGGGTAATATGGACCCGTCAATGCTGTATGCCCAGCCGCAAAGAATTGAGCAGGAAGTGGCGTCTATACTAGAAGGCTACGGTGAAGGGAGCGGTCACGTATTTAATTTAGGTCACGGTATCCACTTAGACGTGCCACCTGAAAACGCAGGTGTGTTCGTTAATGCGGTACACGAACTTAGTAAGCAATATCACAAGTAAGCGACTTCAATAAAGGAAGTGTAATGAAAACGTGGCTTGTGTTGTTGCTGATAGCGTTTGCATTGATAGCTGGGTATAAATTTTCTGGCTATCAACACCAACTCAGTGAATCTAAAGCAGAGAAAGAGCGACTAACTAATGTGTTAGCGCGTTCTCGCGCCACGGAAACGAGCGAACTGAAAGTCATAAAACCCGCCACCAAGCTGGTTTCGAATGACGCGAACGCCACATTGACTGGCTCTGATGTAACATCTAACAGCTTAATGGATACTTCTGCAACCAGAGGCGCACAAGCCATGGCGCCAGAGCTTTTCTACACTAAAACTGAAGGTTCATTAAACACGTTTTTTGCACTTCCCCCCAACAACGAACGCTTTGTATTGGACTCGGTGAAATGTGAGAACGGTCTGTGTGAAATAACCGGTGAGTATGATGGCTCTGAAACAGAACTGTCGCTAGTGATCGAAGCATTAGAGCAAGAGCCGTGGTGGCAATTCGGTTCACCGATCATCACCACTCAAGTGGCGCAGCGCGGTTTGAAACTTAATGTTTCTTTTGCCGCATCTTACTCGCCAAATGCACGCGTGTGTTATCGTGATAGCATTCAGGCTGATGTAAAAAGCCAAGTTGCTTCAGCAGGTTAAGCCCTTAAATTAGTATTTTACTCTTTGGGTTCTTGGTATCGCTTGGCTTACGTATACAGTGAGGCTAAGCGTCTCTTGGTAAACCTTTTTCAATAACGCGAATAAGCCGCGCTTGCTGCCTATTTTTAACGTCAGTTGCCTGTTGTTTCTCTTGTTGCTGTTCAAGAGCCCAATCAATATGTCTGTCAACCAAGTCGCTCACGCAGCCTCGCCTTTCCTTCAAAAGTAAAATGCTCTCTTCACTATAAGGTGCGTTTCCTAACGCTACGGCGATATTTCGCTGCCACTTTTCAAAGCCAATGCGTCTGATAGGAGAGCCTTCTGTATTACGTAAAAACGCTTCTTCAGACCAGCTGAAAAGCGCATTAAGGCTTTGGCCGTGAAGTACCTGTCTTGGGTGGAAATCTTCCTCGCTGGTAACATCGGCAAAGCGATTCCATGGGCAAACGAGTTGGCAATCGTCGCAGCCATATATGCGATTGCCCATCATAGGCCGCAATGCTTCAGGTATGTCTTTATCCGACTCAATGGTGAGGTAAGAAATACAGCGGCGCGCGTCGACTTTGTAGGGTGCAACAATCGCATTGGTTGGACAAATGGTTAAACACGCCGTGCAGCTTCCACAACCCTCTTCAATAGGTGAGTCAACGGGTAATGGCAAATTGATGAACAGCTCACCTAAGAAGAACCAAGAGCCAGCTTCTTTATTTAATGTCAGGCTGTGTTTCCCTGTCCATCCAATACCCGCTTTCTCAGCAATGGCGTGTTCCAGCACGGGGGCTGAGTCTACAAACGGACGATATTGAGTATGCGCAAGGGATGCGGTGATTTTTTCGCCCAATTGTTTTAAGCGTTTGCGCAGCACTTTGTGGTAATCACGGCCTAATGCATAGCGGCTGATGTATCCTATTTCTGGCTTTTTTAAATGTTCGGCAAACGAGGCGTCAGGCGGTAAGTAGTTCATCCGAACACTAATAACCCGCAATGTCCCTGGGACTAATTCGTCTGGCCGGGCACGCTTCATCCCATGGCTCTCCATAAAGGCCATGTCACCGTGGTACCCGTTGTCTAACCATTCCTTGAGGTGAGCCTCGTGCTGATGTAGATCAATATCGCTGATGCCAACCTGTTGAAAGCCTAGCGCTGTACCCCAAGCCTTGATATTGTTGGTTAATTCAACAAGGTCGATAGAACTAATTTCGGACATTTGCTCATGCTAGATACTCAATTAACGTCAAGTTTATCATACAAACTATTTCGGGCCGATCAGGTTAGGGAAAATGAAGCGCAAGCTGCTGCTGAGTCGGGCTGTGATTTGTTTACTTTGATGCAGAGAGCCGGTGACGCGGTATTTAAACAGTGTCTAGAACTCATGCCTAACTCGGACGTTTATTTAGTGCTGGTGGGGCAAGGGAATAACGCGGGCGATGGGTATATAGCAGCAATAAACGCGAAACTAGCCGGTAAACAAGTGCATTTGTGTGCGGTTGAACCTGAACGAACGCTTGAAGGTGATGCAGGCAAAGCGCAGCAGCGCTGGCTCGACTCCGGTGGCAGCATTAACGGGTTTGATGCTGCACTCCTCGAAAAATCTGATGTGGTGATTGATGCGCTTCTCGGTACAGGTATTAATAGCTATATTCGCAACGAGTTTGCTGATGTTATCGATGCAGTAAACGCGTCATCAACACCTGTAGTAAGTGTCGATGTGCCGTCAGGACTTGATGCTAACACAGGGCAGAGCTTAGGCCGCTGTGTTCAGGCCGATATTACGGTGACATTTGTCGGCATAAAGCCAGGGCTTGTCACTGGGGCAGGTAAGCAATCGTGCGGTAAGTTAGTGTATGCAGACTTGGGTATTGGCAAAGCCTTTCAAGCGTTAGCTAAAGCGAGCGCGACCATGCTCAATATCGACCACTTTAAAGGAATGGGGCCACGTGAGATCAACAGTCACAAAGGGACTTACGGGCGCCTTTTGTGTATTGGTGGAAACCGTGGAACTGCAGGTGCAATTCGCCTAGCCAGTGAAGCCGCGCTCAGAAGCGGTGCGGGCATGGTACGCGTGTATACCCACGAGTCTTCAGTTGTTCAAGTAAGTGCAGGTAGACCTGAACTCATGGTTACCGACTTTAATTTGGAAGACGCATTAGCATGGGCGACTTGCGTAGTTATCGGGCCAGGCCTTGGGCAAGATGAATGGGCAGAAAGCACATTTGAAACCACCATGAAACACTGTCAAAGTCAGAATAAGCCTGTGGTGATTGACGCTGATGCACTAAATCTATTGTGTAAGCAGTCAACAGCGTACACTTTGTCGGACAGCATTCTAACGCCTCATGCAGGGGAAGCGGCTCGTTTACTTGGCGTATCGATTGACGATGTAGAGAGCGACCGTTTTAACTACGCAAGGCAATGTTCACAACGGTACCATGCGGTCTGCGTACTTAAAGGCGCGGGCACGCTTATCGACAACGAAAAGAAGACCTGGGTTTGCCGACATGGTAATCCCGGTATGGCCACCGCAGGAAGTGGAGATGTACTTAGCGGAATATTAGGCGCATTGCTTGCTCAAGGTGTAGAAACAGACATTGCAGCAAAATATGGTGTGGTGCTTCATGCAAAGGCCGGTGATGATATTGCCCAACTGTATGGTCAACGTGGTATGATAGCGAGCGATTTGTTCGACGCAGTACGTGCGCTAATCAACCACTAAATAGGTTGGTTTTGTCTTAAACGGGCAGGCATCTACTGTGTTTCTTTGTATTACTGTGGAATATTGTTGATGTCTTACCCGCATACCTCTTTTTTTGCTAATGAAGTAGATGATACTGCGCAGCTTGCCAAGGACTTAGCGCAAGCCGTTTCAAGTCAACTTCCTACCGATGCTGTTATTTATCTTAACGGCGATTTAGGTGCAGGAAAAACGACGTTTAGCCGTTATTTCATTCAATCTTTAGGTCATTCAGGTAGCGTTAAAAGTCCAACCTATACATTGGTTGAACCTTATGAACTGGATGGCGTCAATATTTATCATTTCGATCTATATCGCTTGGCCGACCCAGAAGAGTTAGAGTTCATGGGAATTCGCGATTACTTTGGTTCGGGCGCTATCGCGCTTATTGAATGGTCGGAAAAAGGGGGCGAATACTTGGCATCCCCAGACTTAGTGATTAGTATAAATATTACGCCATCGGGTAGGCAGTTTAATTTGGAAGCAAAAAGTGCCCACGGTGCGAAATTGCTTCAGCAATGCAAGCGTGTTTAATGCAATGCAAAGTGAAAGAGAAACTGAATAAATAGCGGCTCCGGAGTTAACGAGAGCGGCATAACAATAACACAAAGGCTAATTATGGTGCGCAGTATAGTTTCGGTATTATTATTGTGTTTCGTTGTGCAGTTTGCACACGGCGCGCAAAATAACATCGACGGGGTTAGAATATGGCCGTCGCCGGACAATACGCGCGTTGTTTTCGATATGAAATCAGCGCCAGAGTTCACCTATTTCACGCTCAAAAATCCACTTCGACTTGTCATCGACCTAGATAATACCAGCGACGCCGCAAAGCTTTCGGGTATAGAAAATAGCGGTGATTTGATTAAAAAGCTGCGCTACTCCACACCGAAAAACAAGTCATCTGCCAGAGTAGTTGTTGAGCTTAATAGAAATACAAAGCCCTCGTTGTTTGCAGTAACTCCCAATGGTGCTTACGGACACAGGCTGGTTGTCGATTTGCCGGATAGTGCGCCGAAGCCAACGTTATCAGCGTCGGCATCCACGAGTTCGGTAGTTATTGATGATTCTACCAGCGCCCGCGACCGAGATATTATCGTCGCCATCGACGCCGGGCACGGTGGTCATGACCCGGGTTCAATTGGTCCGGCTGGTACCTATGAAAAGCATATTACGCTGAGTATCGCTAAAAAGCTGGAGGACATGATAAACCGGGAGCGAGGCATGCGCGCTATCATGACCCGTGGCGATGATTATTATGTCTCTCCTAATCGACGTCCCGAAATCGCGCGGGAGAAAAAAGCCGACCTGCTTATTTCTATTCACGCCGATGCGTTTAGTCAGCCTCAACCACGAGGCGGTTCGGTATGGGTATTATCTATGCGAAGAGCCGATACCGAACTAGGTCGATGGCTAGAAAAATCTGAACGCCACTCGGAATTATTAGGTGGAGCCGCTGAGGTTATCAATGACAAATCAAGCGAGCGATATCTAACTGAAACCATACTGGGTTTATCGATGGATCACAGCATGGCGACCAGCCACGATTTAGGCAATAAAGTAGTAGAAGAATTAAAGCAGGTGACCAGTCTTCATAAAAGAAGGCCACAAGCCGCCAGTTTTGCTGTTCTTACTGCGCCTGACATCCCCTCTATTTTGGTTGAAGTCGGCTTCATTTCTAATCCACAAGAAGAGAAAAATCTGAACTGGTCGAAACATCGTGAGCGCTTAGCGACTGCCATGTTTAATGCGACTAAGCGTTACTTCAAGCAAGTTCCTCCTGATGGTACACTATGGGCACAAGAAAGAGCGAACAACCGAACGCACAAAGTAAGAAGTGGTGAGTCGCTTTCCTTATTGGCGCAGCGTTACAATGTGAAAATAAGCAGCATTAAAGCGGCTAACGATCTTTCAAGTGATGTTGTGCGCGTAGGACAGGTGTTGAATATTCCGAGGACATAAAACGAGGTTCCGTTTTTCGTCTTCGCGAAAGCTCTGCACTCTAACATGTAATTTCGCCACAAATTCATATAGTTAATTTCATAGGGTAGCCCTTTGCCTATACAGCTTTTATCTCCCCAACTCGCTAACCAGATTGCCGCTGGTGAAGTGGTTGAGCGCCCTGCGTCTGTGGTTAAGGAATTATTGGAAAATAGTCTTGATGCCGGTGCGACCAAAATAGAAGTCGATATTGAAAAAGGTGGCCACAAGCGCATTCGAATAAAAGACAATGGGTCAGGTATTGTTAAAAGCGAATTGCAGCTGGCACTAAGCCGTCATGCGACCAGCAAAATTACCACCCTTGATGACCTAGAACAGATTTTATCCCTTGGCTTTCGTGGAGAAGCGCTGGCGAGTATTAGCTCGGTAAGCCGGCTAACACTGACGTCGCGTACAGAGTCTCAAAGTGAGGCGTGGCAGGCCTACTGCGAAGGCCGGGAAATGGCGGTAAATATTCAGCCAGCAGCTCATCCCGTGGGTACCACAATCGACGTGGCAGACCTATTTTACAATACGCCGGCAAGACGTAAGTTTTTACGCACTGAAAAAACCGAATTTCAGCATATAGAAGAAGTCATAAAACGCATTGCTTTAAGCTACCCCAAGGTTTCTTTTGTTTTAAAGCACAATGATAAAGTGGCGAGGCGTTTTATTGCCGACAAAGAAGGCAGTTTAGCAACCCGAATTGGGGCCGTTGTGGGCCAAAAGTTTGTACAAAACGCCGTACATATTAGTACTGAGTATGAAGGTCTTCATATTGACGCGTGGCTAGGTAATGAAGCCATGCTTCGCAGCAGTAACGATTGTCAGTTTAGCTTTGTTAACGGCAGAGGTATGCGTGACAAGCTTATTATGCACGCTATTCGTCAAGCGTATGAAAGCGTTTGGGGTGTGGTGGAGCAGCCAAGCTTTGTGGTGTACTTAACAGTTAACCCCAAAGATGTAGACGTTAACGTTCATCCAGCCAAGCATGAAGTCAGGTTTCAGCAAGGCCGGTTAGTGCATGATTTTATTTGTAAAACAGTGAGTGATGCGCTGCATGCCATGACTGAAGAGCAGCCGCTAACAGGAATGGACTCGAGCCGTTCTTCGGGCTTAGACTTTATGTCTTCAAACGTAGAACACGATTATATTAGGCCTTTGCAAGACCAGACGCCCAATAATGCACGTGCGTTTAATGAAAACTCTCGCTATCCATCGGGTGGTGCATCTCAGAATGCGCCACAATCGTATGGCCAGTTTACAGGAAGTTCACCAGCTTCATCAGCGGGGAGCTTTGCCGGAGGCAGAAGTTCGGGCTCCGTGCAGAGTCAAAGTCGGCCGCAAAGTCGAGGGCCAGGCGCGGCATACCAGTCGAGCTATAATGCGTTGATGACGCCAAATAGCGACATGGTTGCCGATGATTCAGGCCACGCGCCTGTTGTTGAATGTGTGAACCTCTCGCCTCAGTGTAGAATTTACCCAAAATCAGAAAAAATTTACCTTCTTTGTGCAACTAAAGTTGCAAGTATCTGGTTAAGCGAACTATTTTTAAAAGCGCAGCACGGGCAACCGCTACTGATGCCTGTTGCGGTGTCACTTGATAACGTGAATGAAAAACTGGTTACATTGCTTAACAATGCGCATTTTGAAGTAAACAAAGTGGCTGGGAAATATCGATTGCAGCAAGTTCCAGCTGGCACCAGGCACTTGCCGTGGCTCAAGTGGTTTGAATACTTCTTATTAGTTGAACTAAATGATGAAGTAAATTCAATTGATAATGCCGTAAAGTCATTGGTTTTGCCTGAACATGTTTTAGATGAAGAATCGTTAAATGCGCTCTGGTACTGGTTGGATCAGCAGGGCGAAGCGAAACAATGGGAAATTATTGAGCAATTTGCTAAAGTGCGCCCCTTAAATTCAGTGCTAGATGTATGGGGAAATTAAGGTGTCCAATGGCATAAATACTGCATTGCCTGTGATAGCAATTATGGGCCCCACGGCATCAGGCAAGACAGGTTTGGCGCTTGAAATAGCGGCAAAAGTTGATAGTGAAGTAATTAGTGTCGATTCAGCCCTTGTATACAAAGGCATGGACATCGGCACGGCGAAACCCACGCAGGAAGAGCAAGAGGGTGTGGTACACCATCTTATCGATATTATCGACCCTGCAGAGAGTTATTCGGTGTCGCAATTTGTGAACGACACCAATGCGCTGATTGGCGATATTTTAGCGCGTGGCAAGGTGCCAATTTTGGCTGGCGGTACAATGATGTACTTTAATGCCTTGATAAATGGAATTTCGCCACTACCTAAGTCTGATGAAAAGATACGGGACGAAATAACACAGCAGGCACAACGCTTGGGTTGGTCTAAATTACACGATGAATTACGTGGTGTAGACCCAATTAGTGGTGAGAGAATTCACCCCAATGACCCACAGCGAATTACCCGTGCGCTGGAAGTGTACAGAAGTACCGGCAAGACGTTGACACATTGGCAACAACAAGAGGGTGAAAAGTGCCCCTATAACATTGCACAATTTGCCATAGCGCCCGCAGACAGGGCAGTGTTGCACGAACGTATCGCGACTCGCTTCGATATGATGTTGGAGCAAGGGTTCGAGAAAGAAGTAGTAAAGCTCTACGAACGAAGTGATCTTCACGAGGATTTACCTTCTATTCGTTCAGTAGGGTACAGACAGATGTGGCAGTACCTAGACGGCCAATTAAGTTACGCAGAGATGCGTGAAAGAGGCATTATCGCTACGAGACAGCTCGCCAAGCGTCAGCTTACGTGGTTACGGGGCTGGGAGCAGGTTACATGGCTAGACACATTTGCTAACGATAATTTGACTAAAATTACAGCGAAAGTCACACTTTAAATGTTTGAGTGTGGTATACATTAGACGTGCAGTGATAGTGAAATTTCTATCACGAATAATAAAAACTAAGGATATCAAATGGCTAAAGGGCAATCTTTACAAGACCCATTCTTGAACGCTTTGCGTAAGGAACGTATTCCAGTATCAATTTATCTGGTAAACGGTATTAAACTTCAGGGGCAGGTTGAATCGTTCGACCAGTTCGTAATTCTACTGAAGAACACAGTAAGCCAAATGGTGTATAAGCACGCGATTTCTACTGTTGTTCCAGCACGCGCTATCACAATGCCTAGCGCAGGAGATTCTGAAAATACTAAAGGTGAATAATTTAAAAGGTAACGCGCTTGTTTGACCGTTATGAAGCCGGTGAACAGGCTGTACTTGTTCATGTTAATTTTTCCGACGAAAATAGCAAAGAAGACTTAAGTGAGCTTGAATTACTTGTGTCTTCAGCAGGGGTTAATGCAGTAGAAGTTATTACAACTTCGCGCAGTGCGCCTCATGCGAAGTTTTTTGTTGGATCAGGTAAGGCAGAGGAAATAGCAGCGGCAGTAAAAGCACACGATGCCAACGTTGTTATTTTCAACCATGCGCTTTCTCCTTCTCAGGAGCGTAATTTAGAAGCGCAGTGTAAATGCCGGGTGTTAGATAGAACGGGGCTTATTCTCGATATTTTTGCGCAGCGCGCAAGGACACACGAGGGCAAGCTTCAGGTCGAACTAGCCCAGTTGAGACACATCTCAACCCGTCTTATCAGAGGGTGGACCCACCTTGAGCGTCAAAAAGGTGGTATAGGTCTTCGCGGTCCCGGTGAGACACAGCTAGAGACAGACCGTCGACTACTTCGTGGTCGTATTAAAGCCATTCTTCGTCGATTGGAAAAGGTGCAAAAGCAACGTGAGCAGGGTCGCCGCTCGCGCAAACGCGCTGAAATTCCAACGGTATCCTTAGTTGGCTATACGAATGCGGGAAAATCGACGCTATTTAACACCATTACCGACTCACACGTTTATGCTGCTGATCAGTTGTTTGCAACGCTAGATCCCACGCTACGCAAAATCGAGTTAAAAGACGTAGGCCCAGCTATTTTGGCCGATACGGTAGGTTTTATCCGTCATCTTCCCCACGACCTCGTTGCCGCTTTTAAAGCGACACTTCAAGAAACTCAAGAAGCAGACTTACTGCTCCATGTGGTTGATATTGCCGATGCAAAATATCGTGAAACCATGGACGAAGTTAATGATGTTCTTGAAGAAATTGAAGCCGGAGAGATTCAACAATTACTAATCTGTAATAAGATTGATAAACTAGACGATGTTCAACCCCGTATAGAGAGAAACGACGAGGGTGTGCCCACTAGAGTGTGGTTGTCTGCACAAACGGGCGAAGGGACGGAATTGTTAAGCCAGGCTTTAACTGAATGTTTAGGCAAAAGCATGGTGAATTACACGTTAAGGATTCCTCCTGCACAAAGTCGATTGCGCGGTGTGTTGTACGAACTAAACTGTATTGCGAGTGAAGAATACGATAGTCAGGGAGACTGGGTAGTTGACGTACGTATGCCCGCCGCTGACTGGAACAGACTTGAAAAGCGTCTGGAAAACGGAATATCAGAGTATGTTGTGCGACATTAGTCAGTGCTAGTCACTGCATTGAGCATGCGAAATTCAAAAATATAACAGTAATCTATGGAGTATCAGCATGGCTTGGAATGAGCCGGGTGGCAACAATAACGACCCGTGGAAGAATCGCGGTGGGAAAGAACAAGGTCCCCCCGATTTGGACGATGTGTTTAAAAACTTATTTGGTAAGTTTGGAAAGTCAGGTGGCAACGGTGGTGGCTCAGGCAAAAGCCTAGGCGGTATCGGCGCTGGTATTCTAGTAGGTCTTCTCGTCGTAATTTGGTTCATTAGTGGTTTTTACACCATTCGTGAAGCAGAGCGAGGCGTTGTACTACGCTTTGGTGAATATCACGAGCAGGTTGAGCCAGGTCTGCGTTGGGCACCAACGTTTATCGACTCAGTAATCCCTGTTGATGTTCAATCAATTCGCGACCAGTCATCATCAGGCTCTATGCTCACTGAAGACGAAAACGTAGTTAGCGTTCAAATGGAAATGCAATTCCGCGTTGTAGATCCATACCGTTGGACCTTTGCGGTTGAAAGTCCAGAGCAAAGCCTAAGCCAGTCGCTTGATAGTGCTATTCGTTATGTTGTAGGTCATTCAAAAATGGATGATGTACTTACTGACGGCCGTGAAGTAACGCGTCAACGCGTTTGGGAAGAGTTACAGGCGATTATCGAACCGTACAACATGGGTGTTTCTATCATTGATATGAACTTCCGTGATGCTCGCCCACCAGAGCAAGTTAAAGATGCATTCGATGATGCGATTGCTGCTCAGGAAGACGAACAGCGCTTCATTCGTGAAGCTGAAGCTTATGCGAGAGAGATTGAACCGCGTGCACGTGGTCAAGTGAACCGTATGAATGAAGAAGCGCAAGCCTATAAAGAGCGTGTAACGTTAGAAGCGCAAGGTGAAGTGGCACGTTTTGAAGAACTGCTGCCTCAGTACGAGCGTGCACCTCAAGTTACTCGCGAGCGTATTTATCTTGAAACCATGGAAGAAGTACTGGCTAACACCAGTAAGATTATGGTCGACAGCAAAGGCGGCAACAACATGATGTACTTGCCTCTTGATAAAATTATGGAGCGTCAGCAGTCAACCTCTAACGACCGTTCGCGCAACACGCTAGAAAGCTTACAAACACCTGTAACTGATGCGTCAGGCAGAAGCCGCAATTCCTCGCCAACCTCTGGTTTGCGTGGTGACAGCTACAGAGAAGGGAGATAAGCATAATGAAGAATTTATTAATCGCAGTATTCGTTCTTCTTGTATTGCTAGCATCAGGCTCTCTGTTTGCAGTTAAAGAAGGCGAACGCGCCATTGTTATTCAGTTTGGTAAAGTTCAGCGCGATGAAGCTACGGGTGAAACTCGTGTTTTCGAGCCAGGCTTACACTTTAAACTACCGTTCATCGATTCGGTACGCCATTTAGACGCGCGTATTCAAACGTTAGACGGTACGCCTGATCGTTTTGTAACAAGTGAGAAGAAAGACCTTATCGTCGACTCGTATGTTAAGTGGCGCATTGAAGACTTTGCGCGTTACTACCTATCAACAGGCGGTAACAAGCTTCAGGCAGAAGCGCTACTAAAGCAGAAAGTAAATAACGGTCTGCGTTCTGAGTTCGGTACTCGCACTATTGCGCAAATTGTTTCTGGTGAGCGTTCAGCGCTTATGAATCAAGCGATGGAACAAGCCTCTACATCGTCTGACGAGCTAGGTATTGAAATTGTTGACGTACGCGTTAAGCAAATAAACTTACCGACTGAGGTGAGTAACTCTATCTTCCAGCGTATGCGTGCTGAGCGTGCAGCTGTTGCGCGTGAACACCGTTCAGAAGGTCAAGAGCAAGCTGAAGTTATTAAGGCGAATATCGACGCGAAAGTAACGGTAATGCTTGCTGATGCAGAGCGTAATGCTCGACAACTTCGCGGTGAAGGTGATGCGATTGCAGCGCAAATTTATGCTGATGCTTACTCTAAGAACGCTGATTTCTACAGCTTCTTGCGCAGTATGGACGCGTATAAGCAAAGCTTTAACAGTAAGCAAGATGTGATGGTGATTGCACCTGATAGTGACTTCTTCAAGTACATGAATAAGTCAAAAGGCAACTAAATTACTGTCAATTAATGCGTTAAAAACCAGTCTTTTTAGGCTGGTTTTTTTATGCCTTATTCCAAGCTAACAGTATGATATAGAGCGTTATATTTAGGGAAATTAGGCGCTGCCACTGCAAATATGTACACTCGCATAACCTTTCATTTTCCCTATCTACTGCCAAAATTTTACTAAATCGGGTAAAATACCGTCTGAATTCTATTAAAACACGTCACTATTTATGTACAAGATTAATGCCTTCCCAGCATTAACCTTGGTGTGGTAGACGTCAATAAACGACAGAGGGAAGATTTTGACAACGGAAAATACAAATACAGTGTCTGCCGATGATAGGGGCGGACAAGGTGGGTTATTCTCGCGATTTCTCACTACAGTGGAATGGTTAGGAAACCTGCTCCCACATCCAGTAACGCTATTTGCATTGCTTTCACTTTTTATAGTGTTACTCAGCGGAATTCTCGGCTACTTTGACATTGCTGTTGCTGACCCACGCCCAATAGGCGCAAAGGGTCGTGAAGAAGATGGCATGATTGAAGTCATATCGCTGATGAGCGCAGAAGGCTTGCAGCGGATAGTGACAGGCTTGGTTACCAATTTCACAGGCTTTGCGCCACTGGGTACCGTACTTGTTGCGCTTCTTGGTGTATCAGTGGCTGAGCACTCTGGTCTTTTATCGGCAGCAATGCGTGCATTGGTGATGAACGCTTCTAAACGCGCAGTGACCTTCGCTATTGTTTTCGCAGGTATTATTTCAAATACTGCATCGGAGCTTGGTTACGTGGTGCTTATCCCACTGGCTGCAATGATTTTCCACTCGTTAGGTCGTCACCCGTTAGCGGGTCTGGCTGCAGCGTTTGCTGGAGTATCGGCGGGTTATAGTGCCAACCTATTGCTTGGAACTGTCGATCCGCTGCTGTCGGGTATTACAGAAGCAGCTGCTCACATGATTGATCCTGATTATATGGTTGGCCCAGAAGTAAACTGGTATTTCATGTTTGTCAGTACCTTTGTGGTAGCGACAATGGGGGCATTGGTTACGGAAAAAGTGGTTGAGCCGAGACTTGGTAAATTTGACCCTGCTGATGCTTCCATAGACTTAGGCAAGCAATCAATGGATGCGCCTACGGATTTAGAAAAGAAAGGCCTGCGTTGGGCGGGAATATCGTTTGTTATTGTTTGCGCGATTTTAGCGCTAACGGTAGTACCAGAAAACGGTATTTTGCGTCATCCAGAAACAGGTGAAGTAGCGGGTTCTCCCTTCCTTAAAGGCATTGTTGCCTTCATCTTTATTACTTTTGCTATCCCTGGTTTTGTCTACGGGAAAGTCACCAAGTCGATGAAGAACGACAAAGATGTTATTGATGCCATGTCTAAAAGCATGAGCGCTATGGGTCTTTACATAACGCTAGTATTCTTTGCTGCGCAATTTGTTGCGTTTTTCAAATGGACGAACTTAGGCACAGTACTAGCCGTTAAAGGTGCTGCACTATTGCAAGCGGCAGGTTTAGACGGCCCGGCAGTATTTATTCTATTCATTTTGATGTGTGGTGTAGTGAATCTCTCGTTAGGGAGTGCTTCAGCACAATGGGCGGTGACAGCACCTATTTTTGTGCCAATGCTCATGCTTATAGGCTACGCGCCTGAAGTGATTCAAGCTGCTTACCGTATTGGTGACTCAGTGACAAACGTTATCGCTCCTATGATGAGCTATTTCGGTCTTATTTTGGCAATGGCTGCCAGATACAAAAAAGACTTGGGTATGGGAACGCTCATTGCCATGATGCTGCCTTACTCAATGGTGTTTATCGTAGGTTGGACCGTTTTATTCTACATTTGGGTATTCCTACTCGGTATGCCGGTTGGCCCAGGCGCGGCGACATACTATCAGCCTTAATTAAATAGCTTGGTCAAATGCCACCTAGTTTACTAAGTGGCGAGCCAAAAAGCGGTACATGTTTTTGAAAAGTATTTTCGAACATATACCGCTTTTTTAATGCTTAAAATCTATTAGTACAATCGTACTTTTTTGGCGTTATTGCAGATCATAATCTAAGGTAATTCAGTATAATACGGATATAGCGCAGTACTTCTCGGACTATGAATACATGAAATACAAATCGAACAAAGGCTTTACTCACGGGCAATCAGATAAAATTGGTGTACTGGTTACGAATTTGGGAACGCCAGAAGCGCCGACTAAGCAGGCGCTTCGCCCTTATTTGAAAGAGTTTCTTTCTGATCCTCGGGTTGTGGAAGTGCCTAAAGCGATTTGGTGGTTTGTATTAAATGGCATCATTTTGAACTTTCGCCCTAAGCGTTCAGCTGAGGCTTATTCCACTGTATGGACGGATGAAGGTTCTCCGCTGATGGCAATCACAAAAGCGCAGGCGAGTGCCATAGCAGAACGTTGTAAAGCACAATATGGCGATGACGTGATTGTCGATTTTGCCATGCGCTACGGCAATCCCGCCATTGGCGACACCATTGAGTCCATGTTAGAAAAAGGCGTACGCAAACTCGTCGTTTTACCGCTTTACCCTCAATACAGCGCGTCGACAACTGGTTCTACATTTGATGCTATCGCTAAGGATTTCACTTCTCGTCGTTGGCTACCAGAACTACGCTTCGTGAATCACTACCATGACCGCGATAATTTCATCACCGCGCTGGCGAACAAAGTTAAAGCGCATTGGGAAACCCACGGAAGAGCGGACAAGTTAATCTTGTCTTACCACGGTATTCCTAAGCGCTATTTAATGAATGGTGATCCCTATCACTGCGAGTGCCACAAAACGTCGCGTTTGCTTGCCGAGAAACTTGGTCTTTCACACGACGAATATATGACAACCTTCCAATCTCGTTTTGGTCGAGAAGAGTGGTTGAAACCGTATACAGATGAAACGTTAAAGTCGTTGCCTGAAAAAGGGGTGAAATCCATTCAGGTTATGTGTCCTGGCTTCTCAGCCGATTGCTTAGAAACTATTGAAGAAATCGGTGAAGAAAATCGCGAGTACTTTATGGAAGCTGGCGGTGAACGCTATGAATATATCGCGGCACTTAACAGTGATAAAGAACATATAGACGTGCTTTTTGACATAGTGCAAGAAAACCTGCACGGGTGGACAGTACAGTCGGACAATGGTTTGCGCGCAGGCTTAGCAAGAGCACTGGGCGCTGACAAGTAGCGTTTGAAAAGCTGACAGCAAACGTTTCGAGAAAAACCAATAGGGAAATCACCCTTGGTGGCGCATTTAATATATTGATAGGGAGATAAAGTCGTGGAAGGCAAAGCACCAAAGGCACTACTTAAAGCGCAAAAACTGGCGAACTTGCTGGATACTGCTGTAAAGCTCCCTTTTATTCCAATAAGAATAGGTTTGGACTCAATCGTGGGCCTTATCCCAGGAGCCGGTGACGCGCTGATGCTTTTCGTTTCCCTTCGAATAGTTTGGCTGGGAAAATCATTGGGTATGCCCAAAGCGTTAATAGCTCAAATGGTAAAAAACTCGGCAATCGACTTTGGCTTAGGTTTTATTCCATTTGTTGGCGACATCGTGGATATATTCTACAAAGCCAACCAGAAAAATGTCCGTATCATGGAGCGCTGGTGGATAAGTGAAAATAAACATGAGGTAGATAAAGCAACACAGAAGGCGCTATCCGAATGGAGCGCTGAATAACCTAGGTTTAGTTACCCAAATATCTGCGCTTTTTGCACTTTGCTTATTTACTGTGTAAAGCTACGTAAAGCTTGAGTAAATAAAAGAACCTTGTCCTTTGGCGTGATGTCTTTTTTTGCAAAGACAACCAAGGGCAACGTAACGATGACATCAAACAAATTAACGGAAGAGCCGCTCAAAAGACGCCGCTTTATGAAAACGGCGGTGGGGCTTACATTGGCACCTATCGCCATCGGATTGTGGGGGTGTGGAGGGACTAATTCCACATCTTCTAGTTCTACAGCATCTAACTCCTCATCTTCCAATAACGACACCGATTCAAATGCCGAACCTGTAGAAGATTTTGATGGCTGGGCAAGCGGTGGTACGTCAGCTATGACATCAGATTTTCCTGACGATAGCGTGTTTGACACTGCTTCTGTATGTAGCGTTGCCCTCACTGGGTCGCAAACTCAAGGTCCCTGCTACTTTCAAAGTGACTATCTTGACGACATATCGTATGAGCAAACGGGCTTACCGATGATGTTGTGTCTTCAATTAATTGATGAGGCATGTAATCCGCTGTCAGGTTATGAAATTGAAGTATGGCATTGTGATGTAGATGGTGTTTATTCAGGAGACACCAGTGATAGTGCCGATGCCAGTGAATTTAATTCGGCATTTTGCACGGGAAACGAAACGGATGCGTTAAGTTCGAAGTGGTTCAGAGGCATTGCGGTGACAGATGCTAGCGGAAGGATAAACTTAAAAAGCTGTTTTCCCGGCTGGTATAGCAGTCGAGCTATCCACATCCATTTTCGTATCCGTCGCAACAATACCGATCAGTTGGTTTCCCAATTTGGCTTTTCCGATACCTTTTGCCAAGACATTTGTACCAATCATCCCGACTACAGTCACCGAGGTGAGCCTGACACATTGCTGGGTCAAGATACGGTTTTTGGCAGTGACTATAATGAATATACATTTAACGTGTCGCAAAACGAAGATGGTTCTTTGCTCGCATACAAGCGCATAATTATCAGTGATTAGACTTCTTTTATCTCTGCTATACACTAATTTTTAACATGCCCGCTTACCACGGGCATTTTATTACGCACAGTAAACCCATTCGCAGCATTGTTTCGTAGCACATTTAGTAAGTACTTTTATTTTCTGCTCAATTTACAAGGAGCGTGCAGCACATGAAAGCGTCCGACTTATTTGTTAAAGCATTAGAAGCAGAAGGCGTGGAATACGTCTTTGGTATCCCAGGCGAAGAAAATCTCGACTTATTAGAGTCGTTACGTGAATCCTCCATTAAATTAGTGCTGACTCGCCATGAGCAAGGCGCCGGTTTCATGGCCGCTACCTATGGCAGGCTTACCGGAAAGGTGGGGGTGTGCTTATCTACACTTGGGCCAGGCGCCACTAATCTGGTAACTCCCGCGGCTTATGCTCAACTTGGCGCAATGCCCATGTTGATGATCACAGGACAAAAGCCGATTAAAACCAGCAAGCAAGGTCGTTTTCAGGTTATCGATATTGTGGACATGATGCGGCCCATCACGAAATTCACCAGCCAAATTGTGAGTGGCGATAGAATTCCTTCTACTGTTCGAGAGGCCTTTCGGTTAGCCCATGAAGAGCGCCCTGGCGCTGTACACATTGAATTACCCGAAGACATTGCAGCAGAACAAACCAGTGCCCAGATACTGACGCCGAGCATGGCTCGTCGACCTATCGCCGAATACAAAGCGATTGCTGCTGCGATTACTATGATTGAAGAAGCCCAGTCGCCATTGTTATTGATTGGCGCCGGGGCAAACAGAAAGCTAACAGCGAAAATGCTCAGGGAGTTTGTTGATAAAACCTGCATTCCTTTTGTTACCACCCAAATGGGTAAAGGTGTACTAAACGAAAGTGACCCGCGCTTTGCAGGGAATACTGCCCTGTCTGACGGTGATTTTGTACACAGAGCGATAGAGCGTGCCGATCTTATTATCAACGTGGGCCATGATGTTGTGGAGAAGCCACCGTTCTTCATGCATCACAACAGCAAAAAAGTGATTCATGTCAACTTTGACTCGGCTGCCGTAGACCCGGTGTATTTCCCACAACTTGAAGTGGTTGGAGATATCGCTAACAGCATCTGGCAAATAAAAGAAGGGATTACCCCACAAGACAGTTGGAAACTTGATTTCTACAAAGATGTGCATCAAGCCTATGTAGACCACCGCGCGGAAGCGGAAGATGACAATAGATTCCCTATTTTACCTGAGCGGTTTGTGCGAGATATTCGCAAGGTCATGCCTGACAACGGTATCGTTACCTTAGATAACGGCATATACAAAATATGGTTTGCCCGAAATTACCCCGCATATCATCCGAACACCCTGCTTTTAGATAACGCACTGGCTTCAATGGGGGCCGGTTTGCCATCTGCCATAGCAGCAAAACTTGTTAAGCCAGATGTTCCAGTGGTTAGCGTCTGTGGCGATGGTGGCTTTATGATGAATAGCCAAGAAATTGAGACCGCTGTGAGGCTTAAGCTAGATCTGGTAGTGATCATCTTGCGCGACGATGCGTACGGAATGATTAAATGGAAGCAGGCAAACATGCAGTTTGATGAATTTGGTTTAGATTACGGCAACCCTAACTTTGTTAAGTATGCGCAAAGTTATGGTGCACAAGGCTGGCGAGTGGACGATGCTGATGTGCTTATCCACTTGGTGGATAAGTGCTTGAACACAAAAGGCGTACATATTATCGATTGTCCGGTTGATTATAGTATGAACGATAAAACGCTAAATCATACAATTAAAGAGCTTAGCGCCAAGCTTTAAGCCAGCGCAATAGAAAGGTGAGGAGTTAAAAATGTTGAAGGAAAGTTATCCCTATTATTTAGCAAGCGAGCCACATTATGCCAATACTGATTTGGACGTGACTAACAAATACACGGGCGAAGTGGCAACCAAGGTGGCGATGGCTGATGCAGATACCATCGATAAAGCTATTGCTGCTGCAGAAGAAGCCCAGCCAGCGATGGCAGCCCTGGCACCTTTTGAAAGACAAGCTGTACTGGAACACTGTGTGAAGCGCTTTACCGAAAGAGCCGATGAGTTAGCTCAAGCACTGTGTATTGAAGCTGGAAAACCAATTAAAGATGCGAAGGGCGAAGTAAGCCGTCTCATCGATACCTTTAAAATAGCGGCAGAAGAATCAGTTCGTATTAACGGCGAAGTGGTGAATTTAGAAATTTCGGCGCGTGCTAAAGGCTATCAGGGTATGACCAAGAAAGTTCCGATAGGTCCGTGCTCTTTTATATCGCCGTTTAATTTCCCCCTAAACCTAGCTGCACACAAAGTGGCACCAGCCATCGCAGCGGGCTGTACCTTTGTACTTAAGCCTGCCTCGCGCACGCCTATTGGTGCGCTCATTATTGGTGAGGTCTTATCTGAAACCGACTTACCCAAAGGCGCATTTTCTATTCTACCTTGTAGCCGAGACGGCGCTGATTTATTCACTACTGACGAAAGGTTAAAGCTGCTTAGTTTCACAGGCTCGCCAGATGTGGGCTGGGCGCTTAAAGCAAAAGCCGGAAAGAAACCCGTGGTATTGGAGCTTGGCGGCAACGCCGCATGTGTGGTTGATGAAGATGCCGACATTGAAGACGCCATCGAACGGGTAATTGTTGGTGCTTATTATCAGTCAGGGCAAAGCTGCATTAGCGTTCAGCGCCTCTTAGTACACAGCAAAATATACGATGAATTTAAGTCACGCTATGTGGAAAAAGTGAAAGCGTTAGTGTCTGGCGACCCGTCTAACGAAGACACCTTTATTGGCCCTATGATCTCAGAAGGTGAGGCAGAGCGCCTTCACGGCTGGATTGAAGAAGCAAAAGAGAAAGGTGCCACCATTCTATGCGGCGGAACGCGAGACGGTGCCATGCTTGAAGCTACGGTAATGGAAAATGTACCAAAGGATTGTGATGCTAGTGCTGAAGAAGCTTTTGGTCCGCTGTCTATTTTGGTGCCATTCGATGACTACGACGAAGCGCTTAAAGAAGTAAATAATAGCCGATACGGGCTTCAAGCTGGCGTGTTTACCCGCGATATTTACAAAGCGCACAAAGCATGGGATGTGCTTGACGTTGGTGGTGTGGTCATTGGTGATGTCCCAAGTTGGCGAGTGGACAACATGCCCTATGGTGGCGTGAAAGACTCAGGTCTAGGGCGAGAAGGTATTCGCTATGCGATTGAAGATATGTCTGAGACACGCCTTATGGTAATTCGTACCCCTCAGCAGTAGATTGAATTTCACTGCTCAATCAAGCAATGTTCGCGCAATAGTGCGAATAAAAACATTCGAGGGCGAGGCGGCAGGTTTAGGTTAATCTGCCGCGAACTCTTCTAGCAGTGAAAGTGGAATAATGTCTAACGCCTTTTCATGTGTGGCTTCCAAGCGTACTTTCGGCGCAACACCTGCCTCATAGGCCTGTAGCCAGCGAGCAGCACACAAACACCACCTGTCACCTGCTAACAATCCAGGAAATGTCATACTAGGCCACGGCGTGATGAGGTCGTTGCCTTGTCGTAGCGAAAACTGAAGAAATTCGTCAGTGACAACCGCGCATACGCTGTGATTACCCACATCAGCGTCTGGTACATAGCAAAACCCTTCTCGCGTAAATCCAGTATTTCCACAGCATAGCTGGAGTGGGCGTCCATAAACATTTTTTGCGTTCGCCAAAATCAGAACCCTCTTTTACAACGTATGTTTTAATAGATATGTCTAATTAAAATCGCCAGATGGCGAAGTTAGGGGTAATAGAACCTAATCTATCCACCTTATGACCCAGCTCGATAAGGGTCAACAATAAAGCTCTACGGTAACTACGTTTTAAGGTAAAAAATCGTGCTCGATAAAAGCAAAAAAACAGGCGACAGTAATTTCTCCGAACAAGAAATTGCGCGTTTCGATGCGCTAGCTGACTCTTGGTGGGACCCAAAAGGTAAATATAAAACTGCTCTGGATTTTAATCGAGCAAGGCTGGACGTTATAAAAGCACAAATAGAAAATCATTTCGGTAAAGGCAACTTGCCACCCGATTATTCCGCCTTATCAGTGATAGATATTGGTAGTGGCGGTGGACTAATAAGTGAGCCGCTTGCGAAATTAGGTGCCCAGGTAACGGGCATAGATGCCAGTGCGGTGAGCGTGGAAGTGGCAAAGCGCCATGCTGAAAAAACGGGAGTGAAAGTAGACTATCAGCATAAACTTTCTAGCGAGGTGGTAGAAGAAGGTCGGCAGTACGACGTGGTAATTAATGCCGAAGTTGTTGAGCACGTGCCTGATCAGCCGCAGCTTATACGCGAGTGTGCGAGTTTAGTTAAGCCGGGTGGCCTGCTTATTTTGGCAACGCTGAACCGCACGCTGAAAAGTTATGTTGTTGCCATAGTGGGGGCGGAATACGTAATGCGCTACCTACCAATAGGAACCCATGATTGGAAGAAATTCGTTAAGCCAGGCGAATTAACAAGCTGGGTTGGAAATGACTTCACCCTCACGCATCGAGTTGGTATGAAGTTAAATCCACTCAAAGGACAGTGGCTAACCACTTCGAGTCTCGCTGTAAACTATATTCAAGCATATTCCAGGGATAAATGAACGACTATAAATGCCATTTATGCCCTGTATGCCTTGTACAAATGGTATGGGGCAATATACCCCAAAAATAATGCTATCTAGCTGAATTAACAGGCTTATGCATTGTGAATTCGCCCAAAATTTACGGGTACAAAGCAAATGGATTCATTAAAATCTTATCATAGAGGTTGATCTTCACATCTTGTTTACATAATTATAACAAAGGTCTGACCACAGACCACATATAACCATAATTATGGGACACACACGATGACATTACATAACCACGTACGCTCTACCAAAAGTTGGGTAGGAAAATGCGCAGTGATATTGGCGCTGTTTAGCATAACATTAGGCCTTTCTGGCCAAGCCTATGCTGGCACCTACGCAAAAACTAAGCACCCCATTGTACTCGTACACGGGTTGTTCGGTTTTGAAGATATCTTATTTGTCGATTATTTCTATAAGGTACCGCATAAACTCAGCCGAAATGGCGCTGAGGTTTATATTGCCGAAGTTTCACCAGCTAATTCTACCGAAGTGCGAGGCGAGCAACTTTTAGATTATATAGACGAAGTTCTTGCGTTGTCTGGCGCCGAAAAAGTTAATCTCATTGGTCACAGCCATGGTGGTCCAACAGCTCGTTATGCAGCAAGCGTTGCACCTGACAAAGTGGCATCAGTGAGTTCAGTGGCAGGCGTAAACTGGGGGAGCAAAGTGGCCGATCAGCTACGAGATGCATTCTCTGAAGGGTCGATAGGCGAAGGCGCAGCTGGAATTGTTGTCGATGCTTTTGCCAATATTATTGAAATAGCGTCTGGCTCAGACCCTCGAGATAAACCTACAAACTCTATCGCAGCACTTAATTCCCTTTCAACAGCGGGTTCTATTGCTTTCAATCAGAAGTACCCGGAAGGAATGCCCAGTGCTTATTGTCGAAACGACGGAAAAATGCTGGCTGAGAATGGCGTATATTACTTTTCTTGGAGTGGTGGTAAAACATATACCAATGCATTGGACGTGGTAGATCCATTCTTAGCTATTACTGGCACTGCGTTTGATGAAACCAATGATGGATTGGTATCAACCTGTAGCTCGCATTTAGGCAAGGTGCTAAAAGACAATTATAAAATGAACCACCTAGATGAAGTTAACCAAAGTTTTGGTATAACCCATTGGTTTGAAACTGACCCAGTAGACGTATTTGTTCAACAGGCCAATCGTCTCAAGGGGCTGGGGCTTTAGTGACGCAAGGTAAAAAAAGCCTTATCAACCTGGTATCAGGTGGGCTAATCGCTCTCTTGATACTGGGTGTTGTCCTTTATATCCTGTTTGCAGTTGAGCCTAAGTCATCTGAGGACGAGTCTTCCCATCAAGACGCCACGCATATCGCTGACTCAAATAGTCAGGAAAAAAAGTTAGATGAAAGCCACGTTGCTCAACAATCAAGGCTCTTAAACAATAACAAACAACAATCTGACGTTAGTAACAAAGCTCTTCAAGCCTTCGAGCTGAACTACACCACTAAAGACGCGTTCGATCGGTTTATATTTGCCCGTACCTCAGAAGTACCGCAAACGGTTAAGTCTGCTTATGTATCCCATGCAAACACCGTATTCACGCCAGACACAGCAAATCAAGCCACTGACTTATTTTCCCGTTATGTCGATTACAAGGTGGCATTATCTTCAGTGGAATTAGAGGTAGACCTTTCAAACCATAGCTTGCGAGATGTGACTTATAAACTTGATGAGCGCGAGGAAATTAGAAGGGCCTATTTCAACGACAAAGAGTATCACTATCTCTTTAGTCAGGAGGCGCAGGTGGATGAAGCTGCATTGGCGCGCTTACGCGTTGCTCAGGAACACACGCTATCTAAAGACGAAAGAAAAGCTCTCATTGTAGAGTCAATTAAAGCGGGAAGCCCTGCCGAACGTGAGGCCTTCCAGCCAACACTGGATATGCACCGTATAAACGAAATAAAAAACAACCACAGTACTATCAACGATCGATATAACGCAGTGGCGGCTGAGTTTGGCATTGAAGTCGCCGAACGCTTTTCAAAGACGTGGGAAAAGCAAGCGCAGTGGCAAAGCAAAATTGCTGATTACGAGCAATACAGCAATGACTTGGCGCAACAGACATTAACGCCAGGCGAACGAGAAGAAATGCTTAAGAAATATCAAACTGCTCATTTTACCGATAATGAAATAAAGCGTTTGAAAGTACTCACGGCACAATAGCAAAAGACAAGCCTTTTACCACAGTGGGCCTCGGTTTTAGAGGTATAACCATAAGCATGCTGAATAGTCCTACTCACACACAGAGTGATTTGAAAGCACGAAGCGCAATTACTAATCTTGGCTGATAAAGTCTTCAACAACTCACCATAAAGCCAGAGACACACATTATGAAAATATATGAAACGAAAACGGCTCCAAATCCACGTCGAGTACGCATGTTTTTGGCCGAGAAGGGGATTGATGTGGACTACGTTCAGGTCGACATCCAAAAGGGAGAAAACTTAAGCCCACAAATGCGAGCTAAGAATCCGCTGGGGAAGATACCTATCTTAGAGCTCGATGACGGCACGTGTATTGCCGAGACCGATGCCATCTGCACTTACTTTGAAGCGATACAGCCTGAGCCACCCCTAATGGGAACAACGCCCATTGAAAAAGCGACCATATCAATGTGGCAGCGACAGGTAGAGTTTGCGTTCATGATGCAAGTAGGCATGTGTTTTCAACATACTACCGGATACTTTAAAGACCGTATGACACCCGTGCCAGAATTTGGCAAAGAAGCTGGCATCAATGCCGCTAAATATCTGAATATTCTGGAGCGTCGTCTTGGAGAAAAAGAATTCATTGCTGGTAACACATTTTCCATTGCTGACATAACTGCCCTATGCGCGATGGATTTTGCTCGTGTAGTTAAAATTCGTATGACAGATGAGCATGTGAATTTGGCGCGTTGGTATGAAGCAGTAAGTAACAGAGCGAGTGCAAAAGCCTAATGATTGACTTATATACCGCGGCCACTCCGAATGGTTGGAAAGCGTCGGTGGCGCTTGAAGAAATGGGACTTGAATACACTGCACATGCCGTGAATTTAATGAAAGGGGAGCAGAAAACCCCAGAGTTTTTAGCGATGAACCCGAATGGGCGTATCCCGGTTATCGTTGATAGAGAAGCCGACAATCATGTCGTTTTTGAATCAGGGGCCATTATGGTTTATCTCGCAGAAAAAACCGGCCTATTCTTACCCAGCGATGCGAAGCGCAAAAGCCAAGTTATGCAGTGGGTTATGTTTCAAATGGGGGGAATAGGCCCGATGATGGGGCAAGCAAATGTGTTCCACCGCTACTTAGAGGAAAAAATTCCGGTGGCGATAGCGCGTTATCAGAACGAAGTGCGCCGCTTGTTTACCGTTCTTGATAGCAGGCTTGAAAATCGAGAATACTTGGTCGATGACTACAGTATCGCTGATATGGCTAACTGGTGTTGGGTGCGCACTTATGAGTGGTCTGGCGTAAGTATCGATGGCTTGGATAATCTTATTCGTTGGAAAAATAGTATTGAAGCAAGACCCGCAGCACGTCGTGGCGTTGAAGTGCCAAATAAAATTGATAGAGAAGCCCTTATCAAAGGCGCCAAAAATGTAGTCACAAAATAATCAGAGAAATTTTTTCTATTCTATGTTTGAAACAAAATCTTGTTGTCGTAATATCGAACAGTAGCTAGTTAAAAATTAAAAAAATAATAAGGATGTATATGAAGGGATTTCTTTTCTCGCTATTAATGTTATTAACAAGCGCTAGTGCGCTTGCCTCGCAAGAGTTGCCTCTTGAATATTTTATCAAGCATGGTGATTATCTAGACTTGGCTTTGTCTCCAGACGGAAAACATATCGCAGCGCGAGTCCAACTAGACGGCAGGGTTTTCCTTGTTTTACTAAACAGTGAAGACATGTCAATCGTCGGAGGTATTAGGCCGCAGAACAACGACATTATCCATACGGTCAACTGGGTAAATGACGAGCGTATTGTGTTCGAATATGCAGAGAAGCAAACCTACCTAGACAGCCCAATTCCCACTGGCGAATTATACGCCATGAATGTCGACGGCTCGCAACGTGAATTAATTTACGGGTACCGCGCTGGTGATCAGAAAACGGGAAGCCGCATTTCATCCAAGGATGACTCTAAGGCGAGTCAAGAAATCATAAGCTTCCTTGATAACGATGACGATAATATCTTAATCATTGAATACCCTTGGACAAAGGATGGAAAATTTTACTACGACCGCCGCGAGAAGCCAGCGCTAATCAGTCGCCTCAATGTATACTCGGGCAAAAAACGTAAACTAGAAGCGCTTCCTTATGGCTCGAGTAGCGCACTCGCCAATAAATTTGGTGACGTAAAGTTTATGACATGGAAAGACGAAAATAATGTTCAACACTCTGCTTATAGAAGTAGCAATGACGGCGAGTGGATCCCACTAGAGGAAGCATTTGAGCAAGCTAGTGGTCTTTTACCTTTAGGGCTAAGTGAAGACGGTGAGTCTGTGTACCTTTCAGGGCGCTTTGGTGATGACAGTATCTCTACACTGTACTCCTTGCACTTGAAATCAGGTGAATACGAGCGGGTATTTTCCGATCACGAAACTGATATCGAATATGTAGTTCTGGACCGCAATGACATGCCAGCAGTAGGTATAACTTACCCCGGCAAGTCTAACTATGTGTATGCAAAGACCGAATCTAAGGTCAGCAAAGTACACAAGATGCTAGCTGATGCATTTAAAGGTCAAACGGCAACTATCGCAAGTCATACACAAGACTGGAAAACACTTTTAGTTCGTGTATCCAGTGACGTAAACCCTGGCGAATACTATTTATTTGATAGCGAAACAATGAGCGCCCGCTTTATTTGGGCAAACAGTTCTTGGATAGATCCCAGATTACTCTTGAGCATGCAGCCTGTGGCAATTCCTACTGAAGACGGCGAAACAGTACACGGCTACATTACGCTTCCAACCGCTAAAAAGAACAACGAGAAGCCACCTTTGGTAGTTGTCATTCACGGTGGGCCACATCAGACAGGAACACGGGATTTTTGGCGTTACGATTCTGAAACGCAGCTATTGGCAAACCGAGGGTTTGCTGTTCTGCGCGTCAATTTCAGAGGGAGTGACGGATACGGCAGACGCTTTGAACGTTTAGGCTACCAAGAGTGGGGTGGTGCAATGATCAAAGACATCAACGATTCAGTGAAATGGGCCATTGATCAAGGCTATGTCGACGGAGAACGAGTCTGTGCCTACGGTGCAAGTTACGGTGGATATGCCGCGTTAATGGCGGCTGTGCGAGCGCCCGATTTGTATAAGTGCACGATTGGATACGTTGGAATATACGACTTGCAATATGTTTACTCAGAAAGTGACATTCCAACAAGTTGGGGAGGTAAAGCCTACCTACAAGAAGTGATAGGAACTGATAAAGCAAAATTGGCTGAGTTTTCTCCTATTACACATGCGGATAAAATTAAAGCGAAAGTCATGCTTATCCATGGTTCAAAAGACCGTCGTGTGCCAGAGATAAACGCCGAAGCGTTAGCGGAGAAGCTAGCAAAAGTGAACAACCCTCCCGTTTACCTACAATATTCGCAAGCAGGCCACGGTGTCTATGATGAGGGCGATAGACAGGAACTGTACCAAGGGATGTTGGACTTTCTAAGCACTAATCTAATGTAATTTTTGTTAGCGCGTCTACAAATCGATTAAGCCAGTTAAAGGAACTATTCGGTTTGTAGGCAGCCTGAACAGAGGCGCTTTAGCTAAGCCTTTCTCTGAACCAATTGATTAGTAATAATTTGCCTGAAGGGCTAAATTTGCACTTCCAATGGACTGGGCTTTTCTGCCGACGGTCCCCTCACTGATTTGTACCTGAGCAATACCTCGCATATCCAAAGTCTGCATAGCGCGTTGCGTATGATTAACTAATGCGCTTTTGACGTTATCAGGTATTGCGCCATCTATAATTACGCCGTCTAGATCTAACAAGCTCATGGCGCATTGGGTAGCAAACGCCAGTCCCTTGGCGGTCTCGTTTAACCAGTCTTCTACTAAGCGCTCATCACAAGACCAGTGCGAAGGAGATTCATAAATATGCTGACCATTATGCCCAGAATCGCTTAACTTCCGTTCCAGCAAATAAAGTGAAGATTGGGTTATAAGCTGGCTTTGCGTGCTGCCATTGTAAAAGGGTAAAGAGCCTATGGCACCTGCGTTACCGGTTTTTCCGTTAACTAACTGGTTATTAAGAACCAACCCCCCGCCTAAAAACGTGCCGACGAAGATATAAAGAAAACTGCCGTAGTTTTGGGAATTACCAAAAGACATTTCTGCGCTACATGCTGCTCCAGCATCGTTTTTAATGAAAACAGGCAAGGCTAACAAATCTTCTAGCGCAGATTGTGGATTAAACTCTCGCCATTCTTCCAATTCGTTTTTGGGGGCGCCGGCTTCCTCTGCCCAACTCCAAATTTCGAAGGGCATAGCAACCCCTAAACCTCGAATTAGGCTTTTTTGGTCAGCATCCAAATTTTTAATCAATACATTGAAAGCGCGCTTGGCAAAGGTAAGTAGGTTACTCACAGTAGGGTAGGCGAACTTCTCGTGAAGTGTTGCTCGTACATTGCCTTTCAAGTCGAGTAATGTCATGTCGAAACTACGACGACCCACTTTAAGGCCGATACCAAAGGCGCCATTTTCATTTAAACCAAACGGTACCTTGGGCTGGCCTACACCGCCTTTAATTGGCTTTAGTCTTTTCACTAAACCATCAGCTTCAAGCTTTTTGATAATTACCGTGGCGGACTGTGCAGACAACCCCGTTAACTGTGCTATTTCAGCTTTCGGAAGCGAAGAGCGTTGGCGAATGAGCGTGAGAATATCTCGTTCATTCGCTGAACGGCTGTCAAGCAAGGTTGGCGTTTTTTGGGATGGTAGGTGAAAAGCCGATTCTGTATTCAATGTATTTACAATCTATCGTTTTAAGAAGCTAGAGTGTAATAACAACCTAGCCGTGTATCAAATTTAAGAAATGGTGTAGGTACTTGTTCAGACATAACTTTATTCGACAGTACTACGTCAACCCTATCACACCCATTAATTTTTGCGCAAAAGGTTAAATCAATTAGGTTGATTTAATTGTTTCTATCGACAATACTATGCCCCAATTAATTAACGATTCGTTAACCTTGCGCAAGCTGCGCAGGTGAAAACTTAAAACTCTGTTGAGCGAGGCTGGTATGAAGATTTTATGTTTAGGTGAAGTGCTAATTGATATGTTAAGCCAAGGAGCAGCGCCCAAAGATGGCAACATACCAGCAATGAAACCTTTCCAACCTTACGCGGGTGGGGCACCAGCCAACGTTGCAGTGGCCGTCGCTCAGCTAGGCGGTAAAAGTGCAATGGTATCGAAGGTAGGTGACGATACCTTTGGGGCATTTTTAAAAGAAATGCTAGAGCACTACAAAGTAAACACCGACTTTGTGTGGACCACGCAAGAAGGTAATACGGCGCTGGCGTTTGTCAATCTAGATGAAAACGGAGAGCGCTCGTTTGACTTCTATGTAGACAATGCCGCGCATAAGCATATATCTGAACAAGATTTATCGACTATCGATTGCGACAAAAATACAGTACTTCACTTCTGCTCGGGTTCTATTTCAGGCCCTGAGCTTATTCCTGGTACCGAGTTTATTTTAAACAAGGCAAAGGAAAATGGCATGCTTGTATGTCTAGATATCAATTATCGCCCAGCGTTTTGGGATGACACAGCGAATGCACCGACACGCATAGATGAAGCTGCAAAAAAGGTGTCTGTTTTAAAGGCTAGCCGTGAAGAACTCGCAGAGCTGTATGGTGAAGAAAATGCTGATACAAAGGTACAGCAGTGGTTAGATAGTGGCGTTAAAGTTGTGCTAGTTACCGATGGTGGTGAGCCTATTCACTACATTACTAAATCTTTCAGCGGCACGTTGGCATCACCTAAAATGGATGTGAAAGACACTACGGCAGCAGGCGACTCTTTCATTGGTGGCTTCTTATATTTCTTATCTACCAAAGTGAAAAGCGCTGATGAGTTCGACGCGTGGGCGGAAAACTTCGAGAACGTTAGCGAAGCGACTGAGTTTGCTATTCGTTGTGGGGCTTACACCGTAACGCAGTATGGTGCATTTAGCGCACTTCCAACGCAGGCTGATATCGCTAAGTAAATGCCTTACGAAATAGGATGATCTTAAGATAAACAAAAGGGTTCGAATGAACCCTTTTTTCTTAAAAAACTGCGTAATTGACACAGATGCCGATGGTTAATCTAATTAACGCTTTAACCCAGCTTAGTGCTTATCTGCTCTGCTTTGGAACTTACGCTCTTCAGTATTAACCTTAATCCATTCGCCAGTGCTGATGTATTCAGGCACCTGTACAACCAGTCCGGTTGAAAGTGTGGCTGGTTTTGTGCGAGAAGTGGCAGAGGCACCTTTAATTGAAGGGTCTGTCTCAACAACTTCAAGCTCTACGCTCATTGGCAAATCTAATGCAACCGGCACTTCACTTACGATAACAACCTGAATACCGTCGGTGTCTTCGTTAATAAACAGTGCTTCATTCTCGATACTTTCTTTGTTCAAGTGATAAGGCGTGTAGTCTTCCTTATCCATGAAAATGTATTCGTCACCATCAACATAAGAAAACATTGCCGGACGACGAATTAAATCAGCCATATCTAATGTGTCTGAGTCTTTAAATGTTTCGTCGTACTTAGCACCTGTGACTACGTCATACATACGCATGCGATAAATGCTGCCACCGGCGCGACCTTGCGGTACAGAACGTTCTATGTCTCTAACTATGCAGGTCTTACCGTCAAACACCACGGTGTTATTCTTTTTGATTTCACTAGCCTTAGGCATGGCGATTTCCTATTTTTATGTTCTTCAGGCAATCCGCCCGAGGTCATCTGTAAAACATTATTTTCAGCGATTTTATCTCACTTAGGAAGTATTTTTACGCACTTAACTTTCTATTAAAGCTTTAACGTTAGCTAGTGTGTCAGCCTCAGTTGCGGGCTTGTCCCAGCGAATACGGTGAATACGGGGAAAGCGCAATGCCACACCTGACTTATGTCTGGAGGATGGGTGTACAGCGTCGAAAGCCACTTCTAATACGAGCTCTTTCCTTACCTCTCGCACAGGGCCAAAGCGACCTACTGCATTTCGCCTTACCCAGTTGTCTAGCTTCTTAAGCTCTTCGTCGGTGAATCCAGAATACGCTTTTCCAATTGGCAAAAGCTGGTTGTCTTCCCATGCACCGAATGTGTAATCGGAATAAAAGCTTGAGCGCTTGCCGTGCCCACGCTGTGCGTACATCATTACCGCGTCAACCACCAGCGGGTCGCGCTTCCACTTGAACCATTGCCCTTTGGGGCGACCGGGAATGTACTTACTTTCTAAGCGTTTTATCATCAGCCCTTCTACCGCACGATTTTTACAAACGTGGGCGTGTAGTTCACGAAGGCTTTCAGGAGAGGTTGCCGAAAGGGTTTCTGATAAAAATAAGCGCTCGCTCTTATTGTGGTTAAACCATTCGTTGAGAGCGTGGCGACGTTCCTTCAATGTTTTCTCAGTTAAATCTTCGCCATCTAACACTAGGGCATCGTAAACAATAAGTCCGACAGGTGCAGATGCTTGCAGTGCTTTGCTCGGCTTTTTCTTATTGAGGCGTTGCTGCAGTGCGTTAAAGGTGTCGACATCGGGTTGTGAAGTATCGGTGCTATAAGGCTCATCCTCAATGTTATGAATAACCAGCAGCTCACCGTCTAACACCATATTTCCGTCTACCGTCTCTAGTAGGTCGGGAAAAGAATGGCTAATGTCATCCCCTGTGCGTGAGAAAAGCGCTTTATCTGGCGTATCGTCATCCGAAGACTGAGAGGTATTTTTTTTAGCGGCTTTATTACCTACAGACCTTTCTGATTTAACAGCAAGCTGTACTCGAATGCCGTCGTACTTATTTTCAATTTGCCACGTGTTTTCCTCGAAGGCATCAATATCGCTGTCCTCGATAGGGTGCGAAAGCATCACGGGGTGAAAGGTAACCGCATTTTCAATATTAGGTTTGTCAGCGTCGCCTTCTAACCAAGCAAGCATCTCTGAATAGGGTGGTGTAACCGCATGCCACAGCGTCTCAATTTCTTTGATATCTTTATTGCCATAATCGGCCAGTATTTGCTTAATGGAACGAGCTGACACGCCTATGCGCAAGCCCCGCGTACCAAGCTTTAATAAAGCCCAGCGCTGCGCAGGTGTCATCATCGTTAAATAATTGGCTAGCGTCTTAGACACCTTTTGCTTGCTTACAGATGCAAAGGTTTCTACTACTTCAGTAAGACTGGGAAGTTTGTCTACAGGCTCACTGTAAGGCCATAAATGCGCCACGGTTTCGCTGACTTCGCCTACATAATCGTAGCTCATTGCAAAGAGAGCAGGGTCGGTGTGTTCGGTAATAAGTTTTTTTACTGTGTTGCGTTTAAAAAAATCAAAACGCAATGTCCCTGCCATAGCAGCAATGGCCCAGCCTCGGTCAGGATCAGGCGTGTTGGCAATGTAATCGGCAATGAGTTGCGCTTTGGCTTTAGTTCCCGCTGTATAGTAAAGCTGCTCAAGCAGGTTACTGAATTCCTCCATTAGTCTCCTCCTTGCTCTTCTTCATCATAGCCGACTAGCGATAACGCTCTGGCTTTGAACCCCATTCTTTCGGCTTGATACATTAACGCGTCTTCTCTACCGTGGGTCACCCATACTTCTTTGGGGTTTACTTCTTCAATGGTTTGCAACAATTCTGGCCAGTCGCAGTGATCGGAAATAATAAGCGGTAATTCGGCATTTCTTTGCTTAGCGCGGGCGCGGATCTGCATCCAGCCAGATGCCACTACAGGGCGCACATTGGGTAAGCTTCTCGACCACCTGTCCGCCAATGCTGAGGGGGGCGCAATTACAATCTCGCCTGCCAGCGTCTTCTTATCCTCAACCTCTGATACCGGAATTAATGGGCCTAAATGTATTCCTAATTGTTCATATAAATCACACAGTTTTAATTGGGCGCCATGTAAGTAAATGGGCTTTTCGTACCCCGCCTCACGTAGCGCTAGAATAACCCGTTGGCATTTGCCCAAGGCATAAGCACCGACAAGGTGACAGCGGTCGGGAAAGACCCGTAATGAGTGAAGGAGCTTTTCTATTTCGTGCTCTATTGGCGGGTGCTTAAATACAGGGAGGCCGAAGGTGGCCTCGGTAATTAATACATCGCAAGGGACAACTTCAAACGGCGGGCAGGTAGGATCATGGCGGCGTTTATAGTCGCCAGAAACCACAACGCGGTAGCCTGCATATTCAATAAGAATCTGGGTGGAGCCCAAAATATGCCCAGCGGGGAAAAAGGTTACCTTAACATCATTAAATGTTACTGACTCACCCAGCGTAACAGCGTGCTGTTGTGAGGCCATATCATCGCCATAGCGGGTTTTCATAATAGCTAGCGTCTCTGCGCTGGCATAGACACTGTGGTGGCCGGCGCGCGCATGGTCGGCGTGGCCGTGAGTAACAAGTGCGGTTGACACTTCATTCATAGGGTCAATATAAAACTGGCCTGGCTCGCAATACAGGCCAGTGTCGTCAGCTTTTAGCCACGTTGATGGATGCACTACGCATATTTTCCGCTAAATAAGTCATGCGGTTACTACGTAATGACAACCTAAAATCGACCACTTAGTATTTTGATAATTGGATAATTTTGAGCGCTGGTGAACGATTACATTTCCTACTTGTCACATCACATGTTATAAGGCCGTCGAATGTTGCAACCTATATTTCACCTAATTACATTCGACGCTCAACTAAAAAGACTTTTTTGGATTATCACTATTATAAGGATATTGCCTAATGATGCGTGTTAGCGCTTGTTTACTTGCTATCTCTTCTCTCCCCGTATTCGCACAATCTACAGATATACAGCACGAAATTGCTATAGGGTTTTCAGACGTACGTGATGGCGACGACGTTTTTATTGGCGCAGGTTATCGTTACTACCTCGATTCAGTAAGTATTGATGAGCAACCCTGGGCAATAAGTCCCTATCTTCAACGAACTAGTAACGTTTCAGTAGACTATTTTGGCGTTAATAAAGTCGACAATATCAACATAAAGGGCGAATGGTTTTATTCCGACACGTTAGTAATAAGAGGCCGTTATGGTCGATTGACTCAAGACGGGTTCTATTTTGAAGATACGCTTAATCGTTATGGAATAGAACTATCGACGTTTGCTAATGACAACTGGGAATATGGTGCTGGTATTGAATACTTTGATTTAACTGAAAAATACCTTGCATCCGTAGATCCGTATGCGAGAGGCGAAAGCTCAGAATCAGAATTTAGTTACAGTGTATTTGCTCGTTATACTAGTTTTGGAAGCCGCGCCGGAAAATTTACGCCGGGCTGGGATACAAAGCTTAAAGGGACACAATTCGATGGCCAGTTTTCAATTGAGCTGGATTCAGACTATTACTTCCGCCCAGATTGGAGCGTAGGTGTGTCTTATATTCACGAAAGTAACGAGTTTTTAGGTTCAGATAATGTAATTGAATTAGGTACTAACTACTGGTTCAACCCTCATGCGTCTATTAAGTTTGGGTTAGGCTATGATACCGACGAAAGCCAATTGGGGTCGGCTACCTTACTAGGCACGTTCAGATTCTAATAGACCTTCTAAGTAAAAGAGGCCTGATATTTATCAGGCCTTTTTGGTGTTTCATCTATACAGTAAAGCAGATCTAAAGCTACAACTTGCTGGGTTTAAGCGGGGCTTTCTAGCTACTGAAGGAGTATCGATAATGAATCTGCTGGTATTGCGTTTTGCGTCGATTTGGAAAGATGTGGATTGTCAAGCCTGAGTATTGTCCGCTCTGATAGCTTCAGCGCTTTTTCAATACGATTAGTGTTAATGTATTCCTCAAATAGCGCGGCGAAGCTTCCATCTCGTCGAGCGATATTTAAGCCCCGTTCTATGCGCTGCGCTAATTCAGGTTTTGATTGTGAAACGAAGAAAAATATGTAAGACGGGTAATACAATAAAACGGAAGGTTCTATAATAATGTCTGGATCCTTTAGCGCCTCGGCTTCTACAATCGCCTCATGGATAGCACGAGGGAAATAATCGATTCTTCCAGCCTTTAAAAGCTCAATGATAATGTCGTAGTTACTTGTTCCTAAGGTAGTAAAACCGTTATGCTCTAGGATCTGCAAATCAGGCCAGTCGTGACCTTGTCCAGCAATAAAGTGCCTTAGGTCAGAGGCGCTACGAACATTTTTAAATTCACTAAGAGCACTTTGACGGATCAATGAGACGCGGTAGCCCATGATCCCGTTTAATAGAGGAACCCGTACCGGAATGGCTTGCTGTTCACGCATCTTTGATGTCACCGTCCAAAACACGTCAATTCCCCCTTCTTGATTTAAATGGCGCAGTACACGTTCTTGAACCAAATTGCCGCTACTCTCTACGAGAGAAGTTGGTTGAAAAGGGTCTTCCGTTTTGCTCAGTGCTAACCTAAGTAGTGCAGAGTAATAGGCATGAGATGCATAATCTAGCTCACTACTTTTGACTATCTTAACCTCGTGTTTGTTAGCGGGAGACTGTGCCGTTTTTGTACTTAGTAACTCACTACTAAATGCACGTTGAGAGAGAAGATGCCATATTATTATCGTTGCAACGATTGAAAATAGCGCTATACGAAGTAGTTTATTTACCATGCCTCTTTACCTCAACGGCTTATGAAGAAACCATTGGAGCCTGTAGACCTTTAATATAAGTGAAGGCTAGCAGACCTAGTTATTTAGGTTACATTTGCCGTTCAGTATAGAATAATTTTCAAAATGCAAGCGACATCATTTTAGGTGAATTGCTCGACCTCATCATGTTCCAATTTTTGCTTTTTATAAAAACTGCGCAAATACATTTTTCGCCATAGTGCTTCAAATGGGCCTTGGCTGAAACGCTTAGTGATGACGTTCGCCAAAACCATCTGGATAACAGTGAAGGCAAGGGTGATAAGAAGCAGGTCAAGCAGTGTAACGTTATAGATAAATTCTGGGAAATAAGCGGGCATGACGATGCGAAAGAGCACTGCCAGCGCTATTGATTGCGTAAGATAAAGCGTGAAAGCGACTTTGCCGCAGTTTATCAGCGACTGATACCACCATGCAGCAGTATGTTTTATATTTATCAATACGTGAGCGTATACCAAAGCACAGAAAATGGCTGGAATACTAGTGAACATGGGAATCACATCTAATGTTACCTGTTCGAATAAAAATTGCGGAAGTGCAGTAATGATGGATGTGACGATGGCAACCAATACTAACTTCTTAAATAGTAGTGACGAGAAGCCGTGATTGAAAAAGCCTGCCCTATACAAATAAGCGCCAAACATCATAAGCCCCATAGACTGCCACAGCATAGTGAATGGCGCGATAATAACAGTAGACAGCATAAACGACGCCTGTATACCAAGCTGCGTTAAATAGCCGCTTTGCCACAAGGCCGCTTCTTCGTTAAATGTTTCACTGGGGCGCGTTGGTATTACTGCCCCCACATCATAAACAAAAGCCATGGCGAGCCCAGCGACTAACATGATCGCGCTACCCACAATAAGGTAATGAATACTCTTCTTCTTAAGTTCGTCTTGAGAAAGCGTGAAGTGTTTTAAAATAAAGAATGCGCATAGGCTGTAATACAGCAAGATGTCGCCGCTGAAAACAAATACGCCATGCACTAGCCCGAATACGAACAGCCATTTAAGCCTAGCTTGTGAGAAATCTAGAAAATTACGTCCACGCTTTTCACAGACCTCATATTGAATCGCCAGACCTGCACCAAACAGCAGGCAGAACAGAGAACGAAATCGCCCATCCAAAAACAGCGTGTTAAAAAGTGAAATAATGGTGTCTGATAACAGTGGCTGTTCAAAAAACGCATAGTTGCCATAGCCGTTTTGGTGAAACGTGATGTTCATGAACAGAATACCGAGAATGGCTAAGCCTCTAACGGCATCTATAGAATAAATTCGCATTTACATTCCTTGTAAGAGAAATTGTTAGAATCTGAATTGTAGGCCAGCGCAATGACTTAAGTCGAAGCGAAAAGTGTATCTAAACATTAAATGCATCGACATAAGGAATAGAGGAGGGCTTATGACTAGCAGGCTAGGAGTAAACTTAACCATGATTTTGTCGTATAAGTGCTAAAAGTATCAACAAGAACCGTCAATGAACCCACTTCCCTCAGTCTTTTCCCGTTGGTTTGAACAAAAAGGCTGGCAGTTACGCGATTATCAACACACCATGCTGGTGGAAAAAGACCAGCATAATTGCACGTTGTTGATTGCACCAACCGGCGCTGGCAAAACTCTGTCTGGCTTTTTACCTAGTCTAATCGAACTAGCAGAGATGTCGGTAGGCGATGAGCTCGCTGAGACGTCTGAGATTAGCGAACATGCTGAAACAAAGGCAAGAATCAAACAGGCGAAGAACGTAAAAGAAAAGGGAGGGTTCAACGGCCTGCATACCCTTTACATATCGCCGCTGAAAGCACTCACGCAAGATATTCACCGTAATTTGCTACAGCCTATTGAAGAAATGGCGCTGCCGATAACAGCAGAAACACGTACTGGCGACACGCCTTCTCATAAGCGCCAGCGTCAACGTAAAAAGCCGCCAAACATACTGCTCACCACACCAGAATCGCTCATGCTGATGTTGAGCTACGCCGATGCCGATAAGCTTTTTGGCAAGCTTAAACGCGTGATCATCGACGAAACGCACAGCTTAATGGCCAACAAGCGCGGAGACTTTCTTTCACTCGCCCTCGCGCGGTTAAGCGTTCTATCACCACATTGCAAGCGTATTGGCTTATCAGCCACCGTGGCATTTCCCGAAACGTTGGGGGCGTGGCTGGCGGGCAGTGACGGTGTAGCCAATATTGTAAAAGTGAAAGCCGGTGAAAAACCTAAAGTCGAAATGCTGCATTCCAAAGCGCGCATGCCCTTTGGCGGCTTTATGGCTCGCTACGCCATCGATGATATTTATCAGGCTATTGAAAACGCCAAAACCACGCTGGTTTTTGTGAATACGCGAGCTCAGTCAGAGCTGTTGTTTCAAATGCTGTGGGAGGCAAACAAGGCTGCGCTTCCTATTGCGCTTTATCATGGAAGCTTGAGCAAAGAGCAGCGTCGTAAGACCGAAGTCATGATGGCAAGCGGCATGCTGCGGGCAATTGTATGTACGTCGGCCTTGGAGTTAGGTATTGACTGGGGGGACGTGGATAAGGTTATTCAAGTTGGCGCACCAAAAGGCGTGAGCCGATTACTGCAGCGCATAGGGCGGGCAAACCACAGGCTCGACGAGCCAAGTGAAGCGTTGCTTGTACCTGCAAACCGTTTTGAAGCGCTGGAATGCCAGGCGGCGATCGTCGCAATTGAAAAAGGCGAGCTAGACGGAGAGAGCCCACAGCCAGGGGCGCTGGATATTGTCCCGCAATTTATACTGAACTGCTTGTGTAGTAGGGCTGATAGCCCAGATACATTGTATCAAGAGATACTTACCGCAACCCCATATCAGGGGTTGGATAGAGACGATTTCGATAAGCTGTGGCAGTTTACCCAAGACGGCGGCAGTGCGCTCAATGCATATGAAAGATATCAACGACTGACACAAAACGACGATGGCACTTACTCGCCAGCGAATCGGCGGGTTATTCAACGGCACAGACAAAATATCGGCACCATCGTTGAAGCGGGTCGGCTTAAAGTAAAGCGTATTCGAAGAGGAAACCAAGGCAAGATTATTGGTGAAGTAGAAGAGTATTTTGCTCAGCAGCTAACGCCCGGAGACACCTTCTACTTTGCAGGAGAGGTATTGCGTTTTGAGGCTATTCGGGACATGCAGCTACACGCTAAGCCTGCAAAAGCAAAAGAGCCGAAAATACCAAGCTACGCAGGTGGGCAAATGCCACTTTCTACCTATCTAGCGGAAGGTGTAAGGGCAATTTTGGCTACTCAGAAATCATGGAGAGCACTGCCTGCACAGGTACAAGAGTGGCTTAAACTTCAACAGGCGTTTTCTCAATTGCCTAGTCCTGACAACGTGCTTGTAGAACAATTTCCGTTCAGACAGGCTTACTATACTTTGTACTACACCTTCGACGGACGCAAAGCGAACCAAACCTTGGGTATGTTGTTAACTCGACGAATGGAAAAAATGGGCATTAAGCCTTTAAGCTTCAGCGTGACCGATTACGGATTATCGGTAGCATCAGTAAACGCCATCACACAAGGGCAGCTCCAGCACCTATTTCAGCCGGATATTTTAGGGGACGAGCTAGAAGACTGGATGTTACAGGCACCTATGCTTAAGCGCTCGTTCAGGCAAGTGGCGGTGGTGAGTGGGCTCACTGAACAGCGCTATCACGCCAGCCAAAAAACCATGAAGCAAGTAACGTTTTCTACCGACCTTATCTACGATACATTGCGCGAACACGATCGCGACCATATCTTACTTAAAGTAGCACGGGCCGATGCAGAGCGTGAGCTACTTGATTTAAGGCGACTTGCTAATTTACTTATTCGCTACGTGGATTCAACGACACTGGTAAACCTTGAAAAACCGTCGCCAATGGCCATTCCTATAGTACTGGATGTGCGCAGTGAGCAAGTGAAAGGCGCTGGTGCGCAGGCTATCATCGAGCAAGCTAATTTATATGCCGAAGCTGAAACCATGTTAGATGAAGTTCGCGCATTGCTATCAGGGGCTAGCGTTGAATAACGTGAAGATAAACACGACCTGTAGGCTCCGCTTTCATATCTTGGCGATGCACTTCACGCCTGATACCTTGCTCAACTAACTAGAGCGGTCAGAATGCGCAGGCTACGAAGCGTAGTCCCGCAAAATAAACGAACGGTTTCAAACCGATAATAAAAACTCACAAACGAAGAACAAAAGAGGAAATTTTGGCAATAAGCGATGCTTGGCTAACTGAAAAAGTAAGCCAGCGCCACATCACTATCACAAAATATGCAGACTACTTGTGGCTGTTAGACGCGCGCGGTGTGGCGTATTTACCCGCATGCGATTGGCTTATAGTGTCTGATCTCCATTTAGAAAAAGGCAGTTATTTACGCAGCTATGCGAACCCATTGCCAAGTTTAGATTCCACTGCCACGTTAACGCGACTAGAAAGTATCATAGATGATTACAAGCCATTTCGAGTAATCAGCTTAGGTGACAGCTTTCACGATAAACACAGTATGTCGCGCATGACTACCGAGGACCGTCAGCATTTATGCAGACTAGTTGATAATGTGAACGAGTGGATGTGGGTTGAAGGCAATCATGACCCAGATTTACCCGATGGCATTCCGGGTACGCCGTGTTTTGAAATAGTGCTAGATAACATGGTTTTTAGGCACGAAGTAGAAACGAGTGAAACTCGTGCTCAGGTTATCGGTCATTATCACCCCAAAAAGCGCACAACCATCACCCGCCGCCGATACTCAGGCAAATGCTTTACTAACAACGAAAACTTATTTGTGATGCCAGCCTTTGGTCAATTCACTGGTGGGCTGGATATAGACGAAAAGGTCATGCTAACGCTTATGCCCAAACGCTCAAGACAGGTATTCATGCTTTACGACAACATTATTTTTAAAGTGTAACCACAAAATTGGGGTCAGAGTACATTTCCACCGCGGCAGAATTTAAAAAGGGGTCAGAGTACATTCTGTGACATAGATTTGTCTCGGAAAATGTACACTGACCCCATTGTTTCAAATAATGTACTCTGACCCCATTATTCGGGTTAGTCGCGCCAGCGCTTGGTTAGCTCGTCGTAGGCGTCTATGCGGCGGTCGCGGAAGTAAGGCCAAATGCGCTTCACTTTCTCGGTGCGTTCCATATCAAGCTCTACGGTTAGCGTGGTTTCACCTTCAGCCTCGGCTTTTGCCAAAATCTCACCTTGCGGGCCTGCTACAAAACTTTGTCCCCAGAACTGGATGCCTGGGTCGCCTTCAACAGGTGACGCTTCAAAGCCAGTACGGTTCGCTACAATAACCGGTACTGAGTTTGCCACAGCGTGAGAGCGCTGAATGGTTTCCCATGCACCGTGTTGACGGGTACGCTCTTCTTCTGTGTCAGTTAAATCCCAACCAATAGCGGTAGGGTAAAATAACAGGTCTGCTCCTGCCATCGCCATCAAGCGTGCCGCTTCTGGATACCACTGATCCCAACATACCAATACGCCAAGTTTACCTACACTGGTTTCAATAGGCGTGAAGCCCATATCGCCCGGTGTGAAGTAAAACTTCTCGTAAAAACCTGGGTCGTCAGGAATGTGCATTTTACGGTATTTGCCCGCAATTTCTTTGCTGCGATCGAACACCACAGCCGTATTGTGATACAAACCAGAACCGCGTTTTTCAAAAAGCGACGTCACTAATACAATATTGTGTTTTTCAGCTAGTTCACCGAAAAATTCTGTCGCTGGGCCTGGAATTGGCTCAGCCAAATCAAAGGCGTCAGTATCTTCTTGTTGGCAAAAATACAGGGTGCTGTGCAGTTCTTGAAGAAGAATACACTCGCAGCCTTCAGCCGCTAATTTGGCAATTTGCTCGGCACTTTTGTTCCAGTTCGTTGCTTTGTCGTTATCAGCAACAGACTGTTGTACCAGTCCAACTTTTAGCTTAGCTGGGCGCATGTAATGACACTCCTTTCTTTAAGGTGGTGATAATCGAATCTTTTAACGTATTTGTAGGCACCTGCATGGAAATACAATGCAAGCTGCCGTATTGTCTTACGAGTACACTGCAATCGATTGGTTCAACAATATGATTGGGGTGTGCTCTTTGCACAGTCTCAATGGCTTCCGCGTCTTCTTCTTCACCATATACGGGCAATAAAATCGCCTTGTTACAAATTAGGTAATTTGCGTATGAAGCTGGCAAGCGATCTCCCTCATCATTTTCAATATGGGGCAGTGGTAAATGAAACTGTTCGTGCTCAGGAAGCTCTAGCGAGCACTCGTCGCATAAAGCCTTCAACCCTTCAAAGTGGCTGTCGTTAGGGCGGTTGTTACATGCCTGAATTACTAAGCCTTTATTTGGGGTAAAGCGCACTAAGGTGTCAATGTGACCGTCTGTGTCATCACCTTCTAAATGACCATGCTGCAAAATGGTAACCTTGCTGCAGCCCAGCATATCTTTAAATGCATCTTCGTAAGCACTTAGCGACATATCGCCATTGCGTTCAGGGTTAAGTAAACACTGTGCGGTACTTAGTAAATGACCGTTTTCATCAATCTCCAAGGCGCCGCCTTCAGCCACAATAGGGCTGCTGCGAAGCACAGATTTACACATGCTGGCAAGATAACGCTGATTCGCCAGGTTATCTTCAGTGGCGTTAAACTTATTACCCCAACCGTTGAAGCGAAACTCAACAGGTGAACCGTTGCCTTCACTGTCTTTACAGGTGATGAAGCCGTAGTCGCGCATCCACGTATCATTGAAAGATGCAGCAACAATAAGCACACATGCGCTTTCAGGCAAACGTGATTTAAGGTCGTCTACGTCACTTGGCGCGCACAGTAAAATAACACCTGCATCATTGCGATTTACCGCAGCAATCACGTTAAGGTAGGTTGCTCTCGCTTCTTCTAACCATGGAGCCCAGTCGGTTTGCGAATGCGGCCACGCCAACATTACTGCATCAATGTCATGCCATTCAGGCGCCATAGTACGGTTGCCGTGCATAGTAAATTTCCAAATAGCTACAAAATAGGGTTCGGATTATAGCCATGCCTCAGCACCAGACCAAGGCAAATGGCGATGAAATTAATTGGCGGTGACGATTACTTATAACCATCAGGATGGGCAAAGGTAATTTAAGTGGGCAGCCCTTATTTTAGGTGCCGCCCGCCATTTAAATGAAGCGTTTGCCCAGTCATGTAGTCGCTATCAAGTAAGTAGTTCATAGCTTTGACAGCCTCTTGCGCCCCAGGAACGAGTTCAAGCAATGACTTTTTTATCGCCTTTTGCTTGTACGCATCATCATCATCCTCATTGAACATTAGCAAAGCCGGAGCAATGCTATTTACTTTCACCTTCGGTGCTAGCTTCTTGGCAAACGATAGGGTCAGGTTGTGAAGCGCTGCCTTACTCGCAGCGTAAGCCATGTGTTTCTCACTGCCTGTTTCCTGAACGTAATCAGTCATATGGATAATGTCAGACTGCACTTCACAATCACAAAGGGCTTTTTCGAGTGCTAAGTTTATGCGGTACGGAGCGATGGCATGAATCATCATCATGCGCTCAATCAGACTATGCTTGTTGCTATTATCTTTTTCTTGCGCCCAATCTGACGCGTTATGGATCACCGCTCGATAGGTTTTACTGATTGCCTTAATCTCATCAATTGCTCGATCAATAGCCGCCTCAGTGCTAAAATCCGCCTGTAAAACTGTTGCGCCCTTAGCTTTGAGCATTGTGATACTTGGGCGAGGCGTGCGATACGTAACGACAACGTGATGGCCTTGGTCAAGTAAATTATCGGCCATTGCCAAGCCTAAACGCTGACTTGCGCCTGTTATAAGCACAGGTGAATTCAAGGTGATGTCCTTCTTACGTGAACGGAAACAGTTTTATTATTTTGTGCCAAATGCACAGCAGGTAGCAATGACATTAAATAAAAGTCATGTTGCCGATTAATCGATCTGTAACGAAGTAAAGCTCGTAGAAGATCAAAAAAGAAGTAATAACGGATAAAGTAATGTTAGCAAAAGAAGCGGTAATTGTGCGCGATGCACTAGACCCCTCTATATCAGAGCCAGCACAACGTGTACGAAAAGCATTAGAGGCAAAGGGGTTAGAAACTCCAATGGTCGATAATGGTCTTTCTGACGAGCAAAAGCGCAAGCGAATTGAAAGCGCTATGCGTGATGTAATGGATACGCTTGGCCTTGATCTAACTGATGACAGTTTATGCGATACGCCTACGCGTATAGCTAAAATGTACGTAAACGAAATTTTCGGTGGATTAGATTATCGCAAGTTTCCTAAGATTACTGCCATTGAAAATAAAATGCAGATTGACCAGCCTGTACAAGTGTCTGATATCAGTCTTACTAGTACCTGCGAACATCACTTTGTGACTATTGATGGTACGGCGACCGTTTCTTACATTCCGAAAGACACGGTTATTGGGCTTTCAAAAATCAATCGTCTTGTAGGGTTCTTTGCTCAACGTCCACAAGTACAAGAGCGTTTAACTCAGCAAGTGTTAGTGGCGCTGCAGACGTTGACGAACACAGAAGACGTGGCGGTGAGCATTAACGCAACACATTATTGTGTAAAGGCGCGAGGGATTCGTGATACTAACTCATATACGAAAACGTCAGCGCTCGGTGGTCGATTCCTTACGGACAGTGAATTGAAACGAGAGTTTTTTCGCTAGTCAGACGCTATCAAATTAATCTGTTTGAGAATGCAAAAAGCCGCTCTTTGAAGCGGCTTTTTTTGTTGTTCTGACCCATCCTAAATAGCGTTGACACTTTTCAAACTTAATTTGGAGAGTGTAATGAAATCAAATAGCAAAAGAACTCAACGCGATTATTCCCTCGCTTTTAAACTGTCCGTTGTAGACCAAGTTGAAAAAGGCGAATTCACATATAAACAAGCACAAGACCACTACGGAATTCAGGGGCGTTCAACGGTTTTAGTTTGGCTTCGTAAGCATGGTCGTCTAAATTGGACTGATGGTACACCTAAGCTTCTTAAAAGAGGTAACTGCGTGGATAAGTCCAGAGTAGAACTCACTCCAGAACAGCGTATTAAGGCTCTAGAGAAAGAGCTTGCTGATACGAAAATGAAAGCTGATTTCTTTGAGGCCGTCGTGAATGTTCTGGAAACTGATTATGGAGTTAGCGTTGTAAAAAAGCGCAAAAGAAAGTCATCCAGGAAAAAGTGATAGACGGGGTTTCCGTAGCCAAAGCTTGTCGTTATCTGAATATTTCTCGTCAGGCCTATTACCAACATTGTGCTCGTTCACTCAAGCGCGAAGCGCATGAGGCTAGAGTCATTAAATTCGTACGTCATGAGCGAATGATTCAACCTCGCATCGGCACTAGGAAACTACAGTATCTTCTTGCGCTCGTAAAAATAGATATTGGTAGGGATCATCTCTTTAATTTACTAAGAGAAAGGCGTCTATTGGTGCCGACAAAGCGTGCCTATCACAAAACAACGAATAGTCATCATCGGTTCCGCTGTCATCCCAACCTCATTAAGGCGGGGTTAAAGGCCGATAAACCCAATCAGCTGTGGGTAGCGGATATCACGTACCTACCGACGCGAAGTGGAGAGAGTTATGTGAGTCTCATTACAGATGCTTACTCAAGGAAGATTGTGGGCTATCAGGTTGACGATAACATGCGAACGCAGTCAGTAAAGCAAGCATTTACTCAAGCGCTTAAACAAAAAAGTACAAACGAAAAACTCGTACATCATTCTGACAGAGGTATACAGTATTGCTCAGAAGAGTATCAAAAACTCCATAGAAAACATGATGTACAGTGCTCAATGACAGATGGCTACGACTGCTATCAAAACGCCCTCGCAGAGCGGATAAACGGTATTCTTAAAAATGAATACTTACTCCATAAGCCAAGAGATTTAGAAGAAGCGAGAAAGATGGTTGCAGAGTCAGTAGCAATCTATAATGGTAGGCGGCCACATCTGGCCCTTAAATACAAAACGCCCGATGAAATACATCGGGCGTTTTAACCGAAATAAGTGTCAACCTATTTCAGGACTAGTCATTCTGTCTATGCGTTTTTACTTAATGACTAACTCGGTCTCTAAAGTATCTACAATAAGATTGATAGTGCCTCCAATACCGTCGGCTGCAGTTAAACTAAGCACTTTGTTACAGCACCCACAAGATTCATGTTGTTCGTGATACATATCGCGAACCGTTTCTAGCTGGAAGGCATTTATTGCGCCGCAGTAGGGGCACATGTATTCCAAAGCACTATCACTTTGCATCGTTTTATCCGTTACCATGTTGAACACATCCGTATGACCTAAGTCGAAACCTGCTATGTATAAACGTTGGGTTTTGTTTCAACTTGAAGCAAGAACTAAACCACACACAACAGGAACAGTGCCGTATTCGCTTTTATCAGTTTGTAAGCCTGTTAAAAAAACACATAGCTTACGGCGTTAAGCGAAAAGCCAGTGAAATATCTAATCACTACTAAAATTATAGTGGGTATTTAATTCAGTGCCTGTGAAAAGATGACTTATTTGATAAGCCGCTGGGTGTAAAGGCAATTATGTCGACGACTAGCCATTGATAAGTTGCTAACCGCCTTTTCATGAAGCGGTTAGCAAAGCTCAGTAAATATTTAAGCGTTAGTTAGCAAGAAGCCACATTTGTTGGAAAGGCTTAAGCAATAGCGGCGAGGCATTCATTTCAATAGTCTCACCGGTCAACAAATCTTGGCTTGATGCGCCCTTGAGTGTTGCCAAAAGGATACGTTGAGTTGACTGAGAATGTTCGCTGAAGTTACATATTACAAGTAACTTGTGACCCTCTGAATTTTCTCGAAGAAAAGCAAAGCAATGGTGATTATCTGTATCTAAAATTTGGGTGGTAGATTGCCCGAATATAGCGTGTTGCTTTCTTATCCCTATCATTTTGCGCAACTCGTTAAATACGCGAAGGCTTGTGGCCTCTGTAGCGTTGGAAGGTGAAGTGTTTCCTAGCGCCAACTCTGTATCTTCGTCGGTAACGGCGATACGGTTTACCCATCTATCATCGTGCTTTTTGGATTCATCAAAGCGATAGCTGTAGTCATTAAGCTTGCCCACTTCGTCGCTTGAGTAAAGAAGTGGAATGCCGCCGATGCTAAAGGTAATACCGTAAAGTAGCATCATTCGCTTCACAGCATCGTCAATGCCTTTTAAATCGTTAGCTTTTAATGCTCCTTCTAGCCCGCACAAAGAAGCCAGCGAACCACACACACGACAGTCTCCATTCGAAGGGTTTTCGGCGAACGGTACGCCGTTAGCAAAACTTCCTTCAAAACGACCCGTATAAAATTGATTAAGAAAATAGCGGTGATCGAAAGCGTTTATGCCTAGTTCGTTGGCTACTGCGTCGTCAAACGTCCACCCTATATCGTCGTGGCATCGCACGTAGTTAACCCAAGTGCAGTTTTCCGATATAGAAAAGCTCTTCTTCATTGAGCGAGTAAGCAAACGGGTTTTACGCGTGGCTAGCGAATTCCATAACAGTGCCATTAGCAAAGGGTTGTAGGATAGCTGACACTCATCTTTGTCGATGTACTTAAGTACTTCGTCAGGGTGTACGATGGCTTCTGACTTAAATACCACGGCAGGCGCTACGATTTGTAAGCAACAGTTAAACGCCTGAATGAGTACGTGGGCTTTTTCCTGATTTTCGCAGTTAGTGCCAAGTTCTTTCCAAATAAAAGCCAACGCATCTAGACGTAAGGCAGCGCTTCCTATGTTGGCAAGAAACAGCATTTCAGACGCTATAGCGTTGAACACCTCAGGGTTACTGTAATTCAAATCCCATTGAAAGCTGTTAAATGTTGTCCATACCCATTTTTCAAGCTGTTCATTAAAGGTAAAGCTTCCCCTTCTTACCTGGGGGAATATTTCTCTTAAAGTATGTTCGTATTGATCGGGAATGGTTCTGTCATCAAAAAGGTAATAGTAATTTTGATACTGCTTCTCACCGGCTAACGCCGCTTTCGCCCACGCATGCTCATCAGAGGTATGATTAAACACGAAATCGAGAACAAGGTTGATTCCTTCTTTCTGTAGTGCTGAAGCAAGCTTCTCCAAATCCTTCACCGTGCCTAGCGTTGGATTTACCTTGCGATAATCCGACACAGCATATCCGCCATCGCTATCGCCTTTAGGTGCGTCGTATAACGGCATTACGTGCACATAGGTAACACCTAAAGACTTGAAGTAGGGGATTTTGTCATGCAAGTCATTCAGAGTGGGGCCCATCAGGTCAACGTAACACGCCATGCCGACTTGTTGTTCATCGCGATACCAAAGCGGGTTTTTTAGTCTTTCATTGTCGAGTTTTTTAAGAGCGGGTTTGCGATTTTTTACCCCGTCTCTTAATATTTCAACCAGTTTTTGTAAATGAAAGTAGCAATCATATTGGTGCCCGTAAACATGGGTATATTTGTCAAAAAGGCGAGGGAAATGTGCCTTCAATCGACGCGTAAAGGTTGTTGCATCTTTCTTGCTTAGGCCAGATAAATCGGTAGATGCCAAGATTCGGTCTAAACATACACCACTGTCAGCAGCATAGCTCATAGATAACTCCAAAGTGCGACGCTTAGCCGCGTCATACAACCTATCCTAATTAACAGGTTTACAGGCTTTTTAAATTCTGTTAACTTTTATCTTAAACGATTAAGCTTATTTATCAAGTTAATTACATCGTTATTTTTGACCTACTGAATGCGTGGAATGATCAACGTGTTTTTGTGAAGTTTAGAAGAGTGAAGTAAAGCCCTTCTTACCGTGCTTGTGAGACAGACTATGCCCAATCATGATCCTAGTAGCAGAATTATCAGATGGCTGACCTATTTAATGTTTATGATGTTTGCGATGACGTCAGACTCGGTTGGCGAGATAATCAAAGAAGTGAAAGTGGCGTTTTCAGTCACTAATGCTCAAGCTAGCTTAATGCATTCACTACCGATGTTAGGCATTGCCTTATCGGGTCTGTTCTTAGGTTTCTTGGCAGATAAGTTAGGTCGCAAGCCTACCATTATCATTGGCTTGGCTTTGTTTGGCCTTGCCTGCTACAGCTTCCTGATTGCTAACGACTTTATGTTAATTGTTAGCTTAATGAGCTTATCTGGCGTTGCCGTAGGCATTTTTAAAACAGGTGCCCTTGCACTCATTGGTGATATTTCAACATCAACTAAACAACACACAGCCACCATGAATGGTGCCGAAGCGTTCTTCGGCGTGGGCGCAATTATTGGGCCTCTTATCGTTGCCTATCTTATTCACCAAGGGGTGGCATGGCAGTGGCTTTACGTAATTGCTGGTGGAGTTTGTACTCTTCTTATCATTGGTGCATTGCTTGTTAAATACCCTGCTTATTCTCGCGATACGAACTCTGGCGATAAGAAAGTATCGATAGCGCAGAGCTTACGCCTAGTGAAAAACCCATACGCTTTAGGGTTCTCAGTTGGCGCGTTCTTATATGTTGCGGCAGAAAGCGCCATTTATGTGTGGATGCCGAGTTATTTAGTGTGCGACGCGACTACGCTCAAAGCGACCTATGATTGTTATGCTGAAGGCTTCTCTCAAACCTTGGCCATATATTCGGTAACGGCATTCTTTATCCTGCGCGCAGCTGGGCGTTTCGTCGGTATTTGGATGATGTCTCACTTCAACTGGGCATTGGTTCTGATGGTGTTCACCGGTGCTATTGTATTGTGCTTCGGTCTTGGTTTGTGGGGCGGAAAGCAACTCGCCTTGTTCTTGTTCCCGTTAACGGGCATTTTCATGTCGGTCATTTATCCTACCTTCAATTCAAAAGGCATAAGCTGTTTCCCTAAACATCAGCATGGAAGTGTAGCGGGAGTGATCTTATTCTTTACCGCAGCTGGCGCCGCAGCTGGGCCTTTCATCATGGGGTTGGTGAGTGACGCCAACGGAGGCGACGCCAAATACGGTTTTATGGTTGCCACCGGCTTTGCTGCTGTACTCTTTGTTGGCTTGGTGTACAACTATATAAAGAATCCTACCAAAGAACGCTTAGCTGAAATTGAGGCAAGCGAATACGCTAACTAAACGCCGCGTTCGCATTTTACAATACAACACTAACGTGCCGGGCTAGCTCTCGGCACTGGTTTTTCCTCACGTTGTTGTTTAAGCTTCGTTTATTCACATCAGCCTATAAATCTAATAACGTTCCATGGATGAATTAAAACAAGCGCAAGCTCTTTACGACACCCTTGTAGAATTTGCAGTGACCTACAGTTTCCAAATAGTAGGCGCCATCATTATTTTCCTGCTTGGCTGGTGGGTGGCTAATAAAATAGGCCACATGGTTGAAAACCTAATGGTGAGCAGAAACATCGATATTACGCTAAGCCGTTTCACTGGCGGTGCGTGCAAATTGGTGGTGCTGGGGATTGTCATCATTATTGCGCTAGGAAATGTGGGAATTAGCGTAACACCACTCATAGCTGCAGTAGGTGCCGTTGGCTTGGGCGCAGGTCTAGCAATTCAAGGCATGCTGGCGAATTACGCGGCTGGCTTTACCATTATTATTACCCGGCCTTTTGTTGTAGGCGACACGATTCGTGTTCGTGGAGTCGCGGGAGTGGTCGATCAGGTCATGCTTCCCTATACCATTCTTATCGACGAAGATAACGTTCACATTCAAATACCTAACAAGTTGATAGTAGGCGAAATCTTGCATAACTCTGCAGAGAACATGCTAATTGAGCTTGAGATTGGCGTTGCCTATTCAAGTAAGGTCGATGAGGTAATTAATGTAATTCGTAAGGCTGTTGAAACGGTAGATGGGGTTAGCGAAGAAAAATCACCGGCCATTGGCGTTGATAATTTTGGTGACAGCAGTATTAACTTTGGTATTCGAGTTTGGGCGCCAGCCGTAAGGCATTTCGAAGTGCGCTACGCACTAAACCAAGCCATTTTTAATGCGCTGCAGCAGCATAATATTGAAATACCATTCCCGCAGCGGGAAGTCAGGATGCTCGACCAATAAGAATTTGTATCGCTATGATAAAAATGCCGAATAAGACACCTCTTATTCGGCATTTTTCTATTACGACTACGCGATTTTTAGATTTCGTATAGCTCTAAAGGCAACCCGTCAGGGTCTTGGAAAAACGTAAAGCGTTTGCCGGTGTATTCATCGGTTCTCACCGGCTCGCATTCAACTCGCTTATTCGTTAGATGGTTCACCACCTCATCTAGGTTATCTACTTTAAATGCTAGGTGTCTAAGCCCTTGTGCTTCTGGGCGCGACGGTCTTTGCGGTGCCCCCGGGAACGAAAAAAGCTCAATCTGACTACCGTCGGGTAACGCGAGGTCACACTTGTAAGAGTATCTGGCTTCTCGGTAATTTTCGTCAATAATTGAGAAGCCCAGTATATCGGTGTAAAACGACTTCGAGCGCGGGTAATCACTACAAATTATAGCAATGTGGTGAAAGCCTTTTAGCATACTAATATTCCTTTTCTATGCCTAAGGCATCTCTTGACCGCGAGCAGCCTCGAATAACGCATACCAGTGCTCGCGGCTTAAGTGAATCTCTTCTGCCTTTTGGCTTGCCTTAATTCTTTCGACATTGGTACTGCCTAAAACAGGCGCAATATTGGCAGGATGTCGCATCAGCCAAGCCAACACAATGGCTTCAGGCTTAGTTTGATACTCACTGGCAAGTTGAGCCACTAAATCTGCAGTTGCGCGGTCTTTACTATCTTCAACTTTTGAGCCCGTGTATCTACCTTGCGCCAAGCTTCCCCATGCCTGTAGCTGTATGTTATTCATCATGCAGTATTCTAGTGTGCCGGGCGCATAACCTGAACCGCGATTTGCAGCACTATTGGTTGTAATGCCGTCTTCTAACCAGTCTCTAAACCCAAGGCTCATTTCAAGCTGGTTAGCAATAATAGGTGTGGAAAGCGCCGATTGCAGATAGTTAATTTGGTGGCCATGCATGTTTGAAACACCTACATGCTTTATTTTTCCTTGTTGCTGAAGCAACTGCAGCGTGCCTGCTACTTCGTCTAATCCCATTAGTGGGTCTGGGCGGTGCAGTAGCAGTATATCAAGCTGCTCTATGCCTAACCGTGAGAGAATACCTTCAACGGACGTGTGGATGTGATTCGCTGAAAAGTCGTAACGCTTTGGTCCTAAATCGTCCTCAAATCGTATTGCACACTTAGACTGGATAATCATTTTGTCTTTTAACTCGGGTGCTTGTTTAAGCGCTTCACCAAAGACAGTTTCGGCTTTGCCAAATGTATAAATATCAGCATGGTCAAACACGTTGATACCTAAGTCCAGCACAGTGTCTATTATGCTTCTTGCTTGGCTTACATCGGCTTTGGTTGCCGGTTCGTCATTCCAACCGCCACCTAAGCCCATGCATCCATAAATTAAGCGGCTTGCGTGTGGAAAGTGTGCATTCATGTAGTTTTCTCCCTGTTGAGAATAGCGAGTGTGCAGGGCCTGCATTAGTTCGAGGCTAGTTTTCAAAGCACTGTAATATGGTCAGCGCGATAATAAAAGTCTGATTAGGTGAGTATATTTTTACTATCGACTATCAGCTTGACCAGATAGTTTATGGTTTGAACGAAATGATAGAGATCATTATTTGCCTTACAGGCACGTATTTAAATTAACATCTAGGCTTTTGAGAAAGCTCATTGCGAAGGAAAAAGGGCGTATGTTTACGAAGTTCGTTTCATTAGTTATGACGAGTGTGGTGTGTGTAAGCCTGATTGGCTGCACAGGCGTGCCTGACAAGGTAGCGCCGGTTGAAGGGTTTGAACTTCCTCGATACTTAGGCAAATGGTATGAAATAGCACGCTTTGACCATAGCTTTGAAGAAGGCTTAAGCGAAGTTACCGCCACGTACAGCATGCGCGATGACGGAGGGGTTAAGGTAATAAATCGTGGTTTCTCCAAAGAAGAAAATACGTGGGATGAAGCCGAAGGCAAAGCGTATTTTGTAGAGTCTGAAACGACAGGGCATCTGAAGGTATCGTTCTTTGGGCCATTTTATGCCAGCTATGTAATTATGGAGCTAGATAAAGAAGGCTATCAATATGCTCTGATAACGGGCCCAGATAAAGACTACCTTTGGATTTTAGCGCGAACACCTTCGATTTCAGAAGAAGTGCGCACAGGTCTGTTAGAAAAAGCGAGATCGGCCGGGTACGACGTTAGCAAGCTTATTTGGGTAGAGCACGGCCAAGAGAATTTGTAGCCACTTTCGAGCGAGTTGTTCTGCGCGCTAAATGGGAATTGTGCTATTATTGCGCGCATCTTCCCCTCTGTTTGAATAAGTACTAAGAGAGATAAGGCATGCAAACGCTCACCATTACTACGCCAGACGATTGGCACCTTCACTTTCGCGATAACGAAATGTTAGATGAAACAGTGCCTGCAACCGCACGTTGTTTTCAGCGCGCTATTGTTATGCCAAACCTTGTACCACCGGTGGTTAATGCTGATATGGCCATGGCGTACAAAGAGCGAATTGAAGCTGCGCGACCTAAAGGCAGTAGCTTTGAGCCATTAATGACCTTATTCCTTACTAACCAAACCACGCCTCAAGATATTGTTGATGCGAAACAAGCGGGCGTTACAGCGTGTAAGTTATATCCTGCAGGGGCCACTACTAACTCAGATGCGGCTGTAAAAGGCATTCAGGCTTTATACCCTGTATTTCAAGCCATGCAAGAGCAAGGCTTATTGCTGCTAATTCATGGTGAAGTGACCGAACATCACATTGATATTTTTGACCGCGAAAAAGTGTTCATTGATACCCATTTAGGGCCTATCATTGATGCATTCCCTAAGCTGAAAGTAGTGTTCGAGCACATTACAACAGCAGATGCGGCAAGCTTCGTAGCGGGCGCCAGCGAATTTGTTGGGGCCACCATCACCCCTCAGCACCTATTGTTAAATCGTAACGATTTACTGGTTGGCGGGGTACGCCCTCATAACTATTGCCTGCCAGTGCTTAAACGAAACACCCATCAAAAAGCGTTGCGCGATATGGTGGCAAGCGGTAACAAAAAATTCTTCTTAGGTACTGACTCAGCACCTCATGCGAAACATAAAAAGGAAAACGCATGCGGCTGTGCAGGTTGTTATAGCGCGTGGTCTGCTATTGAGCTTTATGCCGAAGTGTTTGAACAACTTGGCGCACTAGACAAGCTTGAAGGATTCGCGAGCCATTACGGTGCAGATTTTTATGGTTTACCGCGAAATACGACTACAATGACATTAGTGAAAGAGTCGTGGACGGTGCCAGAACAAGTAACCTTAGCTGATGGTACCGATATGGTTCCATTTTTTGCGGGGCAAACGTTGCAGTGGAAGTTAGAAAAGGCATTTCAAGCGTAGTTTTATTTGTTATTGTCTGTTTATGTGCCCTATGGAACTCATCCAGTAGGGCACAATCGCTCTCTTATGCTCACGCCCCAGATTTACCCAACGCAATCTCTCCTTCTGACAAACGCAGCATAGAAACTTATTCACTGGCAATATTAAAATATGCCTTATCAAGCAACGGCATCGACTTAACGCCTGCTTCGAGCACTGTACTTAACAACACACCTAGCGACGCCCAATTTCTTATTAATTTGATAAGAGATGAGCGTAACGAAGACAGTTACTACTGGATAGCGCCATTATTTGCTTTTGAATGTGGAGCTAGTATTCGTTGTACGCCAAATGCGGGTAGTCAGCCAACGACAATAGCCGTGAGCTATATTGCACTGGCTAAAAGTAAAGGCTCTGCCGATATTGCAGAGCGGTTGAGCGAGATTATTGCCCAATATAAGAGTTCAGACGACTTCACATTACTCGCTAATGCTATACAGGCGAAGCTTAAGTCATCTTTCCCTGACACCATACTCACTCTTGGCACGTTGAGCCTAGTGGGCGAACTGCAGGCGAATACTGATAACCTTTGGGTTATTGCGGATGTGGTGCCGTTGTTTTCTGAAGTGGGAGAGCGAGGGAAGCTTAAAGGTATTGCAGCCGATTTAGTTAGAGACATATTAGATGAGATGACGCTAGAGCAGAATATCCTTTCCGCACCATGGGCACGTATTGCTAAGGAAGCAATGTCCAAGTCTAACGTATTGGTATTTTCGGTAATTCGCACCGATGAGAGAGAAAATGTATTTCATTGGGTAACGCCAGTATCAAGAAACCTTCACGGCCTGTACGGCATTGATAAGCCCTATTTCGATTCCTTCGCCGATGTACCGAAAACCTATAGAGTTGGGACATTATTGGAAGACTACCGCTACAACGTTGCTATAGAACATGGTTTCAAAGTGAAAGCTTATGATTCATGGCAGGCGTTAGTTGACGCACTTATCAATAATGATGTTGATACTATTTTCGGCTCTCAGGGGGCAATTGATTTTGGATGTAACCCAAATCAATTTAAATGTGAGACAATAACCCTTACTAGTAAGTACGACATTTCAACGGCCTACCTAGCACTGTCAAAGAAAGACACCTGTGTTTTGGTTTTAGAGAAGCTAAAGTTAGCGGCGGCCGGCGTGAAAATGAGCGACAAGTTTAATGAGCAGCTTTCTTCGTGGAGTGACATGGTGTCCCAAGAATACGGCATAGCTCATCATACCGAACACGGTGTAGTGCACCTTTGGAACCCAAATTAATGACAGTTGAAACAGTTAAGCATTTAGATATAAACCCAGCCATCGTAAAGGCGCTAGACTCACAAGGCATTTACCAACTCTCCCCTATACAGGCTCAATCACTTCCTGAGGCACTGCAAGGTAAGGATGTCATCGGCCAGGCGCAAACCGGTAGCGGCAAGACTCTGTGCTTTGTGATCCCTGCTTTACAGCACGTTGAAGTGAATGATTTTATCACGCAGGCAATCATACTTTGTCCAACCCGAGAGCTTGCTGATCAAGTGGCTCAGCAGTGTCGTACAGCGGCTAAACACATTGGAAATATTAAAGTAACTACCTTATGCGGTGGCCAGCCTATGGGGCCGCAGATTCAGTCACTTAAACATAGCCCTCATATTATTGTGGGCACGCCGGGTCGCGTAATGGATCATGTGGAAAAGCGTCGAATTGACTTAAGCAATGTAAAATTGCGTGTCCTCGATGAAGCCGATCGCATGTTAGATATGGGTTTTGAAGACGATTTACGTATTATTTTCGGTCAAACGCCGAAACAGGTGCAAACCCTGTTATTTTCTGCAACCTTTACAGAACAAATTGAGCGCGTAGCTAAGCAGTACCTGCACAACCCGGTAACCTGCAAGGTTGAGGCTCAAGAGAGTAAACCAGCCATCACGCAGTTGGGTTACAACGTACTGCCGCACACGCGCACTCAGGCGCTTAAAGCGGTACTTACCCACTATCAACCTAAAAACGCCATTGTATTTTGTAACCGCAAGACTCAGGTAAATGAAGTGGTTGAGGAGCTTATCGAGGATGGCTTCAGTGCCGCTGGGCTTCAGGGGGACATGGAACAGCATCAACGTACGTCGGTGCTTATGCAGTTTGCCAGCGATGCGCTACAAGTACTTGTTGCTACCGATGTAGCTGCGCGAGGACTGGACATTGACGATGTTGCCTGCGTAATTAATTACACGGTAAGTGAAGAGCCGGAAACTCATATTCACCGCATTGGTCGTACGGCACGTGCGGGCGCTCAGGGCATGGCGGTAACGCTAGTCAGTGATGACGAAGAGCACTTTTTGCGAAAAATAGAAGTATTGCAAGAAAGCGATATTCCACTTAAAGGTGCGCAAAGCCTGCGTTTTCATAAAAACAAAATTACTCAGCCTGAATTTACCTGTATTTCACTAAGCGCGGGTAAAAAGGAAAAGCTTCGCCCAGGCGATCTGGTGGGGGCACTTACCAAAGATGCAGGTATTCCTGGCGACGACTTGGGTAAAATTAAAGTTCAGAACAGCATGAGTTTTGTCGCAGTAAAAACGCGAAGCGTGAAAAAAGCCATGGCGCACTTTAGAGAAGGAAAGATCAAAGGAAAACGTATTAGAGCCCGAAAGCTTTAATATGCGCTCTAAAATCTAAGTACTGACGTTATTCAATGGAAGGTGAGTGTGGTCGCTGAAACTGACTTGAGCGTGTTATTGAAAAATCTGAATCCTGTGGCGAGTAGTGAAAATTACGTTTTTACTACCTTGCCTGCTGACAGATTAACTAGTGCGTTAATTTCAGTAGCTAAGGGGATGTTTCAAGAACGCGAGGGCACCACCCTTATTCTTCCGGTTGCCGCAGCCGAGAAAGCTAATCTGCAGTTTGAAGGTTATTACCGCTGTATAACCTGTGAAGTGCATTCTAGTTTGGAAGCGGTAGGCATGACGGCAGCTATGTCCACCGCGCTGGGTGAGGCAGGAATTAGCGCCAATGTGGTGGCCGCTTATTATCACGACCATATTTTCGTGCCAGCTGAAAAAGCCGGTTTGGCGATAGACGTTTTAACTTCGCTGTCTAACTAGGCCTGACCCTTTTATTCCTGCCTGTTCTCTTTTCTCAAAAACGCATCAATAAGCCCCATGGTTAAGCAATATTGGGCTGCATAGTAAGTTGTCATTACCCAAAAGGTAGACAGTGGGAGCGGGGTTTTGAAAACCGACTGAGCGAGAATGGCATCTGATATCACAAAAAGTAACGCACCGGTTACGATTAGCTTGGTTTGAGCTATCCACACCGCGGTTAAGCCCATCAGTGTGATTACGCTAATGTATGCCACTACAGGGTAAAACAACGAACCTGATGCAGGCAGAATATGACCGGCCATCACTGCCGTAAAACTAACAATGGTAAGGCTAATTAGCCATTTCACATTGGGCGAAATAATATCGCTTGAGAGCACTTTGGGTTTGTGGCGATTTAGATTGGCAAAACACGCGGCATAAGATAAGTGCGCGAGAAAAAAGCAAGACAGGCCTGTTATAAAACTTTCTGCAAAGGGTAAGGCCAGACTAATATCTCCAGCAAGACTAAAAAGTAGCGCCATCAACACCATATATCGCGGCATGGCGCTAAGCTTCATATAGGCGAAAACTGCAAGTACCCCAATAGGTAGAGCTTTGGGTAAGAATTGAGCCATATAGGGGGTAAGCGGCAGCGTCGCCAAGTAAACCAACGCTGAGCTGATAAAGACAATAGTTGTTCTTACATTCATATTTAGCCTTTTTGAACCTGCTCAGTCATACACTTCAGAACGACAAAAAAAAAGCCCCAGTTTGGTGAAGCAAACATGGGGCTTTAGCTATCGTATTTTATGTACGCTACTCTCTATGTACTGTTTTAGAATACGCGAATTACCAAATTTTCACGCGTTCTTCTGGTGGTAAATACAACGCATCTTCTTCGGTCACGTTAAACGCTTCGTAGAATTCAGGTACGTTGCGAACAGCACCGTTAGTGCGGAACTTCGTAGGTGAATGGGTATCGGTTTGTACTTGGCTGCGCAACGCTTCTTCGCGATATTTGCTTGCCCAAACCTGGCCGTAACCAATGAATACACGCTGGTCGCCAGTGAAACCGTCTAGTTCAGGGGCTTCTTCACCATCAAGAGACAGGTGGTAAGCTTTAAGTGCGATGCTGATGCCGCCAAGATCGCCGATGTTTTCACCTAGGGTATATTCACCGTTTACGTGCAAGTCAGGCAGAACCTCAAACTGGTTGTACTGTTCAATCAAGTTCGCAGTGCGTGCTTCAAACTCGCCGCGATCTTCATCCGTCCACCAGTTTCGCAGAACGCCGTCACCGTCGAAGGTTGACCCTGAATCATCAAAACCATGGCCAATTTCGTGACCAATTACCGCACCAATACCACCGTAGTTAACCGCGTCTTCGGCGTTCATGTCAAAGAACGGAGGTTGAAGGATAGCCGCAGGGAATACAATTTCGTTTAGCGGAGGGTTGTAGTAAGCATTAACAGTTTGTGGTGTCATGCCCCATTCATGGGTCCACACTGGACCGCCTTGTTTCTTAAGCATTTCTTCATACAGCACGTCCGAAGAACGCTTTAGGTTTCCAAACAGGTCACTGGCATTAACTGTCAGCGCTGAATAGTCTCTCCACTGGTCTGGGTAACCAATTTTCACGGTAAACTTAGACAGCTTGTCTAGTGCTTGTGCACGAGTTTCATCTGTCATCCAATCAAGATTTTCGATACTTTCTTTGTATGCTAACAGCAGGTTATTAACCATTTCCATCATGCGGTCTTTCGCTTCAGGCGGGAAGTGCTGTTTTACATAGACTTTACCGATAAGCTCGCCAACGTGGGCATTTGAAAGGCTTACCGCACGACGCCATTGTGGCTGTTGCTCTTCAACACCGCGCAGCACTTTACTGTAGAAATTGAAGTTTGCTTCATCAAGCTCGGCATTTAAGCGGCTGGCTGAAGCATTTAACAAGCCCCACTTAAGAAACGTCTTCCAATCTTCCAGTGAGGTTTCTGCAATAACGCCATCAATGTTTTGCATGTAGTCTTTTTGCAGAATGCCTAACGCAGGAATATCGCTTACATCAGCTTGAGCTAAATAAGCGTCCCAGTCGAACTTAGGCATCAAAGCTTTAAGTTCTTCAATTGTCAGTTTGTTATAGTTGGCAGCAAAGTTACGGGCCTGCTCTTTTTTCATATGTAGCTGAGCAATTTTAGTCTCAAGTGCGAACAGCATATCCGCACTTTCTTTAGGCGCTTCGAAACCCGCCAGTTCAAACATGGTTTGGATATGCTTAACGTAGGCATCACGAATGGTTTGTGATGTTTCGTCATCCTTAAAGTAATACTCTCGCTCAGGAAGGCCCAAGCCCGACTGCCACGTGTACATTAAGTATTCTTTCGGCGACTTGAGGTCAGGGTACTGGGTTAGGCTGAACGGCGTACCGTAGCCATAGCGAGCAGCATAAGCAAAATATTCAGCAAGGTCGGTATAGTCTTCAATGGCATCAATCTTTGATAGCTCAGGTTTTAGTGGCGTCATACCAAGCTCATTACGGGTCTCCATGTCCATATAGGCACGGTAAAAATCACCGACTTTTTGCTCGTCACTTCCCGCTTTAAAGTCGCCTTCGGCAGACGATTTTATAATATCCATGACGTGATCCTGCGCTTCATCGCGAAGAATTACGAAAGAACCGTAGCTCGACTTATCTGCTGGTATTTCAAAATTATCAAACCACTTGCCGTTTACGTAACGGAAAAAGTCATCACCTGGGTCAACAGACAGATCCATATTTTCTTTAATGACACCTGAAGAAAGCTGTTGTTTAGCTTCTTCGGTAGCCGCGCTCTGTGTCTGTTGTTCTGTGGATGAATTTTGCGGACTACAAGCCGTTAGGGCCAGTGCCACGCTTAAGCTTAAAACGCTACGTAACATGTGGAGTTTTCCTTTTCGTTTTATTGGGCAACATTTGGGCTTGCCGCTTATTGTTTTAGTGCGTTGCGAAACCTGTGCATCCCTTCTAAAGAATGGTGTGGCGTATTGCGTGCACGCTTTTTACTAATTTTTAGCATGGCGGGGGGGATAGAAAAAGTGTTTATAGTGAAAATACACAGCTTGTAACAACTTGTAGGGCTAATTTCGCTATAGTGTTTTTTTCACACACTACAACATTCAAGGAACGGCGATGGACTTACACAATACCCCTTTCGATAGCGTATCACCCTGTGAGTACGCCGATGCGCTGCCTAGAAAGCAGTTCATGCACTATGCGATAAAACCATTGTGGGAAGGCATGCCACGCATTGCGGGTCCAGCATTTACCGTGAAGTGTGAGCCGGGTGACCATCTTATGCTGCATGCTGCGATATATCGCGCAAGCCCCGGTGACGTTATTGTGGTTGAAGCCGATGATGAATTCGCTGTTGCGGGCGGTAACGTCTGCGCGATAGCCCAGTCTCGCGGCATTAAAGGCTTCATAATTGATGGTGTTATACGCGATCTCGCTGAAACCCGTGACAACAAATTCCCGGTATTTGCCAGGGGCGTTATACCCAAGCCAGGCGCCAAAAAGTGCATATCGCCGTTAAATGAGCCGATTACCTGTGCTGGTGTAACTGTTCACGCCGGAGACATTATTGTTGCAGACGAAGAGGGCATTGCTGTAATTCCAAAAGATGAGGCGCTAGCAGCCTATGACATTGCCCAAAAGCGAGCCCAGAAAGACGGCTCTATGTCACTTGAACAGTGGCAGGCTGAACACGTTGAAAAAGTAGAAAGCATACTCGCTAAATTGGGCTTTGCAGAGTGAAAGCTGAAAGAAAACTCGCTTATAGTTGGGTTGTTTTATGTTAGCTCTTCTCCAAATAATAATTTTCGCCAAGTATCAGCCTGTGCCAAATGTTAACGAATGTTAAACGAGCTTTGCGGTAAAAAAGCACCGCAAAGTTCAACACACTTTCAGTTATCGTGTAGAATTGTGACGTAAGCATTTTGGGGCATACGTAAACGTGCTCTGTCACTGAATAACTAACGAGTTCTACATGTTTTCATTTTTTGAAAAGCTGACCCAGCCTTTCCCTGACACGCCGCCTACCCAACCGCCAACAGGTATCGTTGCATTTTGTAAGTACTATACAAAAGGGATGTGGGGCGTAATCCTTACTGTTTCCGTGCTAAGTGCCATTGTTGCCATGTTAGAAGTGGCGCTGTTCGGCTTTTTAGGGCAGTTAGTTGACTGGTTCTCTGATCAAAACCGAGACACGTTTTTAGCCGACCAAAAATTTACCCTCATTGGCATGGGTTTAACCGTTCTCGTTTTTATTCCATTGTTTATTTTGTTGCGCTCGCTATTTTCTCGTCAGTCCTTGATGGGGAACTACCCTATGCGCATTAGATGGCAGGCTCACCGCTATTTGCTTGGCCAAAGTTTAACCTTCTTCCACGATGAGTTTGCCGGACGTGTCGCTACCAAGGTGATGCAGACAGCGCTATCGGTACGAGAAACCGTGACCAAGGTTCTCGATTTGCTGGTGTACATCAGCGTTTATTTTATCTCTATGGTAGTGCTTATTTTCAGCACTGACTGGCGCTTAGCCATGCCGCTTATCGTGTGGTTTTTTGTGTATATCGGTATCTTGAAGGTGCTGGTACCTAAACTAAAAGAAGTCTCGCAAAAGCAAGCTGACGCGCGCTCATTAATGACTGGGCGTATTGTCGATAGCTATACCAATATCACAACGGTGAAGCTGTTTTCACATAGTCGCCGCGAAGCGGATTACGCAAAAGAAAGTATGGATGGTTTTCTTAAGACGGTTTACCCGCAAATGCGTTTGGTTACCGTGTTGGAATTCTGCGTGGAAATGGCTAACGCCATTCTTATTTTCACCATTGGTGCGCTATCTGTGTATTTGTGGATGGAAAACATCGCGAGCCCGGGCGATATCGCCATTGCTATTAGTCTGTGTTTGCGACTAAACGGTATGTCGCACTGGGTTATGTGGGAAGTATCAGGTTTGTTCGAAAACTTAGGCACGGTGCAGGATGGCATGAATACACTAGCGCAGCCTATTGCAGTAAAAGACAAGCCAAAAGCCGACGCGTTAAAGGTAAATGGCGGCGGGATTAATTTCGATAATGTGCATTTTTCTTATTCAGGTGCAGACAACAAACCTATTGATGTGTTTACTAACTTGGATTTAGCCATTAAGCCTGGAGAAAAAGTGGGCTTAGTGGGGCGCTCTGGTGCGGGTAAATCGACGCTGGTCAATTTGCTCATGCGTTTCTACGATACCCAGAGTGGTCGTATTGTTATTGACGGCCAAGATATTACTGAAGTAGGCCAAGAGACGCTTCGTGCTAAAATCAGCATGGTGACTCAAGATACCTCTCTGATGCATCGCTCGGTACGCGATAACATTCTTTACGGACGCACGGATGCGACAGAAGAAGATATGATCCGTGCAGCCAAGCAGGCCGAAGCGCACGACTTTATTCTTACGCTTACCGATAGTCACGGTAGAACAGGGTACGACGCTCACGTGGGTGAACGAGGCGTGAAGCTTTCAGGTGGTCAGCGCCAGCGCATTGCCATAGCTCGCGTATTGCTAAAAGACGCGCCTGTATTAGTGCTGGACGAAGCCACATCGGCGCTAGATTCAGAAGTTGAAGCAGCCATTCAAGCCTGTCTGGATAAAGTGATGGAAGGCAAAACCGTGCTGGCTATTGCGCATCGACTGTCAACCATTGCACAAATGGACAGGTTACTTGTTCTGGATAAGGGCAATATTGTAGAGCAGGGTACCCATGCGGAGCTTATTGCGCATAACGGGATATATGCAAAGCTTTGGGCACACCAAACAGGCGGATTTATTGGTGTTGAATAGGTAAGGCGCGAATTAGCGTTCAATCGCAGATGGGATGGATAAACCGCTTGTATCTTGAAAGTGGTTAAGTATAATACGCGTCCCTCCCTTGCGATACCGCACTTTCCTTAGAAAAGACGCACAACTCACAAGGGCAGTGTAAGTAAATTTTGTCTTTTAGACACCACAGGGGTGTAGTTCGAATTGGTAGAACAGCGGTCTCCAAAACCGATGGTTGGGGGTTCGAGTCCCTCCACCCCTGCCAAATTTACTTAAACTAAGAATTTTTAAGTTGCGCATTTTTTAGATGCGTAAAACAACGACGCTGTAGTGCTAGGATCGTAACATGAGCGAAAAGACGGAAAATCAGTCCAATGCATTGGACATGTTTAAATGGGTAGTGGTTTTTGCACTACTTGCCGGTTTAGTAACCGCTAATACAATGTACGGTGAGATCTCGGTGCTATACCGTGCCATCGCGATTGTTGTAGTTGTTGGTATAGCTGGTTTTATCGCGGCAACTACCGAAAAAGGTAGCACCTTCTTGAGCTTTGCTAAAGAGTCTCGCACAGAAGTTCGCAAGGTTGTATGGCCAACTCGTCAAGAGGCAAACCAAACTACACTTATCGTGCTTGCAGCGACGTTAATCATGGCACTAATTTTATGGGGACTAGACGGCATCATCGTTCGTGTAGTTGGCTTTATTACAGGAATAGGAGCATAAGCGTATGTCTGAAGAAGAAGCAGTAAAGAAAAGATGGTACGTAGTTCAAGCCTATTCACAATACGAGTCTCGCGTTAAGAAGACCCTGCTTGAATACATCAAAATGCACAACATGGAAGACTACTTCGGTCAGGTACTAGTACCAACTGAAGAAGTAGTAGAAATGCGTGCGGGTCAAAAGCGTAAGTCTGAGCGCAAGTTCTACCCAGGTTACGTATTGGTAGAAATGGCGATGACTGAAGAGTCATGGCACTTAGTGAAAAGCGTACCTCGCGTACTTGGCTTCATCGGCGGCACATCTGATCGCCCTATGCCAATCACGCAGAAAGAAGCGGACGCTATCCTAAATCGTCTTGAAGAAAACGTTGATAAGCCAAGACCAAAGACGCTGTTCGAGCCAGGCGAAGTTATTCGCGTTATCGATGGCCCATTTGCAGACTTCAACGGTGTGGTAGAAGAAGTAGACTACGAAAAGAGCCGCGTAAAAGTATCGGTACTTATTTTCGGTCGTTCTACACCGGTAGACCTAGAATTTGGTCAGGTAGAAAAAGGCTAAGCCTACTCAAGCTACCGTATAGCATTTTTAAGAAGCCCCTTATAAAGGGGCTTTTTTGTGCTTGTAACTATGGGAAATATACTTTTCACCCAGCACTAATTAGAACATTCTTAGCTAAATATATTAAACCCCAGACTTTAAGAAGAATGGAAACCTATAAGTCACAAGAAAAATAACTAGAGCAGCAGCTATAAAATACCAAGTGTAATCCCCGCTTAGTAATAACCCGCAAGTCAGCGTACTCGTATAAAGAAAAGAGGGAATTAGAATGCGGGCTCGCCTGCTTTGCTCAAGCTTTGTGGTGGAAACTCGCGGCCGAACTAATCGAATCCATATAATTACAATTATACCGATATGGTTAATTAGCAAGAGAACCATATTATTTGCAATAAATGCGCTTAGCGAAATAAGGCTTAATATGAAACAAGCCACATAAAGCCTTCCTGTAAGAGATAATTGCACTTATTTGTCCGATGTCTCTATATAGTCAGATACGCTATCAGCAACGCCTACAATAGTACCTATACCAGTACCAATAAGACCTCCAATTAACGCACCCACAGGACCAGCATAGGCACCTAACGCTACTCCAATTCCAGCACCGGTAGCTGCGCCCTCGATACCACCTTCAAACGCGGCATTTGAGATGTTTCCTCCTGAAACAGCTGTAATCTCTTCATCGGAAAGTTCTAAGATATTATTCTTCATCAGTGAAGTACTCCCATGCAGCTCCCAAAGCCGCGCCTGTTGCAATTACGCCAAAGGCAACAGGGAATGTAACCGTAAAGCCGACAGCTACTGCGACACCGACTCCCGTAGCGCCTACCCCTCCACCGGTTAAGCTTCCAGCAGCAACGTCCCATGCATCACCGCCAGAAACGCGGTTTAATTCATCTTGGGTTAATAACTCCATTTAATTTTCTCCAGTTTTTAATTTGTCTAAGAAATTGCGCGACAGCGCGTTAAAAATATTCGCCCGTTTCAAATAGAAAAAATACTGACCTTTCGATGGTTTTTTATTCTAAATAGCCCTTGCATAGTAATTAATCACCTTATATAATGCGCGCCCTTTTAAACGGAAACGGGAAGCCGATTGAGCAAATAATCTCTGTATTTGCGAGGCGTTAGACCCAAACAAGAGAGCATGTAAAATGGCTAAAAAAGTAAGCGGTATTATTAAGCTTCAGGTTGCAGCTGGCGCTGCTAACCCAAGTCCACCGGTTGGTCCTGCACTAGGTCAACACGGTGTAAACATCATGGAATTCTGTAAGGCTTTCAACGCGAAAACAGAAAGCCTTGAGAAAGGCGCTCCAGTACCAGTAGAAATTACTGTATACGAAGATCGCTCTTTCACATTCGAAACTAAGACTCCTCCTGCGTCTTACCTGCTTAAGAAAGCAGCGGGCATCAAGAGTGGTTCTGGCCGTCCTAACACTGAAAAAGTGGGTAAAGTTACTCGCGCTCAGTTGGAAGAGATTGCTAAAACTAAAGAGCCAGACCTTACTGCAGCTGACCTAGATGCAGCGGTACGCACTATCGCGGGTTCTGCTCGCTCAATGGGCTTGAACGTAGAGGACTAATCGAATGGCTAAATTAACTAAACGCGCTCGCCTAATCCGCGACAAAGTTGACTCTTCGAAAGAGTACGAAATCGACGAAGCAGTAGCGCTTCTTAAAGAACTAGCAACTGCTAAGTTCGCAGAAAGCGTTGACGTATCTGTTAACCTTGGTATCGATGCGAAGAAATCTGACCAAAACGTTCGTGGTGCAACTGTACTACCTAACGGTACTGGTAAAGACGTTCGCGTTGCAGTATTCACTCAAGGTGCAAATGCTGAAGCGGCTAAAGAAGCTGGTGCAGACATCGTTGGTATGGACGACCTAGCTGAGCAAGTTAAGAAAGGCGAAATGAATTTTGACGTAGTAGTTGCTAGCCCAGACGCGATGCGTGTTGTTGGTCAACTAGGTCAAATCTTAGGTCCACGTGGCCTTATGCCTAACCCAAAAACTGGCACTGTAACGCCTGACGTTGCAACGGCAGTTAAGAACGCTAAAGCTGGTCAGGTACGCTACCGTAACGATAAGAACGGTATCATCCATGCTAGCATCGGTAAGATCGCGTTCGAAGCTAACCAAATTCAAGAAAACCTTGAAGCGCTACTTGAAGCACTTAAGAAAGCTAAGCCTTCTTCTGCTAAAGGTACATACATCAAGAAGATCAGCCTAAGCACTACAATGGGTGCTGGTGTTGCTCTTGATAAGGCTTCTGTAGGTCTTTAATTTCGCTGAGCTATCGCTCATCGAAATCTCTTAAAGGTTATGGGTTGGAGCTGTGACAATTAGCAGTGCTAATAAGCAGCTCCCGTCCAAGACCGCAGGTGCGGTGTGGTGAAAGAGGTAAGAGAACTTTCACAGTCAACACACTGCTTAATACAACAACCTGCGCAGACGGTGGTTTGACTCAGACTCTCTGGGGTAACAAACACCGTAGAGCGGTATCAACCATGAGGGTTGGTATCAATCTGTGAACCCTGACGGCGTAAGCGGGTAACCGCAAACAAAGTCAGATACAAAGAGGTGAACTCAGTGGCACTAGGTTTAGCAGCAAAAAAAGAGATCGTAGCAGAAGTTTCTGAAGTTGCGTCTCGCGCTCTATCCGTAGCCGTTGCTGAATACCGTGGGATGGAAGTTGCAGAACTGACTGACCTACGTGTTAAAGCTCGTGAGCAAGGCGTATACCTAAAGGTTGTACGTAATACTCTTGCAAAGCGTGCTCTAGCAGACAGTCAATTTGCAGACTTAGACAGCGCCTTAACTGGTCCGCTTATCTATGGTTTCTCTATCGACGCACCAGGTGGTGCGGCACGTCTTTTCAAAGACTTCGGTAAGACTAACGATAAGCTAAAAGTTACAGCACTTTCTATTGGTAGTGGTCTTCTTGGTCCAGAGAAATTGGACGCAGTTGCAGCTCTACCTACCCGCGACGAAGCGCTTGCAAAACTTCTTGCAACCTTCAAAGCACCAGTTGGGAAATTCGTTCAAACAATCAACGAAGTTCCTGGCAAGTTTGTGCGCGTATTGGCGGCGGTCAAAGACACCAAGTAATTGGCGTTTTTGGCATATTGATTTTTTTAACATTTTATACCCAGGAGTTTAGAGAACATGGCTCTAACTAAAGAAGATATCTTAAACGCAATCGCTGAAATGCCAGTAATGGAACTGGTTGAACTAATCGAAGCGGCTGAAGAAAAATTCAACGTATCTGCTGCAGCTGCTGTTGCTGTTGCTGGTCCAGCTGCTGGCGGTGACGCTGCTGCTGCAGAAGAAAAGACTGAATTCGACGTTGTAATGACTTCATTCGGTGGCAACAAAGTTGCAGTTATCAAAGCAGTTCGCGGCGCGACTGGCCTAGGTCTTAAAGAAGCTAAAGAAGTAGTTGAGTCTGCTCCTAAAGCTATCAAAGAAGGCGTAAGCAAAGATGAAGCTGAAGCACTTAAGAAAGAGCTTGAAGAAGCTGGTGCAGAAGTAGAAATCAAGTAATCTGACATAGTCAGATTATTGCCTGAGACGGCAAGGCTGGTGGTTTTTTAAACCACCAGCCTTTTTGCGCTGTATAGTGTGTAGAATCTAACCCTTGGTTACACTACTTAAAGCGCCATTCGGAAATACCCATAAAAAGCATAAAAATCCAACAAGTTAACTAATAATTGGTTAAATTTTGTTGTATGCTGGTGTATCTGCCCGAAAAAGGGTTGTGGAAGTTTGTTGCTTAGTGCGCCATTTGAAACGTAGCTTTTAGCCCATAGCACGCGTTTTAAAGCATTTTGCAGCAGGTTGGGTCATAAATCAGCAGGCTGAGGAACCCATGGTTTACTCTTATAGCGAAAAGAAACGTATCCGTAAGGATTTTGGCAAACGCCCACAGGTATTGGAAATTCCATACCTTCTTTCAATTCAGCTTGATTCTTTCAAAAAGTTTATTGAGATCGATGCAGATGCTCAATACGGTTTGGAAGCAGCATTTCGTTCCGTTTTTCCAATTAAAAGCTACTCAGGTAGTTCAGAGCTTCAATATGTAAGCTACCGCCTGGGAGAGCCCGTTTTCGACGTTAAAGAATGTCAAATTCGCGGCGTAACTTTCTCTGCTCCATTAAGAGTAAAACTACGGTTAGTGTTGTTCGATAAAGACGCTGCGCCAGGTACCGTAAAAGATATTAAAGAACAAGAAGTGTACATGGGCGAGATCCCATTGATGACTGAGAACGGTACGTTCGTTATCAATGGTACAGAGCGTGTTATCGTGTCACAGCTACACCGTTCACCTGGTGTATTCTTTGATCACGACAAAGGTAAAACCCACTCGTCAGGTAAAGTGCTTTATAACGCACGTGTAATTCCTTACCGTGGTTCGTGGTTAGACTTCGAGTTTGACCCGAAAGATAACCTATTCGTACGTATCGACCGTCGTCGTAAGTTGCCTGCAACGATTATCTTACGCGCACTTGAAATGACATCAGAAGAAATCCTAGATACTTTCTTCGACAAAGTAAGCGTACGTATCGTCAAAGACAAGCTAATGATGGAAGTGGTGCCAGATCGCCTTCGTGGTGAAACTGCCCAATTCGATATCATTGACGGTGAAGGCAACGTTGTTGTTGAAACTGGTCGTCGTATTTCTGCGCGCCACACGCGTGCACTAGAAAAAGCCGGTCTTACAGAGCTTGAAGTTCCAGCCGATTACCTAATTGGCCGTGTTTACGCTGCTACTTACGTAAACGAAGATACTGGCGAAGTTATCGTAAGCGCGAACGACGAGTTAACGCTTGAAAACCTAGCGGCACTTAGCCAAGCGGGTATCAAAGAGTTCGAAACGCTTTACATCAACGAACTAGATCACGGTTCATACATTTCAGATACGCTACGTATCGATTCTTCAACTAACCGCCTTGAAGCACTAGTTGAAATTTACCGTATGATGCGTCCTGGTGAGCCACCAACAAAAGATGCAGCTGAAACCTTGTTCGATAACTTGTTCTTCTCTGACGAACGTTACGATCTATCTTCTGTTGGCCGCATGAAGTTCAACCGCCGTCTTGGCCGTGAAGAACTAATTGGTGCTGGTACACTAGATAAAGAAGACATTATTGCTGTAATGAAGCAGCTAATAATGATTCGTGACGGTAAAGACGAAGTTGATGACATCGATCACCTAGGTAACCGTCGTATTCGTTCTGTAGGTGAAATGGCAGAGAACCAATTCCGCGTTGGTCTTGTACGTGTTGAGCGTGCAGTTAAAGAGCGTCTAAGCTTAGGCGACCTAGACAACGTGATGCCACAAGATCTAATTAACGCTAAGCCTATTTCAGCTGCGGTTAAAGAGTTCTTCGGTTCATCTCAGCTATCTCAGTTCATGGACCAAAACAACCCGCTTTCAGAAGTAACGCATAAGCGTCGTATTTCTGCATTAGGCCCGGGTGGTCTTACACGTGAACGTGCAGGCTTCGAAGTTCGAGACGTACACCCGACTCACTACGGTCGTCTATGTCCAATCGAAACGCCGGAAGGCCCGAACATCGGTCTAATTAACTCATTGGCAAGCTTCGCGCGTACCAATGACTTCGGTTTCCTAGAAACGCCGTTCCGTCGCATTGTTGACGGTGTGGTGACAGACGAAATCGATTACTTATCTGCAATTGAAGAAGGTCAATTCGCAATCGCTCAGGCAAACATCGCGTTGACTGAAGCAGGCGAGTTGGTTGACGACCTAATTCCATGTCGTCACCGTGGTGAAACTACTTTGATGCCTAAAGAAGACATCAAGTACATGGACGTTTCACCTCAGCAAATTGTTTCAATTGCTGCAAGCATTATCCCATTCCTAGAGCACGATGATGCGAACCGTGCACTAATGGGTGCGAACATGCAACGTCAGGCAGTACCTACACTACGCGCTGATAAGCCGCTAGTTGGTACCGGTATGGAAAGAACTATCGCGGTTGACTCAGGTGTTACTGTAGTTGCTAAGCGCGGTGGTGTGGTTGATTACGTAGATGCCAGCCGTATCGTTATTAAAGTAGACGAAGACGAAATGCTTCCAGGTGAAGCAGGTATCGATATCTACAACCTGACTAAGTACACTCGTTCTAACCAAAACACGTGTATCAATCAGAAGCCTACTTGTAGTGTTGGCGACCCGATTGTTGCAGGCGACGTGCTAGCTGATGGTCCTTCAACAGACCTAGGTGACCTTGCACTTGGTCAGAACATGCGTATCGCATTCATGCCGTGGAATGGTTACAACTTTGAGGATTCAATCCTTATTTCTGAGCGTGTAGCGCAGGAAGACCGTTTTACTACTATCCACATTCAAGAGCTTAGCTGTATCGCTCGTGATACTAAGCTTGGGCCAGAAGAAATTTCTTCTGACATCCCGAACGTGGGTGAATCTGCACTAAGCAAGCTTGATGAATCAGGCGTTGTTTACATCGGTGCGGAAGTGAAAGGCGGTGATATCCTTGTAGGTAAAGTAACGCCTAAAGGTGAAACGCAGCTTACGCCAGAAGAGAAACTACTACGTGCAATCTTCGGTGAGAAAGCGTCTGACGTTAAAGATACGTCTCTACGTGTACCTAACTCTGTTCACGGTACGGTAATCGACGTTCAAGTATTTACCCGTGACGGTGTAGAGAAAGACAAACGCGCGCTAGAAATTGAAGATATGCAGCTACGTCAGGTTAAGAAAGACCTTACTGACGAGTTTGAAATTCTTGCAGACGGTATCTTTGCACGTGCACAAACTGCACTTCTACGTGCTGGTGTTGACCAAGCTAAGCTTGACAGCCTGCCGCGTGAAAAGTGGTTTGAAATTGCACTTAACAGCGAAGATGCACAGCTAGAGCTAGACCAAATTGCCGATCAGCACGCAGAAATCAAAATGGACTTCGATAAGAAGTTTGAAGCGAAGCGTCGTAAGATCACTCAAGGCGATGACCTAGCCCCTGGCGTGCTTAAGATCGTTAAGGTTTACCTTGCGGTTAAACGTCACATCCAACCAGGTGACAAGATGGCCGGTCGTCACGGTAACAAAGGTGTTATCTCGACTATCCAGCCTGTAGAAGACATGCCATACGATGCTGACGGTACGCCGGTAGACATCGTTCTTAACCCACTAGGTGTACCGTCTCGTATGAACATCGGTCAGATCCTAGAAACTCACTTGGGTATGGCTGCACACGGTCTTGGTGTGAAGATTGATCGCATGATCAAAGAGCAGCGCGAGCTGGCGGAACTACGTGACTTCTTGAAGAAGGTGTACGAGCTTGGTGAGAATCACCAAGAAGTTGACATCGATAGCTTCACAGACCACGAAGTTCGTCGCCTAGCGGAAAACCTTCGTAAGGGTGTTCCAGTAGCAACACCTGTATTCGACGGTGCTCGTGAATCTGAAATCAAAGAAATGCTGAAGCTTGCTGATATTCCAGAAAGCGGTCAGATTGCTTTGTTTGACGGTCGTACCGGTCGCGAATTTGAGCGTCCAGTTACGGTTGGTTACATGTACATGCTGAAACTGAACCACTTAGTAGACGACAAAATGCACGCGCGTTCTACTGGTTCTTACAGCCTTGTTACACAGCAGCCTCTTGGTGGTAAAGCACAGTTCGGTGGTCAGCGCTTCGGTGAGATGGAAGTGTGGGCACTTGAAGCATACGGTGCAGCATATACCCTTCAAGAAATGCTTACCGTTAAGTCGGATGACGTTAACGGCCGTACCAAGATGTACAAGAACATCGTCGATGGCGACCACAGAATGGAACCTGGCATGCCAGAGTCATTCAACGTACTACTTAAAGAAATTCGCTCGTTGGGTATCAACATCGAGCTTGAAGAAAAGTAATACGGCGTTAGCCACGTAATGTTATGAGATGGCCCGGCGCTTGCGCCGGGTTCTAGAGACTGACTCCGCTGGGAGAGTAATGTGAAAGACTTATTAAAGTTTCTAAAGCAACAAAACAAGACTGAAGAATTCGATAATATTCGAATCGGTCTGTCTTCACCTGACATGATCCGTTCATGGTCATTCGGTGAAGTTAAAAAGCCTGAAACAATTAACTACCGTACGTTCAAGCCTGAGCGTGACGGTCTGTTCTGTGCGCGTATCTTTGGTCCGGTAAAAGACTACGAGTGTCTTTGCGGTAAGTACAAGCGCCTTAAGCACCGTGGTGTTATCTGTGAGAAGTGTGGCGTTGAAGTTACACTGACTAAAGTACGTCGTGAGCGTATGGGTCACATCGAGCTAGCTAGCCCGGTTGCACACATCTGGTTCCTTAAATCACTTCCGTCTCGTATCGGCCTAATGCTTGATATGACACTTCGTGATATTGAACGTGTACTTTACTTTGAATCATACGTGGTTACAGAGCCAGGTATGACTACGCTTGAGCGCAGCCAACTTCTTAACGAAGAAGAGTACTTGGATGCACTTGAAGAGCACGGTGATGAGTTTGAAGCGAAGATGGGTGCTGAGGCAGTATTCGATCTTCTTACAGCACTAGACGTAGACGCAGATGTTGCGGCTATGCGTGAAGAGCTGCCTTCAATCAACTCTGAAACTAAGCGTAAAAAGATTACTAAGCGTCTTAAGTTGCTTGAGTCATTCCAACAGTCTGGTAACAAGCCAGAGTGGATGATCATGACGGTTCTTCCGGTACTTCCACCAGATCTACGTCCTCTAGTACCACTAGATGGCGGCCGTTTTGCAACGTCTGACCTTAACGACCTATACCGTCGTGTAATTAACCGTAACAACCGTCTTAAGCGTCTTCTAGACCTAGCTGCTCCAGACATTATCGTACGCAACGAAAAGCGTATGCTTCAAGAGTCTGTTGATGCGCTTCTAGATAACGGACGTCGTGGTCGTGCGATTACCGGTTCTAACAAGCGTCCACTTAAGTCGCTTGCAGACATGATTAAAGGTAAGCAAGGTCGTTTCCGTCAAAACCTTCTTGGTAAGCGTGTTGACTACTCAGGCCGTTCTGTAATTACCGTTGGTCCTACGCTACGTCTTCACCAGTGTGGTCTTCCTAAGAAGATGGCACTTGAGCTATTTAAGCCGTTTATCTACGGTAAGCTTGAAGGTCGTGGTCTTGCGACTACAATTAAAGCTGCTAAGAAGCTTGTAGAGCGCGAAGCACCAGAGGTTTGGGACGTACTAGACGACGTTATCCGCGAACACCCGGTACTACTTAACCGTGCACCTACACTTCACCGTTTGGGTATCCAAGCATTCGAACCAACACTAATCGAAGGTAAAGCGATTCAGCTTCACCCGCTAGTGTGTGCGGCGTACAACGCCGACTTCGATGGTGACCAAATGGCGGTACACGTACCGTTGACAATCGAAGCACAGCTAGAAGCTCGTGCGCTAATGATGTCAACGAACAACATTCTGTCACCTGCGAATGGTGAGCCAATCATCGTACCTTCACAGGACGTTGTATTAGGTCTTTACTACCTGACGCGTGACAAAGTAAACGGCTTAGGCGAAGGCATGGTATTTACCAGCCCGAATGAAGCAGAAAAAGCATACCGCACAGGTAATGCTGAGCTTCACTCACGCGTTAAAGTACGTATTACTGAATATGACATCGATGAAGATGGCAACAAAACTGAGAAAGTAACGCTAACTGACACTACTGTTGGTCGTGCGATTTTCTCATTGATCCTTCCTAAGGGTCTGCCGTTTGAAATCATCAACCAAGCGATGGGCAAGAAGCAAATTTCAAGACTATTGAATGCTTGTTACCGTACGCTAGGTCTGAAAGATACAGTAATTGCTGCTGACCAAATCATGTATACCGGTTTCCACTACGCGATGATCGCGGGTGCGTCTGTTGGTATCGACGATATGGTTATCCCTGCTGCTAAGAAAGACATCATCGATGCAGCGGAAGCAGAAGTTATTGAAATTCAGGAACAGTTCCAAAACGGTCTTGTTACCGCGGGTGAGCGTTACAACAAAGTTATCGATATCTGGTCAAATGCTAACGAAAAAGTTGCTAAGGCCATGATGGATAACCTTAAGACTGACATCGTAATTAACCGCGATGGCGAAGAAGAAGAGCAATCATCATTTAACTCTGTTTACATGATGGCCGACTCGGGTGCTCGTGGTAGTGCCGCTCAGATTCGTCAGCTAGCTGGTATGCGTGGTCTGATGGCTAAGCCAGATGGCTCAATCATCGAAACCCCAATTACGGCGAACTTCCGTGAAGGTCTGAACGTACTACAGTACTTCATCTCAACTCACGGTGCTCGTAAAGGTCTTGCGGATACCGCACTTAAGACAGCTAACTCGGGTTACCTAACGCGTCGTCTAGTAGACGTTGCCCAAGACTTGGTAATCACTAACGACGACTGTGGCACATTCGAAGGTGTTCAAATGACACCACTAATCGAAGGTGGTGACGTTGTTGAGCCACTACGCGAGCGTGTACTAGGTCGTGTAGTAGCAGAAGATGTACTTAAGCCAGGTACTAACGAAGTACTAGTAGAGCGTAACGTTCTTCTAGACGAAGCGTTAGTAGACATGCTTGAAGCTAACTCAGTTGACCAAATCATGGTTCGCTCGGTAATCACTTGTGACAACGACTTCGGTGTTTGTGCTAAGTGTTACGGTCGTGACCTTGCACGTGGTCACATGGTGGGTAGCGGTGAATCGGTTGGTGTTATTGCAGCACAGTCAATCGGTGAGCCAGGTACACAGCTTACCATGCGTACGTTCCACATCGGTGGTGCGGCATCAAGAGCATCTGCTGAGAACAGCGTACAAGTTAAGACAGCGGGTAGCCTTAAGCTACACAATGCGAAATTCGTACGTAACTCTGACGGCAAAGTGGTTATCGTTTCTCGTTCAACAGAACTTACTGTTATCGACGAGCAAGGCCGTGAGAAAGAGCGCTATAAAGTACCTTACGGTGCTGTACTTAGCGTGGATGACGGTGCAACTATTGCAGCTGGCGACGTTGTTGCTAACTGGGATCCGCATAGTCACCCAATCATCACTGAACGTGCAGCTAAGATTAGCTTCGCAGACATTGATGACTCTAACACCGAAATGCAGCAAGACGAGCTTACTGGTCTAACCCGTATCGTTGTTAAAGACCTTGCGAAAGTAAACTCTAAAGAGCCTAAGCTAATTCTTGAAAGCGACGAGTTCGGTCTTCAAGAAATTCGTCTTCCAAGCTTCACAACCATCGAAGCGAAAGAAGGCAAAGTGGCTAACGAAGGTGACGTGCTAGCACGTATTCCTCAGGAAAGCTCGAAGACTCGTGATATCACGGGTGGTCTACCGCGCGTTGCGGACCTATTTGAAGCACGTAAGCCTAAAGAGCCTGCTATCCTTGCAGAAATCTCAGGTACTATCGGCTTCGGTAAAGAGACCAAAGGTAAGAAGCGTCTTGTAATTACACCTGCTGAGGGTGACGCGTACGAAGAGATGATTCCTAAGTGGCGTCAGCTTAACGTGTTCGAAGGTGAGAAAGTGGAAAAAGGCGAAGTTATCGCTGATGGTCCAGAGTCTCCACACGATATCCTACGTCTACGTGGTATCTCAGCAGTAGCGAACTACATCGTGAACGAAGTTCAGGAAGTTTACCGTCTACAGGGTGTTAAGATTAACGATAAGCACATTGAAGTAGTTATCCGTCAGATGCTACGTAAGTGCATTATCACTAATCCAGGCGATACGCAGTTCCTTGAAGGCGAACAGGTTGAAGTATCGAACGTTAAAGTGGCTAACCGTGAAATTGAAAAACACGGCAAGATCCCAGCGCAGTACGAAACACAGCTGCTTGGTATCACTAAAGCGTCACTGTCTACTGAGTCATTTATCTCAGCGGCATCGTTCCAGGAAACAACACGTGTTCTAACCGAAGCTGCGGTTCAAGGTAAAGAAGATGACCTACGCGGTCTGAAAGAAAACGTAATCGTTGGTCGACTAATTCCAGCGGGTACAGGTTTCGCTTACCACGAACGCCGTGCACAACGCCGTAAAGAGCAAATCGAAGAAATGTCAGTTTCTGCTGCTGAAGCAGAACAGGCACTAACCGAAGCGCTTAACGCTGGTGCAGACGAAGATACTGCCGAATAAGGCAAGATCATAGGAGTACGTTAACGTACTCCTAACAATTTGGCAGTCCAGTTGTACAGTTTGCAGATAAATTAACTGCTTAACCTTTGTACACCTTGACAGTCAGAGCGATGATCTTTAATATTCCGCGACCCGATTTTGGATAGCCATCAAGTGGCTCGATAAACGGTCGCGGTTTTTTGTATCAGCGCTCAGTGAATGTTGACGAGCACAATGTTCACAAACAAGAGCGGTTAAGCAATTAATCGCATTAATATGGACCCAGTCACAGTGATTGGGTTTTCGTAGTTTTTAATCAGGAGCTAGTTAATGGCAACAGTTAACCAGTTAGTGCGCAAGCCGCGTAGAAAGCCCGTTGAAAAAAGCAACGTAGCTGCTCTACAAGCTTGTCCACAAAGACGTGGTGTATGTACTCGTGTATATACTACTACGCCTAAGAAACCAAACTCTGCACTACGTAAAGTATGTCGTGTACGTCTAACTAACGGTTTTGAAGTTTCTTCATACATCGGTGGTGAAGGTCACAACCTACAAGAGCACAGTGTAGTACTTATCCGTGGTGGTCGTGTTAAAGATCTACCAGGTGTTCGTTATCACACAGTTCGCGGTACTCTTGACTGCGCAGGTGTAAACGATCGTAAACAAGCCCGTTCTAAGTACGGCGCGAAGAAGCCTAAGTCATAACGGTTCTCCGTTAGTAAGGCCAAACTGAAGTTTAAGAGTTTTGGGTTTTCCCTGAATTCATACGGAGAATAGAAAATGCCAAGAAGAAGAGTCGTAGGTCAACGTAAAATCCTACCAGAGCCAAAATTTGGTTCACAACTGCTTGCGAAATTCATGAATGTCGTAATGCTCGACGGCAAAAAGTCAGTCGCTGAAAAAATCGTTTACGGTGCGCTTGATATTGTTGCTGAAAAAACCGGCAAAGCACACCTAGATATCTTCGAGGAAGCGCTTGATAACATCCGCCCAACAGTAGAGGTTAAGTCTCGTCGTGTTGGTGGTTCAACTTATCAGGTTCCAGTTGAAGTACGTCCAGTTCGTCGTAACGCTCTAGGTATGCGTTGGATGGTAGAAGCTGCACGTAAACGTGGCGAAAAGTCTATGGCACAACGCCTAGCGGCTGAAATGCTAGACGCAGCAGATAATAAAGGTTCAGCGGTTAAGAAACGTGAAGACGTTCACCGTATGGCCGAAGCAAACAAAGCGTTTGCTCACTACCGTTGGTAATCAACGTTATTTAACTGAGAGAGATTTATGCCTCGTAAGACCTCGATTGAGCGTTATCGCAATATTGGTATTGTGGCTCACGTGGACGCGGGTAAGACCACGACCACAGAGCGTGTTCTGTTTTATACAGGACTGTCTCACAAAATCGGTGAAGTGCACGATGGTGCTGCTACCATGGACTGGATGGAGCAAGAGCAGGAGCGTGGTATTACTATCACGTCTGCTGCAACGACTTGTTTCTGGTCTGGTATGGAGCAACAGTTCGATCAACACAGGATCAACATCATCGACACCCCTGGACACGTTGACTTTACTATCGAAGTAGAGCGTTCATTACGTGTACTAGACGGTGCAGTAGTTGTATTCTGTGGGTCTTCTGGGGTAGAACCTCAATCAGAGACAGTCTGGCGACAGGCTGACAAATATCAAGTGCCACGCCTTGTGTTCGTTAATAAGATGGACCGGGCTGGCGCTGACTTTGAACGTGTTGTGGGTCAAATCCGCAAGCGTTTAGGCGCAAACTGTGTTCCGATTCAAATCAACATGGGCGCTGAAGAGAATTTCCATGGCGTCATCGACCTTGTGAAGATGAAAGCCATTAACTGGAATGAAGAAGACATGGGTATGACATTTACCTATGAAGACATTCCGGCTGAATATTTAGATACCGCTGAACAGTACCGCACAGAGATGATCGAAGCGGCTGCAGAGGCATCTGATGAGCTAATGAATAAATACTTAGAAGGTGAAGAGCTTTCTGAGGAAGAAATTCGTTCGGGCCTTCGTAAGCGTACGCTGAACAACGAAATTGTTCTTGCCACTTGTGGCAGTGCCTTCAAAAACAAAGGTGTTCAGGCTGTACTAGACTCTGTTATTCATTATCTTCCGTCTCCAACAGAAGTTAAGGCCATCACAGGTGTACTTGACGACAAGGATGAGACAGAAGCAGAGCGTCATTCAAGCGATGAGGAGCCGTTCTCAGCTCTAGCATTTAAAATAGCGACCGACCCATTTGTGGGTACGCTAACGTTCTTCCGTTGTTACTCTGGTGTGGTGAACACTGGTGATACGGTTTACAACCCTGTTAAGGGTAAGCGCGAGCGCTTTGGTCGTATTGTGCAGATGCACGCAAAAGATCGTGAAGAAATTAAAGAAGTACGCGCAGGTGACATCGCTGCGGCTATCGGCCTTAAAGATGTAACTACCGGTGACACGCTTTGTGATCCTAACCATGTAATCACGTTAGAGCGCATGGAGTTCCCAGAGCCGGTAATTTCAATCGCGGTTGAGCCTAAGTCTCAAGCTGATCAAGAGAAAATGGGCATTGCCCTAAGTAAACTTGCGGCAGAAGACCCGTCGTTTAAAGTTAAGACTGACGACGAGACAGGTCAGACAATTATTTCAGGTATGGGTGAACTTCACCTTGATATCATTGTCGACCGCATGAAGCGCGAATTTAAAGTTGAATGTAACGTAGGTAACCCACAGGTTGCTTATCGTGAAACCCTTCGTAAATCTGTTGAAGTAGAAGGGAAGTTCGTTCGTCAGTCAGGCGGCCGAGGCCAATTTGGCCATGTTTGGTTACGGATTGAGCCTCAGGAAGAAGGCGCAGGCTACGAATTTGTGAACGAAATCGTCGGTGGTGTGGTACCAAAAGAGTTCATTCCAGCGGTCGATAAAGGAATTCAGGAGCAGATGCGAAGTGGTGTTCTTGCAGGGTATCCGGTACTAGATGTAAAGGTTACGTTGTTCGATGGTTCATACCACGATGTTGACTCTTCTGAAATGGCGTTTAAGATCGCCGGCTCTATGGGTTTCAAAAAAGGCGCCGCAGAAGCAAATCCGGTGTTACTTGAACCCACAATGAAAGTTGAAGTGACTACTCCAGAAGACTGGATGGGTGATGTAGTTGGTGACTTGAATCGTCGCCGCGGCATGATCGAAGGTATGGAAGATGGCGTAGCAGGTGTTAAAATAATACGTGCAAAAGTGCCACTTTCAGAAATGTTTGGCTACGCAACAGATTTGCGTTCGCAAACACAAGGTCGTGCTTCATACTCAATGGAGTTCTTCAATTATTCTGAGGCGCCTAACAATGTGGCGCGAGCTATTATTGAATCTAGAACTTAATCTAAATGAAGGTTCGGTCCGGTCTATTGGTGGGTCGGGCTTTTAACTTAGGAAACGAGAAAAATGGCAAAAGAAAAGTTTGAACGTACGAAACCCCACGTAAACGTGGGTACAATCGGCCACGTTGACCACGGTAAAACTACCCTAACTGCAGCTATCACTACAGTTCTTTCTAAAACTTACGGCGG